>Ga0066665_10000756_pt1 | contig 13847 bp, 14 predicted proteins | sample GraSoiAngelo_114_FD_75175 | JGI IMG/M metagenome (GOLD analysis project Ga0066665, IMG submission 75175) | Grasslands soil microbial communities from the Angelo Coastal Reserve, California, USA - 14_0903_13_40cm | ecosystem: Environmental > Terrestrial > Soil > Grasslands | place: USA...
GGTGTAGCCCTTGACTTTTGAGGCATCTTTAACGAAGAAAAATAGTTGGATGATGGTAGAACGCCTGGGTCGTAGGATGGTAGGATTTGAGCATGAGAGGCAGATTCTTCGCCCCCACACTTGCGCTAAATTAGAAAGAGCTACTGGACGAAAAAACTAAAAATACCTACTTGAATATCGATTGAATACCTTACTTCATAAATATAAAAAGTAAGGTATTAAAATACCAAAGGTGGGTGGTGCCCTTGAGCGTAGAAATATACGAGTTTTAGTGTAGTTTGTGGCCGGAATCCAGGGGTGGCCGGATTCTAGGGGTCCCGACTTATCGAGTTGCCCCGCCCCGGCACACCCGTCCCGTCACCGCCCGTCACGACGTCCTCCCGGTGTTTCGCGAATACGAGCGCATCAGCACGACCACGGCCGAGGCGTACCTGCGGCCGAAGGTGGCGGCGTATCTGCGGAAGACCGCGACCTTGACCGCGCAACACGGTGTGCAGTCCCTGCGGATCATGACGTCCAGCGGTGGAACCGTGTCCCCCGAGCAGGCGGCCAACCGCGCGGCGAGTCTGGCGCTGTCCGGTCCTGCAGGCGGCGTCGTCGGCGCACGACTCGTCGGTGCCGCAGTCCAGGCTCACGATCTCCTCACGCTCGACATGGGTGGCACGAGTGCCGACGCCAGTCTCATCAGCGGCGGGGTCGCGCTGACGGAGGGCGCAGAATCGGTGGCGGGGGTGCCGCTCGCGCTCCCTGCGATCCTGATCGAGACCGTGAGCGCCGGCGGCGGAAGTATCGCGGCGGTGGACGAGGGCGGCGCGCTGCGCGTCGGTCCCCGCAGCGCCGGCGCGGAGCCGGGGCCGGCGTGCTATGGGCGGGGTGGCACGGAGCCGACGGTCACCGACGCCTGCCTGGTGCTCGGCTGGCTCGATCCCCAATACCCGCTCGCCGACTCCGTCCGCCTCGACCGAGCGGCCGCGGAGCGCGCGCTGTCCACGTTGCCGTTTTCGCACGACGTCTGCGAGATCGCCGCCGGGATCGTGCAGGTCGCCACGGCGGTGATGGCTCGGGCGCTGAAGCGCGTCAGTGTGGCGCGCGGCATCGATCCGCGCGGGATGGCGCTGCTGCCGTTTGGCGGCGCGGGGCCGCTGTTCGGTTGTGCCTTGGCCGATGCCCTGGGGATGTCGCGCGTCATCGTGCCCCCGCATCCCGGCGTGTTGAGCGCGCTCGGCCTCGCCGCCGCGCCGGAGCGCGTGGACGTCCTGGCTTCGCTGCACCGCCCATTGGCCGATCTCGCGGGCAGCGACCTGGCGCATGCGTTCGAACCGCTCGTCGCGGCGGCCGGAGCGGCGCTTCCTGACGCTGAGCTCACGCGCTTCGCGGATTGCCGGTTTCGCGGGCAGGGGTACGAAGTCACCGTGCCGGCGCCGCGCGACGATGCCGCGACGCTCGCGACGGCCTTCCGCGCCGCCCATCGGGCGCGGCACGGTCATGGGGATTCGGACCAGCCCATCGAGCTCGTCAATGTGCGGGTCGTGGCCGAGCGCGCGGTTGGCGCGGCACCCGTCGGCCGGCGCGCCGGCATCGGCATGCCGAGCGCGGGACGCCGCATGGTTGTGACGCGCGACGGCAAGCGGGTCCGCGCCGACGTGTGGCCGCTGGGAGAAATGCCCGCAGGCCGTCTGCTCAACGCCCCCGCGGTTCTCGCTGGGCCCGATGCGACGGGCTTCATCGAGCCGGGCTGGCGCGGCACCGTGCACGCATCGGGCGCGGTGATCGTGGAGCGGGCGTGAGGCTCGACGCCGTCGGTCTCGAGGTGATGGCGCACGCGTTCGCCGGGGTCGCGGAGGAGATGGGACTCGTGCTCGTGCAGAGCGCGCTGTCGCCGAACATCCGCGAGCGGCGCGACGCCTCGGCCGCCCTGTTCGATGCCGATGGCGAGATGATTGCGCAGGCGGCCCACATTCCGGTGCATCTGGGGGCATTGGCCGATGCCGTCGCAGCGGTGCGCACCCTCGAGCCCACTCCCGGCGAGCTGTTCCTGCTCAACGATCCCTACGCCGGCGGCAGCCATCTTCCTGATCTCACGCTCATCGGCGCGATCGACATCGACGGACACGTCGGAGGCTACAGCGTCGTCCGGGCCCACCATTCCGACATCGGCGGGATGACGGCGGGCAGCATGCCGGCAGGCGCGCGCGAGCTCTATCAGGAAGGCCTCGTCATTCCGCCCACCCGTCTCACGCCGGATCTCGAGCGTCTGGTCCTGGCCAATGTGCGCACGCCGGCGATGCGGCGCGGCGATCTCGCGGCGCAGCGCGCGGCGGTGGAGCGCGGCGCGACCGGCATGCGGTCATTGGCCAGACGGCACGGGTGGACTGCGTTGCGCGATGCGGCGCGCGAGCTGCTCGACTACGCCGAACGCCGGACGAAGTCGGCCCTCAGCCGTCTGCCAACAGGAAGGATGACCGCAACGGATTATCTGGAAGGCGATGGCGTCGTCGATGACGATCTCGAGATTCACGTGAGCATCGCCATCGAGGACGGAGTCTTTCACGCCGATTTCACGGGGACTCGGGGACCGGCGCCGGGCAACGTGAACTGTCCGATTGCCGTGACGCGCTCCGCGGTGTTGTTCGTGGTCCGCACGCTCTTGCCCGACGATGTGCCGATGAATGGCGGCGTACCGCGCGCGATCCAGGTGACGGCTCCGCCGGGATGTCTCGTCAATGCGCGGCCACCCAGCGCGGTCGCGGCCGGAAATGTCGAGACGTCGCAGCGCATCGCCGACACGGTGTTTCGCGCGCTCGCGGCCGGTGGCTGTGTCGTGCCGGCGCAGGGCCAGGGTACGATGAACAACGTGACTTTCGGCGGGATCGGGAGTCGGGAGTCAGGAGCCTGGACCTACTACGAAACGATTGGTGGCGGGCAGGGTGCGAGTCGCGGTGCCAATGGTCCGTCGGGCGTCCATGTCGGTATGTCGAACACGCTGAACACGCCGATCGAGGTACTGGAGATGGAGCACCCCCTGCGCGTGCGCACCTACGCGCTGTGCATTGGCAGCGGCGGCCCGGGGCAGTGGCGGGGGGGCGACGGCGTCGTCCGCGAATTCGAGGCGCTCGCCCCGATGGAGACGACACTGCTCACCGAACGCCGGCGGCACGGGCCTGCCGGTGGAGCGGGCGGACAGGATGGCAAGGCGGGAGCGAATCTGCTCAACGGTCAGCGACTGGCGTCGAAGATCACCGTGCGGTTGGCCGCGGGGGACGTCCTCCGCATTGAAACCCCGGGCGGTGGTGGCTGGGGGAAAGGGCACAGCACATGACATGGACACTGGTCTCGTTGCTCGGCCTCCTCGCGGGGGTCATCTCGGGATTGTTCGGCGTGGGCGGCGCGGTCGTCATCATTCCGGGCCTCGTGCTGATCGCCAAGCTGCCGCAACACACCGCGCATGGGACGTCGCTGGCGGCCCTGCTCCTGCCGGTCGGCCTGCTCGGCGTACTCGAGTACTCCAAGCGCCAGCAGGTGAACTGGGGTTATGCGGCGGTCGTCGCGGTCGGACTGCTCATCGGCGCGTATTTCGGAGCACGGCTCGCGGGATCGATTTCGGACGTGACGCTGCGGAAGGCGTTCGGCGGGTTTCTGCTACTGATTTCGGCAAAGTTGCTCTTGACCTGACCGTTCAGGGTTGGGCTGCGTCCTCGACCTGGCGTTGAAACACCTTGCCTTCGATGAAGAGCCTGAAGAGATCCTGGTCGAGCTGGCCTTCCTTCACCTCGGTGGTGAGGATGTCGAGCGCGCGATCGATCGAGACGGCGCGTTTGTACGGCCGGTCCTGCGCCGTCAGCGCGTCGTAGATGTCGCTGATCGTCATCATCCGCGTCTGAATGGGAATCGCCTCGCCGGTCACGCGCCGCGGGTATCCGCGCCCGTCCATCTTCTCATGATGGCTGTAGGCGATGAGCGGGATCTGCTGCAGCTCCCGGGTCCAGGGAATGCGCTGCAGAAACTGATATGTGTGGGTGACGTGATTCTCGATCTCGTGGCGCTCGGCGTCGTCCAGGCTGCCTTTGCGGATCGTCAGGTAGCGCATTTCATCGGGCGAGAGAAACGGCTCCGTCGCCCCGTCGAACGCCAGATAGTTGCGCTTCGACCACGCCTTGAGCTCGTCGAAGCTGCCGTCCGGGAGAATACTGGGCTCGTTGGCCTGCAGCACGATCTCCAGGAAGCGATCCAGCTCCGCGAGCTCCTGCGTGTGCGCCGCTTCGAGCTCCGCGACGAAGCTGTGATATCCCTTCTTGTCGTTGCTCTCGAGATACTCGGCCCGCTTCCGCCAGAACTCGCGCTCCGCGGTGCGCCGGATGAACGCGTGGCGGTGGCGCACCAGCCCGAGGTCCGACGGGTACAACTTCTTTGCTTTGATGAGGACCTGCTCGCGTACGCCGACCTTGCCGAAGTCGTGGAGCAGGGCTGCGTAACGAATCTCTTTCAGCTGTTCCCGCGTGAACGTGATGTCGCGATAGGGTCCATCGCCGGTGCGGTCCACGATCTCGGCGAGCCCCACCGTCATCCCCGCGACGCGCCCGCTGTGGCCGTAGGTCGTGGGATCGCGCTGCTCGATCGCGTGCACCGCGGCGAGCACGAACCCCTCGAACAGCTTCTCGATGTCTTCGTAGAGCCGGCTGTTCTCGATGGCGACCGCGGCCTGACCCGCCAGCGCCGTCACGAGCTCCACCGTGCGCTTGGAGTACGGCACGACCTGGCGGTCCACGTCGACGGGCGCGGAAAGAATCGCATCGAAGTTGCGCTTGCGGTTGATCAGCTGCAGCACGCCGATGATCTCGTCCTTGTGATCCTTCATCGGAATCACGAGCATCGATTTCGTGCGATAGCCGTAGCGCTCGTCGAACGACCGGTTGATCGTGTACTCGACGTCGGGCGGCAGGAAATAGGCGTCGTCGATGACGAGCGGGTCGCCGGTCACGGCGCAGTAGCCGGCCAGGCTGCCGCGATCCACCGGGATCGTGTGCTCGACGAACGGCGCTTCGGGCTTGGAATATGTTTGCGCCAGCCGGAACCGCAGTCGCCGGTCGCCGTTCGCGTTCGTCTCGACGAGATACAGGCTGCCCGCATCCGACTGCGTGATGCGGCGCGATTGGGTGAGGATCAGCTCGAGCAGGATCTTGATATCGCGCTCGGTGCCGAGCGCGACCCCGATGCGCGTCAGCTCGCCGATTTCCCGGGCCCGCTGCGCGGCCTCGCCCCGCGCCCGCGCCGTTTCCGCGCGCGCCGCGGCCTCGCGGAAGCCGGCGCGAATTGCCACCAGCAACCGCCGCGGGCTCGTCGGCTGCGTCAGAAACCCGGACAGAAACTCGGTGGGCAGTCCCTCGGGGACGTCCGTCTCGCCGTTGCGTCCCAGCGCCACGATCGCGCCGCCCGCGTCCACGAACGAGCGCATGACGTCCACCGGGAACGCGGAGCGGCTCTCGGCGTCGAGCAGGAAGACCGTGGGCCGGTCGTCGGTCACGGCGAGATCTTTCGCCTGGCGCACGGTCCTGGCCTCCACCTGCGAGGTCTCGAGTGCCGGCGCCACCGCTTCGGGACGCCACATCGGCGGATGGAGGAGGAGGTATCTCACGGCTTGGCGCCCACCCAGCCGTTGAAGGGGTCCGTTAGGACGACTTCGCCTTCTGCAGGCCTTCCTCCGCCTCAGCGTAGCCGGGGAAGATGACCAGCGCGCGATTGAACATTTCGACCGCCTTGTCCTTCTGACCGTGATCGGCATACAGGAGGGCGCGCGAGTAGTATGTCAGCGCCTCGGTCGGCACTTGCCGGCCCATGCGCTGTTCCGACGCTCCGCCTTGTCGCTGCAGCGCCGGCAGGTTCGCGTCCTTCATGAGCCGCGCCGCGATGTTGCGGATGATGTCGAACATGTGATCGCGCTGCATCCGCTCCGATTCGGTCTTCACGACCTCCCCGGTCTCCGTATTGATCAGCCGGACGTCGACGCGGAAGTCGCCGTAAAAGTCCACGAACGTACCCATGACCATGTAGCGGGCGCCGACGAGTTTTCCGATCTTCGAGGCGGTCTGCGGATCGACACGACCCTGCGCGCCGAGATTCTGCTCGTCCACAAGGCGCTGCACTTCCTGGCGCTCGACCACCCGCGCCGCGGGATTCTGTGACAGCTCCGAAATCATCATCCCGGCAATGCCGCGCTCGAGGGCGTCGAAGTCTTCCTTGCCCTGGCCGTAGGAGCCGCCGTTGTTGAACGGAAGAACGGCGATGCCCGGGCGGGTATCCTGGTTGCGCCCTCCCTGCTGCGCTCCGAGGACCACCGGCACCAGGGTCAACACCGTCAGCACTGCACGCGCGCGCATAACTACTCCTTGGGTCACAGGGTCACCTGCATACCTTCCTGGGCGGCTGCGACGTCGAGCGATCCTCCGCGCGCCTTGGCGAACTTGCACGCCGCCGCCACCAAGCCATCCATTGCGTCGTCGCCGTGCTCGGGCTCGTGATGGAACAGGACGAGCTTCTTGGCGCCGGCATCGTGGGCGAGGGTCACCGCTTCTTCATAGGTCGAATGACCCCACCCGCGGTGCTGTTCGAGCTCCTTCGGCGTGTACATGGCGTCGTGAATCAGCAGGTCGACACCCTTCAAGAACGTCACGAAGTCGCGCCGCCAGCTCGCCGGGACTTCGTATTGTCCGCCGCCGCCCAGCTCGTTGTCCGTCACGTATGCCATGCTCGGCCCGCCTGACCGCTTCGCGGGCGTGAGCCGGAATCCCAACGTCGTCCCCGGGTGCCGCAGCTTGATCGTCCGCACGCGGAACTCGCCGATCGAGAACTCGTCCGAGTCCACCTGCTGCACCGTCAGCGACGCCGACAGCGCGTCGAGCGGAACCGGGAACACGGCGGGGTCCATCTGTTGTCGCAGGATCGCTTCCAGCGATGCGGTCCCCTGACGTGAGCCCCAGATGCGCACGGTATTGCCGGGCGCGAAAAACGGCTTGAAGTGCGGCAGTCCCTGAATGTGATCCCAGTGTGCGTGCGACAGCAGAATCTCGACCTTGGCGGCGCCGTTCTGTTTCGCGACCAGATCCAGCCCCAATGCCCGGATTCCGGTGCCGGCGTCGAGGACGACCAGTTGGCCTTCGCTGCCTTCGACGGCGACGCACGGCGTGTTGCCGCCGTAGCGCGACGTTGCGGGCCCGGGAGTTGGAATACTCCCCCGGGTTCCCCAGAAGGTCACCGTGTACGTCGTGAGTGTCGGCACACCGATACTCGGGCTAAGTTACTGGCAATTAGTGACGTAGAACCGTGACGCGAGTCACGACCGGCCCGCCGCCTGCTCGAGCGAGCCGCGGTCCTTGATCACAATGTCCTTGCGACTTACGTCAATCAGTCCCTTATCGACGAGCTCGCGCATGGTGCGCGACACCGTCTCGCGGGACGATCCGATCATCTGGGCGATTGTGTGATGGGTGAGACGGCGCGTGATGCGCTGGCCGTCCGTTTCATCGGCGAGGTCGAGCAACAGCTGGGCGACGCGGCCATGCACGTCGAGCAGCACGAGGCTGCCGACTTTTTCATCGACGCGGCGCAGCCGCCGCGACAGCTCGCGCAGCAGCGCGAGCCCGATGCCGGGGGAATGCTCGAGGATGCCCTGAAAGTCTTCCCGCCGCAGCACGTAGAGCGTCGAGTCTTCCATCGCGATCACGTGCGCCGAGCGGGGCTCGTCGTCGATCAACGCCATCTCGCCGAAGAACTCTCCCTCGCCGAGCACCGAGAGAATGACTTCGCGCCCGTCCTCGCCGATGAGCACGACTTTGACTTGACCCTTCGCGACGACGTACAGCGCGTCGCCGGGATCGTCCTCGAACAGGATGACAGAGTTTTTGGGGTAGGCGCGGTCGCGCGCCACTTCCACCACTCGCTGCAGGTCGGCGGTGGAGAGCTGGCTGAACAGCGGGACCTTTTGCAGCACCTCAGTGGCAGACACGCGAACAGCTTACGGCCTGCGTCTGGCGGTGTCAATCGAAGCAAAGCCCAAGCCTTGCAGCCAAGTTGCTGCGCTGTTTATATTTCCGCACTTCGTTCTGTCCGACAATTCAGGCAAGGATGTGTGCAGTGAAACCCGGGATTCACCCCAAATACCAACGGGCCACCGTCCAATGCGCGTGCGGCAACAGCTTTGTCACGCGCTCGACTACGCCCGTGATTCACGTCGAAGTCTGCGCCAGCTGCCACCCGTTCTTTACGGGTAAGCAGAAGCTGCTCGACACCGCTGGCCGCGTGGAGCGCTTCCGCCAGAAGTACGGAACCAAGGCCGGAGCGAGCTAATCTCGTGGAGACCCGACTCCGCCAGGCGCTCGCGCGGGCGGAGGAGGTCGCCCGGGAGCTGGCCGACCCCGCCACCACGCGGAATCCCGCCAAACTCAAGCAGCTGGGCCGCGAACACGCGCAGCTCGACGAAATCCGGCAGACCCACCAACGTATCGAGCGTCTCGAGGCCGAGCTGGGGCAGGCCCAGGAAGTCCTCGCCGACAAGGACCCCGAGCTCTCCCAGCTCGCCCGCGCCGACGTCGATCGTCTCCGGCCCGAAATCGACCGGCTCGAGGCGGAGCTCGCGGAGCTGCTGACCCCCAGTGATCCGTTCGACGATCGCGATGCCATCGTAGAAATCCGGGCCGGCACCGGAGGAGATGAAGCCGCGCTGTTCGCCGCCGATCTCTTCCGGATGTACACGCGCTTCAGCGAGCGGCGGGGATGGAAAGTAGACATCCTCTCGCTCTCCGAGGGAACGCTCGGCGGACTCAAGGAAGCGGTGTTCGCGGCCCGAGGTCCCAAAGCATACGGGACGCTGCGCTACGAATCTGGCGTGCACCGCGTCCAGCGCGTCCCCGTCACCGAGCAGCAGGGCCGCATCCATACCTCCGCCGCGACCGTCGCCGTCTTGCCGGAAGCGGAAGAGGTGGACGTCAAGATCGAGGACAAGGATATCCGCATCGACGTGTTTCGTTCGGGCGGGCCGGGGGGCCAGAGCGTGAACACCACCGACAGCGCCGTCCGCGTGACGCACCTGCCGACCGGCCTCGAGGTGAAGTGCCAGGATCAAAAGTCCCAGCTGCAAAACAAGATCAAGGCGATGGAGATCCTGCGCTCGCGACTCCTGGACCGCAGGGTCGCCGAGCAGGAGGCGGCCCGGTCGCGCGAGCGGCGCGCGCAGGTGGGCACCGGTGACCGCTCGCAAAAAGTCCGCACGTACAACTTTCCCCAGAACCGCGTAACCGACCATCGCATCCACTTCACGACGCATAGCGTGGATCAGGTGCTGGACGGGAAGCTCGACGATCTGATCGAAGCCGTGAAGCAGGCGCAGGAGAAGGAGCGGGCGGGTGTTTGACCGGTCACGAAGCAGCGGCGGCGGTCGAGAGACACTGCGTCGGTCAAATGGCAAAGGCGGCGGTCAAGAAACGACTGCGGCGGTCTGGGCGGCCGTGTCAGGTATGACCGTTGGTGAGGCCTGGCTGCGGCGGGACGAACCGAAGTCGCCCGAGCTGTTGGCGCGATATGATGGGGCGGTAGCGCAGCTCGAGCGCGGCGTTCCGTTCGCATACGCGGTGGGATCCGCCGGCTTTCGGGCATTGGATCTCAAAATCGATCGGCGCGCGCTCATTCCGCGCCCGGAGACCGAAGGACTCGTCGAGTTGGTACTGGCACGCTGTTCGGGCGGTCTGGTCGCGGACATTGGGACGGGCTCTGGTTGTATCGCGCTCGCGCTCGCGGTCGAAGGACAGTTCGCACGAGTGGTCGCCGTCGAGCGGTCGGCCGACGCCGCGGCGCTCGCGCGTGAGAATGTGAAACGTGTTTCGCCCAAAACGCCGGTCGAGATTCGCGAGGGGGACCTGCTTGCCCCGCTGGCGGATAGAGCGGATCGATATCGCGCCATCGTCTCGAACCCACCCTACCTCACTCCGCGAGAGTACGCCGAGCTCGAGCGGTCGGTCGCGGAGTTCGAGCCGCGCGAGGCGCTGGTGAGTGGGAGCGACGGACTCGAAGCGACACGGGCCATCTTTGCGGGGGCCGCAGCCCTGCTCGAGCCGGATGGGCTGCTCGCCATCGAGATCGACGAACGGCGAGCCGACGCGATTCATGTGCTTGGTCGTGATTATGGATGGAACGTTGAAATCCACGCCGACCTGTTCGGTTGCCCGCGCTATGCGCTCGCAACCCCGGGGCATGGCCCCGGTGCTAATACATCGGAGGAATAGTGCTCGAGGAGAAAGCGGAAGAACTGGGTCGGCTGCTCGGCCAGACGGACGAGTACAAGGCGCTGCGTCGCGCAACGGAGGCACTCCGGGAAGATCAGGCGGTGCAAAAGGCGCTCGCGGAAGCGGAGCGCCTGGCCCAGGAGATCGAGCGCGTGGCGCAACAGGGCAAAGAACCGTCGAAGGAGCAGGTCGAGCAATACGACCGCGCCCTCCAAAGCGTGCAGGGGAATTCGGTGTATCAGCAGATGGTCGCGGCGCAGTCGAATTTCGAGAAGCTGATGAACCGGATTAATGCGCGGATTTACGAGGGCATCAAGAAGGGCGCCGCGAGTCCCATCATCACGCTCGGATGACGTTCGTCGTCGTGGAGGGCCCGGAAGGGGCGGGCAAATCGACCTTGGTGCGCTGGCTCGGCACCACGCTACGCGCCGAAGGGCGGGCCGTACTGACGGTCCGCGAGCCGGGCGGGACACCCATCGCCGAGGCTGCGCGGAAATTGGCGTTGAAATCGCGCCACGACCGGGCATTTGGCGCCGAGTTGTTCCTGTTCCTGGCGGCGCGCGCCGATCTGGTGGAGCGCGTGATCCGGCCGGCGCTGGCGAATGGGCAGGTGGTCATTGCCGACCGGTTCGGATTGTCCACGATCGCCTATCAGGTTGCCGGACGGGGGCTGCCGCGCGCCGATGTGGAGGCGGCGTTGCGCGTGGCGACGGGCGGCTTGGTCCCCGACCTCACGCTCATCCTGGACATCCCGGTGACCGTGGGGCGGGAGCGCCAGCGGTCGGCCGGGAAGGCGCAAGACCGTATCGAGCGCGAAGATGACGCGTTTCACACACGGGTCCGTGAGGCGTATCGCAGCGCATCCGGGCCCGGGATTGTCCATATTGATGCCAGTCAACCCAAGAAGGCCGTCCAGGACGCCGCCTGGCGGGAAGTCGCCGCGGCAACAGGAGCGCTTTCACTGAGGAGTACATGATGATTCGCCATAAAGGGTTTGTCGTTGCCGCCGTCGCGTCCGTTGCGCTGGTCTCCGGTGCCTGGTTCCTCCAGCGCGAAACGGAGCCGGCCGGTTCGGTCTACCAGCAGGCGCGCTTGTTCGACGACGTGCTGGCGCATGTCGCCGACTATTACGTCGATTCGCTCGACGAGCGCCAGCTCTATCAGATGGCGATCGACGGCATGCTCGACCAGCTGCACGACCCCTACTCGATCTTCCTGAAGCCTGAGGACTTCCGGCAGCTGTCCGAAGCGACGACCGGCAATTACTCGGGATTGGGCATTCAGATCGACGTGCGTGGTGGGTGGATCACCGTAGTCGCACCGCTCCCGGACACACCGGCTGAGCGTGCCGGCATTCAAACGGGCGATCTGATCGTCGCGCTCGATGGCAAATCCACCGAAGGGTGGAAACAGGACTCGGCGGTGAAAGCGCTGCGGGGCCCGGCGGGAACAAACGCGGAGCTCCAGATCCGGCGCGCCGGCATCGACAAGCCGATCACGTACAAACTCACTCGGGCGAATATTCACATCCGCTCGGTCGATCCACGGATCACGATGATGCTCGACGACCGCGTCGGGTACATCGCGCTCAGCCCAGTTAGCGAGAGCTCGACCCGGGACGTCAGCCAGGCGATCGACACCCTGCTCAAGCAGGGGATGAAGTCGCTCATCTTCGATCTCCGCGGCAACCCGGGGGGGCTGCTCGATCAGGGCGTCGCGGTGTCGGATCTGTTTCTCGATCCTGGCAAGGCGATCGTGGAGACCCGGGGCCGCGCGCCCGGTTCATCGCACGAGTTCAGCGACACCAAGCCGCAGCAGTGGCCGCGCCTGCCGATCGTCGTGATCGTGAACGGCGGCTCGGCGAGCGCCGCGGAGATCATTGCCGGCGCGCTGCAGGATCACGACCGTGCCGTGCTGATCGGGACTCCGACCTTCGGCAAGGGGCTGGTGCAGTCGTTTTGGCGGCTCACGCCCGAAACGGGGCTCAAGCTGACGACCGCGCGCTGGTACACGCCCAGTGGCCGGACGATTCAGCGCGTCACGCGCAACGAGTCGGAGCAGGTAGCACAGGTGCTCGCGGCAGACCGCGGGCAAGACACGAAGATCGATTCCACGGCGGTGTTCCATACTGACGCCGGCCGGACGATCTACGGGGGCGGCGGGATCCGGCCCGACATCTACGTTGTCCCCGACACCTTTACGACGGCCGAGCGGGCGTTCGTCAAGGCGCTCGGGGATAAGGTTCCGCTGTTCCGCGATGCGCTGACGACGTACGCGATCGAGCTGAAGGAGGGCAACCGCCTCCAGTCGCCGAACTTCACGGTCACGCAGGCCATGGTGGACGACATCGTGCGCCGGCTCCGCACCAAGGGGGCCGACCTGCCGGATTCCGTGATCGCGGGTGCGCGGACGCTGATCACGCAGGAATTGGGGTACGAGGCGGCGCGCTACGTCTTCGGCCGGTCCGCGGAGTTCCGCCGCCGCATCGGGGATGATGAGCAGATCAAGCGCGCGGTGGCGTTGGCCGACAAGGCCCGCTCGCCGCAGGATCTGCTGACACTCGCAAACCGCCCGCCCGCGCTGCCGACGGTCCGCAATCGGTGACCCAACAGTCTTCCCGCGCGATCGGGCTCATCGGGCCCGGTCGCGCGGGAGTCGGACTGGCTCTAGCTCTGGCCCAGGCGGGATACTCCGTCCGCCTTCACGGGCGAAATAAGAAAAGCGTACCAGCACCCCTCACCTTGACGGTTGGCGACGGGAGCAAGCCACCGTCGTGGATCGCCGACGTCGGGGTCGTGATCCTCACGGTCCGCGACGACGCCATCACGCCCCTCGCGACGTCCTTGGCGAGCGCGCGTGTCATCAGCGAGCGACACGTCGTCCTGCATCTCTCGGGCGTCCAGGGTCAGGAGGCGCTCGGCCCACTCGTTACCAGCCGCGCGGCGCTCGGCTCGTTTCATCCCCTGCAAACCATCGTCGAGCCGGAGCTGACGCCGGCGCGTCTCAAAGGGGCCTGGGCCGCCGTCGAGGGAATGCCGCGTGCGGTCGAGACGGGAGAACAGATCGCCAAGGATCTCCGGATGCGGCCGTTCCGGATCGCCACCAAATCCAAGGCGATTTATCACGCGGGTGCCGTGTTTGCCTCGAACTATCTCGTGGTGGTCGAAGCGATCGCGCAGCGTCTGTTGCGCCACGCCGGGCTATCGGATGCCGACGCCTGGGCGGCGCTGCGGCCGCTGGTCGAAGGGACGTTCGAGAACTTGAGCCGGCACGAGCCGCGCGAAGCCCTCACGGGGCCGGTCATGCGGGGCGACACCGCCACGATCATCCGGCATCTCGAGTCGCTGGCCATCGACGACGCGAAGCTGTACCGCACGCTCGGGCGCGCGGCGCTCGAGCTGGCGCAGAAACAGGGGATGGACGATGAGACTGCGGAGAAAGTCGCCGCCGCGCTGGCTACTGATCGACCACCCGTACTCCGGAAGTCGGGCCGAATCTAAACTCGCGAGCGGGAATAGCCCCGTTCACTGTGAGGTTCTGCAGCGTAATCGTGCGCCGTTGTCCCGAATTCTCGAC
>Ga0066665_10000759_pt1 | contig 13836 bp, 7 predicted proteins | sample GraSoiAngelo_114_FD_75175 | JGI IMG/M metagenome (GOLD analysis project Ga0066665, IMG submission 75175) | Grasslands soil microbial communities from the Angelo Coastal Reserve, California, USA - 14_0903_13_40cm | ecosystem: Environmental > Terrestrial > Soil > Grasslands | place: USA...
GAAGGCGAAGTGCTGCGCACGTTCCTGGTGGGGTACTATCTGCCGCTCGAACAGCGGGCCGAGCGCGTCGTGTTGCCGTTTGCCCCTGCCGACCTGGATGCGGTGCGCGAGCTGGCGCCGGGCGTCGAGTTTATCGTCCCCCAGCGTGGATCGGCCGCGAAGCTCGTCGAGCTGGCCGATCAGAACGCGCGTCATCTGCTCGACAGCTTCAAGATCGAGACGTTCGACATCGATGAGCGAGCGGCCGACCCCGTGTTCGCGCTCGGGCGCGACCTCGGCCTCCCCGTCGTCCCACGCGCGATGGTCTGCATCGACATCTCGACCAATCAGGGCCGTGACACGGTAGGCTCGCTGGTGTGGTTCGAGGGCGGCCGGCCGCGCAAAGCGGAGTACCGGCGATATCGGATCAAGGGTGTAGAAGGAATCGACGATTTCGCGGCAATGAAGGAAGTGGTCACACGCTTTCTGACCCGCCGCATTGCGGAGAACAAACAGATTCCCGACCTGATCGTCATCGACGGAGGAAAGGGCCAGCTGGCTGCCGCAGTCGAAGCGGCGCGCTCGCAGGGACAGGAGCGTCTGCCCATCGTGAGCCTCGCGAAACGAGAAGAGGAAGTCTTTTTGCAGGACTCCGGCGAGCCGCTCCGACTCTCGCGCCGCAGCCCGTCGCTCAAGCTGTTGCAGCGCGCGCGCGACGAAGCACACCGCTTTGCGGTCACCTACAGCCGCAAGCGGCGGTCACAGCGGACGATCACGTCGGATCTGTTGCGCATCCCCGGAATCGGGCCCGCACGGCGGCGGCTGCTGCTCGAGCGCTTCGGTTCACTCGCCGGCGTGCGCACGGCGACCCCGGCCGAGATCGCCGCGTTGCCGGGCTTTTCCACGAACCTGGCGGATCGCATCCTCGACCGGCTGCATCAGCGCGCGTGAGCTCCTGGACCTTGGAGTGCTCGGCGTGTGTCCCCACGCGCACGCGTGACGCGGAGGGCTTCCCCGGAGTTTGCGAGGTCTGCGGAGCGCCCTATCTGGTTCGCTACGAGACCCTGCCGCTCCCCGAGGCGAAGGCCCATTTGCGCCAGCAGCGATGGACGATGTGGCGCTACGACGGGTGGCTGCCGCTGCGCGACGGCGAGCACCCTATCACGCTCGGCGAGGGTGGCACGCCGCTGCTCAAAGTGGAGCGAGTCGCCGCGCGCCAAGGTTTCGACCAACTCTGGGTCAAGGACGAAGGCACGAACCCCACGGGATCGTTCAAGGCGCGAGGACTGGCCGCCGCGGTCACCCGGGCGGCGCTGTCGGGCGCCAAGGAATTCGTGATACCGACGGCGGGCAATGCGGGGGTCGCGCTCGCGGCCTACGCGACCCGCGCCGGAGCGGCGGCGCGCGTGTATGCGCCCGCCACGACGCCGCGCCCCATCCTGGATCAGATCCGCGCGTTCGGAGGGGATCTCATCCTGCTCGATGGTCACATCGGTGACTGCGGCATCGCCGCCCGGCTGCACGCCGACGACACCGGTGCCATCGACGTATCCACACTGAGAGAGCCGTATCGCATCGAGGGCAAGAAGACGCTCGGCCTCGAGTTGGCCGAACAGCTGGGGTGGACGCTTCCCGACGCGATCGTCTATCCGACGGGCGGCGGGACGGGCCTGATCGGGATGTGGAAGGCATTTCAGGAGCTGCGCCAAGCCGGATGGCTGCGGGGACCGCTGCCCCGCATGTTCACCGTGCAGGCGAACGGCTGTGCACCCGTCGTGCAGGCGTTCGACTTGGGCGCGGAGCGATGCACGCCGTGGCCCGATCCCCAAACCGTGGCGGCTGGTTTGCGCGTGCCCTCGCCGCTGGGTGACCGGCTCATGCTGCGGGCGCTGCGAGACAGCGGGGGCGGCGCTGTCGCCGTGAGCGACGAAGCTCTGGCCGCGGCCGCGCGCGAGCTGCAAGTCGCCGAAGGGATCGACGCATCGCCAGAAGGTGGAGCGGCCTTGTCAGGTGCCGTCGCGCTCAAGAACCGAGGCGTGCTCCGTCCCGAGCAACGTGTCGTGCTGTTCAACACCGGCGCCGGGTGGCTCTACAGAACCTAAGCTGTTTAATTTCAATACTTCGGCCCATGCGCATCGCCATCCTGGATCCAGCCGCTGGTATCAGCGGCGACATGACGTTAGGGGCGCTCCTCTCCCTTGGCCTGCCGGCCTCCTGGCTCCAGGAGTTGCCAGGACGGCTCGGCGTCGGCGACGTCCGTGTTACGGTTCGAGACGTTCGCCGGTCTGGTATTACGTGCAAGCAAATCGCCTTCGACATCCCAGAGCAGCCGCACGGCCGACACGTGGGTGAGCTAGTGCGGCTCGTCGAGCGGGCGCCGATTTCCGACTGGGTGAAGGAGCGCGCCGTACGCGCGTTCCGATTGCTGGGCGAGGCCGAGGGCCGAGTCCACGGCGTCGCTCCGGAGAAGGTGCATCTGCACGAGGTCGGAGCAGTAGACGCCGTGCTCGATATCGTGGGGGCCATCGAAGGGTTCGAGCGACTCGGCGTCGAGGCTGTGCATCACCTTCCGGTCGCGGTGGGGCAGGGGTGGGTCGAGGCCGCGCACGGCCGCTTGCCGGTCCCGGCACCGGCCACTGCGATCCTGCTCGAAGGGCTGGAGATCGCAGGCGCCGGACCCGTGGAAGGCGAAGCGACGACGCCGACGGGTGCCGCGCTGCTGCGGGTGCTGTCGGGAGGCGCGCCGCCGGACCGGTGGCGCATGGTCGGCAGCGGGTGGGGGGCTGGTCAGCGCGATCCCAAGCACTATCCGAACGCGTTGCGCATTCTCATCGCGGAAGCCGCGAGCGAGGCGGGTCGAGTGGTGTTGCTCGCGACCGATGTGGACGACATGAGTCCCGAATACGTCGAGCCGCTGCGTCAGGCGTTGGTCCAGGCAGGCGCGCTCGATGTGCAGACGTGGCCGGTGCAGATGAAGAAGGGCCGTCAGGGGTTCCGCGTGGAGGTCATGGCGCCGGAGGCGCTCGCCGAGGCGGTGACCGCCGAGCTGTTCCGCCACAGCACCACGGCCGGTGTGCGGCGCTGGATTGCGGAGCGGGCCACACTGCCGCGCCACCAGCTCACGGTACGGCTGGACGGCGTGGCAGTGCGCGTGAAGGTGCTGGATGGCGACAGTGTCCGGGTGAAGCCAGAATACGATGATGTGCTGGCGGCGGCGCAGGCGTTGGGACGTCCGCCGCTCGACGTGGCGCGCGCCGTGGAGCGCGACGCCGCAGCTCTTATCGCGAAAGCCAAGGAGTGAACGTGCGAACGGTTTGCAAGCTTGCCGCAATCATGCTCACCGCAGTCACAGTCCCGCTGGCGGCGCAGCAACCCGCGGCGAACCGGTGGGCGGATCCGAAATGTGACTTGAAGCCGAACCATTATCTCGTCAATCAGGGCATGGGGTACCTGAAGGACGCGACGACGACGCGCTTCGAGGATCAGAAGAAAAAGGACCTGAGCGACGCTCAGCGCCTGCTGACGCAGGCCGTGACCACCGGCGACCAGGGCAAGAATCCGGCAGCGTGGTATTACCTGGCGCGCTATTACATCATGACCACCGACGCGCAGGGCGCGGACTCGGCATTCGCGCGCGCCCAGACGCTGAAACCGGAGTGCAAAGACGACATCAGCATCTGGCGCCGGTTTGTGTGGATGCCCACGTTCAACGCGGGGATCGCGGCGTGGCAGGCGAACAACACCGACTCCGCGATCGCCTCGTTCCGGCGCGCCACCGCGCTGCTGCCCAATGAGCCGACGGGCATCAAGTACCTCGCCACGCTGTTGTACAACGCCGGCAAGACTGATTCCGCCGTGATCTATTTCCGCCGCGCCGCGGACGTGGCAGCGGCGGATCCCAAGTTCGCGCAAGAGCGCAAGGACGCGCTCTACAACCTCGGGCGCATTCAACAGAGTCTGCAACAGATCCCGGAAGCTCAGGCGACGTATCGTGAGTACCTGGGCCTGTATCCCAATGATGCGGAGATCATGGCATCGCTGGGCGGGACATACATGCAGAAGGCGAGCAAGGACACCGCCTACAGGGATAGTGCCTTCGCGATCTACCGGCAGATCATCAGCAAGGGTGACTCGATGGGTTTTTACCAGCTCTATCGGGTCGGGGCCGAGATCTCCCAGACTGTGCCTGAGGACCCCGACACCTCGGTCGCGGGGAGCAGCTGCCGCACTGCGGCACGGGCGAAACGGCCGCCGTTGACGCCGGCGCGGATTCGCGCGAGCTGCGATTCCGTGACGAAAGGGCTGGCGCGGGCGTATTTCAACAGCTCGCGCGCGGCGTTCTCGCTCGCTGCGCAGGCACTCGATGCGAGCCTGAGGATCAATCCTTACTACCGCGAGACCCTGATCTTCCGGGCCAACACGGCGCTGGGGATGCGCGATTCGGTGACGGCGCTGGCGATGTCTCGGCGGCTGCTCGACGTCGATCCGATGAACCGCATCGGCATCAAGATCATGGCGTACGCGCAGCAGCAGAACGCCAAGATCGACTCGGCGCTGTACTACTACCGGCTGAGCGACTCGACATTGATTGGGGATGTGGTGGTGAGCCAGTTCGACTCGACGGACACGGGTCGAGACGTCAAGGGGTCGGTGACGAATGTGCGCGAGAAGCCGAATGCGCCCTACAAGCTGGTATTCGAGTTCGTCGATTTACAGGGACAGGTAGTGACGACCGACACGGTGCAGGTCGCGACGACCCCACCGGGCCAAAAGCAGGATTTCGCGCTCAAGCCGGTTGGGAAGACCATCGCCGCGTGGCGTTATCGGAAAGAATGACGATTGACAGCGGGCGGGATGTGGGAACACATTCCGCCCAGACTGCGGAGCCCCGCGTGTCCAGCCGTGCCGGACGGCCAACGACAGGTAGGTTAAGCCGCACGCGAGATAGGGCTCGAAGTCCCTCTCTCCACTTCAGGGCCGTCGCCATGGGGTAAAGAAGCGCAACCCGGCCTCTCCGCAGAGCTGGTTTCGCATCACGTCCAGCCCGAAGGTCGATTCACGTGATTCCCCCGGTCCCATCCCTCTGCAGGCCCTCTGCCGTCACTTCTGATGGAGGATCTCCGATGAGAGCCGTCTCTTCTGCGGCCGCTCTGGTCGCCCTGTTGCTCGCCGGCTGCAGCGACGGGCCTACCGCACCGCCGCTTACCGCAGATAACTCGCCCTTGCTGAGCAATGGGCCGGCTGGGCTCGCGAACCTGGCCAGCGCCGACGCCGACGAGGACCTCCTCATGACCCTCATGGGAGGTGGATACGAAGGTGTCCCGGAAGGAGTTGAACTCGCGTCATTGGACGCCGTCTCGACAAGATTGGCTCAGGCCGCGGGATTCAAGACAATTGACGTGCCTGGCGTCCTTGCCACGAGGGCCTTCGGTGTCAACGCGGTCGGCGAGGTCGTTGGCTCGTACACCGATGCGACGGGGACGCACGGCTACCTGTGGGCCAACGGCAACGTCACCATAATAAAGTTTCCTGGGGCTGTCTCGACGGAGGCCTGGGGTATCAACCCGCAGGGCGACATTGTGGGGCGATACAGAATCGCCGGCGACCCGAGGACCCACGGGTTCCTGTTGCGCGACGGCGTTTTCCTCAATATCTCCGTTGCACGTCCTGACGGAAGCCTTCACCTCACCACGCTGCCGATCAAGATCAGTCCGTCCGGTGAGATCGTCGGCTGTTTCCACGACACGAACTTCCTAGTCGACATGCGGGGCTACGCGCAGCGCGGTGACAATGTCAGCTCGTTCGGGTTGTTGCCGTCGACGATGCACAACGGTGTCACTCCGGACGGCCGAGTGATCGCGGGGATCTTCTTCGAGTCGGCGACGCTGGTCCACAGCTACGTGCTCAATCGAGGTGCGTACACGCAGTTCGATGCTCCAGGTGCGACGTTTACAGAGGCGTGGGACGTCAGCCCGACGGGCACGGTTGTTGGCTACTTCAACCCGGTCACGTCTCACGGCTTTTCACTCGACGCCAAGGGCTTCACAGTGATCGACGTCCCGGGTGCTCGGTGGACCAGGATATTTGGAATCAATCCGCGGGGAGATATGGTTGGCTCGTACGCCGACGTGAACAATAACGTGCACGGTTTCCTTCTGAAGCGCGGAGGGAAAAACAGAAACTAGGAGACTACGAGGAGACACACTGCGCAACTCCTTGCTGGGATCGCTCTGCTGGCCGGATGCGGCGGCGAGCCGATTCCCACCCAAACCACCGCCCACCTTCAGCCCCAGGTGGCGGCGAGTCTTGCGTCGGGGGGAGCCGAGAACAACGATCTCGCTGCGCTCCGCCGCGTGACGGCACCGTTCCACAGCTTTGAGAAGGCAGTGGCTGCCGGGTGGTCGGTGCAGATCACGCCGTGCATGACGGATCCGGCCGGCGGAATGGGCTTCCACTACGGCAACACCGCCCTTATCGACGGATCCGTGCGCGTGGAGGAGCCGGAGCTGCTGCTCTATGAGCCCGAGGGGAACGGCCGGCTGCGTCTGGTGGCCGTGGAGTACATCATTCCGTACACCGCGCGCAGCCGCAGCGCCACGCCGCCGGTCCTGTTCGGCCAAGAGTTCAAGCAGAACGACACATTTCAGCTTTGGGGGCTCCACGCGTGGGTGTGGAAGGACAACCCGAGCGGCATGTTCGCCAACTGGAACCCGCAAGTCACATGCGAGCACACCACCGCCGTGTCCACCATGATCCACTAATGAAACTCGACACTTAACCGGAGAACGCCGCTCGGCTCCAGACGCTCGATGGTGGTCGTGGTGCCAGGCCTCAACGTGGGCCAGCTGGTCCCCTCGTCACCCGGCTCGGCGCAGGCGGTCCCAGCAGCCCCGCGGATCCACGATCCGAGAAACGCTACGGCCCACCTCGGCCAAGTGCGTCATCGGGCCGAGGTCGTGGAGTATCGCGTCGAGCAGCACGTCGCTAAGTTGGGGGAGCGGCTGGCGGCCCTGAATCTTGGCACCAGCAGTGACACCACGGGCCTAGACCAGCTTCGCCTTATCGCGTAACTCGTTCAGCAGTAACCCCGCGGGCGTAATTCAGGGGTAGAATGCCAGCTTCCCAAGCTGGACGTCACGGGTTCGAATCCCGTCGCCCGCTCTGATCACATTGCGACTCCGGGGGACCGCCACCGATGGCTGGTCCCCTTTTTGCTTTTTGGTATTATGAACCCCACCAAAAGGCGTTATGCGCGCGCTCTCCGCCGTCGTTACGCTCGCCATCAGCAGTCTCGTCGTGTCCTCCTCGACACCGCTGCGTGTCCTTCGAGTCACACCCGCTCCTCCCGATCGCGCGTCCGCCACCACGGTCGTCGCCGTGACGTTCGACCGGCCGGTCGCCGGCTCGCTCGACGCCAGCGTTGATCCAAAGCGCATCTTCACCATCACGCCCGCCGTGGCGGGCCGCGTGGAGTGGCGCGATCCGATCACACTGCGGTTCACGCCCGCGGCGCCCCTCAATCCCGCGACCGAGTACACGGTGACGGTCAGCAGCGATTTCGCCGCCATGGACGGGAGCCGGTTGGAGAAGCCGTACAGCTTCACCTTCCGCGTCCACGGCACGATCCCGCTCGCCGGCACGCCCGCTGGTCCGAATGAAGAGGGTCGTTTCCTCAAGCCGGACGCGCGATTCGAAGTCGTCTGGAGCACCCCCGTCGATCTCGGCGACGTCAGCAAGCGGGTCTACATCCAGTTCGATCCGGCCTGCCCGGTGCTGGTGGTCCGGCTGAGGGCGGTATCGCAGCGGCCGATCAAAGACGACGATTCGTGGCGTTATCGCGAAGCCGGCGGCTGGCAGCGCGACCGCGGTGGGGACGCGCTGCGCCGCGTGGTGCGACTCACGCCGATCGCACCATTGCCGAAGGGATGCCACGGCTCCCTCGTCGTGCCATCGGAGCTCGATCCCGAAGGCACGAGCCCGTACCAGCGCTGGCGCCTCGCGACGTACGGTCCGTTCCAACTGATCTCCGCCACCTGCGGCTGGGGCTGGGCCAGCTGTCCGACCGGGCCGCCGCGCATCGAGTTTTCGACGCCGGTGCGCGGCGCCGAGCTGCTGCGCGGCATTCGCATCCTGCCACGCGTTCCCATCGCGGTATCGGATACGAACGAGGAATTGGCCACCTGGACGCTGGACGCTTCGTTGAAGCCGCGGACCGGGTACGCCGTCATCGTGGACACGCTGGCGTTGCACGACATCTTTGGTCAGCGGCTGGTGGGCAATCCCGTAAAGGCGTTCGGGACCACCGGGTACGCACCGTCGGTGACGTATGACTACGGCATGATGTTGGTCGAACGGAACGGCTATCGCACGTTCCCGATCCACCACGTCAACGTGGATACGGTGCTCGTCACCACCGCACCCGTCCCCGACAGTCTCGAGGCGTTGGTCCTGCGGGCTCCGCCATGGAGCCTGGGAGATGTGTGGGCGCGGTTGGCCTCCGGTGCGACACAGCGTCCGCTCGCCGTCGAATCGCGGCGCGACGTGCCCCTCGTGAGTGTGGTACGCGCCCCGGTCTACGCCGCCCGCGCCGGCGCACCTGCGCTCAGCGCCATTCGCATCACGTATCCGACGGACAGCGGTCCAAAGTCGCGGCCCGCCCGGCCCCAGCCCGTCGCCCTGCTACAGACGACGGACCTCGGCATTACGGCGCGCGTGGGGCAAGACGAGGCCGTCGTCTGGGTCACTGGTGTCCAGGATGGGATTCCCAAATCCAGCGTCGACGTCGAGCTGCGCGATCCCGCCGGCCGCGTCCGAGGCCGAGGCACGACGAACGCACAAGGCCTCGTCTGGCTGAACGGTCTGCGCGACTCGACTGGCGCTGACGACGAGGGGGAGGAGCGCGGGTTCGCGGGATACGTCTCCGCTCGCCTGGCGCTCGATCGGGCCGTTGTCCCTATCAACACGTGGTCCGGTGACCTCTCGCCCTGGCGGTTCAATGTTGGCTCAGCATGGGGCATCGACCGCCTGCCCGTTGCCGCCGCGGTGTTCACCGAGCGCGGCATTTACCGCCCCGGCGAGCCGGTCTTCGTCAAGGCGATCGTCCGCAACGGCGCGCTCGGGGCGCTCCGCGTACCAGGCGCGACCGATTCGCTGCGCTGGGTGTTCCACGATCGCGAAGGCGGTGTGATCCGCGACTCGATCGTGCGTCTCTCCTCGTTCGGCACGGCGGCGCAGACATTGAGACTGGGAAACGATTTGCCCCTCGGTACCTACAAGGTCACGCTACAAGTCAAACGCGGCACATGGCAAGATGTCGCGAATACCAGCTACCGAGTCGCGGAGTATCGACCGCCGGAATTCCTTGTGACGGTGACCGCTGACTCGGCGCCGCGCTTCAACGGCGACTCGCTCCGCGCCAATGTCGAGGCGCGCTATCTGTTCGGGGCGCCGATGGCGCGCGCCGTCGTGAACTGGACGTTGAACGTCACGCCGGGCACGGTGAGTGGCCTGAATATCCCGGGCCTGGATCGCTATTACCTCGGCGAGAACGGCTGGTGGTGGGAGGAGTGGGAAGGGAACGCCACGCGGTCCCACGTGAGCACAATATCGAGCGGCGTCGATACGCTCGACGCTACCGGCCGTTTGACGCTGCGACTTCCCGTCACCGCGATCGAGGGACGCCCCGCCAACACGAGGCTGCAGGCGACTGTCACGGATGTGAATCGCCAGACCGTCTCCGCGTCCGCAACCGTCCTCGTTCACCCCGCGTCGTTCTATATCGCCGCGCGGCCGCTCGGCACCAACTACTTCTGGACCGCAGGCACCCCACAACAGATCGCCGTGCTCGCCGCTCGACCCGACGGTCGCCATGTGACCGGGGTCCAGATCCGCGGCACGATCGTGCGGCGCGAGTGGCATCGCGTGCAACGGGCGCGGGATGGCGTCGAGGAGCAGATCGGCGAGTGGGTGGCCGACACCGTCGCGCATTGCGATGTGGTGAGCGCCGAGGATCCCGCAGCTTGCCGATTCACTCCCACCGCGGGCGGCACGTACATCGTCTCGTTCAAAGCCAAGGACGAGGCCGGTCGTGCGGCGTCCACCAGCTTCTATCGGTGGGCGACCGGCAAGGACTGGATTCCCTGGAACGACGAAAACCAGTTCAAGATGGACCTGATCCCGGACAAGACACGGTACTCCGTCGGGGACACAGCCACGATCCTCGTCGCAGCGCCATTCAGCGACGCCGAGGCGTGGATTACGGTGGAGCGCGAGGGCTTGATCGAGCAGCGGCGCATGCGCGTCAGCTCGGGCGCCACGTCCCTCAAATTCAGGATCACCGAAGCGTACGCACCGAATGTGTTCGTGTCGATGGTGCTGGTGCGTGGCCGCAGTGCGCCGCCGGGCGGGATAGCGGATCCCGGTCGGCCGACGTTGCGTGTCGGGTATGCCGAGCTGCGCGTCACGCCGGAGGTGAAACGGCTGGCGGTGGACGTGAAGCCCCTGCGCTCTGAATACCGCCCTGGAGACAGCGCCCGCGTGCAGATCCGCGTCCGGGACGCCGCCGGAAGGGGGCGGCGCAGTGAGGTCGCGCTCTGGGCTGTGGACGAGGGCGTGCTGTCCCTGACGGGCTACAAGACACCGGACCCGCTCGATCTGCTGTATCAGCCCCGCGGCGTGAGCCTGCGGCTTGCGAGCAATCTCATCGCGATCGCGCCGCAGGTGCTGGAGCAGGAGGGCACGTCGATCAAAGGCGAGCAGGAGCCAGGTGGTGGCGGCGGGCTGGGGAGTGGGGACATCCTGCGCTCGCGCTTTGCCGCAACCGCATTCTTCCTCGGCGAGGTCGAGACCGATTCCAGCGGGGCCGCGCTGGCCGTCGCGAAGCTGCCGGACAACCTGACGACATTCCGCGTCATGGCCGTGGCCGTGACCGAGGGCGACCGCTACGGCCACGGCGAATCGCCGCTGCTCGTGACACGGCCGCTGCTGGCTCGGCCCGCGCTGCCGCGATTCCTGCGGTCCGGCGACGTTTTCACCGCCGGCGTCGTGGTGAACCAGCGTGCCGGCGGAACACCGACTGTCATCGTGCGCTCCGACGCGAAGGGCGTAGTTCGCGGCGGCGCCGCCACGCGCACCGTCACGCTTGCCCCGGGTCGCGGCAGCGAAGTGCGGTTCGCGTTCCGCGACACGACCGCGGATTCGACGGCCTTCCGCTTCGACGTCGCGTCGCAGAATGATTCAGACGCCGTGCTGGTGCGCCTGGCCGGACGGCCGGTCTACACGCCACGGGCGTACACTGTCACCGGGAGCGTCGTCGACACGACCAGCGTCGTCATCGATCTCCCAGAGCCCGTGGATCCCGACCGCTCGCGCCTCGAGCTCGGTATCGGCACCACGCCGCTGGCGGTCCTGGCGGGCAGCTACCGCTGGCTGGCGGTCTATCCGTTCGATTGCTCGGAGCAGATCTCCGACGAAATGCTCCCCCTGATCGCGATCTACCGCGCCGGTCCCGTGGCACAGCTGACGGGGCTCACCCCGGAGCGGGCGCGCGCCGAGATCGAGCAGGGCGTCGCGGTGTTGAGCGCCCGCCAGCGGCCGGACGGCGGGATTGGTCTCTGGTCGGCGGAGGACTGGACGACTCCGTGGCTGAGTGCGTTCGCCGGTGAAGCGCTGCTGGCTGCGCGCGATGCGGGCATTCCGGTGCGTGACTCGGTGCTCGCGCGACTGAGCATCTACTTGTATCGCAGCGCGCATGAGCGCACCACGATCATGGCGCCGATTGCCACCTGGTACTCGAACCTGCGCGTGCTCCTCGCCGAGCAGGTCGCCGCCGCCGATTTCCTGAGCCGCGTTGGGCATCCCGATCTGCCGACCGAAAACGAGATGTTCCGGCAGGCGGCGCAGCTCTCCTGGGAGGACCGGCTCCGGTTGGCGCAGATGATGGCGCGCCGGGGAGCCGCGGGGGCGGCCCGCCAGCTGATCGCCCCGATCTGGGCCTCGGTACGTGTCGAGGGACGACGGGCCGTCCTGCCGGACTCCGCGCGGCAAGTCTCCTGGTTCTACTTCCCGTCGACCCAGCGGCCAATCGCTCGACTCTTGTCAGCGACCCTCGTGGTGGATTCGGCCAATGCACTGATTGGACCGCTCGTCGAAACGCTCGTCGAGCAAAGCCGTGGATCGGGTGCCTGGGGCTATTGGAACACGCAGGACTACGGGACGGCGGCTGCGGCGCTGGCCGACTTCACCGCGCGACAAAGGCGTGCGGCGCAGCGCGGCTACGAAGTGCGTGCGGGGAATCAGGTGGTGTTCCGCTCGCGCGGCGACAATCTGCGTGAGGTGACGCGTCCGCTCGCCGGCGCGGTCTCCAGCGCGCCGGGAGGCGGTCAGCGGGTCGTCCTCAACGTTCGCGCAACGGATGCGGCGTCTGGCGGCGCACCACTCTTTTTCTATGTCACGGTACACGAAGTTCCGCGCCAGCGACCCGTTACGCCCGACCAGCAGGGAATTCAGGTCGAGCGCTGGTACGAAGACTACGAAACGGGAAAGCCGATCGTCAGCGTGGTCGAGGGTTCGCTAGTGCGCGTGCGGCTGCGGATCACCGTGCCGGCGGATCGGCAGTTCGTCGCGCTCACCGATCCGTTGCCCGCTGGACTCGAGGCGGTGGACTTGAGCCTGCGGACCACGGGTCAACTTCCCGGGCCTGGCGCTACCGTCCCCGAAACACGGACGGAAGGGACAGAAGGAGAATCGGACTACTACCCATGGGGCTGGTATTACGGCAGCTGGGACGCGGGGTGGTGGTCGCCGTTCGATCATAAAGAGCTGCGCGACGACCGCGTGGTATACGTGGCCACGGTGCTCTGGACCGGACGCTACACGGCGACGTACGTGGCGCGCGCGACCACACCCGGCACGTTCGTGCGGCCGCCGGCCCACGCGGAGGAGATGTACAACCCGGCGGTTCAGGGCCGGAGCGACGGTGGCGTCTTCACGGTGACACAGAGAGCGCCGTGAATCGCCCGAGGCGGGTCGTCGCTATCATTGGCGCTACAATCGCCGGCGCGGTGCTGTCGCTCGGCATCTGGGTGGCGCTGCCCGTGCCACCCACACTCACGTCGCCGCCCGGTGTGACCAGCCTCACGCTCGAAGACCGCAACGGCCTGGTGCTGCGCAGCACGCGCGCGGGCGATGGCTCGTTGCAGCGCTGGCTGCCACTCGCCGAAATCGATCCAGACCTGCTGGAAGCGTTCGTCGCCGGCGAAGACCACCGCTTCTACGATCATCACGGCGTGGATTGGCGCGCCGTGGGGCGGGCGATCAACGAGAACATGCGGGCAGGGAGGGTGCGCTCGGGCGCGTCCACAATCACGATGCAGCTGGCGCGATTGCTGCGCGCCGATGGCAGCCGCACGTGGCATGGGAAAATCCTGCAAGTGTTCTGGGCGCTCCGTCTGGAAGCCCATCTCTCCAAGCAGCAGATCCTGGAGCAGTACCTGAACCGCGTGCCCTTGGGGCAGGGCACTGTCGGTGTCGACGCGGCCGCCGCTCTCTACTTCAACGCCACGGCGGCGCGGCTATCACTCGGCCAGGCGGCGCTGCTAGCCGGCCTGGCGAAGGCGCCGTCGACCGACAACCCCTTCGTCGCTCCCGATCGCGCGCGCAGCCGGCGCGCGGTGGTGCTGGGCCGGATCGGCCGCTACGGCTACGCGACTGCCGACGCGCTCGATCGTGCCAGCCACGAGCCGCTCGTTGCGCCACGGTCCAATCCGCCGTTTCTCGCGCCGCACTTCACGAGTCGCGTACTGCAGTGGCTGGACACGACCGCTGCGGAAGGGACTTGGCGCACATCGCTCGATCTCC
>Ga0066665_10000765_pt1 | contig 13810 bp, 14 predicted proteins | sample GraSoiAngelo_114_FD_75175 | JGI IMG/M metagenome (GOLD analysis project Ga0066665, IMG submission 75175) | Grasslands soil microbial communities from the Angelo Coastal Reserve, California, USA - 14_0903_13_40cm | ecosystem: Environmental > Terrestrial > Soil > Grasslands | place: USA...
CTGATCGGAAATATCGAGCGCTACAATTGTCCGCCCACCAGCTGCAATCTGAAGCGTGCGTCGAATTCTCCGCCGTTGTGAGCATGGCAACACGCAAGGCATGCGACCGCGCGTTTTATCCGGCGTGTACGAGGGAAATCGCGCTGGCAATTTGGACATTTGTAGAGGTACCGCCGAGCGCGTGCGCTCCCCGGGAAAGGAAGATTATGACAGCGTTTCTCGTCAGCAATTCCCAGATCGCGGCACGCACTGCGCCACTCGTCGCCATGCGGCAGAATTCTGCGACGACCAGCGCGAAATTGAGCGAGAATATGCGCCAATTCATGGCGCAGTGTGCGATCGATTTCGGCCGGATGTTCGAACAGCCGCAGGTTTAGCGAGATTAGTTTCTGGCGATAATCAGCGCGGCCAGCAGTTGTTTTGAGACGTGAGTTCCACTCGATGCCAATCTCGCTCGCGATTCGCGTTGCGCCGACAGCGCGTAACAACTCGCGTGCGTTTTGGAGTAGCGCAGCCGTCTCGGCTGTGGGGCCGGTGGGCATCTTGTCCGCCACTGGACGGACTCGCTGCGGCGAGCCTGCCGACTCAATTAGCAATTCGCCAGGCGAGCCGCCCGGCGGCGCCACAGGCAGGATGCCTGTGCTACGGAACGCGAATTCCAGTTGCCTAAGCAACAGCATAGGCGCTTTTTCGCGTCTCCAGACGATCGACAATCTTTCGCACCGCGTCGCCAGCGGCCTTGATTTCGTCGGTGGTTGTCCATTTGCCGAGTGAGAAACGAACAGCGGAGCGCGCATACTTGATCGGCAAACCCATTGCGAGCAAAACGTGCGACGCGACGACCGAGCCTACCATACAGGCCGATCCGCTGGACGCGCAGACGCCTTCCAAATCGAGGGCGATGAGGAGCATTTCGGAATCGAGCCCGAGCAGACTCACGTTCAATGTGTTTGCCAGCCGCGGCGCGTTTTGTCCGTTCTGTTTTGCGTCTGGAATGTTTTGGGAAATTCGCGTCCAGAGGTCATCACGCAATTCTGCTTGACGCTCCTGTTCACTTTCGCGACCCCGCAATGTCCATTCGGCGGCCGCTGCCATTGCCGCAATAGCGGCGACATTTTCTGTCCCGGGGCGTCGCTCGTTTTCGTGCGCGCCGCCGAACATGATAGGCTCAATAGACAATCCGCTGCGGAGATAGAGAAAACCAACGCCTTTTGGTCCGTAAAATTTGTGCGCAGCGAAACTGGCGGCATCGACGAGTGAGAGATCAACACCGTCATCCTGAGCGGAGCGCAGCGGAGTCGAAGGATCCCGTGGCATTAACTTTGAGGCGGCGGCATCGCGGGATTCCTCGACTTCGCTCGGAATGACAACTGGCATTTTACCGAACGCCTGGACCATGTCGGTGTGCAGGAGAACGCCGTGCTCGCGGCAGATCTGCGAGATTTCACGCATCGGCTGAATCACGCCAGTCTCGTTATTCGCCGTCATAATCGACACCAGCCGCGTCTCGGGTCGGATCGACTTCGCGAGCTGATCAAGATCGACAATTCCGTCACGCGCGACATTGAGCCATGTCACTTCGACATTTTCGTGCTTTTCCAAATGCTCGACGGCGTTCAGAACCGCGTGATGCTCGGTTTTGGCTGAAATGATATGAGCGGCGCGCGACGATCGACTCCGCGCGAGACCGAGCACAGCCAGATTACATGACTCAGTTCCACCACTGGTGAAAATGAGCTCGTGCGGTTTGACTCGAAGCAGTCCAGCGAGCTTGTCCCGAGCATCGTCAATCGCTGCCCGAGCACTTCGGCCTGCCGCGTGCACACTCGATGGATTGCCAAAGTGTCGACCGAGATACGGCAGCATGGCCTCGCGCGCTGCATCGCAAAGCGGTGTCGTCGCGTTATAATCGAGGTAAATCATTTAACTCTTCCTCTTAATCTTGAGCTTCCTCTAATTCTTGCTCGTGCTTACCGGCGCGCCCTCGCCACGGCGAGCAAGCTGTGGTCGCGCCCTACCAGTTGTAGCCGCGCCTCTGTGAGACGCGTGGCGCTCGCTTTCCAACCACACCAGCGTCGCGCTTCGTACAGCGAAGCGGCTACAGGATTGGCCGTTTTCATGCCCGAAATTCGTCACGCGTAGTTGCCGGCGTTTTTTTTCTCTTTGGCACGATGCGCAGTTGTTTCTCCTCGTAATATACCAGCGAATCGGGTGGAACACTTTGGATAAGAAAAACGTTCCCGCCGATCGTCGATCTTGCGCCAATAACGGTTTCGCCCCCCAGAATCGTTGAACCGGGGTAAATTGTCACATCGTCTTCGACAGTTGGATGGCGTTTTCCGCCTTTTTTTATTTTGCCGTGCTCGTCTTTTTGAAAACTACGCGCACCGAGGGTGACCGCGTGGTAAAGCTTAACGCGTGCGCCGATCTCCGTCGTCTCGCCGATGACCACACCGGTGCCGTGGTCGATAAAAAAATGCGACCCAATCTGCGCGCCCGGGTGGATGTCGATGCCGGTGCGGCTGTGCGCCCACTCAGTCATGATGCGCGGGATCAACGGCACCTTGTCGTAAAGCAGGTGCGCCATTCGATGAATCGCGACCGCTTCCAAGGCCGGATACGCCAGAATGATTTCTTCGTAGCTCGTGGCAGCGGGATCGCCTTCGTAGGCGGCGTCGATATCCGTCCAAAGAAGACGCCGCACTGAGGGTAACTCCTTCAAAAACACGCTCAAGACTTCTTCCGCCTTCGCTTCAGCTGCTTGGTCAGGTAGAGTTTTCCCAAAGCTTCTGCAGATTTCTGTCTTCAGTCGTGCATGCAAATTTCTGATGCGCGTGCGCGTGGTATCTACCAGATCTCCAGAGCTCACCAGGGCTTCGCTGCGAAACCCGGGAAACATCAAGCTCATCAGCTCGGTGCAAGCGGCTTCGATGGCGAGACGCGAGGGCAGGGTGGCGGCGGCGGCGAGATAATTTATGCCGCCGGTTTCGCCATAGGTCTGAAGCAGTTCCTCAACCGCGTCACGGTTCGTCGAATCCATCCCAGGAAATATGCGCCCGCTTCTGGATGAGCGAAAGGAGAACTGTGGCATGAGAGAAGCCGTTGAAAACGGCTTCCCTTGCGAGGGACCCATGGTCACCGGCCTGAAGGCCGGTGTTAATGAGAAGCTTCAGCTTGGAGATCGCGCGTCTTTATTACTAGCGGCTTTCAATCGCCGGCATCAGTTCCGATGCGGATGAAAAAAAGCTTCAGCTTGTAAACGGCATGCATGCGCAGGTGAAGAAATCATAACTCTGGTGCTAGAGGTTAAGTTGGGAACCTGAAATGATTCCTGCTGTGACTGACACAGTTCGATTGGCAGCTTTCATTAACACCGGCTTTAAGCCGGTGACAAGCAGCGAACGATAGACATCAGCCGTTTTAACGGCTTACGATCAGATCGGCATGTCTATGCATTCTTATTCTCGCTGCTGGGTTCATCTGATCTGGGGAACCTTGGACCGGGAAAAATCTTTAAACAAAGCGGCTGCGAAACGTCTATTCCGCTACCTGCACGAGTACGCCGAAAGCAAAGGCGTTTACATGAAAATCAACTACGTGAATGCCGATCACGTTCACGCGCTTGTCGATCTTCCAACTGCGCTTTCAATAGAAGAATTGATGCAACTCCTGAAGGGAAGCTCGTCCCACTGGATTAACTCGCATGACATCGTGACGGGAAAATTCGGCTGGGGCAGAGGGTATGGCGCATTTTCAGTGTCAGAGTCAAACGTGTCTCGTGTGACGCGATACATCGCGGATCAAGAAGAGCATCATCGCGTGCGTACCGTTCGCCGAGGAACTGAGAGAGTTTATTGATCGCCATGGGCTACGCTGGAAAGACAAGAAAGCCGTTGAAACGGCTCCCGGGTTGTCACAGGCGTGGTCACCGGCCTAAAGGCCGGTGTTAATGAGAAGGCGCCATCGTTAGACGGGCGACGGTAGCAAGACAAGGGAAGCCGTTAAAACGGCTTATGTTCATCTCTCGCTGGGACCACCCGGCTTAAAAGCCGGTGTTAATGAGAACGCGCCCCCTTATGCATTGCGCGCGCTCAGCCATTGGAGGGCGAAGCGCGCGACTTCGCGAGAATTCTTCAGGTCAAGTTTGTCTTTGATGTGCGCCCGATGGGTTTCCACTGTCTTCGGGCTGAGATGCAATAGCTTCGCAATCTGACGCACTTCGTTGCCTTTGCCGATCAGCTCCAGGATTTCAAGTTCGCGATCGCTGAGTCTCTCGACAGCGTCGGTCTCGCCTTCAGCCTGGCGATGCGCGAATTTCGTGATCACCTGCGCCGCCATGGCCGGGCTGAGATAAGGGCGCCCATTAAAAACTTCGCGGATCGCCTGGATTACGTTGGCCATGGCCTCGTGTTTCATGACATAGCCGTCCGCCCCGGCACGCAGCGCCCGCAACGCATAAAGCGATTCGTCGTGCATCGAGAGCACCAGAACCGGCAGGCTCGGAAATTCTGCGCGGATATTTTTGATCAGCTCAATCCCATTGGCGCCGGGCAAACTGAGATCGACGATCGCCATGTCGGGATGCAGCTTCCGAATTACTTCCATCGCTTCCGCCGCGTTATCGGCTTCACCGCAGACCGCGAAGTTCGCGTCAGAATGAATCAGTTCCTCGAGGCCCTTCCGGAATAGTGGGTGATCATCGACGATCAGAAGACGTTTTGCTTCCGGTAGATCGCATCGCGGATTCTGGTTGACCGACCTGACGTGTGTCATTTTCGTCTGTGGCTGCGTTGGTTCGACCGGGAGCTCCCTAATGGCACGCTTCTTACGCTCTTTCATCCCGTTTTTTAACGAGTTCGCAGCTCAGCGGATTGCCCGATGTAGAAAGTTTAAATTAATGCGGCTAATGCTTTCGTGATTTTTGCCGGAAACGACCGCATCTTGGCTTTTTTCCTCTCCTGTGATTGGAGTGCGTTGTTCGGCAAACAACAGGATACGCGTGTACCTCCTGTTTTTGGAGTATCAATCTCCAAGCGGGCACCGATCAATCGAGCGCGGTAACCCATGATGTGGGCCCCGAGACCCCGCTTGGTTTTCGGCTCACTTGGAAATCCCGTGCCGTCATCGATCACGCGCAAAACCATCTCATTTTCCACCCCCTCCAGTCTGATCACAATTTTTCGCGCTTGAGAATGTTTGTTGGCATTAATGACCGCTTCACGAGCAATGCGGTAGAGCTCACCTGCCGCGACGTCACTCTCAATATGGAAGGACGGTTTGAATTCCAGCCGGCAGGGTATCCTCCAGATTTCCCGGTCAACCAAATCCCGCAATGCATCGACCAGACCGGCTGCATCGACATCAATACGATGCAGCGCGCGGGAGAGGTTGCGCGTGTCTGTCGCAGCGTCATTTACCAGTTGCGCGATCTTTTCGATGTCGGCCACTTCAATGACTCGATGGTTTTTCAATCGTAAGCCAACCGAGCGCGCCATGAATGCCACCGCCGTCAGATGCTGACAAAGTCCATCGTGCAATTCCTGCCCGAGACGCTGCTGTTCACGATCGCTGATTTCAAGAATTTCGCCTTCAAGGCCTTTCCGCCGGGCGATTTCATCTTTCATCATTTTGTTCGCCGCACGTAACTCACCTGTTCGCTGGCGCACCCGGTGTTCCAAGAGCTCTTTGGATTTTTGCAGCGCGGCTTCCGCTTCTTTGCGTTGGATGAACTGCCCAATCTGGCTCCCAATGCTGGCAAAGACCTTCAGCAGGTCTTCATCTGGTTCGCGGATCTCGCAGCTGAAAAATTCCATCACTCCGAGGAATCGCTTTCTGAAGGAGATCGGGAACGCGAACGCGGCATGAAGACCCTCTGCGACGGCAACGCGCGCGCGAGGAAAGTTAGTGTCGGCGTAATCAGAGATCCACGTCGGTTTAGCACCGCTCCAAACAAGTCCCGGCAGACCGACTCCCGGAGCAAGGGTAAGTTCAGAAGACGTTCTCTTAAAATTGAGAAATCTGCCGCGATGGCACTCCCAATCTGTGAGACACCGCAGGACATCTGCTTCTGGCTCGTGCGTCCAGAAAGCTCCTGCTTCCCATCCAAGTGTCTCACAAACGTTCTGAAGAATTCTCGGCACTGCATTGGTAAGTGCGGGGGATTCGGCCAGTATTTTCGTGACGGCAAGGTTGACCGTCTGCCGGTGCTCTGCGCGCTTGCGTTCGGTTATATCGTTGTTTGTTTCCAAAACATACGCGCGCTTTCCTTGCTCATCGCGGTCCTGCGCCCAGCGGGAGAAAACGATAATCCGCCTGCCGTCGCGTCGCGTGTGAACGATTTCGCCTTGCCAGTGGTTATCGCGAAGCAGCTTCTCGTAGATTTTAGGTAGCGGCTCGGGGAATTTCGATTTCAATAAATGCTGGAGTACTGCGCCCAGCGCTTCCTGTCGCGTATAGCCGTAAAGCTTCGTCGCCCCTTTGTTCCAGTAGGTGATCCGTTCGTTTCTGTCGCGAACGATGATGGCATCGTTGCTCAAATCGAGAAGCCGCGCCTGCTCGCTAAGTTGTTGTTCGTGACGCTTGCGTTCGGATAAATCGATGATGGCGGTCTGGAAGAGCAAAGCGCCATTTCTCGTGGTCGAAGTGACCGGCGTACTTAGAAGTTGTGCTGGAATCCGCTCGCCTCTTTTGGGCTTCAACTCGAGTTCTGTGGCAACTTGTTGCTGCGACGTGCGGCAATAGAGCAGGTGATGGAGGAACGAATCCAAGTCCGCGACATAAAAGGCGAATGGGCGTCCGATTAACAAATCCCTTGGCACGCCGAGCAACTCGGTTGCTGCCAGGTTGGCTTCCTCAATCCGTCCGGCGCGGTCGAAGCTGACGTAGGCAATCGGCGCGAAATCATAAAGATCGACAAATCGCTGCGTAGCGGCTTCCAGTTCGGTCTTTGGATTGCGCATCGCGGGCGTACGCATGGAATGAATCGGCGCGCCGTTTTTATTGAATCGCGGTTCACGCCGTATCGCGGTGCTCTTGCTTTGGCTGGCGTGCTTGAATTGGCGCGGCGGTATAATACCGCCGTTTCGCCCGACACCGCTTTGGCGAGCACGCTTTGCGCGTTGCTTGTTATTTGCGCGATGAGCCATCTTTTTGGCTTATTTTGTCTGCGTCAGCTTCCTTTTCTCCGTCGATATCCACCAGCGTGATAACGGCTCCGTCGATTTTGTTATCAGTTGTGCGATATGGCCGCACCCGCAGCGAGTACTGCCGCCCTTCCTTATCAGTCACTCTCCGTTCGCGCGTGCCCAGCGTTTCGATTACCTCGCGAAGGATCTTCTCCATGTCGGGAACATCAATGTTAGGCCGCAGCTCGCTCAACGGCCGGCCAATGTCAGTCGGTAAAATATTGAACGCGCCGCGGGCCGCCGGAGTAGCGCGTCGCACTGTTAACGCGTTGTCCACCATCACGATCGGCATTTGAGTGCTGGCGAGCAGATTGTTTAGCTCGTTCGTCAACTGCATCATCTCCAGGTTGCGGTTGCTGAGTTCTTCGTTCAACGTGGTCAGCTCTTCATTGGTTGATTGCAATTCTTCCTTGGCGGTCTCGAGTTCTTCGTTTGTGGATTGAAGCTCCTCGTTGCTCGATTCGACTTCTTCGTTGGACGCCTTCAACTCTTCATTGGTCGCCTCGTGCTCTTCGATGACGGCCTGCAATGATTCTTTCGAAGCGGCCAATTCCTGGCGCAAATCGGTTACCTCACGCTGCGCCCCCATTTTTCCCAGAGGCTGCAAGAATCGCTCCGGTTTGCTCCGCCTAGTAGTCTCATCAAAAATTACCAGGAACCATGACTTATCGCCTGCCGGGATTTTGAATGGCACGACCTGGATATTTATCTCGTAGTTTTTTCCCCGAAGCGTAACTTTCGCACGCTCTGTGCGCGTGGGTTTGCCCGTTTTGATCGAGCGACGAATCGTTGCGCGCAGATCCGGCACCAAATTCGTGCGTGCTAGTTGAATCAGATTGAACGTTGCCGGGCCGGGCATGTGTTCGAGAAACAGGTCGGTCCGGCCACGGAACTGGTGCACTTGCATTTTATCGTCAATCACGACGGCCGCCGGCGCGTACGTGCTGAGGATAATGCGATCCGCCACTTTCAAAAGATCGGCATCGAAATTTACGCCGATGCCAGCTGCTGGCCTTGCACCAAAGTGGGCGAGCTCAAGGCCGCGCTGTGGAATGAAGTCGGCTGCCCGCGGCGTAGTTGCGGCTTCCTTCGTGTAAATTTTGTTCTTCTTGTCCACGAGTTTGAAAAGCTCGTCATACAGACCCACCGATTCGGCGGGCCCAAGAATCAACAAGCCGCCCGGGTTGAGAGCGTAGTGAAAGTGGGGGATGCAGCGCTTGTGCAGTTCCGGGCTGAGATAAATCAGAACGTTGCGGCAGCTGATCATGTCGAGACGCGAGAATGGCGGATCAGCCGCGATGTTTTGTCGCGCAAACGTGCAAATATCGCGCACGTTACGATGAATTTGATACGTGCCGTCACGTTTGACGAAAAAACGTTTCAGTCGCGCCTGCGAAACATCCTTCTCGATCGCGCTCGAGTAAATTCCCAGACGCGCATGCTCGACGACTGACTCGCTCAAGTCGGTGCCGAAAATCTGGATCCGCCATTTCGAGGCCTGGCCACCGAGAGCTTCGAGGATGCAAATGGCGAGCGAATAAACCTCTTCGCCTGTGGCGCAACCAGGTATCCAGACGCGCAATTCTGGTTGTCGACCTATGCTTTTCTTTTTGAGCAGCGCCGGTAGGAAACGTTTCTTTAATGCGCGGAATACCTTTTCATCCCGGAAAAACCGCGTCACGTTAATGAGCAGATCGTCAAAAAGCGCTTCGATTTCCTTTTTGTTGTCGCGCAAGTACCGCGCGTAGCGCTTCAGCGTATCGATCCGATGCAGCGCCATTCGCCGGTGGATCCGTCGAATCAGCGTACTTTCCTTGTAACCGCTGAAGTCGACACCCATCTGTTTTTTCAGAGAAAGGAAAACCCGCCCCAGATCATCCGCCTGGCGATAGGCTTCTTTTTCGGCTTCCTCTGCGTCGATGAGAGGTCGCCGCAGATACGGATGGTCGGCAATGCGCCGGATTTCGCGCGCGATTGCGTCTGGCGCCAAAACGAGATCGACAAATCCGGAGCGAATTGCGCTGCGTGGCATGGCATCGAACTTTGCGCTCTCTTCAGTTTGCGCGAAGGTCAAACCGCCAGCTGCCTTGATTGCACGCAGACCAGCCGTGCCGTCACTGCCGGTTCCGGAAAGCACGATGCCAATTCCGCGCGACCCGCATTCTTCAGCGAGCGACTCAAAAAAGTGGTCGATCGCGATGTTGAGTCTCTCTGTGCGGCTGACCAATGTGAGCTTGCCATTCTTGGCGATCACGCATTTATTTGGCGGCTGCACGTAAACCTCGTTTGGTTTTGGCGTCGTCGTTCCTGTAACCTCGGTCACTGGCATTGATGTGGCTTTTCCGAGCAGGTTAGGAAGCCGGCTTCCGTGATGCGGATCGAGATGCTGCACGATCACAAACGCCATGCCGGTTCTCGGCGGCAAATGGCGCAAAAGATCCATCGCCGCTTCGAATCCACCGGCTGATCCGCCGATGCCCACAATCGGGCAGCCACGGAATTTGGTTGCGGTCGTACTGCTTTCGGACGCACGTCGCGCTCTCCCCGCTATCATAGCCCGCCGCCGCGCCCGGGGCTTTTTCGTTTTTGCTTTAGAGGGCACGTCTTCCTAACAATGCCTCACGTCGAGAGATTTTACAGGTAAATCTGGAGCGACCTAATGTCTGGCGCGCGAAACGCCAGCGCGCCGCGAAATTTATTTGTAACCGAAAGCGAACTCGAGCTCGCGCATTCGTACGATGGCCTGAGAAACAAGACACACAGGATCAAGCCTCGGAAATAGCTTCGGTTTTGTAGAAAGATCCTGCGACCTGTCAGAGAACGTTCACCGGAGTCGGTTCTATCTCGAATCCAGCATGGTACAATGAGTTACCAACCTCTTGCCTCCATACGTTCTTCGATCAGATCACGCTTAACCTCCCAGTACTTCAGCGCCGAGAGGAGGAGCTTGTCGATGCCTTCAGCCTCGGAAGCTCCGTTGTCACCCGGCATTTCCGGTCGCCATTGCGCCGAAGGTTTGCTCGACCTTTGCCGTCTGCGTTTCGATCTCGACATTCTCCAGCGTCTGCGCCGTCGTGCTGCTCCCATCAATATTCCCCCCCTCATGAATCCTTTTCTGTTCGTGTGTTCGCATCGCGGTATTGGAACGGTTCTGCCAAATCATTCGGTGCTAGCGCTCGCATTCTTACCGGATTAAACTCCCGAATTGCTCAAGCGGTTCGAAGAATCGTCATGACGGCCACGCCAAACTTGGAACCTGGCCGCTGGATTTTATATCGAATTTAGGGCTGCGCTGGGTGCGCCGGGCTTCGGCGTTTGATCGCCGTAGCGCACCAACTTTTGCTGCCCGTCTCAACTGGCGGACGTAGGCCAGCCAGGTATTGCACATCGAACGCGCGCAGAGCTGCCGCGACAGTAGGCCCGATCCCGACGATCCCTTCTTCGACGCTTCGCCCAAGGACCGCGATCCAAAGTTCGCCGCGAAAAAATAGCTGAGGCCGTCGCACGGCCGCCGAGCTACCTGGATGAGCCCTACAATAAGACTCCGCTTGTTCTATCGCTGCGACTGAGTAATCCGTGACACGATCCCTACGCGAAATGTCATCGTCCTTTTTCTTCATTTGCGTGTTAAACGCATGCCTCGGTGGAATTGGATGTGGTTTTTCAGCGCCACCCATAAGATTTTCCCCGATATGAGAATCCGCCGCGGCTCCGATTGTGTTGGGGTTCGCAAGGACAGTATATTGTTTAAGGCGTGGCGTTATCACTCCCACTTACGTTGGCTGGCGCAGATAAACTGGAGGTATTGCGCCGCCTCGATCAGTTTCGGCAGTGGCGTTCGCTCGATGAGAAACGTTACTGTTTGGTTTGCGGCAAAATTATTACTGGCCGGCACATTCAAGTAGCAGGTGGAACACGTGGCAACGGATCGCTAAGGCTCAGTTGTCCGACGGAGCGGTGTAACTCAATTCCAATGGATTGGGTGCTCCCTACGGATGAAATCATCGCCAAGGTTGAAATGAGAGCAGCCGAAGAACGCAAAGTCGCTGCACCACCGCCAACTAATCACAAGAATGGCGGACCCCAACTTCCCAAGAGAGAACACAACGGCATCGCATCGCGATTTCTCAAGTTCGCCTTCCATTTCAAGCACAGTTCTTAAACGCTCTCTCTCCACTTTCTGCGGGTCTGAGCCCTGGGCCGGGCCCGCAGAGTGCGCTGCGCATTACGCTTCATCTCTCCCCTCTCTTGCAAACAGAGAAACGACGCTGTGAATGAAAGCGATTCGGCTACAACGTCATAAGACGCCTTCTAGGGTTTTACCCGATCACACAATCATCCAGCGTCCCGATTGTGTGGTTCCGATGCAATGAGCAGACTGCTCCTTGCATTATGATCGTCCATCTTAAACTCGATGATCGGCTGTCGGTTCTGCGCGCTGAAGATCGATTTAGAAACTGGACCTCACTCGACGACGAGCGTCGTTGCGTTACCTGCAAACGAAAATTTAACGGTCGGCAGGTGGAGATCCGCCGCTTGAGCAGTGGCAAATATGAATTGCGCTGTCCGACCGAAGGTTGCAATTCACGGCCGCATCTTTGGATCTCTTCAGCGACGCCGCTGGTCTCTCACGTAGTTGGGTCGAACTGGTGGCGTGCAGTCGGCAAGAAACACGAACGCCGTGCGCCTTTACCAGCGCTGCGCGCACATGGGCACCGCGCATGATCAACTCCACTCTTGATCAGCTCGGAGTAGCGGCAGTGCCAGATGAAGCGCTGATGAAGGATATTTCGCATCGGCGACATGATGCGCTCAGGGAGTTGTACGGGCGCCATAGCAAGAGATTGCGAGCGACGATCGATTGCGTTGTTCACGAGGAGGCCGAAGCTGATGATGTTTTACAGGAAATTTTTCTTCAGGTTTGGGAGGAGGCAGGTCGTTATTCACCAAAAGCAGGCAAGCCACTTGGGTGGATGGTTACTATCGCTCGCCGTCGCGCGATCGACCGATTGCGCCGGCGCCAGGCTTATTGTCGCGCTAGGGACCGGTATGAAAAACGAGTAATGCAGGATTCACAAACCCCGCGACGCGATGCTAGTGAAACATTCATTTTGAACGATCTCCGCCATTTTTTGAAGAAAAGCATTCGGGCGTTGCCTCAATTTCAACGGGAGGCCGTGGAGTTGGCCTTCTTTAAGGGATTGAGCCACAGAGAAATTGCCGCCGCGACGCAGGCTCCACTTGGAACGGTGAAGACGCGGCTCGAGCTAGGCTTGCAAAAACTCACTCACGCGCTGAAACCGCTGCGGCACAAAGTATGAGGCGGTACGGCGCGAGCGCCGGGATGCGCTGCCATTAATATCCTGCTTCAGTATTCGGCGCTATCAGTAACACCCTGCTTCAGCGGGGAGTAAGCTGTGTAAATACCTATTCGTAACCGCTTCAGCGGTTTTGAAGGTCGCCAATCAGCCGCTGAAGCGGTTACATCCGATTCATTGCCAATACACCTCGCTGAAGCGAGGTGTTATTAAAACGGGTTTGCCCGCATGTTCATCCCCACGCACCTAAGCGACTCCGGTGTCCGCCGCCCTGGCAGATCCCGGATGAACTGATTCCGTCCTAAGGGGAAGGAGTCGGCGAGGTATTGATGTTTATGTCCGTTTTCTCCTTCGTGGTCGTAGCGGGTGTAGATTGTTGGATCACTGTAGTATTACTCTCCTTCTTCTCTGCAGGCGGATTAGTCACAGTCGTTTCCTTTTGCTCACAACCCGCTAACAATGCCGCGCCGGCCAGCAGACAAATGTATTTTTTCATATCCCTAATTCGTATTTCATCGCGAAGTTTGGCCGCTTTTCCGGGCGTAATATTCTTTTAGTTCGCCACTTGCGCGCGAGGCATCTGATTCTGGTTCCGTGTGCGAACTGTTTATCGCTATGAACAAACTACAATTCAAAGGCGGTTGGAATGAAGTGAAAGGCAAACTGAAACAAAAGTACGGTCAATTAACCGACAACGACCTCACGTTTGCCGAAGGCAAGGATGAGGAACTTCTGGGCCGGCTCCAACAGAGACTCGGCAAATCGAAGGAAGAGCTCCGAAGGGAAATTGAGAGCCTGTAAAACATTAACCGAAGGAACGAACATGCACATAATTTCCCAAAGAAATTAACAGGAACAAAATTTATGCTGTGGACCATATTTGTGATTCTTCTCATTCTCTGGCTTCTGGGTTTTCTCGGCCACGTTGGAGGCGGATTGATCCATCTGCTGCTCGTAATTGCAGTCATTGTTCTGGTCATCAATCTGATTCAAGGCAGAAGGCCGCTCTGACCGCTAGACGCATCGAGACATTCCGAGCCGGAGTTTCATTAGCTGCATGACTAAGTTGCGCCCGGTGCACAAAGTACGCTGCCTAAGATTTTAGTTATACTGGCGACCGGAGGGTAGTCGGTTCTCGATTACAGCATGTCAGGGCGGGGATCGATTTTCCGGGTCTCGAGGGAATCTCGTTAATCGGAAGCGTTCGCCCGCCGAAAACAACAAAAGGAAAATAAATGAAGAAACTGTTACTCAGCATGGTCTTGGCAGTTGCGGCTCCCTTCGCATGGGCGCAGGTCTCGGAGACCA
>Ga0066665_10000769_pt1 | contig 13782 bp, 16 predicted proteins | sample GraSoiAngelo_114_FD_75175 | JGI IMG/M metagenome (GOLD analysis project Ga0066665, IMG submission 75175) | Grasslands soil microbial communities from the Angelo Coastal Reserve, California, USA - 14_0903_13_40cm | ecosystem: Environmental > Terrestrial > Soil > Grasslands | place: USA...
AAGGCCAGCAAGGTCAGCAAGGCCAACAAGGTCAACAGGGCCAGCAGGGTCAACAGGGCCAGCAGGGTCAACAGGGGCAGGGTGGAGGCCAGCAGGGCGATTCGCGCAATGCGCAGGGGCAGGAGAATGGCCGCGTTGGACCGAATGTAGGTGCACAGAACTATGGCAACGCTACCGGACCGGGGAATTATGATCCCCGCCAGTGGTCTCGGGAACTTGGAGAACGGCTGCGTGAGATTCAAGACATTCAGAACGAGCTTGGCCGTAATAATCCGCTGGCGAATGATCTCAACCGTATTGCCGGTGACATTCGCGCCCTCATGCGCGATCCGAGGATAGGAAATCCACAGGAAATCGAAAGGCTGGCACAACAGATCATCGATCCGTTCAAGTCTGTCGAACTCGAGCTGAGCCGTTCGTTGGAACTCCTGTTGGCGAAGGAAAACGTTCGTTCGGCTCAGGAAGAGGAGATCCCGGCGGTCTACAAGAAGCTGGTCGAGGAGTACTACAAGAAGCTGTCGAATACGAAGCCGTAATCAACACAAAGACACAAAGGCACAAAGAAGGCCGCGATCAGAGTTATCTGGCGCGGCCTTCGTTGTGTGTTGGCGCCTGTCGTCCGGGCCGGGACCGGAGTTGGTAACGTCAGACTTCGCCGCTCTTCTCAAGGCAAATCGTATCCCGAAGGAAATGGTTGTCCTGCGAGCTCTGGCGCTCAACCAGACATCCTATCTCTTATGCGGATGTTTTTGCGGCAGCCGTAGCGTGCGCAATCGGCGCTACAATGATGACCGGTGATCCCTAGCTCATCCGACCGAAGGATGCTCACGTCCGGACAACAAAGCGGCCATGTTTGATGACCCAACATCGCTTAGCGCATTCGTTAAATCGCTGGCGCACACTCTTGCTGAAGGGGTGCGGCGGAACAAGTTGGCAGCCGGTCTTTCGATACTCACTCTGATCCTTTCTACGGCGCTCAGTCTTACCAGCGAATTCGACGAGCGACCCAGGTACCGCCAGACCATTCTTCCAGAAATCCAGCGAGCCGAAGAGCAATTCCTTCGAGCCATGCAATACGCCGAGCACGCCCCCAGTGACGATTGGCGTCTCTATTATTTCATTACAGCCCATCGCAGTGCGAAAGACGTGCTTCGCGTCGCGAAATCGCAATATCCCGTCACGGCCAAAGGCCGAATGGCTCACGATGCCTTGATCCGCTACTACGAATTCGTCAATGAAGAACTCGCCATCATCCGGACTGAAATGAGCTTGCACGAAGGGTATGACTACATGGCCGAATGGAATCGACGTGATGCTGATTTCCTGGCTGTTCGGGAACAATGGGCTCGGTGGGCGAATGAAAACGGGGCGGCGCTTAGTCCGTTCCCTTAAACAAGCCGGGCACGATCATGTGGAATTCCGCAAGCTTGAAAGGGAAATTCCCAATTACTGGATCTAATACAGCGGGAACTTATCGCACAACCCTTTCACTTCGTGCAGCACGCGCTTTTGGACTCCCTCGTCATGGATCGCGTTCAGCACGTCGGCGATCCAGTCGCCGATGGCTTCCATTTCGGGTTCCTTCATACCGCGTGTCGTTAGGGCTGGGGTTCCGATACGGATTCCGCTCGGCGTTATTGGTGGATTCTGGTCGAATGGAATTGTGTTTTTGTTTACGGTAATGCCGGCTTTATCGAGAGACTCTTCGGCTTGCCTGCCATTAATACCTTTGGAGAATACATCCACCAGAAGAAGATGCGTGTCGGTCCCACCGGAGACAATCCGGTAGTTACGTTTCGCGATTCTTGCGGCTAACGCTTTCGCATTACGGACGACCTGCCGAATATAAGTTGCAAAACTTTCTGTCGCCGCTTCTTTGAAACAAACGGCTTTCGCTGCGATGACGTGCACGAGCGGTCCGCCCTGCATCTCCGGGAAGACGGATCGATTGAGATCTTTGGCGAAACTATCGCGGCACATGACGATTCCGCTGCGGGGACCGCGAAGCGTTTTATGAGTCGTGCTCGTAACGAATTCCGACTGCGGTACCGGCGACGGATGCTCGCCGGCTGCTACAAGCCCGGCGATGTGCGCGATATCGACCATCATCATCGCTCCGGCTTCTTTCGCGATTTTGGAGATTCGATCGAAATCGATAATTCTTGGATACGCGCTGGCCCCAACGACGATCAGTTTGGGTCTGTGCTGTTTCGCCAGACTTGCCAATTCGTCATAATCGATCACTTCAGAATCCTTGCGTACTCCGTATGGCACGATGCGATAGTACTTTCCGGAGAAATTCAAAGGGTGACCGTGGGTGAGATGGCCGCCATGCGACAGGTTCATTCCCAACAGGGTATCGCCGGGCTTCAAGATGGTAAGATAGACCGCCATATTGGCCTGGCTTCCCGAATGCGGCTGAACATTCACGTGCTCGGCGCCGAAGAGTTTCTTTGCGCGCGTGATCGCGAGGTTCTCGACCACATCGACGAACTCACAACCGCCGTAGTAGCGGCGGCCCGGATACCCTTCGGCGTACTTATTTGTAAACACGGAACCCGTTGCTTCAAGAACACCCCGGTACGTGAAATTTTCCGAAGCGATCAGTTCCAAACCTCTGGATTGCCGCCGTTCTTCATTTTTGATAGCGGCGTAGATTTCCGGATCGAGTTCTTTCAGGGGAGTATTGATACGATTCACGCGGACCTCGCTTTAGTAAGTGACCGGTCTCGCCGTCTAGACGTTCTCATGGATGGGCTGAACGTTCCCATGGATGGCGCGCCACGGTGCGACGGGCTCCCGCTGCACTCTAGCACGCTATGTTATAATTTCGCACCATGTTTGGCCTGAACAGCAGACAGATCTTCATTCTGCTGATGTTGGTTGTTTTTCTTTTTGCGGCATATCAATACGTTCCGCCCTACTTCACGGCATTCGAATTCAATGATTTCATCCGGCAGGAAGTGAAGTTCGCGGCCACCTCCAGAAAAACCACTGAAAAACTCCGGACGGATATCGTTGAGAAGGCTAAAGAGATGGGCGTTCCGGTTGCCGCGCGTGATATTCGTATTACGCGTAGAGGGCCGTCGTTCACGCTCGAGTTGGAGTATCGGTTTCCAATCGACTTGAAGATTTACCACCACGAGTTGGTATTCCACGCCTCCGAGACCGGGGAAATATTCGAGAATGCTAGCAATTGAGCGCGGGCTCGAAATCGTCATGTCCGTTGCGAAGGCCAAAGACCGCCCGGGCCGCATGGCGGTCGAATCGGTTCCGCTTTCAGAGTCCATGTCCCGCATTCTCCGTGAAGATATCGTCAGTGATGCCGATTCACCGAGATTCGACAAGGCGATCCGCGATGGTTTCGCCGTGCACTTTGAAGACCTGGCGCAGGTTCCAGTTGTCCTTGAAGTGATTGGAGAATCCCGGGCCGGGGCTGGCGCCGACATAATAGTTGATCGGGGCCAGTGCTGCGAAATCATGACGGGAGCGCCGCTGCCGGCTGGAGCGAACGCGGTGATCATGGTCGAAAATACGGAAAGACTGTCCCCAAACTCCGTTCGACTTCTCAAATCCGTGCGCGAAAACGAAGGCCTGCTTCGACGCGGAGCCGAGGCCCAGGAGGGCGAGACTATCCTCAAGGTCGGGCGGCGAATCGGTCTTGCCGATCTGGGTCTTCTGGCCGGTTCAGGGAAATCCAGCGTCACGGTTTCCGCGAAACCGCGCGTTGCGATTATCGCCACGGGCGACGAGTTAGTCGAGGTTCACGAAAATCCCAGGCCCGGCCAGATCCGGAACAGCAACAGCTACACGCTTTATTCACAAGTGCTCGAGGCGGGTGGCGCACCTGTTCTGCTAGGTATCGGGAGGGATAATCTTCAGGATCTCCGAAGCAAGATCCAGCGCGGCCTCCAGGACGATGTTTTGCTCGTGTCCGGTGGCGTTTCGATGGGCAAATACGATCTTGTCGAAGCTGTGTTTGCGGAATTTGGCGTGGAAGTGCTGTTCGACAAAATTGCCATGAAACCCGGAAAACCCACCGTGTTCGGCCATCGTGGTGACACGTACGTTTTTGGTTTGCCTGGCAATCCGATTTCAACCATCGTTTCGTTTCACGTGTTTGTACGCCCTCTGATCCTGTTTTTGCTCAAAGCCGAGAACACCAAGCCCAAGATGCTCGAGGCAGAGCTCGAAGCGCCTGCGAAATGCGATCCCGAGCGTGCCGCGTTGATTCCAGCCTTGGTTCGCTTTGAACGGGGACAGTACCGGATTGCGACGGCGCCGTGGAAGGGTTCTTCGGACCTCGTCGGTCTGGCTCGGGCAAACGCCTTGATTGTGATACCACGCCGTGCGGGCGTGCTGGAGCCTGGCGAAACCGTGCAGTTCCTGCCGATGGAGTGAAAGTGGCTTCAAGAAAAGACGAATTGACTCACCTCGACAAAGAAGGCCGGGCGCGGATGGTTGACGTGACCGGCAAGGCGGAGACTGTACGTTCGGCGCGTGCGGAGGCATTTGTCGAGATGTCGCCGGCGACGGTAAAACTGCTTCGGCAGAAAGGTGTTCCAAAGGGAGACCCGCTCGAGGTTGCACGAATTGCCGGCATACAGGCGGGGAAGAAGACTTCGGAGTTGATTCCTCTATGCCATCCATTGCCTCTCACCCATTTGGACGTCTTTATTGAAGTCATCGACGCCGGCGCGCGCATCGAAGCCGTGGCCAGGACGAAAGCCGAAACGGGTGTCGAGATGGAAGCTCTGACTGCAGCGTCGGTAGCTGCTCTGACGCTCTATGACATGTGCAAGGCGGTGGAGAAAGCAATTTCTATCGGTCCCGTGCGGCTGCTCGAGAAAAGTGGCGGAAAAAGCGGCCACTGGGTCCGGAAGATTTGATATGTTGTAATGAGTCGCGCCAAAATGCATATGGCTCTTGGAAAAGCCTTAGTCCTCACGATCAGCGATTCGGCATCCGCCGGCAAGCGCAACGACCTTTCCGGGCCTGAAGCGAAAAGAATCCTGGAAGAAGCCGGCTTCGAGGTAGCTGCAATTGAGGTTTTGCCCGACGAGCGCAGCGATATAGAATCGCGCCTTTGCAGGGCGAGCGATCAAGGGTTCCGTCTGGTGGTGACATCCGGTGGCACCGGACTCTCGCCGCGGGACGTCACGCCGGAGGCGACCGGGGCGGTCATCGACCGCAATGTGCCGGGAATCGCGGAACTGATGCGGCTGGAGAGCCTGAAGATTACGCCAAAGGCCGCTTTGTCGCGGGCAGTTTCGGGAATCCGGCAGTCGACGCTGATAATCAATTTGCCCGGAAGCGTCAAAGGCGTGCGAGAATGTCTAGCGGCTCTGCGGCCGATCCTGCCGCATGCGATGGAGACGTTGAAGCAGTCGTCGTTGGGGTGCGGGGAATAGCCCGCTGGAGAATCCATGAGCAACTCGGTCTTGACGAACTACATACCCATCTTCCTTTTCATGGGGCTGGCGTTTCTCTTTCCGGTCGTGACTCTTTTGCTCGCGAAACTGGTTCGGCCTCAAACCGGTGGTGAGGCAAAACTAACGCCTTACGAGTGCGGTGTGGACCCGGATTCGGATGCGAGGAAGCGCTATGCGATCCGCTATTACGTGGTTGCCATTCTTTTTGTTATTTTCGATGTAGAGACTGTTTTCCTTTTTCCGTGGGCCATCATCTATAAGAAACAACTTGCGCTTTTCGGATTGGTCGAGATGCTGGTGTTCTTGGGCATCTTGATCGTCGGATATGTTTGGATTATTAATAAAGGCGCGCTCGACTGGGCTTAGGAGAGATTTCACATGCCTGCATGGATTGAAGATCGTTTCGAGAAAAACATCATCACCACGACTGTGGATTTTCTTTTCAACTGGGCGCGGAAGTCCGCCATTTGGCCGATGACATTCGGTTTGGCCTGCTGCGCAATCGAGATGATGGCGACTGGTGCATCCCGCTTTGACATGGATCGATTCGGCGCCGGTATTTTCCGGCCGAGTCCGCGGCAATCGGATCTGATCATCGTTGCCGGCACCGTGACGTTGAAAATGGCTCCAATCGTGCGCCGCGTGTACGACCAGATGCCGGATCCGAAATGGGTGATCTCAATGGGCGCTTGCTCCAACGTGGGCGGCCCGTTTGATACATATTCGGTCCTTCAAGGTGTCGATCATGTCATTCCGGTCGATGTCTATGTGCCTGGATGCCCGCCACGTCCGGAAGCGCTGCTTTATGGTCTGATGCGGCTTCAGGACAAGATTGATCGCATGACTATCGCGAAGAGACCGACCGAAGTCTTGTTCGATGATGTGAAGAACGATCCCCGTATTACGCAGGCTGCCAAAGAAGAGATGGAACGCATCGGAATGAAGATTTAGCCAGCGCAGCCCGCGAAATCGCAGGTCACTGGGCCGCAGATTCCACGGATTGCGTGGCTGATGATGTCCTTCACGGATCACCTCCGAAGAAAAATCCAAGAGCAAGGCCCGATCCCTTTTTCCGAGTACATGGAAGAAGTGGTTCGTCATTACTACTCCACCGAACGAAATCCCATTGGCATCGAGGGGGACTTCTATACAGCGCCGGACCTCGATCCCATATTTGGACAGCTTCTCGCGAAGCAGTTCGACCAATGGGCCAAAGAGTTCGACTCATTCACGTTGGTCGAGTTGGGCGCGGGTAAGGGTCTGCTCGCGCGCGACATCCTTCAGCAGCGGCGATTTCCATATATGCTCCTGGAGCGGAGCCCCGGAATGCGCCGGCGTCAAGCCGAGTTGCTGAAGGAATACGACGTCACGTGGATCGACGAGCTGCCAGACGGCATCACCGGATGTATTTTCTCCAGTGAATTTTTCGATGCGCTACCCGTACGTCGTGTGGTCCGGCGCGGTCAGGTCCTGAAAGAAATCTACGTGACGAAAAATTTTGAAGAGATCGAGGGAGATCTTCAGGAGCCGATCGACGCGCCTCTCGCCGATGGCCAGATTGCCGATATAAACCTCCAAGCGCGAAAGTGGGTCCGCCGAATCGGAGAGTCGCTGGATGCCGGATATCATCTTGCTATTGATTATGGATACATGGGCGACGAGTATTACGCTCAGCCAAGAGGCACACTCATGTGTTACTGGCGGCATCAGGCGGTGGAAGATCCGTACATCCGAATCGGAGAACAGGACATGACGGCTCACGTGAACTTCTCCGATTTGATTCAGGAAGGAACGGCCGCGTCTCTCGACACCGCACGCTTTACAACGCAAATGGATTACCTGATCGGTCTCGGTATTCTGGATGAAATGGAAAAACTCGCAATCGCCGGCGACGCCTTCTCCTTACAGCGCCTGGTGAAGCTCAAGAAGTTGATTCTTCCGGGATGCATGGGACAACGTTTCAAGGTCTTGATTCAGGTTAAGAGGCGTGGGGGGACCGAACCGTGAGCCCGACGCTAAGAAAGGTGAGATGTTTCACTTCGCCGAAACCGCCGAATCGATCGCCGCGACCACATCCAAACTGAAAAAGATTTCATTTCTCGCGTCGTACTTACGCGATCTCAACGAGGCGGATCTTCGCGCCGCCGCCGTATTCTTCACGGGTCGGCCTTTCCCGTTGACGGACGCTCGAACACTGAACGTGGGGTGGTCCGCCCTCGTCAGCGCTGTTCAACAAATCTCGGGTGCTTCGGACGAAACCATCCATCAGATCTACCTGGATCGCGGCGATCTCGGTGAACTCGCCGAAAGGTTACTTGGCAGTCCCTCTCGTCCTGGGAGAGGGCCGGGCGAAGCCGGGGGTGAGAGTCTCAGTTCCGCCAGTGTGCAAGCGAAGCTCGCCGATCTTGTCAGACTCTCCGGCGCCTCTAACAAGATGCCCCTCGTTCTCGACCTTTTCCGCTCGCTAAGCCCGCTTGAGGCCAAGTACGTTATCAAAATCATCACCGGCGATCTCCGCATCGGCCTAAAAGAGAACACTGTCGAAGAAGCCATTGCGAAGGCCTTCGATCGTTCAGCGGAGGCGATCCGCCGTGCAAACATGATTCTCGGCGATATCGGCGAAGCCGCCGTCCTCGCCAAACGGGGCGAGCTCGACCAGATCACACTTCGCTTGTTCCGGCCCGTGAAATTCATGCTGGCTACGCCCGCGGAAACTGAAGATGAAATCTTCGCCACATTTCACGGCGCTTTCTACGTCGAAGATAAGTACGATGGCATTCGCGGCCAGCTCCACCTGGACGCTTCGCGCGCCGCACTTTATTCGCGCACTCTGGACGAAGTCTCGCACCAGTTTCCTGAGATCTTTGAAGCCGCCAGAAATCTGACGGTTCCTTTGATTGCCGACGGTGAGATCGTCGCATTCAAGGACAACCAGGTTCTCCCTTTCGGTCTGCTTCAGAAGCGGCTTGGCCGCAAGAAACCCTCGGCCAACCTTGTCGCCGAGATTCCGGTTGGATTTATGATCTTTGATCTGCTGTCTTTCGAAGGCCGCAAGCTCATCGACGAGCCGCTCAAGTACAGAAAGGAAATGATCGAGGCCATTCCGTGGCCGGAGCCGTTGCGCGTGGCGCCTTTCCTGCTGCTTGAAGAACGGGTCCAACTGGATCCTTTGTTCGAGCAGGCCGCGCTGCGCCGCAATGAAGGCCTCATGTTGAAGGATGCCAGCTCGCTGTACCTTCCAGGCAAGCGCGGCATGAGCTGGTTGAAATGGAAGAAGGCGCTTGCCACGCTGGACGTGGTCGTGACAGGCGTAGAATTCGGTCACGGACGCCGGCGCGATGTCCTTTCCGACTACACATTCGCAGTTGAGCACGACGGCAAATTGTTGAACATCGGGAAAGCGTATTCAGGACTGACAGACGTCGAAATTGGCGAAATGACGGAGTTCTTCAAGCAACACACCGTTCAGGACTACGGCCGGTTCCGCCTGGTTGAACCGGGTATCGTCATCGAAGTTGCCTTCAACGGTATTCAGAAGAGCGATCGCCATGCGAGCGGTTACGCGCTCCGGTTTCCACGCATCGTGCGGATTCGCCTGGACAAGACGGTCTCCGATATTGACACACTCCAGACTGTCGAGAAGATTTACCAGCGGCACGTTGGAGAATCTTAGCGTAGCAAACCCAAAAACCCCATTCCAGGTCCCTGTAGTAATGCAATTCTCCTTTAAGCTATGATGCTCTGTTACGCGTTTAGAGAGCGGCGTTGACAGTGTGCCACCGATGTGGTTGAATCCACGTCTTTGTGTGAGCGGCGCTCTTTGAGACATTTCGTCCTTCCGAGACTCTTAAAAAGTGGCAGAAGAAGAACAGAAAGATAAGCAGCAGACTGAAAAACCGGCTGAACCGCCGAAACCACCCCAAGCGGCTGAGCCAAAGGCCGCTACTCCCAAGCCGCCACCGCCTCCGCCGGGGGCGAAGCCGGCAGCGCCGTCCAAGCCCAAAGGGCCGGCGCAGGAACCGTGGTCCAGTCCGTTAGTGGATGCCATCAAGGAAAGGTTTGGGGACCAGTTCGTCAAGGCCTATAGCTTCATTGGCCAGAACCAGATTGAGGTAAAGAAGGATCGAATCGTGGAGATCATGGCGTTTCTCCGCGATAACGATATCGTTCCATTCAATTACCTCGCCGACGAGACGGCGGTTCACTGGCCGAAGGAAGAGCAATTCGAGATCGTTTACATCCTATACTCGTTTACTAAGAACGAGCATGTCCGTGTGAAGACACGAATCAAGGAATGGGAAGAGATTGAAAGCGTCGTTCAGGTCTGGACGACCGCCGATTGGCTCGAGCGCGAAGTTTACGACATGTTTGGAGTCCGGTACGCGAACCATCCGGATCTGACGCGTATCCTGCTGCCTGAAGACTGGGTAGGCCACCCTTTGCGCAAGGATTATGACATCCGTCTTCAGGACGTGGAATGGGTGCGAAAACATCTGGGCATTGATTCCGGACAGAAGTACTACGTCGGTGAAGCTCGGGACGAGACTACCGACTACATCACGCCGAGCGATTAACAGATTTATGTCGACCAACGAAACACTATTCGATGCAAGTGAAATAACCGTAAGCATGGGTCCGCAGCACCCCTCCACGCACGGCGTGCTTCAGGTGAAGCTCAAGCTGGATGGCGAACGCGTCATCGACGCGCGGTGCGTGATCGGATATCTGCATCGCGGTGTTGAAAAACTGGCTGAGGCGCAGACGTACGCGCAGTATGTTCCCACGCTGGACCGTATGGATTACATCGCCGCGGTTTCTAACTGCCTGGGATATTGCGAAGCCGTTGAAAAACTGCTTGGCGTGACTGCACCGCCACGCGCCCAGTACATCCGGGTGATCATGACCGAATTGAACCGGATATCAAGCCATTTGCTCTGGCTGGGAACCCATGCGATCGACCTCGGAGCGGTGACTGTCTTTCTCTATTGCTTCCGCGAACGAGAGGAAATCCTGAAGATCTTTGAGAACTATTGCGGCGCGCGCCTGACGACACACATGTTTCGCATTGGCGGGACCCAGTACGAGATTTATGAAGGTTTTCAGGATCAGGTCCGCACATTCATCAAAGGTTTTCCGCAGAAGGTCGATGAATACGAAACGCTGCTTACCGAAAACCGAATCTGGATCGGCCGCACTCGCGGCGTTGGCGTGATATCCGGCAAAGATGCCATCGATCTTGGCGTGACTGGGCCATCGCTTCGCGGGTCCGGAGTGCAATGGGATCTGCGCAAAGCCAAGCCCTATGCGGTTTATGCGGATTTTGAGTTTGATATTCCGGTTGGCGGGGTCGGCGACACTTACGACCGGTATATGGTCCGGCTGGAAGAGATGCGGCAGTCCACGCGCATCGTCGCGCAAGCAGTCGAGAAGATTCCGGCTGGGCCCCTCATGGCGAAGATGTCGAAAATTATCAAGCCGCCGGTTGGAGACGTTTATCACTCGATCGAGGCGCCGAAAGGTGAGCTCGGCTATTACATTGTCAGCGATGGCAGCACGCAGGCATATCGCACTCGCGTAAGACCGCCGTCGTTCGTGAATCTCCAGGCCTTGCGCAAGATGGTGGCGGGGCACATGGTGGCGGATGTCGTCGCGATTATCGGAACACTCGACATTGTGTTGGGCGAAATAGATAGATAGGCATAGCCGCCAATCACGCGAATGACTGTTGGCGTAATTTGCGTAATTCGCGGCGGCCCGGTTCAAACAACATGGAATTTGCGATCGATTACGTCTTAATTCCGTTTATCAAGATCCTTGTTGTCTTTCTGGTGGTCTCCGGCGTTGTGGCTTATCTCACGCTGGCCGAACGAAAGGTCGCCGCCTTCATACAGGTCCGGCTCGGACCGATGCGTGTGGGACCGTATGGGTTGCTTCAGCCGATCGCGGATGGTCTCAAGCTCATGCTCAAGGAAGACATCGTGCCGAGCCAGGCGGATAAATGGATTTTCACGCTGGCACCGATCATCACGCTGATTCCCGCGTTCATCGTTCTTGCCGTGATCCCATTCGGCCCAACCATCAACATCCTTGGCCGGCCGGTCTCTTTATACATTACTGACTTGAACATCGGCGTGCTTTATGTGCTTTCGATCTCGTCGGTCGGCATTCTCGGCATCATTCTTGGCGGCTGGGCTTCGAACAGCAAGTATCCGTTGCTCGGCGCGCTCCGATCGGCCGCGCAAATGGTGAGCTACGAAGTGGCGCTTGGATTTTCGATCATGGGCGTGCTTATGCTTGCCGGCTCGCTGAGTCTGGTCAAGATCGTGGAAGCTCAAAAGGACGCCGGGTATTGGTATGTCTTTCAACAGCCCGTGGCGTTTCTGCTCTTCTTCGTGTGCGCACTCGCGGAAACGAACCGGGCGCCGTTTGATTTGCCGGAAGCCGAATCGGAGCTGGTTGCGGGCTTTCACACGGAGTATAGCGGCTTTCGGTTTTCGCTGTTCTTTCTGGCCGAATATGCCGGCATGATCGTAGCCTCGTGCATGGCGGTGACGCTTTTCTGGGGCGGTTGGCTGCGGCCTTTTCCGAATGTCGAAACATTCTTGGGGATCCCGCTGCATTTTCTCGACCTCATTCCGCCCGTGCTGTGGTTCGCTGCTAAAGTAGTGGTGTTCCTTTATACGTATCTCTGGTTCCGCTGGACCTGGCCCCGATACCGATATGACCAGCTTATGAAGGTCGGTTGGCAGTGGCTGCTGCCAATTGCGATGGCAAACGTCATCGTAACGGCGATTCTTGTGTTGGTCCTCAAAGGATAGATTTATGAAGGTCAAACGTCCGCAACTGACTTTTTTGAAAAAACTCTTCCTGGTCGACTTGATCAAAGGATTGTTCCTTACGTTCTCATATCAGCGTCCTTCGCTGAATTACACCGAGCAATATCCGAAAGTTCGCCCCAAAATCGCCGAGCGATTCCGCGGTGCGCCGCGATTGAACAACGATCCGGAGAACGGCGAAACACTGTGCATTGCCTGCAACCTTTGCGCGCTGGCCTGTCCGGAGCACTGCATCGAAGTTGGATGGGAACGCGATTCTGCCGGGAAGAAAGTGCTCACGACCTATATCTTCGACATTTCGCGGTGTATGTTCTGCGGCTTGTGCGAGGATGCGTGCCCGACGCCTTGCCTGGAGCTCACTCAGGATTTTGAGCTGAGTATGTACGGCCGGAGGGACATGAAGTGGGATCGGCAGAAGCTCGAAGAAGGCAACCAGCCGGTGGTGTATACGAGGTGAGAAGAGAGTGCAGATTGCGGATTGCGGATTTCGGATTTGGGGGACCACTTCATACCGGATGTTACCGAAATCCGAAACCCGAAATCCGAAATCCGAAATCACGATGAACCGATGCTAGAACTCATTCTCTTTTATGTCTTTGCGACGGTTGCCGTTGTCTCCGCTCTCCTGGTGATCACGCGGCACAACGTCGTTCATAGCGCGGCGTTTCTGGGAGCTACGTTGTTTGCGGTCGCGGGCATTTTTCTCACGCTGCACGCGGAATTCCTCGCAGGCGTTCAAGTGATCGTGTATGTCGGTGGAATTCTGGTGTTGTTTGTTTTCGTCATCATGCTAATCGCAGTCGATCGTTCGACGCATGAGCGCCAATTCAACCGGCAGTGGACGATTGCGCTGATTACGGCGGGGATCCTGATCGCGGAACTCGTGTATGGCTTAACACAGGGCAAGGAATCGTTCATATTGCCGGCTCCGATTCCGTCGGCGGCAGGCATTCCGGGCAATTCCGAACAGGTGGGCACGGCACTGTATACGATGTATTTGCTGCCGTTTGAAATTGCTTCCATTTTGCTGCTCGTCGCGATCGTTGGCGCAGTCGTTCTGTCGAAGAAGCGGACGCCGGCGGAATAGGGCGAAAAATGGTAACCACATATCACTACCTGCTACTCAGCGCGGCACTATTCACGATCGGCGTGATCGGGGTTCTGACACGGCGGAACATCATGATCATCCTGATGTCGATCGAATTGATGATGAACGCCGTGAATATCAACCTGATTGCCTTCTCCGACCGGCTGCAACAGGTGACCGGGCAGGTGTTCGCCATCTTTGTTATTACGGTGGCTGCGGCGGAAGCCGCGGTGGGTCTTGGGATCGTGATTGCGATGTTCAAGAACAAGGAAACGATGAACATCAACGAGATTGATCTGATGAAGTGGTAGACGGGAGACTTCGGATTTCGGATTGCGGATTTCGGATTTAAGGACAATGAACTTTTTAGATCTGATCTGGCTCATCCCACTCTTCCCGGCAATTGGTTTTGCCATCAATGGGCTCT
>Ga0066665_10000780_pt1 | contig 13684 bp, 9 predicted proteins | sample GraSoiAngelo_114_FD_75175 | JGI IMG/M metagenome (GOLD analysis project Ga0066665, IMG submission 75175) | Grasslands soil microbial communities from the Angelo Coastal Reserve, California, USA - 14_0903_13_40cm | ecosystem: Environmental > Terrestrial > Soil > Grasslands | place: USA...
CCTGCCAATGGCACGCTCCGGGTCGTGATGGACTCCGGCCGCTCTCAGTCGCTGCCGATGGAGCCGTCCGCTGCCAACGCCGCCGTCTTCGCGCGCACGCTCGAGAACGTGCAGGAATCGTTCACCTATACGGTCAAGCTGAACGACGGCAAGTCCGATCGCTCCTTCCGCGTCGAAGCGGTCCCCCGCCCCGGCGCGACCAAGGTTTTTCTTGATTCAATCTGTTCACTCCCTCAACAAATCGGTGGTCGGGGCACAGTAAATCTCGAGGCGGTCCGGGGGGCGGCGCGATGTGAGTAGTCCTACCGCGCTCACAGGACGCGCGTCGATACTGGCTCCGGTTGACTTCAGCTGCCCAGGCTCAGGAAGGGGCGGGCGCCTCTCGCTATTTCAACAGTCGGATTGGTTAATCACATGTTGAATCCGGGAGAGCGCTCGTCAATAGGACAACGGTCCCCTTTGAGCACTGCTTCGCAATCTAAACCGGCCGAAGCACGTCTGGCGACGGATTACGCGCCGGTCGGTACGCTTTCCTCACCCTTGGACTCCCATGTCCCCCGCCACATCGGGATCATCATGGACGGCAACGGCCGCTGGGCCCGCCGCCGCGGCCGGCCCGCCAGCTTCGGCCACCGCCAGGGCGTGCGTGCGATCAAGCGAGTGCTCCAGGCATGCGAGGACCTGGGTGTGCATGACCTGTCCATCTATGCGTTCTCGACCGAGAACTGGGCGCGTCCCCGGGCTGAGGTGCGGGCGCTGATGCGGCTCTTTCACGAGACGATGCAGCGCGAGATCGAGGAGATGCACCGCCGCGGCGTGCGCATAGTGGTGAGCGGCCGTCGCGATGGCCTCTCCCCGCGGATGATCCAGCGCATCGACGAAGCGATGGCGCGCACCGCCAACAACCGCAACGGAGTGCTCAACGTCTGCCTCAACTACGGGGGCCGGGCCGAGATCGTGGACGCCGTGCGCGCCCTGATTCGCGACGGTGTCTCAGGGCAAGATGTCGATGAAGACGCCATCTCGTCGCACATGTATCAGCCGGAGCTTCCCGATCCCGACCTCATCATCCGCACCGCCGGGGAGCGGCGAGTCAGCAACTTCCTGCTCTGGCAGGGGGCGTACGCGGAGATGCTCGTGTCCGAAACCCTGTGGCCCGACTTCGGTGTCGACGACCTCAAGGCAGCTCTGGCGGACTACGCGTCGCGGGTTCGTCGATTCGGGGCGCGACCCGAAGATGAGAAGGTCGCGAGAGGGGCCGGATGACCACCAACAATCCACCGCTGGCCAAAGGCTGGAAACCGAGCCCGCTGATGGTCCGCATCCTCACCGCCTTCGTCTTCCTCGGCGTGGTCATCGGGCTCGTGCTCGCGGGCATCTACGGCGTCTACCTGCTGGTGCTGATCCTCGGCGGCCTGGCCCTGTACGAGTTCAACGGGCTGTCCGACCTGATGGGCTCGCGCGCGCCGGCCTGGCTGCTCTACCCGCTCGGCATCTTCTTCGCGTTCAGCGGCACGGTCCTGAAGGAGGTCGACGTCACCCTCGTGCTTGCGCTCGCGCTGGTCGGCGGGCTGGGCGCGTTCCTCTTTCTTCCTGGTCGCCGCCAGGGACTCAGCCGCTGGGCGATGGGCCTGGCCGGGGCCCTGTACGTCGGCATGCCGTTTAACTTCTACCTGCTCCTGTACACGTCCAAGCCGAACGGCCTGGTGTGGACGCTGTTCACGATCTTGGCCGCCGTCGCCAGCGATGCGGCCGCCCTGCTGGTCGGGAGTCGAATCGGCCGGCACCCATTCTTTGCAGCGATCAGCCCCAAGAAGACGCTCGAAGGCGCGATCGCGGGTGTGATCGGATCGGTGCTGGTGATGCTGATCGGGGTCTCGGCGGTGCTCGGCCTGAACCCGCTGCATGCGATCGCGCTTGGTGTGCTGGTCGGCACCAGCGCCGAGGTGGGGGACCTGGTCGAGTCGCAGATGAAGCGCCTGGCCGAGGTCAAGGACTCCTCGCATCTGATCCCGGGCCACGGTGGCGTGCTGGACCGCCTGGACTCGATCCTGTTCCCGCCGATCCTCGTCTATCTATACGTGATGGTTTTCCATCTGCTCTAGATGACGCGGCCCATCAATGTCGTCGTGCTCGGCGCCACCGGGTCGATCGGCCAGCAAACCCTGGACGTGATCGACCGCAACCCTGGCCGCTTCAAGCTCTTCGGGTTGACCGAGGGCGTTCGCTCGACCAACCGGCAAGCCGAATTTCTTGTTCAGGGCAAGGCCGGCGAATCCGACTTCGACGCCCAGGTCGAGGCGATGGTCACCGACCCGCGCTGCGACCTGGTGGTGGTGGCGATCCCGGGCGCTCGGGCCCTGATGCCGACCATGTCCGCTCTGAAAGCCGGCAAGGAGGTCGCCCTCGCGACCAAGGAGGTGCTGGTGATGGCGGGCGCGCTCGTGATGAAGGCGGCCGCCGGTCGCGCGCAGGGTGCATTTCCAATCGCCAAGAGCATCCGGCCGATCGACAGCGAGCACAGTGCGATCTGGCAGTGCCTATGGGGTGAGGAGCGCGAGAACGTGCGCCGCCTGATCCTCACCGCGAGCGGCGGCCCTTTCTGGGCCCACCCCGACCTCGACCTGGACCAGGTGACGGTGGAGCAGGCGCTCAACCATCCGCGCTGGTCGATGGGGCCGAAGGTCACCGTCGACTCCGCGACTCTGATGAACAAGGGCCTGGAGCTGATCGAGGCGCACCACCTTTTTGGCATCCCCCTGGACGCCATCTCGGTGTCCATCCATCCCCAGAGCGTCGTTCACTCTCTCGTCGAGTTCGTCGACGGCTCCCTCAAGGCGCAGCTCGGCAGGCCCGACATGCGGCTGCCGATCGCGGTCGCCCTGGCCTATCCCGACCGGCTGCCCGACGCGGTGCCGCCGACCACGCTCTCCGAGCTCAGCGGCCTCGAGTTCCAGGAGCTGGACGAGAAGCGGTTTCCGAGCGTCCGGCTCGCCCGGGAAGCGGCGGCCACGGGGGGCGGTCATCCCGCCGTCCTCAATGCCGCCAACGAAGAGGCCGTGAACGCTTTCCTGGGGCGGGAAATCCCTTTCAGCGGCATCGTGCGCACGGTGGAGCGCGCTCTCAGCGCATTCACAGGCTCCGGCGGCAGCCTCGACCAGATCCTGGAAGCGGATCGCTGGACGCGGGCTTACATCCGGAATGAGTCCGGTAGTCTGAGGGCCACATGAACGTCTTTTTGGTGATCGTCGGCGTGGCAGGCATGTTCCTGCTCCTGATCGCGCCTCACGAAGCAGGCCACTTCGCGCTCGCCAAGCTGTTCAAGGTGCGCGTCATCGAGTTCTCGATCGGGGCCGGCGCCCGGCTGTGGTCGATGACTCGGGGCGGAACCCTGTACGCGGTGCGTGCGATCCCGGTCATCGGCTATGTCCGCATGGGGGGGATGGAAGCCGGCGATTTCGAAGATCCCAACGGCTTCCACCGCAAATCTGCCTGGCAGCGGATCCTGATCCTTGCCGCCGGGCCGGCGGCCAACTTCCTGGTGGCCATGATCCTGGTGGCGGCCTTGGGGCTGACGCAGCTCAACGACGATCCCGGCAAGGTCGCCAGGGTGGTACCGGGTTCGCCGGCTGCCGCGGCCGGATTCCAGGCCGGCGACAGGCTGCGTACAGTGGAGGGCCGGCCGATCACGGCGCCGGACCAGCTCCGAAAGGTCGAGAACGCAGCGCCGGGCGCGGCCATCGTGGTCAGCGGCGTCCACACGAACGGTCAGCCTTTCACCTACATCGTCACGCCGCAGTGCCCCAAGCCGAATCAGTGCCAGATCGGCCTGAGCGTGATGGGGGTGATCACCGTCAAAGACGCGGTCCTCAACGGCGCCGCCTTCCCGTTCGTGGCCGTGAACAACCTGGTCCAGGGACTCAGCCAGCTGGTGACCGGCCAGGTTCCGGGTGGATTGCTCGGGCCGAACGGCTTCACGGGCCCGATCGGCATTGCGTACGTCACGGAGCAGTCGGTGTCGCTCGGTCTTGGCACCTATGTTTTCTTCGTCGCCCTGCTCTCCGTCGCGCTCGGCTTCACCAACCTGCTGCCGTTCCTGGCTCTGGATGGAGGTCGGGTGGTCGTGGTGCTCATCGAGGTGCTTCGCCGCAGGCCGTTCGACCGCGCCAGCGAGCTCAACTTCCAGCGCATCGGACTGGTGGCGCTGCTCGGCCTGGCGGCGTTGATCAGCTTCCTCGACATCCAGCGGATCGCGATGGGCCAGTTCCCCGGGCTCGAACGTTGATAGCGATGGTCACGCGCCGCAAGGCGATCCCGGTCAATGTCGGCGGCGTCGTCATCGGAGGCGCGGCGCCGATTGCTGTGCAGACGATGACCAAGACCGACACGCGGGACGTCAAGGCGACGCTGCGCCAGATCCACGAGCTGAAAGAGGCAGGCTGCGAGATCGTGCGGCCGGCCGTGCCCGACCGAGAGGCGGCGGAGGCGCTCAAGGAGATCGTCAAGGGATCGCCACTGCCGGTGATCGCGGACATCCATTACGACCACACGCTGGCGCTCCTGGCGATCGAGGCGGGCGTGCATTGCCTGCGCCTCAACCCCGGCAACCTCCCCGACCGCGAGAAGGTGGTCAAGGTGGTGAACGCGGCCAAGGAACGCGAGATCCCATTTCGCATCGGCGTCAACGCCGGGTCGCTGCCCGAAGAGGTGCACAAGAGCCTGCGCGAGCAGCACCGCATCGACCGCGACGACCGGGAGCGGACAGCAGACCGGATGGTCGAGGTGGCGCTGGGACACTGCAAGATCCTCGAGGACCTCGATTACGGTCCCGGCTACATCAAGGTCTCGCTGAAGGCGACTGATGTGTGGACCAACATCATGGCCAACCGAAAGTTCGCCGCCGCGCGGCAATACCCGATCCATCTCGGCGTCACCGAGTCAGGTCCGGTGGAGGCGGGCAGCATCCGCAGCTCGGTTGGGCTCGGCATCCTGCTGAGCGAGGGAATCGGCGACACGATCCGGGTGTCACTCGCGACATCCGATCCACGAGAAGAAGTACGCGTGGCGCACGAGATCCTGAAGACGCTGGCCTTCCGCAATGAGAGCCCGACCCTCATCGCCTGCCCCACGTGCGGGCGGCTCGAGTACGACATGGTGCCGACTGTGAATGCGGTCGAGGCCTATATAGCGAAGCTCAAGGTGCCGATCACCGTCGCGGTCATGGGTTGCGTCGTCAACGGCCCGGCGGAAGCCCGGCACGCGGACATCGGCGTGACGGGCGGCCGCGGCAAGGGCGTGATCTTCAAGAAAGGTACCCTGTACCGGACCGTGCCCCAGGAGGAACTGCTTCCAGTGCTGCTGGCTGAGATCGACGCGATCGCCGCAGAGGCTGCGCTCCCGCGCTAGCCCTTCACCTCCCCACTTGCTGGGGAGGTGGTCGCGAAGCGGCCGGAGGGGGCGACCCCTTTAGCATTCACCGTCAAGGATTGTTTCGCGCATGAAACAGGAAACCGAAGAGCAGCAGGACTTCGTCAAAGAAGTCACCAAGATGTCCGACGACTTCGACCGCTGGTACACGGACGTGGTCCGCAAGGCCGAGCTGGCCGACTGGTCGGGTGTGCGAGGCATGATGGTTGTGCGCCCCTACGGCTGGGCGATGTGGGAGGCGATCATGCGCGCCTTCGACGACATGATCAAAGAGAGCGGGCATGAAAACTGGGCCTTCCCGCTGCTGATCCCACGCGAGTTCTTGCTGAAGGAAGCCGAGCACGTCGAAGGCTTCGCTCCTGAAGTCGCATGGGTCACGAGGGCGGGCGGCGACATGCAGGAGCTCGAAGAGCCGCTCGCAGTCCGGCCCACGTCCGAGACGATCATCGGCCCGCTGATCAAGCGCTACATCCAGAGCCACCGCGACCTGCCCAAGCTGACCAATCAGTGGAACAGCGTGGTGCGCTGGGAGATGCGCTCGCGCCTTTTCCTGCGCAGCCGCGAATTCTGGTGGCAGGAAGGCCACACGTTCCATGCCTCCGCCGAAGAAGCAATCGACGAGGCGGCGATGATCCTCGACTACTACCGCTCGATTGCCGAGGACTGGCTCGCGGTCCCCGTGCTGACCGGTAAGAAGTCGCCCGCCGAGACGTTTCCGGGCGCGGTGCACACGCTCACCGTCGAAGGTCTGATGAAGGACGGGCTTGCTCTGCAGATGGGCACGTCGCACTACTTCGGACAGAACTTCGCCCGCGCCTACGACATCTCCTTTTCCAACAAGGAGAACGAACGCGAGCTGTGCTACTCGACCTCGTGGGGCATCAGCACGCGGTTGGTGGGCGCGATGGTGATGGCGCACGGCGACGACTCGGGCCTGATCGTTCCGCCCAGGGTCGCACCCATCCAGGTCGTCGTGGTGCCGATCTTTCGCGACGACGACAGCCGAGCCAAGGTCGAGAAGTTCATCAACAGCTGGACGCCGGACCTCAAAGTGGCCGGGATCCGGCATCGAGTCGACTGGCGCGACGAGCGGCCCGGTGACAAGTACGCTCACTGGGAGCTGAAAGGCGTGCCGATTCGCCTGAACGTTGGCGCGCGCGACGCCGACGCGGGCCAGGTCGAGATGGTGGACCGGCTGTCGCGCGCGCGAGTGAGCGTGCCTGTAGCCGGGATCGGAAAGCGTCTGAGCGATGAGCTCGACTCGTTCCAGAAGAAGTTGTTCGAGCGAGCGCAGCAATTCCAGCGCGAGAACACCTTCGAGCTGGGAACGCTTGACGAGGTGGTCGCGCACTTCCGCGACCGCGGCGGCTTCGCGTGGACGCAATGGTGCGGCGACGGGGAAGAGGAAGCCCGCATCAAAAGCGAAGCCGGAGGCGTGACGATCCGCACGATCGACGAGACGGAAAAGCCGTCAGGCAAATGCTTCGTGTGTGGCAAGCCGGCGAAATACCGCGTGGCTCTGGCCAAGGCTTACTGAACGCCCCTCACCCTAGCCCTCTCCCCTGAGCGGGACAGGGAGATCAGGTACGGATTTGATCTAACCGGTCGGGTTTTCGAACGCCCCGATCACAGGCGCATCAGGGTGCAGGGACTTCTGCGCCACGAGCTTCAAAGTCCCGCTCCCGACCGCATCCAGCACCGCCTCGACCACGTCCGGATGGAAATGCGTCCCCGCCCCCGCACGCACCTGCTCCACCGCCACCTCCAGCGGCATCCCCTTCCGGTAGGGGCGGTCCGACGTCATCGCGTCGATCGCATCCGCGGCGCTCACGATCCACGCGAACATCGGCAGCTCGTCATCCTTCTTGCGGTCCGGATAACCCTTCCCGTCGTAACGCTCGTGGTGCGAGCGCACGATGACCAGCTCATCAGTGAGCATGCGCAGGCCGCTGAGGATGTTGAACCCGACGACGGTGTGGCTCTTCATCTTCTCGAACTCAGCCTCGGTGAGCTTCCCCGTCTTCTGCAGCACCGCGTCGGGCACCCCGATCTTGCCGATATCGTGAAGCCGCCCACCCCGCTCGAGGCGCACCCATGCTTCCTGATTCTCAGGCGAGTAGTGCATCTGACGGGCGATCATCAGCGCGTATTTCGTGACCCTCTCGGAATGACCCGCTGTATACGGATCGCGCGCGTCGACCGCGTTGGCGAGCGCCTCGAGGGAGGCGAGGATGACCTCTTCGCGGTCCTTGAACAAGCGGGCGTTGTCGATCGCAACCGCCGCCTGGGTGGCGAGCTCGGTGACCAGGTTGCGATGGTCCGCGGTGAAGGCATGACCGACCTGGTAGTTGGCGAGGTAGACGACGCCAAGCGGTTTGCCGCGAAGCGTGATCGGCACGCACAGCACCGCGCGCGGGTTGAGCGGCGAGTCGGCCTGGGACTCGTGCTCCATGGCCTCCATCACGGGCTCGTCAGTCTCCATGACGCGCCGGCAGATCTCGCCCCCCAGGTCGAGCGCCAGCTTTTCCGCCGTGTGGTGGTCGGTGCCGAATCCTCCCTTGAGCACGAGGTTGCCCCCATCCTCCAGCGCGAGGCAGCCGATCTGGGCGGACGATGCCTTGGCAGCCCCGGCCAGCACCTGCTGCAGCACCTGGTTCAGGTCGAGCGTCGAGGTCGCGGCCTGCAGCGCTTCCTGCAAGTTGCGCAGCTCCCAGATGCTGCGCTCGTTCTTCTCGTACAGCTCGGCGTTGCGGACAGCCACGACACCCTGGTTGCCAAGCGTGGCCAGGACGCGCTGGTCGTCGGCGGTCCACTCGCGCTTGGCGGTGTCGAAGACGGACAGCGTCCCCCAAAGCCGGCCTTCCTCGAGCATCGGCGTGCAGATCGCGGCCTGCAGCCCGTACTTGCGAAGGTCAGGCGGCGAGCCGAGGTCACTGCTCGCGTCCAGATCGGCGACCGCCGTCGCCCGCAAGCTCAGCATCACAGCCCCGACGATGCCCTGGCCGTTCTGCAGCTCCATCCCGTCGACCTCTGCGGGCAACCCGAGCGACATGATCACCACCTGGCGTCCCTCAGGCGTGCTGCGCGTGAGGAGGCCCGCACTGCCCGTCGTCACGCGCACCGCGGTTTCGAGCGTCTTCTGCTCCAGCACGCGCGCGCCCTGGGTGACGGTCGTCAGCGCTTGTGAGACCTCGCCGAGCGCGTCCAGCGCGGTGTCGAGCCTGGACGCCTGGCCGGAGACGACCTGCAGGATTCGCGAGTTCTCCACCGCCACCCCGGCCATCGAGCCAAGGTCGTCCAGGGCTGACACGTCTTGCTGGCTGAACCCCGAGTTCCCGCGCCGGCCCAGGCAAAGCGCGCCGATGACCCCGGTCTTGCCCCGGATCGGCGTCAAGGCCTCGTTGACCGTCGCGCCCAGCCTCTCCGGCTGCAGGCCGCTGTAGATGCCTTCCTCCTCAGTGACCAGGTTGCGCAGCGTGGTCTCCCCTTCGCGAACCCGGGCCAGCACGGCGTCGACCGGCTCCGCGGGGGCGGATTCGTCCAGGCCCACGTACGTGTCGCCCGGCTGGAAGAGGATCGCGCGTCCGGTCTCATACCGGATCATCTCGACTCCCCGCGCGAGAACCAGCTCCAGGACCTCGTTCATCGACTTGCCAGATGCTTCCTTGACGAGCTCGTTCATCAACGAATAGCGCGCCGATTCGTGGCGGGTCAGGGCGACCAGATGCGCACTCGCGAGGTGACCGCCGGCGCGAACCGCCAGGGTGCCGCCAAGGCGGCGATCGTCGTCGGTGAAGGTGCCGGCCTTTCGACCCAGGACGACGAAGCCGCCGACGTGCTCGCCGATCGGCATCGGAACTGCCAGCAGGCTTGCGAGATGGAAGTCGTCGGGTACGTAGCTGATGAGCTCGCCCAGGCCGTCTTCGTTCTCGGCCATGAACGCATTGCCGGCCTCGATCGTGGCCAGAAGGCGCCCGGGGTCTCCGTGCATGCGGTTTACCGCCTGAGGCCGCAGCCGCTCGACGCCGAGGCCGGGCGGCTGGGGGACGTATCGCCGGCCGTCGGCGGAGACGAGGTAGCAGCATGCGAAATCGGCCCCCACCTGGCCTGCGATGCTCGCGGTCAGCGCGGCCATATCGTCGGGCCGCGCTCCGTTGGCGTCTGAGGTCGCGGCAAGAAAGGCACGGTGCTTTTGCTCGAGCTGCGAGGTGACGCCATGCAGCTCCTCGGCCCGGCGTCTCAGGGCGTCGGCGAAGCTGCGAAAAGCCATGACGCCGGTCGCGCCGGCGACGCCGAGGACGACCATCCCGCTCAGCTGCAGGAGGAGATCGCCCTGGTTGGGGTTGAGCTGGACGATCAGCGCCGTCAGGACCAGGGCGGCGCCCGCCGCGGGCACCACCAGCCGCCACTGGCGGTAAACGATGCCCGCGGCCAGGGCGAGAAGGCCCGCGACCCCGGCCAGGCCGGTCGACCAGCCCACGCGGCCGCTCGCGTTGAGCGAGGCCCCGAGCATGATCAGCACGGCCGTGCCCGCGGACAGGCCGACTCGCAACGCAAATCCAGCCCGATCTGAACTCATCTGGCGGCGAGTAAGTCTAGGTTTGTGTTCCGAAGGGGAAGCTAGATAGCGAACTTAAACTTCATGCCAGGCACAAAGTGACGGTTTCCGAGCTCCTCAGGATCGCCGACCACCTCGACCCCAAGGGCCAGCTGATGGTCCGGAAGGCTTTCGAGCGGGCCGCGACCGCTCACCACGGCCAGCACCGCTTGTCGGGCGAGGACTACGTCAACCACCCGCTCGAGGTGGCCGCCATCCTCGCCGACCTGGAGCTCGACGCGGAGACGATCGCCGCCGCCCTCCTCCACGACACCGTCGAAGACACGAACCTCACCGCGGACGAGGTCAAGCGGGAGTTCGGGGCCGAGGTGGCGCGCCTGGTGGAAGGCGTCACCAAGCTGGGCCGCTTATCTTTGCGCACCGACCAGCAGCAGCAGGCGGAGAACATCCGCAAGATGATGGTCGCGATGGCGGAGGACCTCAGGGTCGTCCTCATCAAGCTGGCCGATCGGCTGCACAACATGCGGACCCTGGAGCCGCTGACCGAGCCCAAGCGGCGGAAGATCTCGCGCGAGACGCTCGACATCTACGCTCCGCTTGCGCACCGGCTCGGCATCGGCCAGATCAAGTGGGAGCTCGAGGATCTCGCCTTCCGCAACCTCGAGCCCGAGGCATTCGACGACGTCGTCAAGCGCATCGCACGCAAGCGTGACGAGCGTGAGGCCCTGGTTTCAGATCTGCGCGAGATCCTCGCCCGCGAGCTCGAGAAGGTTGGCATCCAGGCCGACATCACGGGCCGGCCGAAGCACATCTACTCCGTCTGGCAGAAGATGACCCGCGAGAGCAAGGACTTCAGCGAGATCTACGACCTCTCCGCGATCCGGGTCCAGGTCGAGTCGGTGCGTGACTGCTACGGGGTGCTGGGGGTCGTGCACTCGCTGTGGAAGCCGATGCCAGGCCGGTTCAAGGACTACGTCGCCATGCCCAAGTCGAACGGCTATCAATCCCTGCACACGACCGTCATCACGCATACCGGCGAGCCCATCGAGATCCAGATCCGCACCCACGAGATGCACCGTGTCGCCGAGTTCGGCGTCGCCGCCCACTGGACTTACAAGGAAGGTGGCCAGGACGCGAGCTTCGACCAGAAGCTGTCGTGGCTGCGCAGCCTGCTCGAGTGGCAAAACGAGGTGGGGGACGCTGAGTCCTTCCTCAACACGGTCAAGGTCGACCTGTTCCAGGACGAGGTCTACGTCTTCACGCCGCGCGGCGACGTCATCAACCTGCCCTCTGGCTCCACGCCTGTCGACTTCGCCTACCGCATCCACACCGAGGTCGGTCACCGATGCATCGGCGCGAAGGTCAACGGCCGCATGGTGCCCCTCGAATACGCGCTGCAGAACGGCGAGATCGTCGAGATCCTCACCTCGAAGGGTCCTCACGGGCCCAGCCGGGACTGGCTGAATTTCGTCAAGAGCGCCTCGGCCAAGGAGCGCATCCGCAAATGGTTCAAGAGCCAGCGCCGCGAGGAGAACGTCGCCAAGGGCCACGACCTCCTCGACAAAGAGCTGCACCGCATGCACCGCATCAGCCTCGCCGACCTTCCCGGCCCGAAGCTGCTCGAAGTCGCCAACCTGCACAGGTTCGCGTCCGTCGACGATTTCCTGGCCGCGGTCGGATACGGTGACCTCTCGCCGCATGCGGTCGTGATGCGGATGGCTCTGAGCCTCGACGCGCCGGGCGGCGACCTTCGCACCATCCCGCTGATCCCGCAGGTCCAGCCCTCGCCTCGAGTGCTCGTGCGCGGCGAAAAGGGAATTCTCACCACCGTCGCGACGTGTTGCCAGCCGGTGCCGGGTGACGCCATCGTCGGCTACACCACGCGTGGGAAAGGCGTCACCGTGCATCGCGCCGATTGCATCAACGCGGTCAACGCGCAGGACTCGGCCCGGGTGGTGCCGGTCGACTGGGACTCGGATGCCACGCATCTCTACCCGGTCGCGATCAAGATCGAGGCGTGGGACCGTCAGGGCCTGATGCGCGATATCGCGACGGTCGTGGCGGAGAACCGCGTGAACATGTCGGCCCTCGAGGTCCACGTCTACGATGACAAGACGGCGGTGGTTTCGGCAACGGTGGAGATCGACTCGCTCGCGCAGCTCTCGCGCCTGATGGAAAAGCTCGAAGGCGTCAAAGACGTGCATACGGTCGCCCGCGAAGCCTCGTGACGCGCGGATCCAAAGAGGTCCGGCTGGACGCGCCTGTCGAGGTCGCGTGGAGCGCACTTGTCTCTCCCGAGCGCCGGCGCTGGTACTACCGGCTGGCCCCCGATGGCGAGTTTGCCGAGGGCCGCACCATCCGCTGGCTCGATGCCGGCGGCATACCCGCCGAGGAATCGGAGATCGTCGAGCTCAAGGCGCCCACACGACTGGTCATGCAGACGAGGTTTCTGTACGCGCCGGCCTTCGCGAAGCAGCCGCCGCATACGCTCACGTGGGAAATCGCGCGGGCTGGAAAGGGCTGTCGGGTGCGCATGTCATGGGATGCGACCGAGATGGTGGCCGGCCTGCTCGACTCGGAAGGCGACAACCTCTTGCAGGCGCTGCGGCTCGAACACGATGCTGTGGCGCAAGCGGAGATCGCGCGACTGCCCAGCATCGGTGACATCACCGTTCAGGACGTGACGCCGGATCGACTCGCCGACTATTGGGCCTTCTTCGATCACGACGCATTTCGCGACTATCCAGGTTGGCAATCGTGCTACTGCATGGAGACGCACCGCACTCAAACGGACGAGGAATGGGCGGTGCGAACTGCTGACGACAACCGCCGTGACATGAGCAAAGGGATCACGAGCGGGACGGTGACGGGGCTGCTCGCCTACGTCGACGGCAAGCCGGTCGGATGGTCCAACTACGGCGAGACAACGCGGCTCAACGGAGTGATGCATCGGTTCGGCCTCAATGCGGCGGAGCAGCAGGGGGTCGGCTCGCTGGCCTGCTTTGTCATCGCCGCCCCGTATCGGCACCACGGGGTGGCGACTGCGTTGCTGGACGCCGCGCTGGAGCGCCTGCGTGCGCGCGGCGTGCGCGTCGCGGAGGCGTATCCCGCGCGAAAGCAGGACTCTCCGCAAGGGAACTATCGCGGTCCCCTGCAGATGTTTCTCCGGGCTGGCTTCGAGCCCTACCGCGAGACCGACCGGCATCTGATCGTCCGCAAAACCTTGTGACGATCCACATCGAGGTCACCGCCGACCGACGGTTCGCCACGAACTCGTACCTTGTCGAGGACGAGCACACGCACGACGCCGCTGTCATCGACTCCAACCTGGAGCCCGAGCTGATCGTCGAGGTCGCACGCACGCGCGGCGCCACAGTGAAGGCGATCCTCCTCACGCACACCGACCTCGATCACATCGCGGGACTCCACGAGCTGCGGGAGGCATTCGGCTCCGTGCCGATCGCCGTGCACGACGCCGAGCGGCACGTGGTTGCCGAGGGGAAGCCGCTGCGGCGAGAGTTTGGCCCGATCGCCACGCAGGTCGACAACGTCGTGAGCCTTGAAGATGGTAAGACCTATCGCGTCGGGTCGCTCGAGTTCGAGATACTGCACACCCCGGGCCACAGCCCCGGCGGCGTGACCCTGAAGATCGACGGTTACCTGTTCACCGGCGACGCGCTCTTCGCCGGCTCGGTTGGC
>Ga0066665_10000784_pt1 | contig 13655 bp, 11 predicted proteins | sample GraSoiAngelo_114_FD_75175 | JGI IMG/M metagenome (GOLD analysis project Ga0066665, IMG submission 75175) | Grasslands soil microbial communities from the Angelo Coastal Reserve, California, USA - 14_0903_13_40cm | ecosystem: Environmental > Terrestrial > Soil > Grasslands | place: USA...
GATCCTGGCGGGCGGGCGCTTCCTCGCCCGCATTCAGGCGAGCATGCACTCTGAGGTCATCGAGGTCGCCCGGGATGATCTGCTCCAGCTCATTCAGACCGACTCCGAGTTGAGCGACATTTTCCTCCGCGCCTTCATCCTGCGCCGCCTCCAGCTGATCGATCAGGGCCTCGGCGACGTGCTGTTGCTCGGCTCGAATCACTGTCAGGGATCACTGCACATCCGCGAGTTTCTCACCCGCAACGGACATCCCTACAAGTTCGTCGACCTCGACACCGACGCCGACAGCCAGGCGATGCTCGACCAGTTCCAGGTCAAGGCCGGCGACATCCCGGTGGTGATCTGCCGCGGCACGGTCGTGCTGCGCAATCCCACCATTCAGCAGGTGGCGGACTGCCTGGGATTGAATCCCTCGATCGACCGGACCGCGGTCTGCGACCTCGTTATCATCGGCGCGGGTCCTGCAGGGCTGGGCGCGGGCGTGTACGCGGCGTCGGAAGGCTTGAACGTCGTAATGATCGAAGGGAACGCGCCCGGCGGTCAGGCGGGAACGAGCTCACGCATCGAGAACTACCTCGGTTTCCCGCTCGGCATCTCCGGCCAGGAGCTGGCAGGGCGCGCATACGACCAGGCGCAGAAGTTCGGCGCGAAGATCCTCATCGCGAGGAAGGTCGCCCGGCTCGACTGCAGTACGAAGCCGTACCGCGTGCAGTGCAGCGAGGCGACCGGCGATCCGTTGCTCACCCGCGCGATCATCATCGCGAGCGGGGTCGAGTATCGGCGCCTCGCGGTCGAGAATCTGTCGCGCTTCGAGGGCGCCGGCGTGTACTACGCCGCCACGCGCATGGAAGCGCAGCTCTGCGCCGACGAGGAGATCGCCGTCGTCGGCGGTGCGAACTCCGCGGGCCAGGCCGCGATGTTCCTGGCGGAGACCGCGAAGCGCGTGCACATGCTCATTCGCGGGGATGGGCTGGCACAGACGATGTCGCGCTACCTGATCAGCCGCATCGAAGCACATCCCGCGATCGAGCTGCACACTCGCACGGAGATCGTGGGTCTCGAAGGCAACGGGCATCTCGAGCAGATCGCCTGGCGCACCGGTCGCGGTGGAGCCGTGGAGAAACAGAAAATCCGGCACGTGTTCACCATGACCGGCGCCGAGCCGAGTACAAAGTGGCTCGCCGGCTGTTTGGCGCTCGATGACAAAGGATTCATCAAGACGGGCGCGGCGCTGACTGCCGACGACCTTGCGGCCGCGAAGTGGCCGCTGCGCCGGCCGCCACATCTGCTCGAAACGAGCCTTCCCGGCGTCCTCGCGGTGGGCGACGTGCGGAGCGGCAGCACTAAGCGCGTCGCGTCGGCCGTCGGCGAGGGCTCGATTGCGGTCGCGACCGTGCATCAGATCCTGGCGGAGTAGGCCCTTCACAACCCGATTATGATTCAGACGGATGCGCGGCGACGCGCGTCCCAGGCTGGGAGCGGTTCGTCATCCCCGACGAACCGAGGCGTTACCCAATCGGCCCCTCAGCCTCGGCACCAATAACAATGGGAGCGGTATTCGATGGGCGCCTCCACACGAACCACTACGACTCAGGATCTTCTCGCTGAGATCAACGCGCTGCGGACGCAACGCCATGCTGCGATTCTCGCGCACAATTACCAGCGGCCCGAAATCCAGGACATCGCCGACGTCGTCGCCGATTCGCTCGCCATGGCTCGTCGCGCCACGGAGCTCGATGCGCCGATCCTCGTGATCTGCGGGGTGCACTTCATGGCCGAGACGGCGGCGATCGCGAATCCGGAGAAGCGGATTCTGAGTCCCGATCCCACCGCCGGCTGCTCGCTCGCCAGCACGATTCAGGCGGCCGACGTGCGAGCCTGGCGTGCGACGCACCCCGACGGGCTCGTGGTCGCGTACGTGAACACCGCAGCCGCGGTGAAGGCTGAGGCCGACTACTGCTGCACCTCGGGGAACGCGGTCGCCGTGATCAATGCATTGCCGCCCGACGTTCCCGTGCTGTTCCTGCCGGATTTTTACCTGGGCAACTACCTGCGCAAAGTGACGGGCCGACCGCTCGACGTGTGGCTCGGTGAGTGTCACGTGCATGCCGGGCTGACCCGGGAGACCCTCGAGCAACGGCGCGTCGAAAACCCCGACGCCGAGTTCCTCGTGCATCCCGAGTGTGGCTGCGTGACGAGCGCGATGTACTATGCCGAAACCGAGGGCGACCGGGCCGCGGGGCGTGTCCAGATCGTTTCCACCGAGCAAATGATGCGGCGCGCACGCCTGTCTCCCGCCCGGCGCTTCGTCGTGGCGACGGAGACGGGCGTGCTGCATCGATTGCGGCGCGAGAATCCAGGGAAGGAGTTTATCGCCGCCCGGGAGTCGGCCGAATGCCGCTACATGAAGCAGATCACGCTGGAAAAACTGCGCGACGCGCTTCGCGACTTGCAGTACGATGTGACCGTCGCACCCGAGGTCGCGTCGCGGGCACGGCGCGCCATCGACCGGATGCTCGCGATTGGCTGACCCGGTGCCATTCGGCCTGGATGAAGTGCGGCGCGCGCTCGCCGAAGACCGCGCGACCGAGGATGTGACGACGCAACTCCTGGGGGCTCTCGCGGAGCGCCGCGTCGCAGCGCGCTTCGTCGCGGAGGGCGGATTCGTGGTCGCGGGTATTCCCATCCTGGCGACGGTCTTTCAGCAGCTCGACGCCGACGCCGCGATGACGCCCTGTCTCCCGGAGGGAGCGTGGACCGACGCCGGAGCGACGCTGGCCGTGGTCCGCGGCGCCGCGGCGGCCGTGCTCGCGGGCGAGCGTGTCGCGCTCAACTTCGTCCAGCGACTATCGGGGATCGCGACGCTGACGCGACGCGCGGTGGATGCGGTGCAGGGGACCGCTGCGCGGATCACCCACACGCGCAAGACGACTCCTGGTCTCCGCGAGCTCGAGTTGTATGCCGTGCGGACGGGTGGAGGCGTCGAGAACCGGGCGTCGCTCGCGGCTGCCGTGCTCTGGAAGGACAATCATTGGACGTTGGTAACGCAGGCCGGTCAGTCGCTCGCTGGCGCGTTGCGCGCCGCGCCCCGCGGGTTGCCGGTGATCGTCGAGGTGGAATCGGATGCGCAGCTCGAGGCGGCGCTGGCCGCCGGCGTCACGCACCTGCTCGTGGACAACCAGCCGCCCGAGCGGGTCGCCGCCTGGGCCCAGCGGGCCGGTCGCGCCGTCACGATCCAGGCCTCGGGCGGCATCACCGTCGATGTCGTGCGCGCCTATGCCCAGGCGGGTGCGTCACTGATCGCCATCGGCGCGCTCACGCACTCGGCGCCCGCCGCGCCGATCCGGTGCGACATCGACGCCGGGAGCTGAAACCAGCGCCACCATCCGGCGCACCGCTTCCTCCAATCCCCAGAACACCGCGTTACTCACAATTGCATGCCCGATGTTGAGCTCCTCGATCTCCGGAATCGCGGCGACCGGTTGGACATTCTGATAGGTGAGCCCATGCCCCGCATGGACGGCAAGTCCAATCGTTTTGGCATGCGCCGCAGCCTTACGCAGTTCATTCAACGCTTTCTCGCGATGTTCTTCTCTTGACGCATCTTCTTTTGACGCCGTCTTTTTCGACGCAGTCATTTTTGACGCATTTGCATATGTGCCGGTATGGATTTCAATCGCAGGGACACCGAGTTGCTGCGCGATATCGATGGTCTTCAAGGACGGGTCGATAAACAAACTCACACGTATCCCGGCGTCTTTGAGGCGCGCGATGGCGCCCGCGAGCCTCCTGTCGCCCTTGCGCAGCGCGAGGCCGCCCTCGGTCGTGATCTCCTGTCGCTTCTCCGGGACGAGCGTTGCTTGAAAGGGCTTGATGCGCGCCGCGATCCGGACGATTTCGGCGTGGGCGCCCAGTTCCAAATTGAGGACGGTGCGCACGCTGCGCGCGAGCGCGGTGACATCGGCGTCCTGGATATGGCGCCGGTCCTCGCGCAGATGAACCGTGATGCCGTCGGCGCCCGCACGCTCGGCGGCGGCGGCCGCCTGGACGGGATCGGGCTCGTCCGTTTTGCGCGCTTCACGGATCGTCGCGACGTGATCAATGTTGACGTAGAGACGCATGGTGTCTTACCTTCGGGTCACCTTGTCGACAGGTCGTGCCTCGTGAAGCGACGACTCGCGCTTGCTCTGCTCGTGCTCGCCGGCAGCGCCGCCTGCGGGAAGAATCCTGGGGCAGGAGCGCCGGTCCCGCAGTCGATGAACGAGTCGGTCGCACAGTTTTTCACTGCAGTCAAGGGAAACGATCTCACGCGCATGGGCCAGCTCTGGGGCACCGAGCGGGGGCCGGCGGCCGACAACATGAATCCCGCCGTCCTGCACCAGCGCCTCACGGTGATCCAGAAGTACCTCGACCACACCGGCTATCGCATCATCGAAGGCCCGCTGGTCGTGCCCGGTCACGACGAGCTGCGGACCTTCCGCGTGGAGCTCCAGCGCACGAATTGCAATCAGGTGCTGCCGATCGACCTCGTGCGCACGCGCAGCGGCGGCTGGCTGGTCTACGACGTGCACCTCGAGAGTGCGGGGAGTCCGGGCGGGCGTTGCCCGCAGGCGGGGACGGGAACCAGGCCCTAGCGACGGGCGTTCCACCTACTCAGTCAGCTCCAGTAGAATGCCGTTGGTGGTTTTGGGATGCAGAAAAGCGATGCGCCGTCCGCCGGCCCCGCGCCGGGGCGTTTCATCGACCAGCTGATAGCCGGCTGCCCGGCACCGCGCGAGCGTGGCGTCCAGATCCGACACGCGGTAGCACACGTGGTGGATGCCGGGGCCGCGTTTCGCGAGGTATTTTGCCACGGGACTCGTGGGATCGCTCGGCTCGAGTAGCTCGACGTCCACGTCGCCGAAGTGGAGGCTGATGATCGTGGCGCCATCAGCGGTTTCGGACCGTCCCGGCGTGAGTCCCAGGACGTCGCGATAAAAGGCCAGTGCGTCTGTGATACTGGTGACTGCGATGCCGACGTGAGCAACAGACGGGTTCATAGAAAGTGAAACTAACGTCTATCGAGGGAGCGTGAAGGGTTATGGAAGATGTGAAGCATCTCGCCGCGGTCACCGACGCCACATTCCTGGTGGAAGTGGAGCAACACAAGGGGCTCGCGGTGGTCGATTTCTGGGCGACCTGGTGCGGGCCGTGCCACATGGTGGCGCCGATCATGGACCACCTCGCCGGCAAGTACAATGGCAAGGTGAAGATCGTGAAGATGGACGTGGACGCCAATCAGGGGACGGCGATGCGCTTTAACGTCCGCTCGATTCCGAGTATTCTATTCTTCAAGGACGGACGCCACGTGGACACGCTGGTGGGTGCCTATCCGGCGCAGGCGTTCGAGCAAAAGATCGACCAACATCTTCTGTAGCTTCCGCACCGGAGGACGATGCGCGCGAGCACCGCTCGCCTGACGAATTCGCCGGTTCGCCTCGCGGATCTCCAATTTCCGCAGGTGAACCGGCTTATTCATCGTACCCGCCTCGCATTCATTCATCTCGACAACCTGCTCGCCTATGCCAAGCGCGATCGCGACGGCCGCATCGACGGCTATCTCGCGGCGCACCTGCCCGACGAGTGCGTGTTGCTGTTCTTCCGGAAGGGTGAGGCGGTCAACGCGGCGTCGCTGCACACCGCAGGACGTCACGTCATCACGATCACCGAAGCGTTGAAGCGCATGCGCACGGAAGTGGAACGCGGCGATCTCACCTATTGCGCCGCGCCGATGGAGCAGCTCGCGTGGATGTACACGGCCTGCGCGGGCGCCTACCAGCCACGCGGCATCGACGTCAAGGAGCCGGAGAAATTCTTTCCGGTGTTGCAGCAAGAAAAGGTGACGGGCGTGCTGGAACTGATTTCGAACGGCCGGGTCTCCTACCTGAAGTTCGATCAAGGCAAATATCTGAGCGGGCATTTCTGCGACAAGCCCGACAACGTGCCGCCCGCCCGCTATCTCGAGTCGTTGTTCGATGCAGGGCCCGGCGGTGCGCCCGCGATGTCCGCGGGCACATTCCCCGCCGCCGACGATCTCCCGGCCCAGGCCGCGACCGCGTTGGTCAGCACGTACCGCGAGCTCTACTGGCGGATCGTGGACGCGGTCGAGCGCGAGTTTCCCGGCGAAGCCAGGCGACGCGCGCAGAAAGTCACGGCCGCCATCGTGGACACGCATGAGGCACTCGCGCTGCTCAGCGTGCCGCGCGGCACCGACACACCCGACGCCGTGGTGCGGCCCGAGGACCTGTCGGGCGCGCTGACCGACTGGGCATTGCAGCTGCTCGAAGGCGCGGAGGTGATGATGCCGGGCACCGCGACGAAGGTGCTGAAGGACGCAACCCGGGAGCACCGCTATGTCCTCCAGGCCGCCGGGTTTTATGGGAAGCTCCCCTGGCGGGTGACGTGGTGACGTGGCCGGCACCCTCTACGTCGTCGCGACGCCCCTCGGCAACCTCGGCGACCTCTCACCACGGGCCGCCGACACGCTGAAGCGTGTGGCGGTGGTCGCCGCCGAAGACACGCGCCACAGTAAACCGGTGCTGCACCACGCCGGCTCGCACGCCGAGCTGATCAGTTTCCACGAGCATTCATCGGACCGCGCCCTCGAGCGTATCCTGCGCATCCTTACAGATGGCCGTGACGTCGCGCTGATCACCGATGCCGGCACACCCGCGATCAGCGATCCTGGGGTCGCGCTGGTGGCCGCTGCCAGAGAACGAGGCATTCAGGTCGTCACAATCCCTGGTCCGAACGCCGTCGCTGCGAGTGTCTCAGTATCAGGGATCAGCGGCGACCGCTATTTGTTTCTCGGTTTCCTGCCCCGCAAAGGGAGCGACCGCCGCCGTTTCCTTTTGACCGCCGCTCAGTCGGAGTGGACGGTGGTGCTGTTCGAGGCACCCAATCGCGTCACGCAACTGCTCGGCGACCTGATGGAGGTGTGTGGTCCTGAACGCCAGGCAGCCGTCTCTCGAGAGTTGACCAAAGTGTTTGAGGAGACACGTGCGGGGACGTTGCAGGAATTGTCAGAGCACTATGCAGGGGCCCCGGTGCGGGGAGAGGTTACAGTAGTGCTCGCGGGGACCGGGAAGCAGCGCGTCGCAGCGCCGCCGCCCGACCCGGGCAAACGCGCCAAGGCTCTGCTCGCCGAGGGGCTCTCGCGGAAGGATGTGGCTCATCGATTGGCGGAAGAAACCGGAATCTCACGAAACACCGCGTACCGGCTGGTTAGCGAACTCTGAGGGAACGATGGAACGATGGAAAGTTGGAATGACATTGCTGATAAGCGTCGGTTCCATCATTCCATCATTCCATCATTCTCTCGCCTCTTTGACAATAGGTCGCCTCCACTACGACGGCGGCGGCGACTGGTACGCGAACCCCTCGAGTTTGCCGAACCTGCTGACTGCGCTGCGCGAGCGGACGACGCTGCCCGTCACCGATCGCGAGCGCGTCGTGACGCTAACGGGGCCGGAGCTCTGGGACGTCCCTTACATCTATATGACCGGTCACGGGAACGTGCACTTCTCCGACGTCGAGATGAGGAATCTGCGGCGCTACCTGGAGCAGGGCGGCTTTCTGCACGCCGACGACAACTACGGCATGAACGCGTCGTTCCGGCGCGAGATCGCCCGCGTCTTTCCGGACCATCCGTTGGTTGAGGTGCCCTTGACGCACCCGATTTACAACCTGGTGTACGCCTTCCCCAAGGGGATTCCCAAGATCCACGAGCACGACGGGCTGCCCGCGCAGGGGTTCGGCATTTTTTTGGGAGACCGCCTTGTCGTATACTACTCCTATCAGTCCGATCTCGGGGACGGGTGGGAGGATCCCGATGTCCACCATGACCCCCCTGAGCTTCATGAGGCGGCGCTGCGGATGGGCGTGAATCTCTTCACGTACGCGGTAAGCGGGACCAAATGACCGAGACGGCGCGCCGGCTGCGTCGCCTGGGGGCGCCCCACGCACGCGCGCGGGCGTTCGCCGTGCTGCTCGGAGGCGTCGGCGCGGCGCTCGCGGCGGCTGCGCTCGGGCTCGCGTTGTCGCCGGCGGTGTCGGGCGTGACGCTCGCGTGGGCCCTCATCGTCGCGAGTGCCGCGGCGGCGACGTGGGCGGTGCTCCGCACGCGCCATGAAGCCGCCGCGCCAGCGCTGGGCAGGCTCATCGAGAGCGCGGCTGGTGGCCGGGCCGGAAGCATCGTCGGAGTCGTCAGTCCCACCGCAGGCAAGGGCACTGGTTCGAGCACCGCACTGCTCCTCGCTGCGGACACGCGGGCCGCCGCCGTGGTGTCGCTCGCGGCCCCAGGCGTCTCGAGCGCCATGCGGCGCACCACGCTGCGACGGGTGTCGTACGGTGCGGGCGCGGCGCTCACGGGCGGGCTGCTCTTTCTTGCGGGCTCGCCCGCGTCTGGTCGTGCGGCGGCATTCTGGCATCCGGTGCGCACCTGGCGGGAAGCGCGCGCGCCGGTCCGCTTGGTGGTAGATCAGCGCACGGTGCGTCGCGGTGGCAGTGTGACGGCGACTGTCACCGTCCCGGGCGCGGTGCGCGCGACGTTGTGGACGCGCGGGCCCGGCGAGCCGTGGAAGCCGATGCTGCTTGCCCTCGATCAAGACGGCCGCGTCGTTCAGCATGTCGGCCCGATCGAATCCGATCTGTATCTCCGCGCGTCGAGCGGCGGACGCCGCAGCGCCGAGGTCAAGATCGACGTCGCCCTGCCGGCGTTCCTCGCCGATCTCGGACTCACCGCGCGCTTTCCTTCATATCTCAGCCGCGCCGACGAGCCGCTGCTGGTCGGTCCCGATGTGGTTCCGCTACCGGCCGGTACGACCGTCCTGACCAACGGGACCGCGAGTGTGCCGCTCGGGAGTGCCGCCTGGACGCTCGACTCGCGCGTCGAGCAGCTGCGCGTGGTGGGCACGCGCATCGACGGCCGCTTCACGCCCGCGGCGAGCGGCACCTGGAGACTGCGCGCCCTGAGTGCCGACGGGTCCGTGCTGGAAGGCGTCGCGCCGGAGCTGCGGCTGCTGATCGTGCCCGATTCGGCGCCCGTCGTCACGTTGCCCGTCCCGAGCCGGGACACGACGCTGCCGCTTTCGCTGCACCAGCCGCTCGTCGCGGATGTGCGCGACGATCACGGGATCTCGCGGCTCTCCGTGGTGAGCTGGCGAGTGAGCCGCACCGGCCGCGTCTTCGACGCGGTCCGGGAGTCGCTCGACGTGAGCGGGGTCGGGGACCGGGCGATCGTGCAGGGACGGCTCGATGCCGAAAAGCGCGGGCTGCTCCCTGGCGACACGCTGCGTCTGTACGTCGAAGCGCTCGACAACGCGCCGACGCCGCACCCCGGCCGCAGCGCCGAAATCGCGTTGCGGCTGCCGAGCATGGAGGAGCTGCGGGCCCAGGCGCGCGAGGCGGCGCGGTCCGTCGCCCAGGCGGCGGACTCCGTGTCGGCCGCGCAGCGCGAGTTGAGCGACCGGACGCGCGATCTCGCGTCGGAACGAAATCGAGACCAGGACGGCCGGACGGCCGGACGGCCTGAGGGCCGCAGTAGCCAGCAGCAGCAGGGCTCGATGTCGTTCCAGTCCACGCAGCGGGCTGAGGAAATTGCGCGCGATCAGGCGGCGATGTCGCAGCGCGTCCAGGAGCTGGCGCAGGCGGTCGAAGAGATCGCGCGGGCGGCGAAGGCCGCGGGCGTGGACGACAGCGCGTTCCAGAATCGCTTGCGCGAGGTGCAGGAGCTGCTGCAGCGGGCCCTCACGCCCGAGCTCGAGCAGCGGCTCCGCGAGCTGCAGGAAGCGCTCGCGCGCCTCGATCCCGAGGCGACCCGCCAGGCCCTGCAACGCCTCGCCGAAGCGCAACAGGAGCTGCGGCGTGAGTTGGAGCGGAGTCAGGAGCTGTTCAAACGGGCCGCGCTCGAGGGCGAGCTGGCGTCGCTTGCCAAGGACGCCGAGGACCTGGAGCGCCGCCAGACCGAGTGGACCAGGGAAGAGGCGCAGCGTCCCGATTCCGCGGCGGTTGCCGCCGAGCGCGATCTCGCCGCGGCCACCGATTCGCTGGCCAAAGGGGTGGACCGTGCCGGCGAGACCGTGCCCCTGAAGAATGCGCAGAGCGCCGCGCGCCGCGCGCAACGCGCCATGGAGGAAGCCGCGAACGCCGCGAGCCAGCGCGACTCGCGCGGCGCGAGGACATCGGGACAGGAGGCCGCCGACTCGCTCGCGCAGCTCCCGAATGCGTTGCGGCAGCGGCGCGATTCGCTGGCGGCCGCGTGGAGACAGGAAACGCTGGACGCCCTGAATCGCGCGCTCGCCGAAACGGCGGCGCTCGCGCGGCGGCAGGAGGAAGTTGCCGACGCCTTGCGCGACGGTGAAGCGGGCGCGTCCACGCGCGCGCGCCAGGCCGCCGTCGAAGAAGGGACGCACGCGATCGAGCAGGAGATCAGCGCCGCCGCGGGACGGCACGCGCTGGTATCGCCGCAGCTCGAGGCCGCGCTGGGGTATGCGCAGAACCAGATGAAGCAGGCGCGCGAACAGCTCGAGCAGGGCGATCCCAATCCCGCCACCGCCGCCCCGTTCGCGGAGCAGGCGCTCGATGCGCTCAACGCGACGGCGCACGCACTCGTGCGGACCGCGGAGCGCGTCGCCGGAGCGCAGTCTGGATCCGGCTTCCAGGAGGCGATCGAGCAGCTCGCCCGCATGGCGCAACAGCAGCAGGGCATGAACGGTGACGCGCAGGGACTTCTGCCGATGATGGGGATGGGCGGCGACGCGATGATGCAGCGGGTGCGGGAGCTCGCCAACCGCCAGCGGCAACTCGCCGAGCAGCTGGAACGCCTCCAAGCCGGCGGCGATGCCGGCGCCGCGGGTGCGCTCGCGCAGGAAGCGCGCGAGCTCGCGCGGCAGCTCGAAGCGGGACGGCTCGACGCCCGAACGATCGCACGACAGGAGCGCCTCTACCGCAAGCTGCTCGACGCAGGCCGCAGCCTCTCGGGCGACGAGCCGGATGAGCAGAAGGAACGCACCAGCCGCTCCGCGGGCGGTGACAGCGTCCACATTCCGGCCACGCTCCTCCCGGGGGCGACGGGCACAGGGCCAAGGGTCCGCTATCCGACGTGGGACGAGCTCACCGGTCTCACGCCCGAGCAGCGGCGCATGGTGCTCGAGTACTTCCGCCGCCTGAATGAGCCTAAGAAGTAAGGGGGCCGCGGTCGCGGCCATGGTACTGCTCGCCTCGGCTACCCCCGGGCGGGTCGCTCGGGGTCAGGCTATCGGACCGGGATTCGAGTTGGAGCGCTCCGGTCGCTACGCCGACGCCGCGTCGGTGTACTTCACGACGGTCCGCAGCGATCCCACGAACATCCCCGCGCTGCTCGGTCTCGAGCGCACGCTCTTCGTGCTGAACCGCATGCCGGAGCTGCTCCCGCTCGTGCAAAACGCCCGCGCGCGCCAGCCCGAGAGTCACGCGTTGCGCAGTCTCGAGCTGCGGGTGTACGCGGCGTTGAACGAACCAGATTCGCTCGAAGCGATCGCGCGCCGCTGGGCGGCCAGCGTGCCGCAGAGCGAGGCGCCCTATCGCGAGTGGGGCCTCGCGCTCGCCGATCGCCGCATGTGGGACGAGGCGCGTCGCGCGTTCCTCACCGGCAGGCAGACGCTCGGTGGCGACGGCACGCTGGCGATCGAGCTGGCGGAGCTCGAGCAACGCGTCGGGAACTGGGAGGCGTCAGCCACGGAATGGGCGCGCGCGGTCACGCGGTGGCCCGATGCCCTGGCCAATGCGGCGAGCCAGCTCGCCGACGCACCGGCGCCGATGCATGACCGGGTCGGCCGCGCACTGATAGCGCCCGGCGCTTCTCCCCGCGCGCGCCGGCTCGGTGCCGAGGTGCTGCTCACCTGGGGACAGCCCACCGCAGCGTGGGCGGCGCTGGAGCCGACATTGGTCGCCGCGGACAGCGATTCACCGGGCGCGTTGCGACGGTTCGCCGATCTCGCGGGCGCGCTCACGACGCCCGAGGGCCATCGCGTCCGCGGCCTCGCGCTGGCGCGGTGGGCTGATATGATGGCCGGTTCGCCGGGGGCGGGGCGCGCGCGCGCCGAGGCGGTGCGCGAGCTGCTGGATGGCGGCGACAAGATCGCCGCGCGCCGCGTGCTCGAAGCACATTCAGATTCGAACGGCGTCGCGCAGGCCGCCCTCATCCAACTGCTGATCGCGGACAGCCAGCTCGATCTCGCCGAAGAGCGGCTCGCGGCGCCGTCCACGGCGATCACCGCGGACGATCGCGCCGCGCTGCGCCTGACCCTGGCCCGGGCGCAGATCGCGCGCGGTGATCTGAACCGCGCGACGGCGGCGCTGGCCGACGATTCGAGCGTAGTGGCGATCGCGCAACGCGGCTGGATCGAGCTGTATCGCGGCAATCTGAAGAACGCGATGGAGGCGTTCCGGGTGGCGGGTCCCTACGGCACGGATCGCGCCGCCGCCACCGATCGCACGGCCATGATGGCGTTGCTGCAGCGCATCCAGGACGAGACGAGCCCGGAGCTGGGGGCGGCATTGCTCACGCTGGCGCGCGGCGACTCGGTTCAAGCGATCGCGGCGCTGCGGCGCGCCGCGGCCAAGCTGCCGGAGCAGGGAGGCAGGCTCGAGGTGCAGCTGCTCGCGGGTCAGGTCGCGGCGCAGAAGGGCGGCGATCAGGAGGCCACAGCAATCGCCCTGTTCGACGAAATCGTCCGAATCGGAGGCGAAGGCGCGGCACCACCCGCCGCGGAGCTGGATTGGGCGCGGCTGCTGGTGCGGAACGGCCGGGCAGCAGAGGCGGTCCCCCACCTCGAGCACTTGATCCTGACCTATCCGAACAGCGCCTTTGTCCCCGAAGCGCGGCGCGTCTTGGAGCGGGCGAAGGGAGCTATCCCCAGGTCATGAAACGGCGCGCATTCCTGAAGACGGTAAGCGCATACAGCTTCGCGTCGATCATTCCGTCATTCCATCATTCCGTCATTCCGTCGCTTTTAGTTCCGATGGACGACTCCCAAACCGACCACCTCAAGGCGTACGGTCTCACGTACAAGGCCATCCAGGCCGGGCTGAAGGCGGAGTGGCTGCTCAATTATCGCGGCGGCTCGTTCCTCATTCCCGATCTCGACGCGCTGCGACGCGATGCAGCGCTGAATGGCATCCGCACCGAGCCGGTGGACAGCGCGATGACCGCGGTGCGCGGTGAGATCGAAGCGAACAACATGGACACGGTGCCGCTCGAGAAGGCGCCGAAAGTCGCCGTCTACGCGCCGCCCAACGCCGCGCCCTGGGACGACGCGGTCACGATGGCGCTGCAGTACGCCGGGATCCCGTTCACCAAGATTTGGGACGCCGAAGTGATGAACGGCTCACTCAAGGACTTCGACTGGCTGCACCTGCATCATGAAGACTTCACGGGCCAGTACTCGAAGTTCTTCCTGATCTACTCGGGAATGTCGTGGCTCGCGGAAATGGTGGCGCGCAACAGCGACATGGCCAGGCGCCTCGGCTTCCAGAACGTCCCCGAGCTCAAGAAGGCGGTGGCGCGGAGCATCCGGGGATACGTCGAGAACGGCGGCTTTCTGTTCGCGATGTGCACGGCAACCGAGACGATCGAC
>Ga0066665_10000792_pt1 | contig 13617 bp, 18 predicted proteins | sample GraSoiAngelo_114_FD_75175 | JGI IMG/M metagenome (GOLD analysis project Ga0066665, IMG submission 75175) | Grasslands soil microbial communities from the Angelo Coastal Reserve, California, USA - 14_0903_13_40cm | ecosystem: Environmental > Terrestrial > Soil > Grasslands | place: USA...
CCACCGGGCGTCCGGCCCCGTCGAAGCCGGTGCGGACCCCGAACGTGATCGACACGGCTAAGAACTCGAAGTAGTCGTGGCCCACGCGCCGCTCGGTGCCCTGGTCGGCCAGGGTGCCGGGCACGCGCGAACACGGTCCTGAGCTAGACTCTCCGGGGAGGATCGCCTAATGGTCCGACGGGGTCACGGAAGAGTTCAGAAGTTCAACGAGACGTCACACGGCTAGCCTCGAAGTTCAACCAAGAACATAGCGGCATGAAGAACGCTCGCCTCTGGCACCCCTGGCTCCGCATCAACCGCGTCCTGCGCGCGATGCTGCACACGCGCTGGAGCGCGGAGGCGTGGCCGCAGGTCAAGGCCGAGTTCAAGAAGGCCCTCGCGCTCAAGGAGTCAGATCCGGCGCGCGGGGTGGTTCAACTGATCGTCACCGACGCGGCGGCCGACATCGTCCGGCTTGCGAGCTACGCCGTGCCCGCCTGCGGCGCGCGTCGCTCACCATCCCAGAGCTGGAAACACACAACGTGAAACAGAATGGCCCCCCTGGCGCCCCTGCCACTCGCCAGAGTGACCTCTTTCACCGACTGATCCTTCGCAATGAGCGTGTCGCAGGCGTGGCAGCTTTCTCCGTCGCTTGGATAACTCCTCGCGCTTGTCATGCTCTTACGCGGCAGACGACCGTCCTGGAGCTTTTGCCGGATGAGGAGCAGAAGGGCTTGCGCATCCATAAGCGTGAGCCTCTAGGCCGGAGTTGGAGCCGACGAAGCCAGCGGGCGAACTTTCGGCTTGGCGCGCTCGCTCCGCCATTTCGGGTAGACCTCGTCGAGAGACCGCAGGGCTTGGCAGGTCGAGCACGAGGTGTGGGGCGAGTCCAGCCGCGCCAAGTGGGCGAGATCCACGGCTCGGGCGATGGCAAGGAGGGCGTGGCAGATCGAAATGGGCACTATCATGGTCTGCCTGAGACGCACCGGCTGGGCGAACACCGACTGTAGTTCACGAGTGGCCATATAGCACCCCTCCCGGTAGTCGGACATCACTTCGAGACGCTCTTCGCCCTCGCCGACCCTGACCCTGCGAGGCGCCTGTACCCTAGCGCCCCAAGCGGTTAATGTCACGATATATTTAATATATTTAATTTAACTTTTATGATTTTTATATAAACTAAAGTTACAGCATAAGGTGCGCTTGGGGCCTTTTGTCTTTCTACTCGCTAGGTTACGCTCCCATAGCGGAAGCAGAAAGACGCCAGCACGGCCGTCGGACCCACGCGGGCCGAAGGGGAAGTGACCGTCCTGGACGACTATTCCTCGGTGCAATCGACTCTCGACCTGGTGCTTCGCCATCCGCTCTTCGTTGCTGCGCTTCAACTGCTCGTGGCCGTCGTCCTTGCGTACTTCGGAACAGAGCGCTGGCAACGATGGCGACAGCGCCGGGACTTCCAGTACCAGACGATGTCGAAGCTGAGTGCAACGAGCATGGAGTTGTTCGTGCTACTTGCCGACATGCTCTCAGCCCGCTCGAACGGGGGGCTCGTCGACTGGAACAACCTCGCCTGGAGTAGCGAGCCGTCCGAGAAGCAGCGACAGTACATCAGCCGACGAACGGCGTTCCACGCACTCGAAGCAGAAGTGATGGCCAGCTTCACCGCGACTGAGATTATGTCGGAGTACTACGCGCTGGACGAGAAGGCCCAGACGTTGTTCGATCTAGTTCAGTCCGGTGCCGGCCTCATCGCCGCACAGTACGAGCCCACTCAGAACGACTTCCTGAAGCTACGCAAGCAGGTATTCGGCCGGATGGTCGTCGAGATGAAGCTGCTGACCTGGAGGGAGCGTCGCGCGCTTCGGAAGGACCCCGCGTGGGCGATCGAAGACCACAGTGGTCTGATCTGATGTAGACTCGTGAACCAGACATCACGAGCGCGCGGGTCATCGCACCCGCGCCGCCAACCTCGCCGGGGAAACCCGGAGAAGGTGGCAGCGGTGACGAACCGCGATGCGGGCGCGCAAGCGCCAAGGAGGGCGAGATGCTCGACCTGTTCAAGACCAACGGCTCATCGCCACCGGCTGACATCACCGTCCAGAACGAGGGCTCGATCTACATCCTCCGTGGTCGTACCGACATCGGGAAGGACTGGATCGAGGAGCACTGCCAGGAGGGCGACTACAACCCGTTCGGCGAGGGCGCTCGCCTCGTCGAGCATCGGTACATCGCGGACATCGTCGAGGGCGCGGCCGGCGACGGCCTGCGCGTCGAGATGCAATGATGGCGCGCTACGTGAAGCGACCGAGGCCCGAGCCCACGAGCGAGGAGTTCCTGGCCCTGCTGATCCTGCTCGGTCCGCTCGCGTGCGTCGTGCGGTGGGTCTGCCGCCGCCTGTAGTCGTGCAGTTTCTAAAGTTTAGGATACCTGCGAGCGACCTGAGCGGCGACCACGCGCTGGCCGATACTTAGTGCGATCCAAGGCAACACCCCGACGGCAGCAAGTAACACCAGGCTCAACCAGTTCTTTTCCATCCACACCCAGAATGGGCCGGCAGGCGCCAGGATAACGACGGCTCCAATGCCGGCGGAGTGCGAGGCTCTAATGGAGTCCGCGGAAAGGGCCGACGGCCGAGAATGAGTCCAGACCACGATCGACACGCCTTGCTGCGGCTGAAGGTCGCCGATCGCGATTACCTCTCGGAACCGGAGATCTTCGGACGCTGCGCCCGGCCTCGTCACTCTGGCGAACATTACATCCGGCGGTAAAGTCAGAGTTACGGCCGTAGTGGTGAGACTCCCGTTGTTTCTTAGTCGAAGAAACCAAATACCCTCAATCCTGCCCACACCGGGAAGCTCTGGCTTTTCAAAGCCGGGCGGCCATACGAAATCTGAGTACTGAACTTCTGTTACAAGCTTCGTACCGGGCGCCGTCAGCCATCCCCAGATTGTTATCAGACCGACGATGGAAGTAATGACGGCCGGGATAGCTGCGGCAGCGATGAGGATTCTTGTCCGAAACGTCACGTCCTCTTCTTCCACCGCGCTCGCGCCGCCTTCCGCGCGATCTCGCGGCGCCGTTCAGGCGAGAGGCCCTTCCAGCGTAGCTTGCCGCCCTCACGGCCCCACGCGCGAACGAGGTCGAGCGCGGCCTCGCGCAGGTCCGGTGAGCCTAGTCTTTTGGGGCTAGTCTTTCGCGCCACAGCGGCCAGTCTAACACAGGCCTGCGAAGGGCCTCGCACAAAGGACTTGACGTTATGCGAAGGCCCTTGCATAATCCTCCTCACCCTCGCACGAGAAGAGGCAAGGAGGCGACGATGAAAAGGCCCTGGTCGGAATTTCGAGAGGACGGGATCGGACCGGAGATCTCGGAGGCAGCGGCGGAACTCGCCGAGAAGACCTACAACCAAGTCATTGAGGTGATTCTGAGTCGGCCCTTGCTGCGTGAGGCGTTCGACGAGGGCTATCTGGACGATGTGCTTTTCAGTTTCGGCACAGACGTCAAAACCAAATGGAGGGATCGCGCAAACGCCGAAGCGGACGCGCGTGTCGTCGTACGGTACTGCGAGACCCGTGCGCCACGGCCGAGCCGGAAGTCCGAGGCATGGTTGAAGCGGCAACTCTCAACGCTCGACACGAACGAGGAGGGCAACTAATGGCGAAGGTCAGGCAGCGCACCTGGACGGTCCCGGGCCAGCGCACGAAGCGCAGGGCCTGGGGCTACGTCACGATCGAGAACGGCAAGCATCGCGCGACGTGCGCGGACGCGACCTGCAGCGGATGCCAGCAGCTAAGGCAGTTCCACGCGGAGTGGTCGAAGGAGCAGGCCGAGGAAGCGCTCTCGAAGTACCTGCTGAAGATCGAGCCGGCGAAGGCCGCGACCGGCGGCATGACGCTCGCGCAGGCCTGCGAGCGCTACCTCGGCCTGAAGGCCCGAAAGAAGTCGCTCGCGAACGACACGCGGATCGTGAAGCACCTCAAGGCCGAGCTTGGCGAGGACACGCCGCTCGCCGAGATCACGGCCGATCGGATCAGTGAGTACCGGGCGAAGCGCCTGGGCGCGGTCCGGAAGATAGGCTCGGGCGAGGGCGCGACCGAGCGCCGGCTCACGGCGGCCGCCGTCAATCGCCCGCTCGCGCTCCTGCGGCACCTGCTCGCTCTCGCCCGCGAGGAGTGGGGCGCGCTCGATGCGGTACCCAGGATCCGGCTGGAACGGGAGCCGCAGGGCCGGGTCCGCTGGCTGGAGCCCAACGAGGAGGTTCGGCTCATCGAGGCCTGCGGCAAGAGCAAGACGAAGCACCTGGCCGGCGTGGTCAGGGTCGCCCTGGAGACCGGCCTGCGACGCGGTGAGCTACTCGGCCTGCAGTGGGACCAGGTCGACATGAGCCGAGGCCTGATCCGCCTGGCTGACACGGAGACAAAATCCGGAAGGCGTCGCGAGGTTCCGATGCGACAGGCCGTCTATGTGGTCCTGGCGGCTCTCCCTGGCCCGCACGAGGGCCGCGTGTGGCCGGCCGGCGACATTCGCACCGCGTTCGAGAACGCCGTCACCGAGGCCAAGCTCGACGGCCTCCACTTCCACGACCTGCGTCACAGCTTCGCCTCATGGTTCGTGATGCAGGGCGGCTCGCCGCTGGCCCTCCAGAAGATCCTAGGCCATGCGGACCGGAAGATGACCGACCGATACGCCCACCTTGCGCCCGACCATCTGCGCAGCGAGATGTCGAAGACCGAGCGCGGCGCGCAGCCCACCGAAAAAATCACGCAAGGAATCACACATGAGCCTGCCGCGCACGAGGTAGTCCCTGCCCCGTAGCTCGTAAGTGATTGTCGCTGCTGGCTTGATACTGGAGCCGGCGGCGGGACTTGAACCCGCGACCTGCTGATTACGAATCAGCTGCTCTGCCACTGAGCTACACCGGCGCCGGATGATCACGCTAGCACAACTCCCCCTCGCGGGCGAGCGGGGCGCGGTGCTCGGGGAGTGATAGAATGCCGGGGCATGAAATTCCTCTGCCTCGACTGCGACGCGCCGATGAAGCTCCACTCGACCGAGGGACCCGACGAGGGCTCGCTGACGGTCACCTTCCGCTGCCCGGAGTGTGGGTTCCGTGTCGCGATGCTGACCAACCCGTTCGAGACGCAGATGGTGCGGAGCCTCGGCGTCAAGGTCGGGGGCCGCACGTCGGAGACGGCGCCGAGTGGCCACGCGCCGGAGGCAACGCCGTTCGAGCACGTACGCACGATGATGGCCAACCCGCGCGCCGACGTCTTCGAGGCTGAGGCCGGGGGGGTCACAGAGGCCGCCGCCTGCCCCTTCGCCAGCATGGTCAACGAGGGCGCTGCGGCCGTACCGACCGGCGTCGTCTGGACGTCGGAGGCCGAGGCGCGCGTCGAGCGAGTCCCGTCGTTCATCCGGCCGATGGCCCGGCGCGCCATCGAGCGGTTCGCCGCCGAGCACGGATACGCGACCATCGACGAGACCGTCATGGACGAGGCGCGCGGCGCGTTCGGGATGTAGCGGCTCATGACGAAGGCCGACATCGTGGCGCGGATGGCCGCGGCCGCCGGGTGGCCGAAGGCAGGCTCCGAGCGCGCGCTCCGGGCGGCGCTCGCGGGAATCCGCGCCTCGCTGAAGCGGGGCGACGCGGTCACGCTCGTCGGCTTCGGAACGTTTTCCGTCGCGCGGCGCAAGCCACGCACGCTGAAGAACCCGCGAACAGGTCAGGCGGTGACGGTTGCCGGGCGGATTCCGCGTTTCAAGCCGTCGAAAGAGTTGAGGCAGGCGGTCCGCTGACCGGCTTTTTCCTTGCCGGCCGCGCCGCGCGCTGGCTAGAATCGATCCTAGTGCATCCGGGCCGCACGCTCGCCGTCCTGGCGGTGCTGGCCGCCGCCATTGCTCCCCCTGTCGCGACCGCCCAGCCGGGGCGCCCCGTTGCCGACGGACGCCCGCCCTTAATCTCCGCGGAATCCGTCCTGCTGCTCGATCCCGAGGGCCGGACGCTCTTTGCCAAGAATCCCGACGAGGAGCGGGCGCCCGCCAGCCTCGTGAAGCTGATGACGCTCTACCTCGCGTTCGAGGACATCGAGGCCAAGCGCGCTGACCTCGACGAGCTGGTCCCGGTCAGCCGGTACGCCGCGGTGACACCGCGGTCCCGGATGGGCCTGCGCGCGGGCGAGTCGGTCCCGCTCCACGTGCTCCTGGAGGGCGTGGCGATCGCCTCGGCGAACGACGCCGCGACTGCGCTGGCCGAGCGCCTGGCCGGAGACGAGTGGAGCTTCGTCGGCAGGATGAACGCGAAGGCGCAGGAGCTCGAGCTCCACGCCACGCGGTTCGCGAACCCGCACGGGCTCCCCGATCCGGCCCAGCGGAGTAGCGCCCGCGACCTCGCCCAGCTCATCGCCCGCCTGCTCCGGGACCATCCCGCGGCGCGGCCGATGCTGGGCGGACAGACGTTCGTCTACCGGGGTCGCGTGTACGCGCGTCACATTCCGCTGTTCAACGATCCCCTGGGCGTGCAGGCGCTCAAGACCGGATTCACGCACGAGGCCGGCTACAACCTCGCCGTGTCGGCGTGGCGCGACGGGCAGCAATTCGTCATGATCGTCCTCGGCTCGCGTACCCGGACGGCCTCGTTCCTCGACGCGAAGAAGCTCCTGAAATTCGGCTTCGTCGAGGCCGGGCTGGACAGTCCGCCCGAGCCCCGCCCGCCCAGGCGGCCGGCCCGCACGCGGCGCACGACGCTCACGCAGTGAGCCCGATCCACGGCTACGTCTTCGACGCGTACGGCACGCTCTTCGACGTTCACTCGGTGGTCGAAGCCGGCCGCGCGATCACGGGTGACCCGGCGACGCTATCGGCCACCTGGCGGCAGAAGCAGCTCGAGTACACGTGGTTGCGCGCGCTGATGGGGACGTACGCCGATTTCTGGGCCGTGACCGAGTCGGCGCTCCGCTACACGATTCGCCGGCTCGGCCTCACCGCGTCGGAAGCGCAGGTGCGGCGTCTGATGGAGGCGTATCTCTCGCTCGCCTGCTTCCCCGAGGTGCACGCCGCCCTCCAGCGGCTCGCCGGCCGGCCGCGCGCCGTCCTCTCGAACGGCGCGCCGATGATGCTGGCGGCCGCCGTCGCCTCGAGCGGGCTCGCCCCGCATCTCGAGCACGTCATCTCCGTCGACGCGGTGAGGACCTACAAGCCCTCGCCCCTCGTGTACGCGCTCGGCTCAGCGAGGCTGGGCATCCCGGCGGGCGAGCTTCTTTTCGTGTCCTCGAACGCCTGGGACGTCGCCGGCGCCAAGGCCTTCGGCTACCGTGTCGCCTGGTGCAACCGCACGGACGCGCCCGAGGAAGAGCTCGGTGTGCGCGCCGATCTGGTCGTCAGCGCCCTCGATCAACTCCCGCGCTGAATCCGACGGAGGAAAAAACGAGGGCGGCCCGCTTCCGCGAGCCGCCCGTGACGGCGTGAAGGAGCCGGTCTCGCCTACTTCTTGCCGGCCAGCCTCTTCCGCTTCACATAGGCCCAGATCTTCTTCGTCATCTCGGACGGACCGATCGGCGAGCCGCCGAAGATTGCCTCGGCCGAGTCCTTGCAGCCCTTGAAGTTGATCGAGTAGCCCCCGAACGCCTTCTTCCCCTTCGCCATGATCCCTCCTTACCTCGTGGTGGTCTCGCGCCCCATGAGCTTCCTTGGGGGTATTCCTAGCACACGTAGGAAGAGAGGAATAAGAAAAAACACCATACCTGGGGGCTCGCCGCCGAGGCGATGATACCCCTCACGGGTATAGAGGCGCGGCCGCCGGCGCCGCCGCTCAGCGCGTCTGGAACGCGGGCATCACGTCGCGCGCGAACCAGCGGAGCTGCTCCTTGAACTCCTTCGGCGAGAGGCCCTCGGCCCAGTGGATCATGAAGTCCTCGAGCCCGGGGTACTTCGCGGCGATCGACTTGATGCCCTCGATCACCTGCGCCGGCGGGCCGCAGAACCACGCCTTCTGCTGGATGCCGTCCGAGAGCGAGGGCACGCGCGCGGGCGCGCCGGGCGTGCCCCACGTGCGCCCCTGCTCGTCCGCGTAGCGCACGAATCCGAACGGCGCGAACCACTTGTAGCGTTCGTCGTGGGAGGGCTCGACCCGGCGCTTGGCCTCCTCCGGGGTGTCGGCGAGGTAGAGCCCGGCGCCCCAGATCATGTCCTCGCCGAGCTGCTTCGGGCGGCCGTGCTTCGCGCAGGCGTCGCGATACGCCCTCACGACGTCGTCGAGAATCTTCTCGCCGTTGAGCGTGACCATGGCCTTGAAGTCCTTGCTGGCCATGTAGTCGATGGACTTGCTGCTCGCGATCGGCATCCAGATCTCGACCGGCAGGTGCTTCGGCCTCGGCACGCAGGTGATTTCGCTGAGCTGGTAGCCGCGGTACTCCACCGGCGGCGGACAGTCGTAGCGCTTGCCGCGGTGGCTGAACGTCTCCGCGTTGAAGCACTTGAGCATGAGGTCGATCTGCTCCTCGAACAGCTCCCGGTTCGCCGCCTGGTCGATGACCGGGGCGTCGAATGTCTCCACCTCGCGCGAGTGGTACCCGCGTCCGACGCCCATGATCACGCGACCGTCGGTGACGATGTCCGCCATGGCGTAGTCCTCGGCCAGGCGGATGGGATGCCACATCGGAACCACGTTGAAGGCGCAGCCGAGCTTGAGGCGCCGCGTCTGGGTGGCGAGCCAGAGCGAAAGCTGGATGAGGTTCGGAAAGCACTCGTAGCCCTCGTGCTGGAAGTGGTGCTCCGCGGTCCACAGCGCGTAGTACCCCAGGTCGTCCATCAGCTGGGCGACGTCTCGCGCGGCGAAGAACGGCTCGCTCAGCCGCTCGTTGCTGTAGCGCCGGGCGTCGGCCGGCGTGCCCTGCAACCCGATGTTCTCCAGCTCGACCTGGCCGACATAGAGCACGTGGAATCGTTTGATCATCGCGCTGTCCATCCTCCGTCGATCACGAGCGTATGGCCCGTGACGTAGTCCGCCTCTGCGCTCGCGAGGTAGCACGCCGCCGCCGCGACTTCCTCGAGCGTGCCCCGGCGCCCCGCCGGCGTGATCGCGCGCACGGCCGCCTCGTCACCGCCGACGCCGCCCATCACGGGAGCGTCCGCGCCCAGGATCCGCGTCGAGTTGACGCGCAGCCCTGTCTGGATCGCGCCGGGGCAGATCGCGTTCACGGTCACGCCGCGCGCTGCGTAGGTGATCGCCAGTTGCCGCGTCAGGCCGACCACGCCGTGCTTCGACGCGGTGTAGACGGCGCCCCCGCCGGAGCCGACGAGTCCCGCCACCGAGGCGATGTTGATGATACGCCCCCGCGCGCGCGGGAGCATCTCGGCGAGCGCGCGCTTGCTGCCGAAGAACGTTCCGGTGAGGTTGATGCTGATGACGCGCTCCCACAGCGCGGGGGCGATCTCCTCGGCGGACGCGTAGCCGTCGAGGACCCCGGCCGCGTTGACCATGATCCCGAGGGGGCCCAGCTCGCGCACCGACGCCGCGATTCCGCGATCGACGTCGTCCCAGCGACTCACGTCGCCCTGCACGAACGTCGCGCGCCCGCCCTTCGTCGCGATCGCGGCGACCGTCTCCTTGCCGCCTTCCGGCAAGAGGTCGAAGACCCCCACAGCCGCGCCCTGGACCGCGAGCGCCTGGGCGATGGCGCGTCCGATCCCCGAGCCGCCGCCGGTGACGAATGCGCTGCCGCCGAAGAGACTCACGGGCGGGCGAGCTCCACGACCGCCCGCGCGACCGCCTCCGGCGTCTCGTGCAGGATCATGTGGCCGCCGGGCAGCAGGCGCAGCGCGGCGCCCTTGATGCGCCGCTGCCACTCCTCGGCATAGACGACCGGGTTCGCGCGGTCCGTCTCGCCCCACACGAGGAGCGTCGGCGCGGCGATCCGGTGCAGGCGCCGGTGGAGCCCCTTGTCGGGGATGGGCCAGACGAACTTCGCCATCGACGAGCGGCGCTGCAGCGACTCGACCTGGGCAGCGATGTCTTCCTGATCGCCGGAAGCCGCCGCCCACTCCCGGGCGACGCCCGACGCCGGGTCGCGCCAGAGGACGGCCGCCAGCTCGTCGGCGGGCAGAATCAGGATGTCGGCCGACGGAGCGTCGTCGCGCCAGAGGCCGAGGGGCGAGACGAGCGTCAGACTCCGCGCGCGCCCGGGGAAGACGGCGGCGATCTCCGCCGCCGCCATGCCGCCGAAAGAGTGGCCGACCAGGTGCGCGCGCTCGAGGCCGAGCGCGCCCAGGAGCTCGTCGTAGGCGAGCGTGAGATCGAGGAGATCGTCGAGCGTCTCGATGCCGGTCGAGCCCGGGACCCCCGGATGACACGGCGCGTACACGCTGAACGACCGGGCCAGGAGGTCGAGGAACGGGGACCAGGCGCTCCGCTCGTAGTACGAGTGAAAGTAGACGAGCGGCGCCCCACGGCCGGCGCCGAGCACGCGGAAGGTCACCGCGCCCCCGCGGGTCTCGACGCGGCGATCGTCCGGCATCAGACGGCTCCGCTCCGTCTCGACGCGCTCACGCCGACCCGTTCCGGGCGCCCGAGGGCCACCAGCGGTCCTTGTAGCCGGGCCAGAGGTCGCGGACGTGAGGCATGACGTCCTTCGCGAACAGCTCGGTGTTCTTCAGCGTCAGCTCCTTCGGCATGCTGCCGATCTGGAGCAGCACCATCAGGTGACCGACCCGCAGGCTCTTGATGCACTCGGTGAGCTGCTGGCGAACCGTCTCGGGGCCGCCCGCGATCACGTAGCCCTGGTCCACGTACTGCCCCCAGTCGAGTGACTGGCGGGCGCGCCGCGCCGCGGCCCCGACCTGCGCTCTCGTCCCGCTCTGTACCGTCTTCACGGTGCGGTAGCCTGGCGCTTCGGCGAAGCCTTCCCAGACGTTGAGGCACTTTTGGTAGAAGTAGTGCACGTGCGGGAAGTACTCGTGCTCGGCCTGGGCGTCGGTCTCCGACACGCACACGAGCTGAAGGAAGCCCGCCCGGAATGGGTTGTCGTCGACGCCGACGCGGGCGATCGCCTCCCAGAAGCCGTCCATGGTGGCCTTGCCGCGCTTGTAGCCGAAGTACGAGAGGTAGCAGTAGACGTAGTCGAGCTTCGCCGTCCACTCCCACGTCTCGACGCTGCCGCCGCCGGGGATCCACACGGGCGGATGCGGTTGCTGAAGAGGCTGAGGCCAGATGTTCGCGTAGCGGACCTGCGTGTACTTGCCGTTGAAGGAGAAGACCTCGGGCCGCGTCCAGGCCTGGATGACCAGGTCGTGCGCCTCATAATACCGGTCGCGCAGCGTGGCCGGGTTGATGCCGTACGCGAAGTTCATGTCCATCGACGTGCCGACGGGGAAGCCCGCGACGAGCCGGCCGCCCGAGAGCAGGTCGAGCATCGCGAACTCCTCGGCCACGCGGAGCGGCGGATTGTACGCGGCGAGGCTGTTGCCGAGGACGACGAGCGCCGCCTGCGAGGTTCGCCGCGTCAGCGCCGCTGCCATGAGGTTCGGCGAGGGCATGAGGCCGTAGGCGTTGTTGTGGTGCTCGTTCACGCACAGCCCGTCGAAGCCCTGTGCCTCGGCGAACTCCAGCTCGTCGAGGAACTCGTGATAGAGGCCGCGCGTCTTCTCGGGGTCGTGGAGATGGTGTGGGACGTCCACCCAGACCGATCGATAGCGCTGCTCGAAATCGTCGGGAAGGAAGCGATACGGCATGAGGTGGAAGAAGCAGATTTTCACGGGCGCCTCCCGGGTGGCGTCGATGATAGCACGAGGCGCCTGACCGCTCGCCGACGTGACGGGGCGTTGCGCTTGAATGCCGGCTGGATCCGGCGTAGCCTACGGGCAGCGTGCCGGTCCGATCACCGCGGGAGCTCGGGGAACCGGGCTGAGAGGGCGGCTCACCGTCGCCGACCGCATGAACCTGACCTGGTTAATGCCAGCGAAGGGAGGCTTCGAATGTCTCGAAAGGTCTACGTCACCGGGTCCCGTTCCGATCTCCGTGTTCCGATGCGCGAGATCGCGCTCTCGGGCGGCAATCCACCGCTTCGCCTTTACGACACGAGCGGCCCCTACACCGATCCCGCCGCCGATCTCGACCTGAAGCGGGGCTTGCCGCCGCTGAGACTCGCCTGGATCCTCGGCCGCGGTGACGTCCAGGAGCTGCCGGGCCCGTCGTCCGTCTACCGCCGGAGCCGTGAAGAGGATCCGGCGCTGGGGGGTGTGAGGTTCGCGAGCGTGCGACGGCCGCTGCGCGCCAGCCCGGGCCGCTGCGTCACACAGATGCATTACGCCCGTCGCGGCGAGATCACCCCGGAGATGGAGTACATCGCGCTGCGCGAGGGCATGGCGCCCGAGCTCGTCCGTGACGAGGTCGCCCGCGGCCGCGCGATCATCCCGTCGAATATCAACCACCCCGAGACGGAGCCGATGATCATCGGCCGGACGTTCCTGGTGAAGATCAACGCCAACATCGGCAACTCGGCCGTCGCCTCCTCGATCGAGGAGGAGGTCGAGAAGATGACGTGGGCGACGCGCTGGGGCGCCGACACGGTCATGGACCTCTCGACCGGCAAGAACATCCACGAGACCCGCGAGTGGATTCTCCGCAACTCGCCGGTGCCCATCGGCACGGTGCCGATCTATCAGGCGCTCGAGAAGGTCGGCGGCAAGGCCGAGGAGCTGACCTGGGATATCTACCGCGACACCCTCATCGAGCAGGCCGAGCAGGGCGTCGATTACTTCACGATCCACGCCGGGGTGCGGCTCCCCTACATCCCGCTCACGGCCAAGCGCGTGACCGGAATTGTCTCGCGCGGCGGGTCGATCATGGCCAAGTGGTGCCTCGCCCACCACCAGGAGAGCTTCCTCTACACCCGGTTCCGCGAGATCTGCGAAATCATGATGGCGTACGACGTCGCCTTCTCGCTTGGCGACGGCCTCCGCCCTGGTTCCAACGCCGACGCCAACGACGAAGCGCAATTCGCCGAGCTCGACACCCTCGGCGAGCTGACGAAGATCGCCTGGGAGCGGGACGTCCAGGTGATGATCGAGGGTCCCGGCCACGTGCCGATGCACCTCATCAAGGAGAACATGGATCGCCAGCTCGCGGTGTGCCACGAGGCGCCCTTTTACACGCTCGGCCCGCTGACGACCGACGTCGCGCCGGGCTACGACCACATCACCTCGGCGATCGGCGCGGCGATGATCGGCTGGTTCGGCACCGCGATGCTCTGCTACGTGACGCCGAAGGAGCACCTGGGCCTCCCCAACCGGAAGGACGTGAAGGACGGGGTCATCGCGTACAAGATCGCCGCCCACGCGGCCGATCTCGCCAAGGGCCATCCCGGCGCGCGCGAGTGGGACGACGCCCTCTCCCGGGCCCGGTTCGAGTTCCGCTGGGAAGATCAGTTCAACCTCTCGCTCGATCCCGAGACCGCGCGCGAATTCCACGACGAGACCCTGCCGGCCGAGGGCGCGAAGATCGCCCACTTCTGCTCGATGTGCGGGCCGCACTTCTGCTCGATGAAGATCACCCAGGACGTCCGCGACTACGCCGCGAAGCACGGCATCGCGGAAGAGACGGCCGCGATCGCGCAGGGGCTCCGGGAAAAAGCGGAGGAGTTCAGG
>Ga0066665_10000802_pt1 | contig 13538 bp, 9 predicted proteins | sample GraSoiAngelo_114_FD_75175 | JGI IMG/M metagenome (GOLD analysis project Ga0066665, IMG submission 75175) | Grasslands soil microbial communities from the Angelo Coastal Reserve, California, USA - 14_0903_13_40cm | ecosystem: Environmental > Terrestrial > Soil > Grasslands | place: USA...
CACGTGCTAGGTGGTGCGACGAATTGGGATTGGGTAACCTTCTCGCCGTGGCGGACAAGAAACCCAAACCCAATTACGCCAACGCCTGGCGCGAAGCGCGGCTGCTGGTCTGGCAGCACCGCAGCCGGCTCGCTCTCGGTCTCGCGTTGATGCTCATCAACCGGCTCGCGGGCCTCGTGCTGCCGTGGTCGTCGCGTTACATCATCGATGGCGTCATCGGGCAGCAGCGCGCCGACCTCCTCGGCATCATCGCGGGGGCCGTCGGGGCGGCGACCGTAGTGCAATCGGTGAGTTCGTTCGGCCTCTCTCAGATCCTCGGCGTGGCCGCCCAACGCGCCATCACCGACATGCGCAAATCCATCCAGGCTTTCGTGTTGCGCCTGCCGATTGCGTACTTCGACTCTACGAAAACCGGCATCCTCATTTCGCGGATCATGACCGATGCCGAGGGGATCCGCAATCTGGTCGGCACGGGGCTCGTGCAGCTACTTGGCGGATTCGTCACGGGCACAATCGCGCTCGGCGTCCTCTTTTGGCTGAACTGGAAGCTCACCTCGCTCTCGATTCTCGTGCTCGCCATGTTCGGCGGCGGCATGGCGTACGCGTTCTCCAAGCTGCGGCCCCTGTTCCGCGAGCGCGGCAAGCTCAACGCCGACGTGACCGGCCGGCTCGCTGAAACGCTGGGGGGAATTCGGATCGTCAAAGCGTATCGATCCGAGCGGGGCGAGCGGCTCGTGTTCGCGCGCGGCGCCCACAAACTGTTCCGCAACGTGGCGACGACGATGACCGGCGTCTCCAGTGTGGGAGCGTTCGCCCAGCTCGTGATCGGTGCGATCTCGGTCATCATGATTCTGGTTGGAGGGCGGGCGGTGCTGACCCATACGATGACGCTCGGTCAGCTCGCGCAATACATCATCTTCGTCGGCCTGGTCGCGCTGCCCCTGATCAACATCGCGTCGATCGGCACGCAAATCACCGAAGCGTTCGCCGGGCTCGACCGGATCTACGAGCTGCGCCGGATGACGACCGAAGACGCCGAAGACGCGCAGCGCGCGCCGCTCGGCCCGGTGCGCGGCGACGTCGCGTTCGAGCACGTCACATTCGCCTACAAGCCCGGCGTGCCGGTGCTCAAGGACGTCTCGTTCCATGCGCGACCCGGCTCGACCACCGCGCTCGTGGGGTCGTCGGGATCGGGCAAGAGTACGCTCGTCGGGCTGGTGCTGGCGTTCCACCGGCCCGAGAAGGGCAGGGTGCTCGTGGATGGGCGCGATCTGGCGACCGTGCCGCTGGCCGACTACCGCACCCAGCTCGGCGTCGTGCTCCAGGACAACTTCCTGTTCGATGGGACGATCGCTGAGAACATTGCGTTCGCGCGGCCGCACGCGACGCGGGCGGAGATCGAGGCGGTGGCGCGCATCGCGCACTGCGACGAATTCGTCGAGCAGTTCGATGAGAAGTACGACACGGTGGTCGGCGAGCGCGGCGTCAAGCTGTCCGGTGGGCAGCGGCAGCGCATCTCGATCGCCCGCGCGATTCTCGCCGATCCCCGGATTCTGGTGCTCGATGAGGCGACCTCGAGCCTCGATTCCGAGAGCGAAGCCAAGATCCAGGACGGGTTACGCGCGCTGCGGCGGGGGCGGACGACGTTTGTGATTGCGCACCGGCTCTCGACGATTCGGAGCGCCGATCAGATTCTGGTGCTCGAGCACGGAGAGATCGTAGAGCGGGGGACGCACGAGGCGCTGCTGGTTGCGAATGGTCGGTACAAACAACTGTACGACAAGCAGTACAATTTCGAGCGTGATCGCTTCATCAATCCGGGAGAGGATTTTACTCCGGAGCCCGAAGCCGGAGTTACGATGCCTCCGCTCGCGCCGCCGGGACGGCTTTAGAACCCTTCTTTCTTTTCTTTTCCTTCCTTTTCTTGCTATCCAAAAACCCGAGCATGTCATCCTGAGCGTAGCACCCGCGGAGCGGGTGCGTAGCGAGGACCTGCTTTTTGGGGGAGGCGCCGGCTCCGGCCGCGCCGGCTCCGGCAAAGCAGGTCCTTCGCTCCGCGCGCGTTCCGCGCGCTCCGCTCAGGATGACAAGCGCGCCCTTGTGCGAGGAAAAGAGGAAGAGAGAGGGGAAAGTGGTTAGTGCTTCGTGCTGGGACTCCAGGTCGCCGTGTGGAATTGCTCAGAGCGCGGCGCCAGCTTGCCCTTCCCCGCAGCGTATTCCTTCCAACTCACCGCCGGATAGTCATTCGGCACTTTCTGCATCGTGATGCAGTCCTGCACAGGGCAGACCGCCGCACAGAGATTGCACCCAACGCACGCTTCGTCGATGATCTCGACAACCGGCCCGCCATTGTCGCGCGGCAGCCGCCGAATCGCCTGATGCGCCCCATCTTCGCACGCGGTCCAGCACAGCTCGCACTTGATGCACTTCTCCTGATCGATGTGCGCGAGCAGGTGGTAGTTCAAATCGAGGTCTTCCCACTTGGCGACACGCGGCAGCGCGCGACCCCGGATGTCCGCGAGCGAGCGGTGCCCGCGCTCGTCCATCCAGTTCGACAGCCCGTCGATCAGGTCTTCCACGATGCGGAAACCGTAGTGCATCACCGCCGTGCAGACCTGCAGCGAGCCGGCGCCGAGCGCGATGAACTCCGCCGCGTCGCGCCAGGACGCGATGCCGCCGATGCCGGAGATCGGGATCTTCACGCTTGGATCGCCGGCGACCGCCGACACGAGATGCAGCGCGATGGGCTTTACCGCCGGTCCGCAGTAGCCGCCGTGGCTCGACTTGCCGGCGACGGAGGGCTGCGGCTCGAAGGTCGTGAGATCCACGCCCACGATCGAATTGATCGTGTTGATCAGCGACAGCGCATCGGCGCCGCCTTTGACGGCCGCGCGCGCGATGTACGTGATGTCGGTGACGTTGGGCGTGAGCTTCACGATCACCGGAATCGTGGCGACTTCCTTCACCCATTCGACGATCTGGCAGGTGTAATCGGGGACCTGGCCCACCGCGCTGCCCATCCCGCGCTCGCTCATGCCGTGCGGACAGCCGAAATTCAGCTCGATGCCGTCAGCCCCCGTGTCCTCGGTCTGCTTGACCATCTCGTGCCATGCCTTCTGTTTCGATTCGACCATCAGCGATGCGATCACCGCGTGCTTCGGATAGTTGCGCTTGACCTCGGCGATCTCCTTGAGGTTTTCGGCGATCGGCCGGTCGCTGATCAGCTCGATGTTGTTGAACCCCATCATGCGGTTCTGGCCGAGGTCAACGGAGCCGTAGCGCGAGAAGACGTTGATGATCGGCTCGCCGATGGTCTTCCAGACCGCGCCGCCCCAGCCTTGATCGAACGCTTTGGCGACTTGGCCGTACGTGTTGGTGGGGGGGCCGGAGGCCAGCCAGAAGGGATTTGGACTCTCGACGCCCGTGAAGTTGGTTCTGAGATCAGCCATTAGCATCCCCTCCCGTCAGCATTTCATGAATCCGCTTCGCCGCCGCCACGCCATCTGCTGCGGCATTCACGATCTCCGCTCCGCCATTTGCGCAATCACCGCCCACAAACACTTTCGGATGCTCTGGGATCTTCAGCGCTTCGCGGGGTCCCTGTCCAATCGCGACGATAACCATATCGCACGGAATCGTCTCGCTCCCGCCGTCGGTCCGAACCTCGAGCCCCGAGACCCCTCCTGAGCCGTTGCTGATGATGCGCTGCGGTGCCGCCTGAAAGCGGAAGCCGCAGCCGTCGCGCTTGGCGAGCTCGTATTCGTAGTGATAGCACGGCATGTCCGCTTCGCTGCGGCGATACACGATCGTCGCCGCCGCGGCGCCGAGGCGCTTAGCCTGAGTGACAGCATCAATCGCCGTGTTTCCAGCTCCGATCACTACCACGTGCCTGCCGACATCCGTCTCCCGATAGGGATGGGTTTTTAGATGCTCGATGAAAGTGATGGCATCGAGGACGCCCGGCAGGTCCTCGCCGGGAATGCCGAGCTTCTTCGTGTTGCCGAGACCCACGCCTACGAAGACGGCGTCGTACTGCGTCAGGAGCTGATCGATCGATTCGATCGTGACACCGGTCTTGAGCTCGACACCGAGGTCGAGAATGTCCTGGACCTCTGCCAGCGCCACATCGGCTTTCAACTTGTATTCCGCGATCCCGTAGGTGTTTAGTCCACCTGGTTGAGAACGACTCTCGAACACAGTCACGGCGTGTCCCATGATGCGAAGATTTCGGGCGCACGAGAGGCCCGCGGGTCCGGCGCCGACAATGGCAACGCGCTTGCCCGTTGGCTTTCCCGCCTTGAAGAGTTTGACCTTGTGCTCCAACACGTAGTCGGTCGCGTGGCGTTGCAGCAGCGCGATTTTGATCGGCTGCTCATCGCGGTCGTTCAGGACGCACGCGCCTTCGCACAGCACTTCTACCGGGCAGGCGCGCGCGCACGAGTGGCCGAACGGGTTTACCTCGAGAATGACGCGCGCCGAGCCACGCAGGTTGCCGGTCGCGATCTTCTTGATGAAGGCGGGAACGTCGATGTGCGTGGGGCAGGCGATCGTACACGGCGCATCGTGACAGAACAGGCACTGGTTCGCCTCGAGCAGCGCCGCGTCGGTCGTGAGCGGCGGCGCGATGTCGGCGAAGTTCCGCTCGAGCTGCTCGTCGGAGAGCCGAAACTCAGGTTGTGGCACCGACCGCTCCCTGCTCCCTGCTCCCTGCCCCCACCTGCATTCCGATGACATAGATGAGCGCCGAAAGCAGGAAACCGACAAACCACGCCCAATTGTAGATCGTGCCGAAGACACCGGTCTCGGGGACGCCGCGGAGCGCGGCGACGAAGCCCGGAAGGCTGGGCAGCACACCGAGCGCGAGCGCCCCGATCGCCACCCAGTTGAAGCCGCGGGAGTACTCGTAGGCGCCGTGGCGCCTGTAGAGGTCGTTCACGATCAGCGCACCGCGGCGCACGACGAAGTAGTCGGTGATCATGATCCCCGCGACGGGACCGAGCAGTGCCCCGTACCCTATCAGCCACGTGAAAATGTAGGCGGCGGCGTCGTTGTAGAGCCGCCACGGCATCATCAGAATGCCGATGACGGCCGTGATCATCGCCCCCTGCTTGAAGGTGATCTTGTGCGGCGCGAGGTTCGAGAAGCCATTCGCCGGTGCGACGATGTTGGCGGCGATGTTCGTCGTGAGCGTCGCGATGATGAGCCCCGCCATCGAGAGCATGATCATCAGCGGTCCGCCGATGCGCGCCAGCAGCGCCACCGGATCGGCGATCCGGGTCCCGAAGATCACGACGGTTGCGTTGGTGACTGCGGCGCCGATGAACGCGAATAGCGCCATCGTGGCCGGCAGTCCCACGGCCTGGCCCACAAGCTGATCGCGCTGGGAGCGGGCATAGCGCGAGAAATCGGGGATCGAGAGGGCCATGGTTCCCCAGAACGCCACGGCGGAAGTCAGTCCTGCCCCCCACACACTTCCGGCCGTCGGGCCGTCAGGCCGTCCGGCCGTCGGATTCGTAAGCATGGGACCAAGACCGCCCGCGCGAACCGCCGCCCAGACGAACAACGCAACTCCGACGGCGAGCAAAAATGGTGAGCCCCAGGTCTCCAGAAACTTGATCGAATCCATTCCCCGCAAGACGATCCAGACGTTCATCGCCCAGAACAACATGAAGCAGAGAAACTCGCCGGTGTTGAGACCCACGAACGCGGGTAGCAGGTGCGGCAGCGTCGCGATGCCGGGCCACATGGCCTCGATGAGCTTGTAGATCGCCCAGCCGCCGATCCACGTTTGAATCCCGAACCAGCCGCACGCGACGAGGCTCCGCAGCAGCGCCGGAAGGTTCGCGCCCAACACGCCGAACGAGGCACGCGCCAGCACAGGGAAGGGGATCCCGTAGCGCGTGCCGGCGTGCGAGTTGAGCGCGATCGGTATCAGGACGACCACGTTGCCGAGGATGACGGCGCCGACCGCTGCCTGCCACGTCCAGCCCGAGGCCATCAAACCGGAGGCAAGCGTGTACGTGGGAATGCAGATCGCCATCCCGATCCAGAGCGACGCGATGTGCCACCAGTTCCAGGTGCGCCGGTCTGGCGCCACCGGAAGGAGGTCCTCATTCGCGAGCGTCATTGAGCCTCGGCGAGAGCGCGCTCCATCCGCTTGCAGCCATCGTCGATCTCGGCCTTGCTGATCAGCAGCGAGGGCGCGATGCGGATCACGTTGCCGTACAGGCCGCCCTTGCCGAGGAGCAGCCCTTGTCGCTTGGCCGCTTCCAGGAACGCCGTCGTTTTCTTGGGCGACGGCTCCTTGGTCTTGCGGTCTTCGACGAATTCGATGCCCTGCATCAGCCCCATCCCTCGCACATCCCCGATAAACGCGAAGCGCTGCTTGAACTCCTCGAGGGCGTCGCGCAGCTGTTTGCCCCGCTCGGCGGAGCGTTTCGGGGTGTTCTCGCGTTGCATGACCTCCAGCGTCACGTCAACCGCGGCCATGGAGATGGGATTGCCGCCGAATGTCGAGAGCGAGAGACCCGTAAACGCGTTCGCGACTTGTTCCGTCGCGATCGTGGCGCCGACCGGAAAACCGTTCGCGATCGATTTCGCGAACGTCATGATGTCCGGCTCGACGCCCCAGTGTTCGATGCCACACCACGTGTCGCCGGTGCGTCCCCAACCGGTCTGCACTTCGTCGCAGATGAAGACGGCGCCGTACTTGCGAATGATGCCGACGGCGATCTCGAAATACTCCTTGGGTGGGGTGATGAATCCGCCCGCGCCCTGGATCGGCTCGGCCATGAACGCGGCGGGGCGGCCCGTCGTGGTCGTCCGGATCAAGTCTTCGATGTCCTGCGCGCAGCGGATCCCGCAGTCGGGATACTCGAGCCCCAGCGGGCAGCGGTAGCAGTACGGCGACAAGGCGTGCTTGACGCCCGCGATCTGGGTCGGCAACACGCGCCACGGCTGTTGGCCCGTGATTGCGATCGCGCCCTGGCTGCGGCCCGCGTAGCTGTGCCGCAGGGCGATGATCTCCTGTTGGCCCGTGTAGATCTTCGCCAACATGATCGCGGTTTCGTCCGCTTCCGTACCGCTCGTCGTGAAAAAGCTCTTCTTGAGCTTGCCGGGGGTGATCTGCGTGAGCCGCTCCGCCACGGTGACTTGCTCGACAGTCGGGTAGACGCTCGACGTGTGGACGAGTCGCGCGACCTGATCCTGAATGCGCTTCACGAAATCGGGGTGGGAATGACCGATCCCCGCGGTCAAAATGCCGCCGAAGAAATCGAGATACTCCCGGCCGTCCAGATCCTTCACGGTCGAGCCGTGCGCCTCGGTGATGACGACCGGTTCTGCGTAGTAGTTGGCGACGCAGGGGAAGAGGAACTCTTTGTGCTTCGCGCGTACGGCTTGTGAATCCACTTTCGCTCTCCAGGATAGGTGCCAGGTGTCCGGTGTCAGGGCGAGTCTGGCTCAGGTGAGGACCTGACACCAGACACCTGACACCTATCAATGTGATGGATCTCTCTTCAGGAACTGACCCCGACCAATCGTTCCCACAAATTCGCCATCCCGAGCCTGAATCCGACCTCTTACCGTCACAACGGATGCCCGCCCCCGCTGCTCCCACCCCTCATATGCGTTGTAATCGACGTTCGAGTAACTGCATTCCTGCGAAAACGTGCCGCGATAGCTCGGGTCATACACGACAAGGTCCGCATCGCTGCCGAGCTGGATGGCGCCCTTTTTGGGATAGAGCCCGAAGAGGTGCGCGGCCTGCGTCGAGCAGGCATCCACCATCGCCTGGAGCCCCAGCCGGCCCGCGGCGACGCCGCAGGTGTGGACCAGGTCAACCCGTTCCTGCACGGACGGGATGCCGTTGGGGATCTTCGTGAACGCGTCCGTCCCCATTTTCTTCTGATCGGCAAACCGGAAGGGAGCATGATCGGTGGCGATCGTGCTGATCTGCCGCGTCTTGACCGCGTTCCACAGCACGTCCTGGTTCGCCTTCGCCCGGAGCGGTGGCGACATCACGTACTTGGCGCCTTCGAACTTCCCGCGCTCGACGTAGGTCTCGTCCAGCACGAAATGCGGGATCACCGACTCGACCCAGACATTGACGCCCCGCTGCCGGGCCGCGAGCGCCTGGCCGAGCGCCGCCGCACACGACGTGTGGACGATGTAGACGTGGGTGCCCAGCAGCTCGGCGAACGTACAGAGATGATGGACGCCGTCGGCCTCGACGATGGGCGGGCGCGACGGCCCGTGCCACTCGGGGCCGGTCTTCCCCGCGGCGAGCAGTGATTTCTGGAGGGCATCGATCGCGTCGGCGTTCTCGCAGTGCGCGGTCACGATGACGCCCAGCTCTTTCGCGAGCTTCATGGCGGCGAACAGGTGTTCGTCGGAGAGATTCAGGGCGCCCTTGTAGGCGAGAAAGACTTTGAAGGACGCGACCCCAGCCTTCACGATCTCGCGAAACTGGTCGCGAATGTGCTCCTCGAACCGAACGACCGACATGTGGAACGTGTAGTCTACCGCGGCAAGCTTCTGGGCCTTCGACCGCCACAGCTCAAACGCCTCGATCGGCTGATCTCCCGCCCCGGGGCAAATCATTTCGATCAATGTCGTCGTTCCACCCACGAGGGCCGCCTTGCTCGCCGACTCATAGTCATCCGCGGCGTAGGTGCCCATGAACGGCAAGTAGATGTGGACGTGCGGGTCGATGAACCCGGGGAAGACGTACTTCCCGCGCGCGTCGACGACTGCTGCTCCCGGCGCCACCAGCTTTGGATCGATGTGCGGCTCGATCCGCGAGATCGTCTCGTTTTCGGCGTAGATGTCGCCCGTGAAGTCTTCCGTGGGCGTAATGATGCGCCCGCCGTGGATCAGGAGCGCCATGTCGGAATCCAGCGGTGCACGGTGCGCAGATAATCCTCGTAGGGCTGGCCGAACACGCGACGCAGATGAGGCTCCTCGTAGAGGATCACCAGCAGATGCGTAACGATGAGGACCACAAACGCGTAGAGGACCAGCCAGCCAGACCACAACACCATCGCAGCACCCAGCATTGTCACGACGGCACCGATGTATATCGGATTTCGCACGAAGCGGTACGGGCCAGCGACTACGAGCCTGCGCGGTGGATCAAACGGCGCGGCCGTTCCCTTCCCGACGAATGCAAACGTGACGAGGCACCACCCAACCAGCGCGAATCCCAGGATCACAAGGATGGTGCCGGCGAGCTCAACGCCACCAGGCGAACCGCCCCAGTATCCGCTTACCCCGAGAATGCGTTGCGGCAGCACAACGAGGAAGAACGCGATGAACAGCGTCGCATAGACCAGCGCGCGCAGCAGAATCAGCATTCAGGGCAGCTGCCTGACCATGTCGTCGTACGTCTCGGGGCGGCGGTCGCGGAAGAACTGCCACGTCCGCCGCACCTCCTCGATCATGTCGAGGTCCATCTCGGCGACGACGAGCTCGTCCTTGTCCTCGCTGCCTTGCGCCAGGAAGTTGCCGCGTGGATCCACGAAGTAGCTCGAGCCGTAGAACTGGCCGACGTTCCACGGCGCCTCGACGCCGACCCGATTGATACAGCCCATGAAGTAGCCGTTGGCGACGGCGTGCGCGGGCTGCTCCAGCTTCCAGAGATACTGTGACAATCCTTTCACCGTCGCCGACGGATTGAACACGATTTCCGCACCGTGCAGGCCGAGGAGTCGAGCGCCTTCGGGGAAGTGGCGGTCATAGCAGATGTAGACGCCAATCGTCGCGTAGCGGGTCTTGAAGACCGGATAGCCGAGGTTGCCGGGCTTGAAGAAGAACTTCTCCCAGAAGCCGGCGGTATGCGGGATGTGGTTCTTGCGGTACTTGCCGAGGTAACTGCCGTCGGCGTCGATCACGGCCGCGGTGTTGTAATAGACGCCCGCCATCTCGCGCTCGTAGATCGGCACGATCATCACCATCTCGTGCTTCTTCGCGAGCTTCTGCATTCGCTCGATCGTCGGACCGGGGATCGGCTCGGCGATGTCGCACCACTTGGCGTCCTGACTGGGGCAGAAGTAGGGGCCGTTGAAGGCTTCCTGCAAGCAGAGGATTTGCACGCCCTTCTTGCCTGCTTCCTCTATATAAGGAAGGTGCTTCTCCTCCATCGCCTGGCTGATCTTGGCGACGGAGGCGTTCGGGTCGTTGATCGGATTCGACATTTGGATGAGCCCGCCGACGACTTTTCGCATCACCACCTCGAGATCACGACTTTTTTGTCGGTATAGAACTCAATCGAGTCTTGCCCGTGAGCCTTGAGATCCCCAAAGAACGAACCCTTGGTGCCACCAAACGGGAAAAACGCCATCGGCGCGGCCACCCCGATGTTCACGCCGATCATGCTGACCCCGACCCGATAACGAAACTCGCGCGCGGCCTTGCCGCTCTGCGTGAAGATCGACGTCGCGTTGGCGAACCCGGACCGCTGCACCATCTCGATCCCCTCGTCCAGGTTGCTCACATGCGTCACGGAGGCCACCGGGCCGAAGATCTCTTCCTTCCCGATCGTCATGTCGGGCTGGACGCCATCGAAGACGGTCGGCCCGACAAAGTGGCCGCGTGGATGTTTCTCGACTTTCGTCGCGCGCCCGTCGAGCAGCAGCGTCGCGCCTTCTTTGCGCCCCGCCTCGACGTACGAGAGCACTTTCTCCTTGTGCTTTGCCGAGATGACGGGACCCATGCTGACGTCGGGCTCGAGCCCGTAGCCGAGGCGTAGATCCTTCGCTGCGCTCAGGAGTTTGTCGCGGAACGGCTCGTATGCTTTCCCGGCGGCGACGACGACGCTGCCTGCCAGGCAGCGCTGGCCGGCGCAGCCGAACAGTGACTCGCTGATGTTGGCGACGGCGCGGTCCATATCGGCGTCAGGCATGACGATGACGTGATTCTTGGCGCCGCCGAGCGCCTGCACGCGCTTGCCGTGCTTCGCCCCTTCTTGATAGACGTATTTCGCGACCGGTGACGACCCGACGAACGAGATGCCGGCGATGCCGGGGTGGGCGAGCAGCGCGTTCACAACCTCTTTCGCGCCGTGCACCATGTTCAGGACGCCGGCGGGGAGGCCGGCTTCCTGCGCCAGCTCGAGGATGCGGGTGGATGAGAACGGGACCTGCTCGCTGGGCTTGAGGATGAACGTGTTCCCCGTGGCGATGGCGTAGGGCCAGAACCAGCAGGGCACCATCGCCGGGAAGTTGAATGGCGTGACGGCGGCAAAGACGCCCAGCGGCTGTCGCACGTACTCGCAGTCGATGCCGCTGGCGACGTCCTCGAGCGTCTTGCCCATCATCAAGGCCGGAATCCCGCAGGCGTGCTCGACGTTCTCGATGCCGCGGCGCACCGACCCTCGCGCCTCAGCGAGCGTCTTGCCATGCTCGCGCGTGACCGTCGTCGCGATCTCGTCGAAGTGCTCTTCCATCAGGTACTTCAGCTTGAAGAGGTAGCGCGCGCGCACCACAGGCGGCACTTGGCGCCACTTGAGGAATGCGGCCTGGGCCGCTGCGACCGCGGCATCCACGTCCCGTGCGCCGGAGAGCGGCACCTTGCCGAGCTGCTCGCCAGTGGCGGGGTTGGTGAGCTCCAGATAATCGGCGGCGGTCGGACTGACCCACGCGCCGCCGATGTAGTTACGAAGGGTTTTCATCCCCTTAGCCTAGGCGCGGCTAAGGGGTTGTCAACTCACGAACTGAGCCTTCTCGGTCGACCCCTCCAGCGCGACGGTCGAGCTGCGGCCGCCGTGGACGATTTGTGTGATTTCGTCGAAGTAGCCCACACCAACGAACTCCTGATGCTTCACGGCCTCGTAGCCGCCCGCCTCCGCCGCGACCTCCCGCGATTGCAGGTCGGCATACGCCGCCATCCCGCGCTCCTTGTAGTCCTGCGCCAGCGTAAACATGCTGTGATTCAGCGCGTGGAAGCCGGACAGGGTGACGAACTGGAATTTGTAGCCCATGGCGCCCAGCTCTCGCTGAAATCCCGCGAGCTGCGTGTCGCTGAGGTGGCGCTTCCAGTTGAACGACGGCGAGCAATTGTAGGCGAGCAGTTTGCCGGGATACTCTTTGTGAATCGCCTCGGCGAACTGCCGCGCCTCGGCGAGATCCGGCTTCGCCGTCTCGAACCAGAGCATATCGGCATAGGGCGCGTACGCGCGGGCGCGCGCGATCGCCGCTTCCACGCCGTCTCGAATCACCAAGAAGCCTTCCGGCGAGTGCTCACCGGTGCACCAGCGCCGGTCGTACTCGTCGATATCGCCCGTCAGCAACCCGGCGCTATTCGCATCGGTGCGGGCGATGAGCATCGTGTCCACGCCGCACACGTCCGCGGCGAGGCGCGCGGCGATCAGCTTGGCGATGAACTCACTCGTGGGGACGAGCACCTTGCCGCCCAGATGGCCGCATTTCTTCACCGACGACAGCTGATCCTCGAAGTGCACGCCGGCGGCGCCGGCGGCGATCATCAGCTTCATCAGCTCATAGGCGTTGAGCACGCCGCCGAACCCCGCCTCGGCATCGGCGACCAGCGGTACGTGCCAGTCGATGGAATGGTCGCCGTTCATGTGATGGATTTCGTCGGCGCGCCGCAGCGCATTCTGAATCCGGCAGATCAGGTTGGGTACGCTGTCGGAGGGGTACAGGCTCTGGTCGGGGTACATGGTCAGCGCGCAGTTGGCGTCCGCCGCGACTTGCCAGCCGCTGATGTAGATCGCCTTGAGCCCGGCGCGGACTTCCTGCACCGCCTGGTTTCCCGTGACGGCCGACAGCACGGCGACGTAGGGCTCTTCGCGCAGCAGTTTCCACAGGCGCGCCGCACCATGACTCGCGAGCGTGTACTCGATCGGGAGCGTGCCGCGGAGCCGGTACACGTCTTCCGGGGTGTAGCTGCGCGTGATCCCCTGCCAGCGCCGGTCGTTGTGCCATCGGAGATCGAGCTCCTCGACGAATTCTCGCTTACTCCCACCGCTCCGCTTCTGAGCGTTATTCGAGATGTTCATACGTCACCAAGGTGAGAAATTCCGGGAATTCCGAACCCGTCATGAGCTGATGGAAGAGCCGCGCGGCCTGATCGAACGTGCCGCCCTTCAGATTCTTCGTTTCCACCTCTTCCGCGATGATCGATTCGACGAGCGAGCCCGTCACCGTCCGGCCGTCCGAGAGCCGCGCGCCGTGGCGCACCCATTGCCACACCTGCGACCGCGAGATCTCGGCGGTGGCCGCGTCTTCCATCAGGTTGTAGATCGGCACGCAGCCGACCCCGCGCAGCCACGACTCGACGTACTGGATCCCCACGTCCACGTTGGTTCGCAGGCCGGCCTCGGTGATCTCGCCTTCTGGTACAGCCAGCAAGTCCGGTGCCGTGACGCGCACGTCGTCCCGCGCGATCTGGAGTTGATTCGGACCCGGCATCGCGGCATCGAAGACCTGGGCCGCGACCGGCACGAGCCCGGGGTGCGCCACCCACGTGCCGTCGTGCCCGGCCCGGACCTCGCGCAGCTTATCCTGCCGGACCTTCTCGAG
>Ga0066665_10000808_pt1 | contig 13518 bp, 14 predicted proteins | sample GraSoiAngelo_114_FD_75175 | JGI IMG/M metagenome (GOLD analysis project Ga0066665, IMG submission 75175) | Grasslands soil microbial communities from the Angelo Coastal Reserve, California, USA - 14_0903_13_40cm | ecosystem: Environmental > Terrestrial > Soil > Grasslands | place: USA...
ACATCGAAAACAACAAGCGGATGGGCCGCTTTGGCCAAGACTTGCTGCCCGATTCGGGAACGATCCTGACGCACTGCAACGCGGGTGCTCTTGCAACCGCCGGTTACGGAACGGCGCTCGGTGTGATTCGTGCTGCCGTTGAAAATGGAAAACGCCTCCGCGTCGTCGCTGGTGAGACCAGACCTTTCCTGCAGGGGGCGCAGCTGACCGCGTGGGAATTGTGGAAGGATGACATTGATGTGCGGGTGATTTCCGACAATATGGCTGGCACATTCATGCATCAGGGACTGATCGACGCGGTGATTGTCGGTGCAGATCGGATTGCAGCCAATGGCGACGTGGCGAACAAGATTGGCACATATCCGCTGTCGGTACTGGCAAAGCAACACGAGATTCCGTTCTATGTCGCCGCTCCAATCTCAACCCTGGATCTAAAGATTCCTGACGGCTCTCATATCCCAATCGAGCAGCGAGACGCAACCGAGGTAACGCACATCGGTGGCGTGCAGATCGTTCCCGACGGTGTATCGGTATTCAACCCTGCTTTCGATGTCACTCCGAACAAGTTTGTGACGGCCATTATCACTGAGCGTGGGGTTGCCTTGCCCCCATACGAAGAGAGTTTGAGAAAATTGAGCGTGGGCGGACCGGCCGGTAGGCCCGACGCTGAAAAGGATTCGTAGTGTTGGTCCTTGGCATCGAAACATCCTGCGATGAGACGGCAGCGGCGATCGTTAAGGACGGTCAAGAAATCCTTTCAAACGTTATCTATTCCCAGGTAAAGACGCACACGTTGTATGGGGGTGTGGTTCCGGAACTGGCATCACGAGAGCATCTCCTGAAGATCCGGCCAATTGTGGATCAGGCGTTCACAGCTGCGGCAATGACTCTTGACGAAATCGATGGCATAGCGGCAACGTCCGGTCCGGGACTCATCGGCTCGCTTCTGGTCGGCCTCACCTACGCGAAGGCTCTCGCTTTCTCGAAGCGAAAGCCACTTGTCGCGGTAAATCACATAGAAGGTCACATCTACTCGGTTTCTTTCGACCATCCGAACGCGGAGTTTCCTGCACTCGCCCTTGTCGTGTCCGGCGGACACACGAACCTTTTTTGGGTCGAGTCGGAAACCGGCGATTTCCGCCAGTTGCGTTACAAACTCGTAGGAAAAACGCGAGACGACGCCGCAGGAGAGGCATATGACAAAGTTGCTAAACTTGTCGGTCTCCCTTATCCAGGCGGACCGGTTATTGACCATCTGGCGAAAAGCGGTGATCCGCAGGCGATTCCATTTTCAATCGCAAAAATTTCCGATCGCTCTCTCGATTTTAGTTTCAGCGGTATTAAAACAGCCGTCCTGAGAATGGTGAAAGAAAACGAGCAATTGAAACAAGATCCTCTGCGCCTCAATCTGCTCGCCGGATTCCAGGAGGCCGTTGTGAGTATGCTGTGGTCCACAACATCCAAGGCGATCAGTCTGTTGCGGCCTCGCTCCGTCATGTTATCCGGCGGTGTGGCGGCCAATAGCCGTCTGCGCGAGGTCTTTTCCGAACGCACGGCCGAAGCCGGCGTGAAGTTCTATTACCCAAAGCCGATCCTCACCACCGACAACGCTGCCATGATTGCCGCCGCGGGAACGGCAAAATTGATGCGCGGGGAAACCGCCGAAATCGACGTCAACGCAGATCCCAATATGCGTCTGGCGGTGCAGGATCGGAATTTCCCGGACAAGCGCTGGAAGAGCTAAAGCTAAACCGCTCCCGTTGCCGAGAGAATTTTCGTAACGGTCCGAGATGCGTGTGCGGCGGCAATGCCATCGGAAGCGAACCCAGTCTAATGTCAGTGGCCAGCTATACCGTTAGGATCTCTTGTTCCTTTTTCTTCGCGACTTCTTCGAGCTTGTGGATGTGGTCGTCAGTCAGTTTTTGAATTTCGGCGAGACCTTGTTTCTCATCGTCCTCGGAGATCTGTTTATCCTTGAGCAGTTTTTTCAAGTGGTCGTTGCCGTCGCGGCGGATATTGCGAACAGCGGTGCGATGTTCTTCGAGAACTTTATGGACGTGCTTGGCGAGTTGTTTCCGGCGCTCTTCGGTCAGAGGAGGAATTGGAATACGAATGAGACGGCCGTCGTTGGACGGATTTAATCCCAGGTCCGATGCCCGAATGGCTTTCTCGATGGGACCGACCAGAGAGACGTCGTAGGGCTGGACAGTAACCAACGTCGGATCGGGTGTCGCGAGCTGCGCGACCTGATTGATGGGTGTGGGTACACTGTAGTAGTCAACCTGAACATTGTCGAGTATTGAAATTGAAGCCCGGCCGGTTCGGATCGATCCCAGCTCTTTGCGGATGTCATCAATTGCTTTTTCCATTCGCTTTCGGATTTGCGCAATTTCATCTTTGATAGTCATGCCGCCTCATCATAATTAGCCTTGGGCCCACCGGCCAACTGTAGTTGGTACACCGGCTTCGCCGGCCTCTTTGATAGGCGCTTGCCGGTGCCCCCACGTCGCTTCAATATACCAATGAGCCGATCTTTTCTCCCTGGATAACCCGCTTGATGTTCCCTTTGGATTTGATGTTGAAAACGATAATTGGCACTCGATTGTCCTTGCAGAGCGAGATCGCGGTGCTGTCCATCACGCCCAGTCCCTGAGTCAGGACGTCGATATAAGAAATCTCGGAATAGAATTTGGCATCCTTTACTTTGACCGGATCCGCATCGTAAATCCCATCCACTTTCGTGGCCTTGAGAATAACTTCGGCTTTGATTTCCATCGCGCGCAGCGCAGCGGTCGTGTCTGTGGAGAAATAGGGATTTCCGGTTCCCGCTGCGAATATCACCACCCTTCCCTTCTCGAGATGCCGGATGGCGCGCCGCCGGATAAACATCTCGGCGACTTGCCGCATCTCGATCGCCGATTGGACACGGGTATAGACATCCATCTTCTCGAGCGCGTCCTGGAGCGCCAGCGCGTTGATGATGGTGGCAAGCATGCCCATGTGGTCGGCGGACACGCGGTCGAAACCCTGTGCGCTTGCAGCGAGACCGCGAAAAATGTTGCCGCCGCCGATGACGATCGCCATCTGAACGCCCAAACTGTGGACGTCTTTGATTTCGGCCGCAATCCGCTGCACGACGTGAGGTTCGATGCCGAAGCCCTGATCACCCATGAGGGCTTCGCCGCTGAGCTTCAGCAGAACGCGCTCGTACTTTAGAGTAGATGTTGTGGCTGGCTCTGCCATTTATTCACCTAAAGCGTCTCGAACATCACCGGCAAGATCCGTAGAGCGCTTTTCCAGGCCCTCGCCAGTTTTGAAACGCGCGAAGCGACGCACGCGGACATTCTCTCCAATCTTGCTGATGAGATGGGTAATCAGCTGCCCGACAGTCTGAGAGGGATCCTTTACAAACGCCTGATCGTACAGGCAGACCATCTGATAGTACGATTCGAGCTTGCCTTCGGCGATTTTATCGATAATGTGTTCTGGCTTTCCAGAGCCTCGGGCCTGCTCTTTGTAAATTTCTTTTTCCTTTTCGATCTCTTCAGCGGGCACTTCTTCGCGCCGCACGTAGAGCGGGTTTTGCGCCGCGATGTGCATGGCAATATCTTTCACCAGCGCCTGGAAATCCGCGCTTCGCGCAGCGAAATCCGTCTCGCAGTTCACTTCGACCAGAACGCCTAATTTCCCGCCTTGGTGAATGTAATGTCCGATCATTCCTTCCGCTGCAATACGGGCGGCCTTCTTCTGAGCGGAGGCCAATCCCTTCTTTCGCAGGATCACGATGGCCTGCTCCATGTCGCCCTTCGCTTCGACGAGCGCACTCTTGCAGTCCAACATTCCTGCACCGGTTTTCTCCCGGAGTTCTTTGACTTGCTTTGAGCTAATTTCCATTTCGACTGGATTCCTTTCAAGCATAAAAATAGCCGCTGATTGCACAGATCACGCAGATTGAATCCGGGTAGTCCGTGAAATCCGCGGCTCTTTCTTTACATCAATGCGGCTTCGTTCGGCGTCTCGACCGCTTCTTCCTCGCCGGCCACGGTCTCCATTCTCTTCGCCCGAGTGCGTTCGAATGGCGAGACAATGTCATCACCCTGCGCTTCGGATTCCCCTTTTTGAGGCTTCGGCGCGCTTGCAGCTTCCTTGTTGACGGCCTGGCCTTCGATGACAGACTCGGAAATTTTCGACGCGAAGAGACGGATTGCGCGCAGCGCATCATCGTTGCCAGGAATCACATAGTCGATCACATCCGGATCACAGTTTGTATCCACGATCGCGATCACGGGGATTCCCAGCCGGCGCGCTTCAGCGACGGCGATTTCTTCGTTCTTGGAATCGATGATGAAAATCGCATCCGGTAACCCCGGCATGGTCTTAATGCCGGAGAGGTTCTTTTCCAAAGCCTTGCGTTCCCGTTCCAGCCGGGTGACTTCCTTCTTGGGCAGAAGTTCATAGCGGCCATCCGTCGCCATCGCGTCCAGATCCTTTAGTCTTTTGATGGATTTTTGGATCGTTGCGAAATTCGTGAGTAATCCGCCCAGCCAGCGCTGATTGACAAAAAACATACTGCAGCGCAACGCCTCCTCAGCGATAGCGTCCTGAGCCTGGCGTTTGGTTCCAACAAAGAGAATCGTTTTTCCTTGGGATGCGAGGTCAGTAACGAACTGTGTAGCTTCTTTGAACAACCGGAGTGTCTTCTGGAGATCGATGATATAGATTCCGTTGCGTTCACCGAAAATGTACTGCTTCATCTTCGGGTTCCAGCGCTTGGTCTGGTGTCCAAAATGGACGCCAGCCTCCAAAAGTTCCTTCATTGTAATAGACGCCAAACAAACCTCCGTTTCAAAATTTCAAACATAAGTAACCTCAGTTATTTCTCAAACTAAAAGTCGCCCGCAGGGAGGCGATTCCTGAAGGCGACCATCAAACACTTACCGCTTCGAGAACTGGAAGCGTTTTCGCGCTCCCGGTTGTCCGTATTTCTTGCGTTCCTTCGCGCGCGGATCTCTGGTCAGAAACCCGGCCTTCTTCAGAATCTGCCGCAGGTCGGCGCTGAAACCAACGAGAGCCCGGGCGATGCCGTGCTGAACGGCGCCAGCCTGTCCATGCTTTCCACCACCCTCGACGTTCACAACCACATCGAATTTGTTTAGAGTATCCGAAGTTTGCAGCGGTTGCTTGACAATCATCTGGTGGGCTTCATCGAAGAAATACTGCTCCAAAGTTCGGTTGTTGACCCTAACATTTCCCGTTCCGGGTCGAAGGAACACACGAGCCGTCGAGGTCTTTCTTCGGCCCGTGCCGTAGTGCTGAACTAAACTCAATTAACCTCCGAAACATGCACAATCTTGCCAGTTACAGCTTCAACGTTTCCGGCTGCTGCGCTACGTGCGGATGTTGATCCGCAAGATAAACCTTTAACCGCTTTACCAGACGCTTGCGAAGCTTGTTCTTTGGTAGCATTCCGAGAACCGCTTCACGGATCAATCTGTCCGGTTTCGATTCAAACACCTTCCGTGCGGTGACCTCTCTCAATCCACCTGGATATTGAGTGTGCCACCTGTAAACCTTCTTATCCAGTTTTTCCCCGGTCAGTTTGATCTTCTTCGCATTTACAATAATGACATGGTTGCCACTCACCAGAAAAGGGGCATACTGAGGTCGATGCTTCCCAATTAGAATGGTTGCTGCTCTCGTTGCGACTCGTCCAAGTACCTGACCCGTCGCGTCGATTACGTACCATTTGTCGAGGGCGGCCAACTCGCCCGCCGTTAGAAACCGTGTCGACATGCTCAGTTCCTTTAACCAACCATAGTACAAAAGTTTGATAGTATAGGAGCACCTACACCATGTCAAGCAGCCCTCTCGTTATCATGGCTTTAACATCATTTTTAGTGCTTCCGGGAGGTTCCCTCCAGGCCCTCAAACCCGATACCGTCACTGATCTTCTATCACGAGACGAATTCCAGCAAGCCGAGGTCCTTCTCGACCGGCTGCCGAGGACGGCCGAGTCGGTGGCCCAGCGGGGTGAGATCGAATACAGAAAGGGAAATTTTGACAGAGCCAACTCGCTGTACACGGAAGCCTTGCGGATGGATGCCAGGGCCGCCCGGGCCCACTTCGGCCTTGGGAAGCTCGCGATGGCCAAACTCAGGGCGAAACAGGCTGTACAGGAGATGACGCGGGCCATCCAACTCGACCCGAAGGAGCCCCTGTATCGGCTGTATGGAAGTGAGGCGTGGGCGTTGGAGAAAAACTACGCGGAACAGCGGAAGCAGCTTGAAGAGTACGTCCGGTTGAATCCGAGCGATCCGGACAGGCTTGCCGAAGCCAAAGCCGGTCTTGAGATGTTGAAAGCGCTCGGCACGGACGTCGCTGTGGTGTCGGCGCCGGAGAATCCCGCTCCCATCCGGTTCCGCAAATCCCTCAATCTCATCTTTAGCAGCGTGATGATCAACGGTCAGGGACCGTACGAATTCGCCGTCGACACCGGCGCCACGCAGACCGTGCTCAGCGAGAAGCTTGCGGATCAAATCGGACTGAAACCCGTGACCACGACGATTATGCATGGTGTGGGTGGCGGCGGAAAAATTGATACGAAGCTTTACAGCGTGAAGGAAATCGGTCTCGGCGATGTGAAGATCAAAAACGTCCCCGTGGGGACCTTCAATGATCCGCTCGTGACCCAGCTTGCGGACGGCATACTCGGTACAGCGATTCTTGCAGACTTCATTATCACCGTAAATTATCACTCGAACCACTTAGAGATTTCGCGAAAGCGAACACCAAATCCGGCCGGTGAAGCTCTTCCGGCCTGGTACTTCAGCAACCTCTTGCTAGTGCCCCTCGAAGTGAACGGCAAGCACCGTGGAAATTTCATCGTCGATACCGGGGCCGTGACCACCGTCATTTCGCACAATATGGCGGCGAACCTGGGCGTGAATGAAAAGACTCCGGGAGCGAAAGTGGATTTGGGAATCGCCGGCGTTGGGGGCCTTGAAGGTGTGGTGCTGCGCGTTCCCAACGTCACGTTCAAGACTGCAAAGAATACCGAAACGTTCCCCCAAGTCGTTTCGATCGACCTGAAAGAAATTTCCAAAATGATCGGGACCGAAGTCGCCGGCGTTGTGGGTTTCGATTTTCTGGAAGACTACAAAGTCACCCTTGATTACTATGCGGCGGAAGTACGGCTTAGCAAATAGAGGAAATTCGGACACCGGCCTAAAGCCCGACTACATTTGAAAACAACGTTCCTGCTGGCATGTAGTCGCGTCTTTAGCCCGCGTGTCCGCGAATTTCTGAATTTCCCTTTTCCAAGACGTAGAAAGCCTGTGGCAGCGGCTGAGCCACCAAAATAAAATCCGTGATCGTGTAACCGGCCTTGAAATAATGCTGGCTGGCTGCGCGGATCTTATTCTGCCAGTCTGTCGCCTGCACCGCGTCCGTCTGCTTGAGTTTACTGATGCTGGCAGGAATCTCGAGTAGCAACGGACTTTCTTCCGACCGCAAGTTTGGTTCGCTATCCGGCGTATTGATTCGGAGGATCCGATCGAAGTCGCGAAGAATCAGGGGATGTTTGGCGCCGCTCAATCTTTCTCTTACGCGATCAGAATTCAGGTGCCATTCTGCGATGAACCGGTCCGTGGGCAGGCCATGGTGTAAAGGACTCGTGGAATATCCATAGATGTTCTCTTCGTGTTCACGAACAATTACGCCAAGTTTGTGGATATTGAAATGGGCATTGAGCGCTTGTAACGGGTCAAAGGTCCACTGGATTTCGTCGATTCCTGCGGCCTGCGCCTCTTCCCGTTGCCGCATCTTCAGGCGAAGTCCAATGTCCCTGTTTCGATACTCTTCGAGGACAGCCGTCATATGCGACCACCAGAATAGTTTCTTCTGGCGGGTCCAGCCGAGGTTCGCCATGGAAAACCCGACGAAGCGTCCCGACGATTCCCGCGCAATGAGGACCGAGCCGCCGAACCGATTCGCAATCATCAATATCGGTACCGCGGCCAGGTCATCCGTCTCCGTGTAGCCCCAAACTCGTTTTTCGAGCTCGACGACTGCCTGATAGTCTTCCAGGCCCTTGGCGCGCCGGATCTGTACATCGACTTCCTTCATGGCTCGGCAATAGAATATAGAAGCCATGCAGATTTGCAAAAAGATCCTCGAGGACGGCGTTCAGGCGCACGCCTTTCCAGGAGCGACGCGGGCGCAGAAAAATGACTACCGAAAGGCGTAATCCGCGCTCCGTCGACATCGACCTCATTCCCATTGAACGAGTACTGAAAATTATTAACGCTGAAGACGCGCTTGCCGCCGGTGCTGTGGCGGCCGCTATTCCGAATATCGCCAAGGTTGTGGAACTGGCGGTGAATGCCATAAGGACGGGAGGACGTGTTATTTATGTCGGCGCCGGCACAAGCGGACGGATCGCAGCGCTTGATGCCGCGGAGTGTCCACCAACTTTCAGTGCGCCTGTGGAATGGGTCCAGGCGGTCATGGCTGGTGGAGCGAAGGCCCTTACACGGTCAATTGAAGGCGGCGAAGACGATCGGGAGAAGGCTGCGTCCGATTTGAAATCGAAGAAGCTCACGACGAACGACGTCGTTATTGGAGTCGCCGCGAGCGGTAGTACGCCTTACACGCTTGCCGGTCTTGAATTTGCGAAGGACAAAGGCGCAAAAACGGTTGCGGTCGTTTGTGCGGAAAATACTCCTATGTCGAAAACCGCCGACCTTACAGTATGTACGGCTGTGGGCCCGGAGGTCATCACCGGCTCTACGAGAATGAAGGCAGGCACTGCTCAGAAGCTCGTCCTCAATATGATCAGCACGGCCGTGATGATCCGGCTAGGAATGACCTACAGCAACTGGATGATCAATGTCAGCATGACCAACAGCAAGCTGCGCCAGCGTGGCATCCAAATGCTCGAAGAGATTCTCGGAGTCAAACCCGATGAGGCTGCTCGGCTGGTGGAAGCATCCGGAGGGAAATTGAAGGTAGCTGTGCTGATGGGTGCGACGGGATGTGGTCGGAAGGAGGCCGAAAAGCGTTTGGCTGAGGCGAACGGAAACCTTCGCAGAGTCATCGGATATATGGGAATCGGCCGTGAGTAAAGGTAGGATCGTTGCAATCGAAGCGGGCAGGCTACTCACGCCCGCAAAAACGCTATCTCCGGCCCGCCTGGTCATTGAAGGAACGCACATTGCCGAAGTGGGCACGGCCGAAGCAGTGCGCATTCCAACGGGTGCGGAGCGGGTGGACGCTTCGAACTTAGTCGTTACGCCGGGATTCATCGATCCTCACATCCACGGCTGCGGCGGCGCGGATGTAATGGATGGAACTTATGAGTCTCTGAATGTGGTCAGCCGGATTCTGGCACGGCACGGTACGACGGCATTTCTGCCCACGACCGTGTCCGCTCCACCGGATGTTCTGACCAGCGCGCTTGAGAAGCTCGGTGGTCTCATGTCGAAGAATTTCGATGGCGCCCGGCCGCTTGGGATTCATCTGGAGGGACCATTTATCAGCGCTTACAAGCGTGGAACGCACAAAGCCGGGAGTGTTCTGGCGCCGAACGCCGAGCTTTTCGCGCAGTGGATCCGCGCTTCGGGAGATTCGGTGCGGCTGGTAACGATCGCTCCGGAGTTGGAAGGAATCGACTCCGTAATACATGTGGCCAACGACTCTGGCATCGTCGCGGCCATGGGGCACTCGAATGCAACGTTCGAACAGGCCAGTAGAGGCGCTGGACGCGGCGTTTGCTACGCGGTCCATACGTTCAACGCAATGCGCGGATTCTCTCATCGAGATCCCGGCATTGTCGGAGAGGTGCTTTTGAGCGACCGGATTTTTGCGGAGATCATTACGGATGGCGCTCACGTCGATCCCGCAGTCGTACGCCTGTTTGCGCGCGTGAAAGGAAAGGATCGCGTCTTGCTGGTCACTGATGCTATTAGCGCGACAGATATGCCCGACGGCCGCTACATCTTAGGGCCGGATGCGGTGAATGTCGTCGACGGCGTTTGTCGTAATGCTGAAGGCCGGCTTGCCGGAAGCACGCTCACTCAGGATGTTGCGCTGAGGAACTTTGTCAATTGGACAGACTGGTCGATTGAGGATGCCATTCTCGGGCTGACGCTTAATCCTAGCAAGGCGCTTAAACTCGAAAGGAAAGGCGTGCTCGAGCCCGGCGCAGATGCGGACATTGCGATTCTGGACGGGCAATTCCGGGTCATGAAGACATTCGTGGCCGGGAAACTGGTTTTTGACCGGAAGACCGGCCAATCCGCTTGAAGGAAATATGGACAAACTGAGAATTACAGGAGGCACTCGCCTCAAAGGCCGCGTCAAGATAAGCGGCGCAAAAAACTCAGCGTTGCCGGCGATGGCCGCCTCGCTGCTGACTGCCGGCGAGGTCACGCTTGAAAACGTCCCGCTGGTAAACGACATCTTCACCACGCGCCGGTTGCTGCGCGAGCTTGGCGTTATGGTCGAATTCGAGCCCGACCACTCGGCGCGCCTTCGCGCCGAGAAGATCCTTTCCCACGAAGCACCTTACGATCTCGTCAAAACGATGCGTGCCTCGGTCCTCGTCCTTGGCCCGCTCCTAGCGCGCACCGGCCACGCGCGAGTGTCTCTGCCCGGTGGATGTGCCATCGGTGCTCGGCCCATTAACCTGCACATCCAAGGCCTCGAAAAGCTCGGCGCGACGGTACGGACGGAGCATGGTTACGTCGAGGCGACGGCCGAGCGTCTTACCGGAACCGAAATTGTATTGGACAAGATCACCGTTACCGGGACGGAGAATCTGATGATGGCCGCCTCGCTCGCACACGGGCAAACCATTCTTCAGAATGCGGCTCGCGAGCCGGAAGTGGTCGACTTGGCGGAGATGCTCAACAGGATGGGCGCAAAGATTGATGGCGCCGGTACACCAACTATCAAAATCGAAGGTGTACATGAGCTGAAAGGAACCATGCATCGCGTAATTCCCGACCGGATTGAGGCAGGAACATTCCTGGTGGCGGGGGCCATCACGAATGGCGACATCGAGGTCCTGAATTCGAATCCGAATCATCTGACGAGCGTGATTGAGAAACTCCGGGAAGCCGGCGTGAACATTGAAACCGCTCCAGAGGGCATGGCAGTCCGCGGGAATGGAGCATTGAAGGCCACGGATGTGGTGACAAAAGAGTACCCGGCGTTCGCCACCGATATGCAAGCGCAATACATGGCGTTGATGACGCAGGCGAACGGAATATCCTTTATCACTGAAAACATTTTCGAGAATCGCTTCATGCACGCCAGCGAACTGATGCGCATGGGGGCGAACATCCGAATCGATGGCTCGCGCGCAATCGTGAGCGGCAAAGGCCGCCTCACCGGAGCCAATGTCATTGCCTCCGACCTCCGGGCCAGTGCGTCCCTGATCCTTGCGGCGCTCATTGCAGATGGCGTCACCGTGATCGACCGCGTTTACCACCTCGACCGGGGTTACGAAAAAATCGAAGAGAAACTGCGGTCGATCGGCGCACAGATTGAGCGGCTGAAGTGAAATGAAACGCGGCTAAGCCTCCGACTGTGACCTGAGCCAACGTTCCGGCCCACTCGTCGTCGCGGACTTTAGCCCGAGCCCCACCCGTTCAGTTGACGGTAATGCGGCCGTCGAGTATTGGCGACAAAACACGGTGAGCTTTGATGTGGTCGCGAAGGACATCGCGAAGAAGAATGCCGGTGTCTCTGATTTCTCTTCCTCTTCCGAGTTCCCCGAAGCCGTCGGCCCCAGCGCCAACAAAATCGTTGGTTGTGACGGAATAGAGTTTCGAGTCATCGATCGGACTGCCGTCGGACAGGGTCACTGAAACCATTCTTTGCCCGGCCGGTTTTTTGAGGTCGAAATGGACTCTTATTCCGCTCACGGCCAGCAAATCAACATTGAGCGCGTTCTTTAGCTGCGTACCCGTCACCTTCAAGGTTACAAGCGTGTTTTGAAATGGAAGGACTTCGAAGACGCTGCCCCACGTGATGGGTCCTCTGAGAATTGAGGCCCTGATGCCCCCAATGTTGTGAAGCCCGATCTGTGTCTTCCCCTTCTCGCGATCGGCGTCAGCGATCACATTAGCCAGAGCCGATTCGGAGTTGTTGGAGCTTGTCAAGTCGGCCGTGGCTTGGCCCACAACTTCGGCTAACTTCGCGGCGACCTTGGCTTGGTACGGCTCGATAATCTTCGTAATCTCCGGATCAGCGGTGATATTCATGATCGGGATGAGCTGGCCTTCAATTCGGTCCAAATTCTTTCCATCGAAATCCAGATCCACGCGCCCGACATTGCGCCCGTTGCTGCCGGTCTTTGCGATGAGCGTTTGGCCTAACCAGTTTGGTCCGAGCGTACTGTGATTGTGCCCGCCGATGATCAGCCGGATTTCCGGAAACGCATTCGCGACGCGTTTCTCTTCGTTATCCTCAAGGTGCGCCGTCACAATGATGAAATCGGATTTCCCTCGAAGTTCCGGCAGAACCTCCTGGACAGTCTTCACCACATCTTGAATTGTGATGCCCGTCAGGTTCTTCGGATGCGTCGTCACTCTGGTGTCCTCGGTCGTGAGGCCAATAATCCCAAATCGGATGCCTTTTGCCGTTACCACCGTGTATTTTCTTATTTCAGAAATCGGGGTCCGCAGATTGGCGGAGAGGACCGGGAACCTGGCGTCTCGCAGCCTCATTCGAAGCACATCCTGACCATAGTCGAACTCGTGATTTCCGACGGTTCCGGAGGTATATCCGATCTTATTCATCGCCTGGATCGTCGGCATTCCCTTGAACTCGTCGCCGAGGAACGTACCAGTAAAGAGGTCGCCGGCATCGAGGATTAAATCGGGGTTCGTGCCACGTATGATGGTGGCCATCTGCGCCATGCCTCCAACGCCATTCCTCGGCTGAAGCTGTCCATGAATGTCGTTGGTGTGCATGATCACAATGTGGGTTGGGGACTGCGCGACTATCCACAGACCCGTCGTCGGACCCAAAACGATGAGGAGGAAAACGATGAACTGGCGAGGTGTCTTCACGGGCTAACCCAGGATCTCGTCGATGGAGAACGTGTGATACTCAATCACAGTAAAGACTTTCTCGCGGAGAGTCTCGGTGGACATGGCCCAATGATACTCCAGTCCCGACACGCCGTTTGCCAAGGAAAGGTTTATAATTCCGCTATAGCACTCACAGCACAGATTACAGAGAGGCTTCACACGCGTGCAAACGAATCTTCTGAACCAGCGGGTTTAACTGACGAATGAAACAGCGAATGATCATCACTGTTGCCGTGCTCTTGTGTCTACCCATCGTCACCACGGCGCAGCAGAAAGAGACCCAGCTATTTCCGTACAAGTACACGATGGATGACCTGGAGAATGGGCTACGACTGGTCACAGTGCCGACGGATTACCCGAACATGGTCGCGCTTTATATCGTGGTCCAGGCCGGCTCGCGCAACGAAGTCGAGCCGGGCAA
>Ga0066665_10000838_pt1 | contig 13340 bp, 22 predicted proteins | sample GraSoiAngelo_114_FD_75175 | JGI IMG/M metagenome (GOLD analysis project Ga0066665, IMG submission 75175) | Grasslands soil microbial communities from the Angelo Coastal Reserve, California, USA - 14_0903_13_40cm | ecosystem: Environmental > Terrestrial > Soil > Grasslands | place: USA...
GATCAGGATGTTGGTCCGCAACCCGGCCGGCTTGCCGCCGAGCTCGCGCTCGAGGCCGATGGCGCCGCCGAACACGGTCGCGAGACACAGCTGGAGAAACAGCTCCAGCCGGAACATCTGGACGACGCCCGAGAGAAAGTGCTGCATCAGCCGTCCGCCTCCCCGAGAAAGCCCATGCGGCGCCGTACCTGGGCCATCGTGCGGCGCGCGAGCGCGCGCGCCTTGGCCGCACCACCGCGCAGCAGGTCCAGCACCCGGTGCGGTTCCGCGCGCAGCGCCTCGGCCCGCTCGCGGATCGGTGTGAGCGCCGCTATCATATTGTCCGCCAGCACCCGCTTGCAGTCGAGGCAGCCCCACCCCGCCGTACGGCAGTTGTGCGCCACCAGCTTGATCGTGTCGGGCGGGGAGAAGCCCTGGTGGATCGTGAAGATGTTGCAGATGTCCGGATTACCCGGATCCTTACGGGTGACCCGCGCCGGGTCGGTGGCCGCGGGCTTGAGCTTTTCCCAGATGGTCTCCGGTGATTCGAAGAGACCGATCGTGTTGCCCAGGCTCTTCGACATCTTGGCCTGACCGTCGAGCCCGAGCACCCGCTTGGCCGTGGACAGCAGCGCTTGCGGCTCCGGAAAAGCGAAGCCGTCCCCGAACCGGCTGTTCCAGCGGCGGGCGATCTCGCGCATCAGCTCAAGGTGCTGGAGCTGGTCCTCGCCCACGGGCACGAGGGTTGCTTCGTACAGGAGCACGTCGGCGGCCTGGAGAACGGGATAGTTCAGGAGTCCCGCGGGAACGCTCTCCTGACGCTGGGCCTTGTCCTTGAACTGGGTCTGGCGCTCGAGCTCGCCGAGCGGCGTGACGGTGTTCAAGAGCCAGTTCAGCTCGGCATGCTCCGGCACGTGCGACTGCACGAACACGATCGCCCGCTCGGCGTCGAGCCCGGAGGCGAACAGCCCGACCGCCATGTCGATCGTGCGCTGCGGCAGGGTCGCGGGGTCGTAGGGCTGCGTGATGGCGTGCAGGTCCACCACGCAGAAGAGGCAGTCGTGCTGATGCTGCAGTCGCACCCAGTTCTGCACCGCGCCCAGATAGTTGCCGATGTGCAGCTCGCCCGAGGGCTGGATACCGGAGAAGACGCGCGCCATGGGCTCACAACCTACGCGGGTGGAGGCGAGCGCCGCAAGGTGCGAGAACTCAAAGACTTAGTCGATGTGGCCCGGCGCGCCGCCGGACGTGCGGCCGCCTTTCTCCGCGACACCACGCCACCCCCGGTGGCGGACTGGATCGAGAAAGGCCGCCACGATTTCGTGACCCAAGCCGACCGGCGGGCGGAAGCGCTGATCACCGAGGCGCTCACGCGCGACGTGCCCGGCAGTACGGTCATGGGCGAAGAGCTGTCGCCGCACGGCGCGGCCGCGGGGGAAGTGGCGTGGATCGTGGACCCGCTCGACGGCACGACGAACTATCTGCACGGATATCCGCAGTACGCGGTCTCGATCGCGTGCGCGCTGCGTGGCACGCTGCGCATCGGAGTCGTGCACGACGTGGTGCGTGACCTGGCCTATTGGGGGGGAGCGGGGCTCGGCGCCTGGCAGGGGGAGCGCCCCATTCGGGTGTCGCGCCTCACCGAGCCGCGCCACGCGCTGGTCGGCACCGGGTTCCCGTTCAAGCAGCTCCCAATTCTGCGCCGTTACCAGGACCAGTTCGCCGCGGTGATGGGAGCGACGAGCGGCATCCGCCGGGCCGGCGCCGCGGCGCTCGATCTCGTGGATGTAGCCGCGGGCCGGCTCGACTGCTTCTGGGAGCTGACGCTCGCGCCGTGGGACGTGGCGGCTGGCGTGGTGCTGGTCCGGGAAGCCGGCGGTATCGTGACCACATTGGACGGCTCGGACGACGTGCTGCAGCACGGTTCCCTCGTCGCCGGCAACCCACGGATGCACGAATGGCTTATGGGGCTGCTGAGGAGCGCATGAGAGTGCGGAATGCGGAGTGCGGAGTGCGGAGTCGACCGACGGATTCCCGGCTCGGAGCACGCCCTTCAACTCCGCATTCCGCATTCCGCACTCCGCACTGATCATGCCCTCCCCCCTCGTGGAGTGTGTACCGAATTTCTCTGAGGGCCGTGACGCCGCGACGATCGAGGCCCTCCGCACGGCGCTCACGACCGTCCCCGGCGTCCGCCTGCTCGACGTGCAGGCCGACCGGTCGCACAACCGCTCCGTGTTGACGTTCGTCGCTCCACCGGACGCGGCCGTGGAGGCCGCGCTCTCCGCCATGCGCGTCGCCACCGAGCGGATCGACCTGACCAACCACGCGGGCGAGCACCCTCGCATGGGAGCGACCGACGTGGTCCCCTTTATCCCCCTGCGCGACGTGACGATGGACCAGTGTGTCGCGCTCGCCCGGCGGCTCGGCGAGCGGGCGGCGGCCGAGCTCGGGATCCCGATCTATCTCTACGCCAAGGCGGCCATGCGGGCGGAGCGGGAGCGCCTGCCGGACATCCGCAAGGGCGAGTTCGAGGGCCTGCGCGAGCGCATCGGCACCGATCCGGCCGCCGATCCGGACTTCGGCCCGCGTCGCATCCATCCCACGGCGGGAGCGACGGCCGTGGGAGCGCGACCCTTCCTCGTGGCGTTCAACATCTACCTCGACACGGCCGACGTGGGCGTCGCCAAGGAGATCGCGAAGCGCATCCGTACCTCGAGCGGTGGCCTGCCGGCGGTTCAGGCCTCCGGCTTCGAAGTCGGGGGACGGACCCAGGTGTCGATGAACTTGCTCGACATCGACACGACTCCGCCGGCGGCGGTGTACGCCGCGGTCGAGGCCGAGGCCCGCGCCCGCGGCGTCGCCGTCGTGCGGAGCGAGGTCGTGGGTCTCGTGCCCGAGCGCGCGATCCTGGGCGCTGGCGCGGCCGCGCTGCGGCTGCCCGACGCGGCGGACCACCTGCTCGAGGCGAAGATCCGTGCCGCCGAGGGACCGACGCTCGACGGTTGGCTCGAGGACCTGGCCGGTGGTGCCCCCGTCCCGGGTGGGGGCAGCGCGGCGGCGCTCGCCGGCGCGCTCGCCGGCGCGCTGGTGGCGATGGTGGCCCGGCTGACCGTGGGGCGGAAGGCCTACGCCGCGGTGGAACGGCGCGCCGCGGACGTCCTCAGCGAAGCGGATACGCTGCGGGCCGAGCTGCGCCGCCTGGTCGACGACGACGCCACCGCGTACGCGAAGGTCAGTGCGGCCTACCGGATCCCCAAGGACGACGCGACCCGCGTGCGGGCCATCGACGCGGGACTCGTCGGCGCGGCGCAACCGCCAATCGAGGTCGCCCGGCGGGCCGCACGGCTGATCACGCTGGCGCGCGAGATCGCGGAGATCGGTAACAGGAATGCCCGCTCGGACGCCAAGGTCGCCGAAGCGCTGGCCCGGGCCGCTGTCGCCGGGGCGATCGAGAATATACGCGTGAACCTCGCCGGCCTGTCGGATCCCGCGCAGGGGGAGACGATGCTGGAGGCGATGGCCCGCCTCGAAAGGGAAATCAATCCGCGGTCGTGAGCACCCGCGGCGGCCCACCGTTCTCGAGAATGGCCACCGTGTGCTCGAAGTGGGCGGAGAGCGAGCCGTCCTCGGTGACCACCGTCCACTTGTCGTCGAGGGTGCGGATGTCGGCGCCGCCCAGGTTCACCATCGGCTCGATGGCGATGGTCATCCCCGGCACGAGGCGGGGCCCGCGCCGCGGCTTGCCGTAGTTCGGCACCTGGGGATCTTCGTGGAACGACGACCCGATCCCGTGTCCCACCAGCTCCCGCACGACGGAGTACCCCGCCCCCTCGGCCACCTGCTGGACGGCGTGCCCGATATCGCCGACATGATTGCCCGCGCGCGCCTGCGCCACGCCGGCCGCGAGGGCGGTCCGGGTGGTGGCGAGCAGCCGCTCCGCGTCCACGCTCACGGCGCCGACGGGAAACGTCGCCGCCGAGTCCGCGTGCAGCCCGTCGAGCCACACTCCCACGTCGACGCTCAAGAGGTCGCCCGTCTTGAGGACCCGTTTGGACGACGGGATGCCGTGCACCACCTCGTTGTTGATCGAGGTGCACAGGGTGGCGGGAAAGTCGTACAATCCCTTGAACGACGGCCGGGCCCCGGGGTGCGAGCGGATGAACTGCTCGGCGAGGCGGTCGAGCTCCTCCGTGGACACACCGGGGCGGACGTGGCGCTCCACGAGCGCGAGCGTCGCCGCCACGATGCGGCCGGCGGCCGCCATCGTCTCGATCTCGCGGGGCGACTTGATCGTGATCATCGCCCGATGACGCGCTGGATTGCCATCGCGATCTCGTCCACGGCGCCCACGCCGGGCACGCGCTTCACGATGCCGCGCTCGGCGTAATGGGCGATGAGAGGGGCGGTGTCGCGCTGGTACACCTGGAGCCGCGTCCGGATGGCGTCGGGCGTATCGTCGGAACGCCCTTCGTGGGCCGCCCGTCCCATCATCCGTGGCACCAGCTCTTCTTCGGGCACGTCGAGCAGCACGATGTGATTGAGCCGCTGGCCGCGCTCGGCCAGCGTGCGGTCGACCAGCTCCGCCTGGACGGCGGTGCGGGGGAACCCGTCGAACACGGCGCCCTGCTGTGCTCCCGCCTTGGCGAGCTCTTCCTTGATCATGCTCAGGATCACGCTGTCGGGGACGAGCGAGCCGGCGTCCATGTATTTCTTCGCTTCGCGGCCGAGCGGCGTCTCGGCCTTCACGGCGGCGCGCAGGATATCGCCCGTCGTGATTTTCGGCAGACCCAGCCGTTCGGCGAGGATCTTCCCCTGGGTCCCCTTGCCCGAGCCCGGCGCGCCTAACAGGAGGATGAACACCGCATGCCTACATGTAGCGCTGGCGGCCGCGGAACTTGACGCGCCCTTCCTTCATGAAGCCGTCGTAATGGCGCAGCAGCAGATGCTGCTGCACCTGCTGCACCGTGTCGAGGGCCACGCCCACGACGATGAGCAGCGCCGTGCCGCCGAATCCGAACGGCATGCCGAGGATGTTCGACACGACGATCGGCAGCATCGCCACGATGGTCAGAAACAGCGCACCCGGGAACGTGATCCGCGAGAGCACGTCGTCGATGTAGTCGGCGGTGGCGGCCCCGGGCTTCACCCCGGGAATGAAGCCGCCCTGCTTCTTGAGATTCTCCGCCAGGTCCACCGGGTTGAAGATGATGGACGTGTAGAAGTAGGCGAAGAAGATGATCAGCACGGCGCTCGAGATCAGGTACACCGGTGACGTGACGTTGAAATACTCGGCGAGGTGCTTCAAGGTCTGGTTGCCGCTGAAAGCGGCGATCGTGCCCGGCACGATGATGAGCGACTGGGCGAAGATGATCGGCATCACGTTGGCGGTATTCAGCCGCAGCGGGATGAACGTCTTCTGTCCCTCGCGGATCCGGCCCCGCCCCATCACCTTGCGCGGGATCTGGATCGGGATGCGCCGCGCCGCCACGGTCACCGCCACCGTGCCCGCCACCACCAGCACCATCACGACCAGCACCGCGAGCAGGGTCGGCACGCTGAGGCTGCGCGCCTGCAGCGCGTCGATCGTGCGGATCGTCTCGGGCCAGATGCGCTCCACGATCGAGAAGAAGATCAGCAGGCTCGCCCCGTTGCCGATGCCGCGCTCCGTGATCTGCTCGCCGAGCCACATGACGAACACGCCGCCGGTCGTGAGAGTGAGCACCGTGGTCAGCCGGAAGAAGAACCCCGGATGGGCAACGGCACCCGCGATTTGCTCGGTGAAGAGGGCGTAGCCGTACGCCTGGAATAGGCACAACACCACCGTGAGGTAGCGGGTCCACTGGGTGAGCTTTTTTCGACCCTCTTCGTCGCGCTGCATCTTCTCGACGACGGGGAACACGGGCGCCGCGAGCTGGAAGACGATGCTCGCCGAGATGTACGGCATGATGCCGAGCGCGAACACGGTCGCCCGGCCGAAGCTGCCACCCGCGAACAGGTCGTACAGGCTGAACAGCGTGCCCTGGGCTTGGTTCTTCAGATAATCGGCGAGGGCCTGGACGTTGACGCCGGGCGTCGCGATATGGGCGCCGACGCGGTACACCACCAGGCACAGGAGCGTGAAGAGAATCTTCTCCTTCAGCTCCGGCACCTTGAACAGGTTGGGCAGCCGGGGAGCGGTCATGCGGTCAGCTCGCGATCGTGCCGCCCGCCTGCTCGATCTTCGAGCGGGCGGAGGCCGACACCGTCACGCCCTTCACGCTGAACTTGCGCTGGACGTCCCCCATGCCAAGCAGCTTGATGGGGCGGTCCGGCCGGCGCACCAGCCCGGCGCCGAACAACGTGTCGGGCGTGACCTCGACGCCCTCGGCGAGCCGGCCCAGGTGCCGCACGTTCACCACCTGCGCCGGCAGCTTGAACGGGTTCGTGAAGCCGCGCTTGGGGATGCGGCGGATCAGCGGCATCTGCCCGCCCTCGAACCCGGGCCGGGTCTGGCCGCCGGTCCGCGCGGTCTGCCCCTTGCCGCCCCGGCCGGCGGTCTTGCCGATCCCCGAGCCGGGCCCGCGGCCCTTGCGGATGCGGGCGCGGTGCGAGCCGGGCGGCGGCCGCAGGCCCGACAGGGTGAGCGGCCGTATTTCCCCGGCGGGGCCGGCGGGCGCCTTGGCCTTGGGGGTCGCGCGCGCGCGCCGGGCTTTGGGCTTCACCTTTCCCTTCGCCTTCGCTTTCGCCTTCGGCATCGTCTACTCCCCTGCCTTCGCGGGCGTCACCTCGATCAGATGACGCACCTGATGGAGCATGCCGCGGAGCGCCGGATGATCCGGCTTCACCACGCTGTCCTGGTGATGCTTCAACCCCAGGGCCTCGAGCGTGCGGCGCTCGAACGCCGGCCGGCCGATTCCGGAGCGGACCTGGACGATCCGCAGCGGGCCCTTGCCCGGGGGCGGCAGCACGCGGTCGCGACCCGGCTTGCGCTTGCGGTATTTCCGAGTCGGGGGCTTCCTAGCCATGCGCCGCCCCCTGGCGGGCCTTGTAATGGATCGCTTCGAGCTCCACGCCGCGCTCGCGAGCCACGTGACGGGCCGTCGTGAGGTGCTCCAGGGCGTCGAGGGCGGCCCGTACCATATTATGCGGGTTGGTCGAGCCGAGGCTCTTCGTGAGGATGTCACGCACGCCGGCGCACTCGAGCACCGCGCGCACCGCGCCACCTGCGATGACCCCGGTCCCCGACGCCGCGGGCTTCAGGAGCACGCGGCCAGCGCCGTGATGACCGACGATCTCGTGCGGGATCGTCGTCCCCGTGAGCGGCACCTCCATCATCCGACGGCGCGCCGCTTCCACCGCCTTGCGCACGGCTTCGCTGACCTCGTTCGCCTTGCCCGTCGCGACGCCGACATGCCCGTGCCCGTCGCCCACGGCGACGAGCGCGTTGAAGCCGAACCGCCGGCCGCCTTTCACCACCTTGGCCACGCGGTTGATCGCGATGACGTTCTCGATCAGCCCGTCGCCCTCACGCTGGCGCTCCGCCGAATCGCGCCGCTCGCCGCCGCGTCCCCGGCCGCGTCCGCCACGCCCCCCGCCCCGACCGCGCCCCCCTCCGCCACCCCCACCCCCGCCTCCACCACCACCCCCGCCACCCGTGCCACCACCGGCGCCGGTGGACGGCCGCTCTTCGGGATGCCCTTCACCCCCCGCGTGCGCCGTCTCCGGAGCTTCCGTCGTCGCCGGTCCGGACGGAACCCCCGGCCCTGACGGACCGGGCTCGTGCTCGTTCGCCATTAGAACTCCAATCCGCCTTTGCGAGCGCCGTCGGCCACGGCCTTCACGCGCCCGTGATACTGGTAGCCCGCGCGGTCGAACACCACCTTGGTGATCCCCTTCGCCTTCGCCCTGGCGGCGATGAGCCGCCCCAGCGCAAAGCTCTTCGCGGTCTTGCCCTTGCCCTCGACCGCAATTCCCTCGGACGAGTCGGCGGCGCCCACCAGCGTCACGCCGCGCGTGTCGTCCACGACTTGGGCGTAGATGTGCTTCGAGGAGCGGAACACGACCAGGCGTGGCCGCTCGGGGCTGCCTCCCACCTTGCGGCGTACTCGCAGGTGGCGCCGATAACGGCGGCTCGCCTGGGTTCGAACCTTATGGATCGCTCGCATGGCCTATTTCGCCGCCTGGGCGGTCTTGCCGGCCTTGCGCCGGACCTGCTCGCCCACGTAGCGGACGCCCTTGCCCTTGTACGGCTCGGGCGGCCGGATGCCACGGATTTCAGCGGCCACCTGCCCCACGAGCTCTTTGTCGACGCCCTCGATCTTCACGATCACGTTGTTGTCCACGGTGATCTTGATACCCTGGGGCGCGTGGTAGGGGACCGGATGGGAGAAGCCGACCACCAGCTGCACGCCGAACGGCTTCGGCTCCGCCTTGTACCCCACCCCTTGAATCTCGAGCGACTTCGCGAACCCTTTGGTCACGCCGTCCACCATGTTGGCCACCAGCGTGCGCGTGAGCCCGTGGAGGGCCTTGTGGCGGCTCTCGTCGGAGGGTCGCCGCACCACGACGGCGTTCTCCTCGAGCGCGAGCGTGAGATCGGGATGGGCCACGCGGCTGATCTCGCCTTTCGGGCCCTTCACCGTGATGCGGCGCCCGTCGATCTGGGCGGTGACGCCCTTGGGCAGCAGGACCGGCTTCTTGCCGATGCGCGACATGGTCTCCGCTCCTACCAGACCACCGCGAGCAGCTCGCCGCCCACGCGGGCGGTGCGGGCTTCGCGGTCGGTCATGAGCCCCTGCGGCGTCGACAGGATCGCCATGCCGAGGCCGTTCTTGACGCGCGGGATCTCGCGCGCCTTGACGTAGCGTCGCAGGCCCGGTGCGGACACGCGCTGCAGCTCGCGGATCACCGGCGAGTCATTGTGATACTTGAGGTACAGCCGCAGCAGCCCGTGACGGCCATCGTCCAGCACCTTGAAGTCCTGGACGTAGTGGTTGTCGCGGAGCAGCCGCGCGATTTCGACTTTCAGCTTCGACACCGGCATGTCGACCCGACGGTGGCCCGCCTGGCAGGCGTTGCGCACCCGGGTCAGCATGTCGGCGACGGGATCGATCACACTCATCTCGCGGTCCGTCCTTTACCAGCTGGCTTTACGCACGCCGGGAATTTCCCCGCGCAGCGCGAGCTCACGGAAACAAATGCGACACAGCTTGAACTTGCGGAGCGTGCCCCGGCTGCGGCCGCAGCGCTGGCAGCGGTAGTAGCCGCGCACCTTGAACTTCGGCTTGCGCTTGACTTTCTCCATCCACGTCCGCTTCGCCATCCGGCGAGTCTCCTAGTTGACCGCGACGGGGGCTTCGCCCCGGAAGGGCATCCCCAGCTCGCGCAGCAGCGCCTGAGCGGTGTCGTCCCGCCCGGCGGTGGTCACGAGCGTGATATCCATGCCATGGATCTTCTCGACCTTGTCGTAGTCGATCTCCGGGAAAATCATCTGCTCCTTGATCCCCACCGTGTAATTGCCCCGGCCGTCGAAGCTGTCGGCGGGCAGCCCGCGGAAGTCGCGCATGCGCGGCACCGCGATCGAGATGAACCGGTCGAGAAACTCGTACATCCGCGCGCCGCGCAGCGTCACGCTGCAGCCCACCGCCATCCCCTGGCGCAGGTTGAAGTTCGCGATCGCCTTCTTGGCCCGTGTCACCACCGGCTGCTGGCCAGTGATGGCCGCCAGCTCCGCCACGGCCGCGTCGAGCCCCTTGGGGTTCTTGGTCGCGTCCCCCATCCCGACGTTGAGCACGATCTTCACGAGCTTCGGGACCTCGTGCGGGTTCTTCAAGCCGAACTGCTGCGCCAGCTTGGCGCGCACCTTCTGCGCGTAGTACTCGTGCAGCCGCGGCGGCGGCGCGGGCTCCGGCGGCGGGCCCTCGGGCTCGGCGGGGGCCCCCTTCTGAGCCTCGGCCGGCTTCTTGCCCTTTTGCTTGTCCTTCTGCTTGTCCTTCTGCTTGTCCTTCTGCTTTGGCTGAGGCTGCGGCTCCCCCGGCTCCGCCTCGCCCCGGGGCGTCGCCCCGGGGTCAGCCGCACCGGCCGGCTGCGGTTCCTTCGGGTTCTCGTCCGCCATGCTCATTTCGCTTTCACGCGCGGGATCGGCTGGCCGGATTTGACCGCGATCCGCTCCGCCGTTCCGTCCTTGTCCAGGCGCCGCCGCACCCGCGTCGGCTCTCCCGACTTGGGGTCGAGCAGCATCACCTTCGACGCGGCCAGCGGGGCCGGCAGCTCGATGATGCCGCTCTCCTCGCTCGGCGTGGCGGCGCGCTTGTGCTTCTTCACGATGTTCACACCTTCCACCACCACCCGGAATTCCTTGGGGTACACGTGCAGCACTTTGCCCTCTTTCCCCCGGTGCTCGCCCGAGATCACCCGCACCGTGTCGCCCTTGGCGATGTGCAGCTTGTGTCGCTCCGGCTCGCGGGGCCCGGTGGCGCGGCGACTCTTCTTGAACACGAGCGGCTTCATGTCAGATCACCTCGGGCGCGAGCGACACGATCTTCATGAACCGCTTCTCCCGGAGCTCGCGCCCCACGGGTCCGAAGATGCGGGTCGCGCGGGGTTCGCCCTGATCCGTGATCAGCACGGCGGCGTTTTCGTCGAACCGGATGTAGGAGCCGTCCTTGCGCTTGGTCTCCTTGGCCGTCCGCACGATCACCGCCTTCACCACCTCGCCCTTCTTGATCTGGCCGGTGGGAATCGCGTCCTTGATCGTGACCACGACGATGTCGCCCAGGCCGGCGTAGCGCCGCTTGGACCCGCCGAGCACGCGAATGACGAGCGCGCGCCGCGCGCCCGAGTTGTCCGCGATCTTGAGTATCGACTCCTGCTGCACCACGGTCCCCCTCCTCCGCCACTACTTCGCGCGCTCGACGACTTCGACCACGCGCCAGCGCTTCGTCTTCGACAGCGGGCGGGTCTCGACGATCCGCACCGTGTCGCCCGCCTTCGCATCGGTCTCGTTGTGGGCCGCCACCTGCTTGGTCCGGACCACCTGCTTGCCGTAGAACCCGTGGGCGAAACGGCGCGTGAGCGAGACCGTGACGGTCTTCTGCATCTTGTCGCCCACCACCACGCCCGTGCGAACCTTGCGTCGGCCCCTCATGCCCGTTTCCTCTCCGCCAGAATGGTCTTGATGCGCGCGATCTCGCGACGGATGGCGCGCAGCTGCAGCGGATTCTCGATCGCCTCGGTGGCCCGCCGGAATCCGAGGCGGAACCGCTCCTCCGTGAGCACCGCGAGCTGCTGCTCCAGCTCCTCGTCTTTCATCTCCCGCAGGGCCTCGGGCTTCTTGCGCGCCATCCTAGCGCTCCTCCCGCTTCACGAACTTGGACTTGATCGGCAGCTTGGCCGCCGCCAGATCGAGCGCCTTCCGCGCCAGGTCTTCGGCGATCCCTTCGAGCTCGAACATCACTCGTCCGGGCTTCACCACGGCGACCCAGCCTTCCGGATTGCCCTTGCCCTTCCCCATGCGCGTCTCCGCCGGCTTCTTGGTGATCGGCTTATCGGGGAACAGCCGGATCCACACCTTGCCGCCACGCTTCATCTCGCGCGTCAACGCCACGCGCGACGCCTCGATCTGCCGGTTGGTGATCCACCCGGGCTCGAGCGCCATGAGACCGTAGTGGCCGAACGCGACCGTGTTGCCGCGCGTGGCCATCCCCTTGGTGCGGCCCTTGAACCGCTTGCGGAACTTGACCCGCTTCGGTGCCAGCATCCCGTCAGACCCCCGTCGAGTACGTGCGGCCCGAGAGCTCCTCGGTCATCTCGCGCGTAAAGATCCACACCTTCACGCCGATCGTGCCGTACGTCGTCTTCGCCGTCGAGGTCGCGTAGTCGATGTCGGCGCGCAGTGTGTGCAACGGCACCCGTCCTTCGTGATAGCCCTCGGTGCGCGCGATCTCCGCACCCCCCAGCCGGCCGGCGGTCTTGATCTTGATCCCCTGGGCGCCCATGCGCATGGCGCTCTGGACGGCGCGCTTCATGGCGCGTCGGAACGAGATGCGCTGGGTGAGCTGATGCGCCACCGAGTCCGCGACGAGCTGGGCGTCCAGCTCCGGCCGCTTGATCTCCTCGACGTTGATGCCGACTTCCTTGCCCGTGAGCTGGGCCAGCTCGTCGCGCAGCTTGTCCACCTCGGCGCCGCGCTTGCCGATGACCACGCCCGGGCGCCCCGTGTGCACGGTCACCGTGACCTTGCCCGGTTTGCGCTCGATGTGCACATCGGCGATGGCCGCGTGGCTGAGCCTGGTCTTCAGGTACTTCCGGATCAGCTCGTCTTCTTTCAGGAGCTCGGGGAAGTCGCGCCGCGCGTAGTAGCGCGAGCGCCACGGCTTGATGATCCCGAGCCGGAACCCGTAGGGATGTACTTTCTGGCCCACTTATCTGCTCTCTTTCTTCTTCTTAGACGTGCCCGCCTTGTTGGCCTTGGGACGCTTGCCCTTCGCTTTCCCGGCTCTTACGGGCCGGGCCATGCCCTCCGCTTTCGCATCCGCCGCCTTAGCAGGCGCGGCTTTGGGCCCGCGCGTCTCGGCCGCGGCCTCCACGTGGATTTCCACGTGGCTGGTGCGCTTCAAGATCGGCGTGGCCCGGCCCATCGCCGCCGGCGTGAACCGCTTCAGGGTCGGCCCTTCGTTCACGACCGCGTACTTGACGCGCAGGGCGTCCACGTCGAGCGCCGCGTTCTCGCGCTGCGCCCGCTGCTCGGCGTTCGCCACCGCCGACTTGAGCACCTTGTGGATCTGCTTCGCGGCGAGCTTCTTCGAGAACCGGAGAATGGCGTACGCCTCCGGCACCGCCCGGCCGCGGATCTGATCGATCACGAGGCGCATCTTACGCGCCGACTGGCGCACGGTCCGCTGGATCGCCCGGGCTTCCATGCGCTATGCCTTCGGCGGCGCTTCGGCGGCCGCCGCTTCTTCGCGCTCTTGCGCCGAGCCCTTGGCCGAGTGGCCGCGGAACAGCCGCGTCGCCGCGAACTCACCGAGCTTGTGGCCCACCATGTTCTCGGTGATGTACACCGGGATGAACTTGTTCCCGTTGTGGACCGCGAGGGTGTGGCCCACGAAGTCGGGCGTAATCGTGGAGCGCCGCGACCAGGTCTTGAAGACCTTCTTCTCGTTCTTGTCGTTCAGGGCCTGAATCTTCACGAGCAACGACGGCTCGACGTACGGGCCCTTCTTGACACTCCGTCCCATGGCTAATCCCCGTTCGTAGTGCGGAGTGCGGAATGCGGAATGCGGAGTTGCAGGGGGAGGTCATTCACCACGACGCTCACCCTGAAATTCCGCACTCCGCACTCCGCATTCCGCATCATTGAGTAGCCTTGCCCCGCTTGC
>Ga0066665_10000839_pt1 | contig 13335 bp, 7 predicted proteins | sample GraSoiAngelo_114_FD_75175 | JGI IMG/M metagenome (GOLD analysis project Ga0066665, IMG submission 75175) | Grasslands soil microbial communities from the Angelo Coastal Reserve, California, USA - 14_0903_13_40cm | ecosystem: Environmental > Terrestrial > Soil > Grasslands | place: USA...
ACCGTGGTCGTCGTCGAGCACGATCCCGCAGCCATGCGTGCCGCCAGCTGGATGGTCGAGCTCGGCCCCGCGAGCGGCGAGGCCGGTGGACAGGTCGTTTACCAGGGACCCGCGGCGGCCGTGCGCGAAGCAGGCACCCTCACCGGCCAGTATTTGTCGGGCGAAAAGCGCATCGGTGTGCCGTCGGCACGCCGGCCCGCGGTGCGCTGGCTCGACGTGAAGGGCGCGCGGCTGCACAACATCAAGGGCGTCGATTTTCGGATCCCACTCGGCACACTCACGGTGGTGACCGGAGTATCGGGTTCCGGGAAATCGACGCTCGTCCATGACGTGCTGTACCGGCAGCTCGAGGGACGACTCCGCGGCGAGCACAGCGCCAAGCAACATCTCGGCGAGCCCGTGGGAGACGTCACGGCGATGAAGGGGTGGGAGCACCTCGAAGACGTCGTACTGATCGACCAAGCGCCTATCGGGCGCACACCGCGCTCCAATCCCGTCACGTACGTGAAGGCCTTCGACGAGCTGCGCGCCCTGTTCGCGAATGAAGCCCTGGCGCGCGCGCGGGGATACGGGCCGAGCACGTTCTCGTTCAATGTTGCGGGCGGCCGCTGTGAGGGGTGCGAGGGCGCGGGGCACGTGCTCATCGAGATGGTGTTTCTCGCCAACGTGTTCGTGCCGTGCGAGGTGTGCGGCGGCTCGCGCTTCAAGCGCGAGGTGCTCGACGTCAAACTGCAAGGCGCCAACATCGCGCAGGCGCTCGAATGGACCGTGAACCAGGCGATCCAGCGGCTGCACCGCCATCCGCGCCTCGCGCGCGCGCTCTGGTACCTCCAGCAAGTGGGGCTCGGCTACCTGCGGCTCGGGCAGCCGGCCACGACGTTGTCGGGCGGCGAGGCGCAGCGCTTGAAAATCGCCCGGGAGTTGGCGCGGACCAAAGGCGCCCGGCGGCTCTACATCCTCGACGAGCCGACCACCGGGCTGCATCTCGATGACGTGCGCGTGCTGTGCAAAGTGCTGGACCGGCTCGTGGACGCCGGGCACACCGTGCTTGTGATCGAGCACAATCTCGACGTCATCAAGCGCGCCGACTGGGTGATTGATTTGGGCCCAGGGGCTGGGGATCAGGGGGGCCGCATTGTTGCCGCGGGTACGCCCGAGGATGTCGCGCAGACCGCCGACTCGGTCACAGGAAGGTACTTGCGGGACCTGGCGTGACGCGACGTCGCGCCGACGTGATGTTGATCACTGCCGCCGCCGTCTGGGGCGTCAGCTTCGTCGTTGTCAAGGACGCGCTGACTTCTGCGTCTCCCCTGCTTTTTCTCGCGCTGCGCTTCACGATCGCGACCCTCGTGCTGGCGCCCTTCGTCGATCTACGCGGCGGGTTTTCACGGGCCGAGCTGCGCGCCGGTGTGGTGCTCACGGCGCTCCTGGCCTCGGGCTTCGCCACGCAAGCCTATGGCCTGCAGTACACGACGCCCGCGCGCTCGGCGTTCATCGTCGCGATGTCTTCGGTGCTGGCACCGTTCATCGCGCTCGTGCTCCTCAAGCATCGCACGGGCTGGATGGTGCTACTCGCGCTCGTCATCGCGGGGAGTGGGATCTATTTCCTGACGGCCCCTGACACCGGTGGGCTCAATCGGGGGGATCTCTGGACGCTCATCACGGCGGTGGTGTTTGGCGGACATATCGTCGCCGTGTCCGAGTTCTCGAAGCGCTTCGACGCACAGCGTCTCGTGTGGTTGCAGCTCCCCGGAACCGCGATCGGCACCCTGATTGCTGCGCTGCTGCTGGAGCAGCTGCGGTTCGCCTGGTCATTCAGTCTCGTGGCCGCACTGCTGTTCCTCGTAGTCATGTCCACGGTCGTCGCGCTGGTATGGCAGTTCCGGGCGCAACGCGAAATGTCGTCGGCCCGGGCGTCGCTACTCTTCTGTCTCGAGCCCGTGTTTGCAGCGCTGACGTCCTGGCTCTTCTGGGGAGAGACGTTTTCTGCTTCGCAGGGATTCGGGGCTCTCCTTATTTTGGCAGGCATGGTTCTGGCTGTGGTCGGTGAAGCGCGCGCCGAAGCCCTTGGTCTCTTAGTCCGTTAGCCCCTATATTTCCGTCCCTTCCCGAGTAGCTCAGTTGGTAGAGCAGCCGGCTGTTAACCGGCGGGTCGCAGGTTCGAGTCCTGCCTCGGGAGCTTCCCCTTAAAACCGGTCGCTAAGAGCCGAGGACGCCGCGCACTACGTCCATGATCTCGCGCGCGTTGAACGGCTTCTGCAAGCTCTTCACCGCGCCGAGCAGCTCGGCATCCTGACGCAGGTCCATGATGCCGCTGGAATCGCCGCCCGAGATCACGATGACTTTCACCGCAGGGAACCGCTTCCGGATCAGCCGCAGCGTGACGATGCCGTCCTGGCCGGGCATGAAGATGTCGGTAATCACGACATCGAACGACTGGCTCTCGAGGATTTCCATCCCGATTTCGCCGTCACTCGCGTCGAGGACTTCATGTCCGTCCTGCTCCAATGCTCTTCGTACGACGCGGCGAATCGGCTCCTGGTCGTCGATTACGAGGATGCGCGCCATGGGCCGGAAATGTCTGCTACAGCGCCAGCTGTGCTAGTCAGCAACTCCCTACACGCGATCAGTCGCGTTTTGCTCCATCGAGCACCTGCCGCACGCGCCCCAGCAGATCGGCGCTCGTCCACGGCTTCGGAAGGAACGGCAACGCCGGATCGAGCGGCTCTTCACCCCGCCCCGCTCCCGCGTAGCCGCTTGTAAAGAGGAAGGCGGTCTGGCGTCCTTCCCGGCGATCGATCTGATACAGTCCGCGGCCCCCCAGCCGGCTCATCACGAGGTCGGTGAAGACCAGATGAATCGGCGCAGGGTGCTGGCGCAGCAGGTGGAGCGCCTCGATCCCGTCGGCGGCCGCGAGTACCGTGTACCCGGCATGTTCGAGCGTATACACCGTCGCGCGGCGCAGCTGCGCCTGGTCTTCCACGACGAGCACCGTCTCGTGCCCATTGTCGGCGGCCAGGGCCATCTGTTCGTGCGCTCCTGACCCCCGTCGCCGGGTCGCCTCCTCCGCCACCGGAAAGTAGATCCGCAGCCGCGTACCTGCTCCGGGCGCGCTGTCGATCTGCACGAAACCGCCGTGCTGCTTCACCAGGCCGTAGACAGTCGCCAGTCCCAGCCCGGTCCCCTTTCCAACCGGCTTCGTCGTGAAAAACGGCTCGAACGCGCGCTGCCGCGTCGCTTCGTCCATGCCAACGCCGGTGTCATCCACCGCTAGACACACGTATTCCGACGCCGCCCCAGGGCCGAGCACGTCGCGCTGCGCGTCGCTGATCCAGGTGCAACTGGTTTCGAGCCGCAGCACGCCGCCGTCCGGCATCGCATCCCGGGCGTTGTTCACCAGGTTCAGGAGGATCTGCTCGACGGCATGGCCGTCGGCCCCGACCTCGGGCAGATCCTCGTCCGCAAAGACGAGTAGCTCGATGTCGGCCGGCAGGACGCGCCGCAGCACGGCGGCGAGATCGTTCAGCAGATGGCCCAGGTGCACCGGCTCGAACGTGAGGGTCGAGCGGCGCGCAAATCCCAGCAGCTGATTCACCATCAGGCGCCCGCTCACCGCCGCGGAGATGATATCGCGCAGGCTCGCTTCGTCCGGCCCTCGCGCGAGCAGCTCGGCGTTGGCGAGGATGATCGTCAGCAGGTTGTTGAAGTCGTGCGCAATCCCGCCGGTGAGCTGGCCGATGGCCTCCATCTTTTGGGCCTGCCGGAGCTGTTCTTCCAAGCCGCGTCGCTCGCTGACGTCCTCGGCGAACACTTCATGGCACTCGACGCGGCCATCCTCATAGCGGACGGACCGGCCGTAGAGACGCACCGTGATCGACTCGCCATCCTTGCGCCGCCATGCCGCCTGCGTTTCGACGGCGCCCGCGACGTCGTTCATCTGCGCGATGTAACGGGCGCGCGCCGCGGGCTCTTTGAACACGTCCCGATCCAGATGGCGCGTCAGCAGCTCTGCCTCCGTCTCATAGGCCAGCATTTCGACCAGCGCGGGGTTCACGGACAAGAAGGCGCCTTCCGGTGTCGCGCGGAAAATGCCGAACGGGGCCTGCTGGACCAGCGTGCGGCTGGCCGCGTCGGCGCGCCGCAACGCCTGCTCGGCCCGGCGCCGCTCGGTGATGTCGGTGGCCACGCCGACGACCCCGGAAATGGAGCCGTCCCGTTCACGCACCGGCGAGTACTGCGCCTCGAACTCGAAGCCGAACAGCTCGACCCGCGCCGTCACCGACTCGCCGGCGAGCGCTCGGCGGACGTCGGCGACTGCCTGCGGCACGTCGCCGAGCAGCTCGAAGAACGATTTGCCCATGAGCATGCCCGGCCGCACACCGAGTGAGTGTAGCCCCTTGCCCTCGGCGAGCGTGAACACGCCTTTGGGATCGAGTGAAAAGAAGATGACGGGGGCGCCGGCGACTACCGTGCGCAGCCGCTGCTTGCTGGTCTGGAGTATCTCTTCCTGCCTGATACGCTCGGTGACATCGCGGGAGTTGACGATCACGCTGTACGCATTGGGCTCATCGAGCCGCGCCTGCCCGATCGACTCGAGCACCCGCCAGCTGGCATCGGCGTGCTTGAACCGGAACGTCGCCGTTTGGGGCGAACCCGGCTCCTGTATCGCGTCAGCCAGCGCTTCCATGACCGGCGCGAGATCGTCGGGATGCATGAACTCGAACGCGTTGCGTCCGAGCAGCTCGTTGGCAGCGTAGCCCAGCAGCCGTTGCACCGACGGGCTCACATACCGGAGAATCCCGTCATCGCCAAGAATCGTGACGATGTCGGATGCGTTTTCCGTCAGAGAACGGAAGTGCTCTTCGCTCTTGCGCAGGGCCTCTTCCACGCGCGCGCGCTCGAGCGCGGTCGCGAGCACGTGCGCGAGCGCCTGGACGAACAGCACGTCGGGGCCGCTGAACTCCCGCGGCTGCGCGCTGTACGCGCCCAGCACGCCCCAGGGACGCTCACGGCCCTGCACGACCACACCGATGCCGCTGACGATGCCGTGCTCCTCGAGATGTGGCGGTGCGCTGAAGCGGATTTCGGTGGAGAGATCGGTGATGACGAGCGGACCGGCGGCGTTCAGGGCGTACCCGGCGAGCGATGCGGCGTCGGCGGTGACGAGTGTCTTGCCGACAAACCCCTCCTGCCAGCCCTCGCCCGCACGCACCAACAGGCTGCGGTGCTCCGGCTTCAGCTCGAGGATTTCGCTGAACTCGACGTCGAGGCCGCGCGCGAGCAGCTTGGCGGCCGTATCGAACAGGTTGGCTCGCGCGACTCCGGCGAGCGCTTGCTGGCCGAGGTGAGCGACCGCCTCCTGCTGGCGCGCCGCCGCGCGCAGCTGCTGCTCGGCGCGGCTCGACTCCTCGACACCCAGCCAGCGGAATCGCTTCGGTCGCACTCCAGCTCCCAGCCGTGGAAAGGGATCGAAAGCTAGGTGCGAGACGGGTTTAGACCCGTGAGGCTGGTCACGGGACCCGCCACCCGTAGATTGCGGGCCCATGGCGACACGCCGAACCACCGCCTCCAAGAAGCCCAAGTCCAACCCAAGGGCGAAGAAACCCCGTAGAGAAGCTGATTCGCTGACGGTTTCGGTGCTCCAGGCCACCCTCGAATCGACTGCGGACGGCATCCTCGTGGTCGATCTCGACGGCAACATCGTGTCGCACAATCGCCATTTCGAGGAGATGTGGCGTTTGCCCGCTGCGCTGATCGCCGCCAACAACGACGCGGCCGGGCGCCGGCGCCTGATCGAGCATGTACGCGACCAGCTCGTCAATCCCCAGTTGTTCGTGGATGGGATTCAGGAGCGGTACGCCGAGCCCCAGTCGGACAGCTTCGACGTCGTGACTTTCAAGGACGGGCGCGTGCTGGAGCGCTACTCGATTCCACTCCGCCTCGAGGGTCGCTCGGTGGGCCGCGTCTGGAGCTTCCGCGACGTCACGGCGCGACGCCGGGCCGAATGCGTGCAGGAAGCGGTGTACCGCATCTCCCACACCGCCCACACGGCCGACAACCTCCAGCAGCTGTTGCGCGCAATCCACGAGATCGTCGGCGAGCTGATGCCGGCGAAGAACTTCTATGTGTCGCTGTACGATGCGGAGAAGGACCGGCTCGAGTTCCCGTATTTCGTCGACGAGATTGACCTGACGTGCGACGTGAATCCGCGCAAACTCCGCAAGGGTCTCACGGAATACGTGCTCCGTACCGGGCAACCACTGCTCGCCACGCCTGAAGTGTACGAGCAGCTCGTCGCCGCCGGTGAAGCGGAACTGATCGGCGCCCCGTCCATCGACTGGCTCGGCGTGCCGCTCAAGGTCAAGGATCGCACGATTGGGGTCGTGGTGACGCAGACGTATTCGCAGGGCGTGCGCTACGGCGAAGCTGAGCGCGACATCCTGACGTTCGTCTCGTCACAGATGGCGATGGCAATCGAGCGCAAGCGCGTCGAGGACGCGTGGCGCGAGCAGAGCGAGCTGCTACAGCGCATCGTGGACAACATTCCCGTGATGCTCGTCTTCCTGGACGAGCAAGGCGGGATCCAGTGGGGCAATCGCGAGTGGACGCGGACCCTCGGCTACGACGTCGCCGAGGCAAGCACCCGCGACATCTTTGCCGAACTCTATCCCGATCCCCGCGACCGGCAGCGGCTGCGCGATTCGATCGGCGCGCCCGTGGGTCAATGGACCGATTTCCGCACGCGCACCCGGCATGGCACGACCCTCGAGACGATCTGGGCCAACGCGCCGCTGACGGGTGGCGGCTGGCTCGCGATCGGCATGGATGTGACCGACCGCAAGCGCGCCGAGGAGCGCTACCGCTCGTTCATCGCCCAAAGCTCGGAAGGCGTCTCGCGCCTGGAGATCGATCCTCCGGTACCGATCAGCTTGCCGGAAGAAGAGCAGATCGATCGGCTGTACGCCGGGGCACGCATCGCGGAGTGCAACGACGCGATGGCCCGGATGTACGGATATGGCGAAGCGAGCGAGTTGATCGGCACGAAGCTCGCCGAGCTCCACAACGTCAACGATCCCACCAATCGCGAGCAGATTCGCGCGTTCCTGCGGGCCGGCTACCGTGTGACCAACTCTGAAACGCGGGAGCACGACCGCGAGGGACGGCCCCGCGTCTTCCTTAATAACGTGGTCGGCTTCATTGAAGACGGGCATCTCGTGCGGGTGTGGGGAACGCAGCGGGATGTCACGGAGCAACGCCACCTCGAAGAGCAGTTCCGCCAGTCGCAGAAAATGGAAGCGGTTGGGCAGCTCGCGGGCGGCATCGCGCACGACTTCAACAACCTCCTCACGGCAATCCTCGGGAACACCCAGCTCCTGTTGCGCGAACTCCCTCCCGGCGATTCCAAGCGCGGCGACGTGGAGGAGATCCGCAAAGCGTCCGAGCGGGCGGCGTCGCTGACCCGCCAGCTGCTGGCGTACAGCCGCCGGCAGATGCTGCAGCCGGAAGTGCTCGACCTCAACGTTGTCGTTGCGGAGATGGACAAGATGCTCCAGCGCCTGATCGGCGAGCATATCGCGCTCGTGGCGGTGCTGGCGCCAGACCTGGGGCGCGTCCGGGCCGATCCGAATCAGATCGAGCAGGTCATCGTGAACCTCGCGGTGAACGCCCGCGACGCGATGCCGGACGGCGGGAAGCTGACCGTCGAAACCGCCAACGTGGACCTCGACGAGGCGTTCGCCCAAGCGCACCTTGGCTCGGTTCCGGGCTCCTATGCCCTGCTCGCGGTGACCGATACCGGTGCCGGCATGGATGCGACCGTGCGCGCCCATCTCTTCGAGCCGTTCTTCACGACCAAGGAAGTCGGCAAGGGCACGGGACTCGGACTTGCCACGGTGTACGGCATCGTGAAGCAGAGCGGCGGATACATCTCGGTGTATTCGGAGCCCGGGCGTGGCTCGAGCTTCAAGATCTACCTGCCGCGCATCGCGACGCCCGCCGATGCACCGGCTGGCCCACAAAAAAGCGGGCCGGCTCGCGGCAGCGAGACGGTGCTGGTGGTCGAAGACGAGCCGGCGGTGCTGACGCTCAGCCGCCGCGCGCTCGAGGCGCAGGGCTACGTCGTCCTGGCCGCCTCCGATCCCGCCGCCGCGCTCCGCGTCGTGGAGCGCCATGGCGGCATGATTCACCTGCTCCTGACCGACGTCGTGATGCCCGGGCTGTCCGGGCGGGAGCTCGCGGATCGTCTGACCGCGCAGCGGCCGGGGATTCGCGTGCTCTACATGTCCGGGTATCCCGGGGACGCCGTCGTCCAGCACGGTACGCTCCCCTCGGGCAGCGCCTTTCTGCAAAAGCCGTTTTCCCCCGACGGACTCGCACGCAAGGTGCGCGATGTGCTGGACGCGTGACCCGCGAGCGGCTACCGTAGCGCCATGATAGAGAGCGCGCTGACTGCTCTGGGTCTGTCGGGCGACCTGTGGCTTGGTCAGTTCGCCCGGCTGGTTGACCAGTTGCCGGTCGTGCTGTGGTCGACCGACCAGCAGCTGCGGATCACCGCAATTCGTGGTGGCGGGGCGCGGGCGGGCGAGGAAGGCAAGACGATCGAGGAAGCGTTTGAGAACCCCAAACACGCCGCTCCCGCCGTCGCAGCGCACCGCGCCGCGCTCCGCGGGGAATCCGTGGCCTACGAAACGGTCGTTCATGGTCGAGCGTTCTCCGCCCGCGTGGAACCCCTCGTGGGTCCTCAGGGCGATGTGGTAGGCGTCGTCGGATTCGCCTCGGATGTTACCGATCGCCACGACAGCCAGGAACGGCTCCGCACGATCATCGACAGTGACCCGGATTGCGTGAAGCAGTTGGACGCCGCGGGGCGACTCCTGGACATGAATCCCGCGGGCCTGGCGATGATTCAGGCAGAGAGCATCGAGCAAGTGCGAGGCCTGGAGATTGCCCAGGTGATTGCCCCGGAGTACCGCGCGGCATTCAACGATCTGAACCGTCGTGTGTTTGCCGGCAGCTCGGGAACCCTCGAGTTCGAGATCATCGGTCTCAAAGGACAGCGCCGTTGGCTGGCGACGCACGCGGTTCCGCTGCGCGACGCCTCCGGCACCATTCAAGCCGCACTCGGAATCACGCGCGACATTTCCCGCCGCAGAATCGCGGAGCTGGCGTTGGTGGAGTCGGAGGAACGCTTCTGTAAGGCTTTCTACGCCAATGCCCTGCCGCTGCTGATCACGCGACTCTCCGACGGCATGGTGCTCGATGCCAACGAGGCATTCACGAAGCTGGTGAACCGCCCGCGCGACGATATCCTCGGGCAAACAACGGTTTCACTCGGTGTCATCGACCCGGCGCGACGGGCGTCGATCATCGAACGGCTCCGTACCGAGGGCGTCGTGAACGACATCGAGCTCGAGCTGCATCCCCGGGACAGCGCGCCGCGCAACGGGCTGCTGTCGCTCGTGCGCATCGAGCTCGGCGGCCAGCAGTGCACCCTCGGCACGTATCGCGACGTCACGGAGGCCAAGCGGGCGGAAGAGCAGCTGCGCGCCTCGCGGGCCGCACTGCGCAGCCTCGCCACCCGGCAACAGGACATCCGCGAGGACGAACGGACGCGGATCGCGCGCGAGATTCACGACAGCCTCGGCCAGGCCCTGACCGCGCTGAAGCTGCAGCTGGTCGCGGCACAGGACGCGGCAAGGGAAGCGCCGGCGCTCAGCGCGCGACTCGCCGAGACCGCGGCGATGGTCGACGACCTCGTGAAGGGCGTGCGGCGCATCGCCACGGAGCTGCGCCCGCCGATCCTCGATCAGCTGGGCTTGCCGGCCGCGGTCGAATGGCTGGCGCAAGACTTCTCGCGGCGCACGGGCCTGCACTGCAGGACCGCCATTTCCCCGACCGATGGGGCCATCAGCAATGAGCTCGCCACGGCGCTGTTCCGCATCGTCCAGGAGGCCCTCACGAACGTGCTGCGGCATGCCGGGGCGACGCGCGTCGATATCGAGCTCGGCGTGAAAAGCGATTGCGTGATGCTCGAGATCAATGATGACGGAAGCGGCATCACGGAAGCCGGCATGGGGCCGGGTTCGCTCGGCATTCTCGGTATGCGCGAGCGCGCCGCGGCACTCGGCGGCGTGATGGAAGTCGCGCCGCGCAGCAACGGCGGGACGCGCGTTGCTGCCTGGTTCCCGCCCCGATGATTCGCATCCTCGTCGTAGACGATCATGCGCTCGTGCGCCGCGGACTGATCGAGCTGCTGCAAGGGCTGCCCGATGGCGTGCAGTTCGGGGAGGCGGGGACGGCAGCGGAGGCGCTTGCGTTGGCGTTCGGCGAGCGCTGGGATGTGGTGTTGCTGGATCTTGGCCTGCCCGATCGGCACGGCCTCGAGGTGCTCAAGGAGATCCACGCGGCGCGGCCACAGCTCCCCGTGCTGATCCTCACGATGTTCCCCGAAGACCAGCTGGCGCTCCGCATGCTCGAGATGGGGGCGTCCGGATATCTGACGAAGGAATCGGCGCCGGAAGAGTTGTTACGCGCACTCGAGCGAGTGATGGCGGGTCACAAGTACCTGAGTCCCGCGATGGCGCAGGCCGTCGCCGACGGGCTCGGCGGACCCCCGCCCGCCCCGCACGAACAGCTCTCCGATCGCGAGCTCGAAGTGCTGCGGCTCCTGGCCGCGGGACGACCCATCACCGCGATCAGCCGGCAGCTTGGACTTTCCCCCAAGACGGTGACCACGTATCGCGCGCGGCTGCTCCACAAATTGCGCATGCGCTCCAACGCCGAGCTGACGTTTTACGCGACGCAACACGGTCTGATCAGTCCGGCAGCGTTACGCGCGACGCAGTAAGTCATCGTAGGCAAAACCCTACCACAACGGTTCCCTACCGCCGACAGACACGCTTCTCAGCATCACCAATCCTATGGCATGGAACAAGTTCGCGTCCTCATGGTCGAGGACAACGACCATGATGCGGTGTTGATCAACCGTGAGCTCGGGCGCCTCGCTCCACCGCCCGCCGTCCAGCACGTCCGAACTCAACCTGCATTCGTCGCTGCGTTGGAGGGATTTGCACCGCACGCGATTCTCAGCGATCACAACATTCCCGGGTTCAGCGGCTGGGAAGCGCTCGAGATCGCGCAGCGAGCCCAGCCGGATGTGCCGTTCATTCTCGTCACGGGATCACTCGATGAAGAGACCGCCGTCCGGTATCTGAAAAGCGGCGCGTCCGATTACATCCTGAAGGACCGGCTTGTGCGTCTCGGCCCCGCACTGCTCGAAGCACTGCAGCGCGCCCGCCAGAAGGTTGCATTGCGGAGCCAGGAACGCCTGTTGCGGCAGATCATCGACGCGAATCCCAGTCTGATTTTCGTGAAGGACTGGAACGGCCGGTTCGTGCTCGTCAATCAGGCCACGGCGCAGGTCTACGGGACCACCGTGGAGTCGCTGGTCGGCAAGACCGACGCCGACTTCAATCCCAACGTCGAGGAAATCGCGCACTTCCTGCGTCACGACCGCGACGTGATGTCCTCGGGCCAGCCCAAAATCATTGCCGAAGAACCGGTGACGAACCCCACGACCGGCGATACCCGCTGGTTTCAAACGATCAAGGTGCCGTTGCGGTCCCCGAACGAAGGGACGGCCACGCTGCTGGGCGTCGCGACGGAGATTACCGAACGCAAGCGACTGGAAGAGCAGCTGCTGCAGTCACAGAAGATGGAAGCGGTGGGCCAGCTCGCAGGTGGCGTGGCACACGACTTCAACAACATCCTCACCGCGATCGTCGGGTACACGGATCTCCTGGCGGCCGAGCTGAACGGTAACGTGCGGCAGCTCGAGGACCTCGAAGAGATTCGCAAGGCGGCGCGACGGGCCGCCGCGCTCACTCGTCAGCTGCTTGCCTTTTCGCGCAAACAGGTGCTCGAGCCCCGCATCATCGACGTCAACAGTGTCGTCTCAAACCTCGACAAGATGCTGCGCTCGCTGATCTCCGAGAACATCGAGCTCAAGACGGACCTGGCGGACCACCTCGCGGCCGCACGCGCCGATCCGAACCAGATCGAGCAAGTCATCATGAATCTCGCGATCAACGCGCGCGACGCGATGCCCGACGGCGGCACCGTGACGATCGAAACACGCAACGCGACGCTCGACGAGGCCTACGCGGCGCAGCACGTCTCGGTCATCCCGGGCGAGTACGTCATGCTGGCCGTCAGTGACACGGGCTGTGGGATGGACGAGAAAACCAAATCGCGGATCTTCGAGCCGTTCTTCACCACCAAGCCCGCGGGGCGCGGAACCGGCCTTGGGCTGTCGACCGTGTACGGCATCGTCAAGCAGACGGGTGGCAACATCTGGCTCTATACCGAGCCCGGCAAGGGCACGACGTTCAAGATCTATCTCCCCGCCATCGCGGCGCTGCCCGAGGACATCGGGAAGGTCGCGCCGGTCGAAGCGGCGCGCCCCGGGAGAGGGACCGTGCTCGTCGTGGAGGATGACGAGCAGCTGCGCCGCTTGACGCATCGCGCGCTTGCCGCCCAGGGCTATACGGTGCTGGAGGCCGACCGCGGCAGCACCGCGCTGGACATCGCGCGGCGTCACAAGGGACAGATCGATCTCCTGCTGACCGACGTCATCATGCCCGACACCAACGGACGGAAGCTTGCGGAGACCATTCAGGCGGCACGTCCCGGACTCCGCGTGCTCTACATGTCCGGCTACCCCGACGGCGCGATCGCCAGCCACGGCATGCTCGAGCCGGGCGTCGCGTATCTCGCCAAACCCTTCACCACCGAAGCGATCACCCGCAGGGTCCGCGAGGTCTTGGAGGCGTCATGATGAGATCGATCCAGCGCACGTTCCCGTTGTTCGTGACGGCGCTGTTATTGGCCGTGGCCATCGTGCAGCTAACCATTGGATACGGGGAGGTCCGACAAGCCAGCCGGTCGGTCACCGACACGCGGCTACGGTTTGTGGACAGCGTGTTGGTCGACTTATTCCAATCCGGCCAGCAGCGCGGCCGCGTCACCGCACTCGCCAAGGACAGCGACGTCGTGGCGTTCCTGCGCTCCGGCGGACAACGGGGCCGGGAGCAGGCGTTAGCCGCGCTGCGTCGCATCACCCTCGATACCGCCAGCAACGCCCGGCTCGAGCTGCGGGATTTCAGCGGCCGGCTGTTGCTGAGCACCGGCCGCTTTGCATTTGGCGACAGCGTCCTCGTTTCGCCGGGCACCGACTCGGCGCGGTTCGGCCCGTTGCAGCGGCGCGATACGGTGCTGTTCTTCGGCGTCGCGGCGGCGACGATCGGCACGGAGCGGTCCGCGTCAGGGGAACGGTCG
>Ga0066665_10000860_pt1 | contig 13208 bp, 11 predicted proteins | sample GraSoiAngelo_114_FD_75175 | JGI IMG/M metagenome (GOLD analysis project Ga0066665, IMG submission 75175) | Grasslands soil microbial communities from the Angelo Coastal Reserve, California, USA - 14_0903_13_40cm | ecosystem: Environmental > Terrestrial > Soil > Grasslands | place: USA...
CGCGCGGCCGAATCCTTCGCGGTGCGCTTCGCGGCCAAGGAAGCGTTCGCGAAGGCGCTCAAGGTGGGGCGCGTCTCGATCTGGCGCGAAGTGGAAGTGGTCCGAAGCGAGGGTCCACGCCCCGCCGTGCAGCTCCATGGCGCCGCGCGCCAGCTCGTGGGAACCCGGCGCGTCGATCTCTCGCTTTCCCACGCCGCCAAGCACGCCGTCGCGGTCGTTCTCGTCGAGGACTGACGTGCGCCTGCCCGGCGGACCCCGCCTGGTCACCGCGAGCGAGATGGCCGCGGTCGATCACGCCGCGATCTCGAGAGGGGTGTCCGCGGCCACGCTGATGGAGCGCGCCGGAAAGGAATCCGCCCGGGCCATCGTCACGTGGTGGCGCGGCATGACCGCGCAGAAGCCCGGACCCATGCGCCGTCGGCCCGCGACGGCCGCCCGTCCCACGCGGGGGCGCGCGATCGTGCTCGCGGGGCGCGGGAACAACGGCGGCGACGGCTTCGTCTGCGCCCGGCATCTCAAGGCGGCGGGCTTCACGGTTCGTGTTCTCGTCGCCGCGGAGGAGGACGCGCTCGCCAGCGAGGCCGCCCAGAACCACGCCGCCTGCGAGAAGGAGCGCATTCCCGTCACGTTCCTGCCCGATGAGCGCGCGTGGGGGCCGGGAAGCGAGGCCGCGTTCGCGGCGCACGAGGCCGTGTTCCTCGTGGACGCGCTTCTCGGGACGGGAAGCAAGGGCGCGCCACGGGGTGCCGTGGGGGCCGCCATCGAGATGGCGGAACACACGGAACGGCCCATCGCCTCCATCGACATCCCCTCCGGGCTCGACGCCTCCAGCGGCTACGTGGAGCTTCCGGCGATCCGCGCGGAGTTCACCGTCACGCTGCAGCTCCTGAAGCGAGGGCTCAAGCTCGAGCCCGGCCGCTCGCACGCGGGGCAGGTCGAGGTGGTGGATATCGGAATCCCGCAGGCCGTGATCGACGAGACGATCCCCTCCATGCTGACCGTGAACCCGGACTGGGCCCGGGGCGTGCTCCCGACCCGGCCCATGGATGCGCACAAGGGCTCGGTGGGCCGGGTGCTCGTCGTGGGCGGGAGCGCGGGGCTGGTGGGCGCGGTGGGCATGGCTTCGGAGGCGGCGCTCCGCGTGGGCGCGGGGTACGTCGTCGCGGCGGTGCCGGTGAGCTGCATCGATCCCCTCGAAGCGCGCGTGGCGGAGGTGGTGAAGCGCGGGCTCCCGGAGACCTCGCAGCGATCCCTCGCCCTGAGCGCGCGCGACGAGATCCTGGCCGAGGCCCTTCGCGCCGACGTGATCGCGCTGGGCCCCGGGCTCTCGAGGAACCCCGAGACCCTGGAGCTGGCGCGCGAACTGGTGGAGCGCGTCGAGGCGCCTCTCGTGCTGGACGCGGACGGACTGAACGCCTTCGAGGGTCTGGGGGTCCATCGCATGCACGGACCGGTGGTGCTGACGCCGCACTATGCCGAAGCGGCACGGCTGAGCGGACAATCCATAGCCGAGATCGCGCGCGATCCGGCGCGGTGGGCGAGACGGTTCGCGGATGAGAGCCACGCCATCGTGTGCCTGAAGTCCACTCCCATGATCACGGCGGTTCTCGCCGAGCCCATGATCCTGAACGGCACCGGCAATCCCGGCATGGCCACGGCGGGAGCGGGAGACGTGCTGACCGGGACCATCGCCGGCCTCATCGCCCAGGGAGTGGACGCCCAGGAGGCGGCGGTGCTGGGGTGCTTCCTCCATGGCCTCGCGGGGGACGTCGCGGCGCGGCGCCTCGGCATGTGGGGTCTCATCGCGGGCGACATCGTTCGCGCCCTGCCCGCGGCCATCACGGCGCTGGAGAGCGGAGCCCTTGGCGAAATCTAGACCCGGTCGAGGAGCCGCCGGAGACGGCGGCGCGGGAGAGCGGCGCGAGCCGGGAATCGGCTCGGGTGTCGGAAAGGCGGCCGCGGCCGCGCGAGTGCACGCGCTGCGGGCGGCGCTCGCGCACGATCTCATGCGTGCCGGAAGGGTGCTCGAACGCCGCGGGATGATCGTGGCGGCGGAGGGGGACCTGAGCGCGCGCATCACGCCGGACCGGATCCTGATCACGCGCCGCGGCAGAAGGAAAGGGGACCTGACCCCGCGCGATTTCGTCGATCTGGCGCTGGGGGAGCCGCTCGATTCCCAGGGGCGCGTCGCGGCATCCACCGAGCACCGTGCCCACCTCGCCGCGTACACGGTGCGCCCGGACGTCGAGGCGGTGGTGCACGCGCATCCGCCCGGGCTCTCCGCGTTCGCGATCCGCGGCGAGGCGCCCAATCTCAAGGCTCTGGACGAGGCCCGCGACGCGATCCACGCGCTCGCCGTCGTGCCCTACGCGCCCTCCGGCACCGAAAGTCTGGCCAAGGCGGTGGCGGCGGCGCTCCTGGGACAGGAAGGCACCCCGGCCTGCGACGTACTGATCTTGCGGAGCCATGGAGCCCTGGCGGTGGGCGGAAGCGTGGAGGAAGCGCTCTCGAGGCTGGAGATCGCGGAGCATCTCGCGATGACGCTGCTCCTGGCCGAGCGGCTGGGGTGAGCCGGCCGAGCCGCGGGAGCGAGTCAGGCGCCGATCGCGGAGCGGATCCGGGCGATCTGGCCGAGATGGTCCTCGCTGTGCGTGTGATGATCGAGCGCGATGCACGCCACGCGGGACCAGCGCGGCTTGAAGGCGCCCACACTCGCCGGCAGGTGCGTGAGAAACGCGATCGTCTCCTCTTCATCCTGGCGGATCCGGTCCAGGAGTTCCTGGACGCCGGGCCGGCGCTCCAGCACCCCCGCGATCCGGCTCGCGTTCGTGCAGGGATCGCTGCTCACCGTGGGACGCTCGCCGCGCGCCGCCTGGTCCAGCCAGCACTGGAGCATCCGCTCGACCAGAGAGAGGTGTGCCAGAACCTGTGCCACCGACCAGGCATCGGGAGTTTCGGGGCGATTGGCGTCCTTGTCGGAAAGCCCCGCCACCGCCCCCTCGAGCTTGGCATCCGCCTGCTTGATCGCGCTCCGCATGGTCTTGATGAGACGCTCGCGCGTGGGGGGCGGCTCGTCGCGACCGGTCCGGCACCCCAGCGTCACCGGGGCCTGAACCTCTTCACCGTTCCGAACGGCGCGCACCAGGACCCGGTCTCCGGGCTTCCGCGTCCGGATTGCCCGCACGAGGTCCTCGCCGTCCCTCACCGGGACGCTCTCGATGAAGACGACCACGTCTCCGGGCATGAGCCCTGCCCCCTCGGCGGGTCCGCCCCCGAGGACCGCCGCCAAGCGCACGCCGAGTCCGGGAGGCACCCCGGCGATCGGCCGCTCGGACAGCGTGATGTCGCGCGGGCCGATTCCCATGACGGCCTTGCGCGCCTCGCGGAGGTCGACCCCTCGCTCCCACACGGACTGGAGATTCTCGAGCGCCTCGCTCCAGGGGCCCTCGTCCTCGGAGTCGGGATCGGCAACCGAGACGCGCGTCTCCGCCCCCGCGAGCTTCACCAGATCCACCTCGATCCGGGCGTCGTCGCCGCGGCGTGTGGGCCGCAGCACCAGCCTCCGCCCTTCGACGAGCCGCTCCACGGTGGAATCCAGGCGAATCCCGAACGTGCCGCGGACGATGTAGGCGCCGCCCACCCGGAGGTCGATTTCGATCGCGTCCCCGAACCAGTAGTCCAGATGCTCGGAGCGGGTGAAGGCATGCCACACATCGATCGGGGGGAGTGCGATGACTGTTTCGGCGCGCCGGGAGGATCGGAGGAGGGGGCGCATGGCCGGAAGTCTGAGCGCCTCCGGGTCCGATTGCCACGCGAAAGATTTCGCATGAGGACGCGCCGAATCGGGCCTCCGAAACTACTCGCCGATGATCTTGATCAGCACCCTTTTGGGCCGGCGTCCGTCGAACTCGCCGTAGAAGATCCGCTCCCACGGCCCGAAATCCAGGGCACCGTCCGTGATCGCCACCACCACCTCGCGCCCCATGATCTGGCGCTTGTGGTGCGCGTCGGCGTTGTCCTCGCCGGTGCGGTTGTGCCGGTAGCGCTCCGGGCTCGGATCGTGCGGCGCCAGCTCCTCGAGCCAGCGCTTGTAGTCCTCGTGAAGGCCGGGCTCGTCGTCGTTGATGAACACGCTCGCGGTGATGTGCATCGCGTTCACGAGACAAAGTCCCTCCCGAACGCCGCTCTCGCGCACCGCCTCTTCGACTTGCGGCGTAATGTTCACGAAGTCCATGCGGGCGGGGATTCGGAAGGTGAGCGTCCGGCGCAGGTGCTTCATGCGCGCAGTATAACGATATTGACGACCCGGCATGGGAGGGCTATCGTCCTGTCTTGCCGCAACTGACGAACACACCGCGTACCACGATGCCGATCGAGATCACGGACGACCGCGCGCGAGTCGATGTCAGGCAATTGCTCGAGCTCTACAAGACCGCATGGTGGGCGCTGGAGCGCTCCGGCGAAGGCGTGGAGCGCGCGCTTCAGTATTCCCACCCCGTCGTCACGGCGTGGGACGAGGGGACGCTCGTCGGATTCACGCGGGTCATCTCCGACCGGACGTACCGGGCGACGATCTGGGACGTGATCGTCCGCCCGTCGCATCAGGGCCGCGGCATCGGCGCGCGGCTCGTTCAGTACGTGCTGGACCATCCGGATCTCGAGACGGTCACGAGTTTCCTCCTCCTCACGAAGGACAAGCACGGCTTCTACGAGCGTTTCGGATTCCGATCGGAGCGGGACATGGCGATGTTGCTGCGGCGATGAAACAGCGGCGAGCGAAGCAGGGACAAGAGAAGCAGCGGCGAGGCGCGGCCCCTGCGGCCCCTAGGGACGAAGGAGGGAAACCGGGAATGGAGAGTTTGAAGTCGACGAAGGAGATCGTGAAGTTCTGCGAGGAGCGCGGGGTGGAGATGATCCACCTCTGGTTCGTCGACATCCTGGGACAGCTGAAGAGCGTCGGAATCACCCTGCGCGTGCTCCAAGAGGCGCTCGACGAGGGCGTCGGGATCGACGGCTCTTCCGTCGAAGGCTTCGCGCGGATCTACGAGAGCGATCTCGTGGCCATGCCCGACCCGAGCACCTTCCAGATGCTTCCCTGGAAGGTCAACGGCGAGAACGTCGGCCGCCTGATCTGCGACATCCTGAATCCCGACGGAAGCCCGTATCCGGGCGACACGCGCCATGTGCTGAAGCGCGCGCTGAAGCGGATCGAGAAGCAGGGGTACACGTTCTATCTCGGGCCGGAGGCGGAGTACTTCTACTTCAAGGGGCTCAAGGACCGCACGCTCCTCGACTCCGCCGGCTACTTCGACCAGGTTCCCGACGACATCGGAACGGAGCTTCGGTCGCGCACGGTGGAAGCGCTTCAGGCGATGGAGATCTCCGTGGAGGCGTCCCATCACGAGGTGGCCTCCAGCCAGCACGAGATCGATCTCAAGTACGCCGATGCCCTCAAGATGGCGGATCAGTGCATCACCTACCGCTACGTCGTGAAGGAGATCGCGCGGCAGGGAGGCTATTACGCCACCTTCATGCCGAAGCCGGTCTACGGCGAGAACGGCAGCGGCATGCACATCCACCAGTCGCTCTTCAAAGGGGGGAAGAACCTCTTTTTCGACGCCAAGGACAAGTACCATCTCTCCAAGAACGGCCGCGCCTACCTGGCGGGGCTCCTGAACGCCATGCCGGAGATCTGCTCCATCACGAACCAGTGGGTGAATTCCTACAAGCGGCTCGTTCCCGGATTCGAGGCTCCGGTCTACATCGCCTGGGGCCAGCGGAACCGGTCCGCCCTGGTCCGGGTTCCTAACTACAAGCCAGGCCACGAGAAAGCCACGCGGATCGAGCTTCGCTGCCCGGACCCCGCGTGCAATCCCTATCTCGCCTTCGCGATCTGCCTGGCCGCGGGACTCAAGGGAATGGACGCCAACCTGACGCTTCGCGCGCCCGTGGAAGAGGATATCTACGAGATGAGCGCCAAGGAGCGCGACGAGCTCGAGATCGGGAGCCTCCCCGGGAGCCTCATCGAGGCGCTGGAGCTGACCGAGAAATCCAAGCTCGTCAAGGAAGCGCTGGGGGATCACGTGTTCACGAAATTCATCGAGAACAAGCGCATCGAGTGGGACGACTACCGGACGCGCATCACCGATTACGAGTTGGAGAAGTACTATCCGATCCTCTAGAGCTTCGATCCCAGCCCTGAGAGCCGCGACCCTGATCGTGGCGCTCCTCCTCGCGTTCGGCTGCGCGCGGCGCGCGCCCGAAGGGGGCGGCCCCGCCGTTCCATCCAACGCGGGCGAGGTCGGATCGAAGGCCCCGAATTTCGAGCTGATGGACCTTTCGGGGAAGAAGGCCCAGTTGTCCGATTTCACGGGCAAGGTCGTGATCCTGGACTTCTGGGCCACCTGGTGCGGGCCGTGCCGGGCCGAGGTGCCCGACCTCGTGCGGCTCCAGTCGAAATACCGCGACAAGGGCCTCCTGGTGGTCGGACTCTCCCTCGACGCGGAGGGAGCCTCCGCGGTGAAGCCCTTTGCCGAGGAGTTCAACGTGAATTATCCCATGCTTCTCGCCAACGCGGACACGGCGCGCCGGTTCGGGGGCATCATCGGAATTCCCACGACCTTCGTGCTGGACCGGCAGGGGCGGATCGTGAAGAAATTCATGGGACGCGTGGAGCAGAAGACCTTCGAGGAGGCGGTTCAGCCGCTCCTCGCGACGTAGCGCGCCCGTGTTCGAGTCCCAGGTCAACGAGGTATCCCTTCTCGCCGCGTTCTTCGCGGGGCTGGTCTCCTTCGTCTCGCCCTGCGTGCTGCCGCTCGTGCCCTCGTACATCACCTTCATCACGGGAGTCTCCTTCGACGAGCTGACCGCGGCCCATGCCGGCCCGCGCGTGCGGCGGCTCACGATGATCCATTCGCTCGCCTTCATTCTCGGTTTCTCCCTCGTCTTCATCGCTCTGGGGGCGACCGCGACGGTGGCGGGGCAGTTCCTGCGCGAGCATCAAGACCTGGTGCGGCGCGTGGGCGGAGTCCTCATCATCCTCTTCGGGATCTTCCTGACGGGATGGATCCCGATCCCCGCGCTCTCGCGCGAGCGGAAGAAGCAGCTCACCACGAAGCCGCTCGGCATCCTGGGATCCGTGCTGGTGGGCATCACCTTCGCGGCAGGCTGGACCCCCTGCATCGGTCCCATCCTCGCCTCGATCCTGATCTACGCCAGCACCGCCAAGACCGTGGGGACGGGGATCCTCCTGCTTTCCGTCTATTCGCTGGGGCTCGCGGTGCCCTTCTTCATCGCCTCGCTCGCGCTGAATTCCTTCCTCGCCGCCTCGAGGCGGATCCGGGGCCAGCTCCGGACGATCGAGATCGCGAGCGGGGTGATCCTCATTCTCTTCGGGATTCTCCTCGTGAGCGACCTCTTCCCGAGGTTCGTCTCCTTCCTCTCCCATTTCCTTCCGGTCCTAGGCTAGCCGCTAAATATTTCCCCTCGTTCTGCCGATTCATTTCACGCGGGGGCCCATGGGGGTGCCCTCCGGATCCCAGACGTTCTCGAGCGGCGTACCCGATCGGCTCCGGCAGGCCTTGCCTTCCGGCGGACGAGGCCCATGCAGACCAGAAGCAGACCGACCCGACCCTTTTCCATCCCCGAACCCACCCAGCTTCCGGGCCCTCTCGCGACTCTCCGCATGCTGAATCAGGTCGCGCGCTCCCTGGGCCAGATCGAGGGCCAGGCCTCTCCATTCGTCGCCGTGATCGAAGGGGTGCGGACGCTGCTCCACGCGGACGGGGTCGCGGTCCTGGTCCGGGACTCCTCGGGCGACTATGTCTTCCGCGTGGCGCACGGCGGGCTGGCCGAATGGGACGACTACACGCTCTCGGTCTCGGGCTCGGGGCTTCTGGAAACGCTCCACGCGCGGGATCAGGTCACCCTGTTCAAGAGAGCGCAGCGGAATCCCTGGGCGGGCGAGTTCCTTCTCGCCGCGGGGATGAACTGGGGCGCGCTCGCCCCGATCCGCATCCGGGACCAGAGCGTCGGGGCGCTCCTGGTCAACAACCGCCGGGCGGTCCACGTCAGGGCCGAGCACATCGAGGCGTTCGAGAATCTGGCGACCCTGGCCGGCGTCGCGATCCAGGAGGAGCACCTCCGGGAGGATCTGGAGGACCTCTTCATGAGCGTGATCGTCTCGCTGACCATGGCACTCGAAGCGAAGGATCCCTACACCGAGGGGCACTCGGTGCGCGTGGCCGCCTACTCGGAAGCCATCGGCAAGCAGCTGGGGCTGCCCACCGAAGCCCTGGACCTGATCCACCGGTCCTGCCTCCTGCACGACATCGGGAAGATCGCGGTGGACGAGACGATCCTCGCGAAGAAGGGTCGCCTGAATCCGCTGGAGCGGGAGAAAATGGACATGCACGTCCTCATCGGGGAGGACATCCTCCGGCCGATCGCGCTCCTCCACCCGCTCCTTCCCGGGGTGAGGCACCACCACGAGCAGTTCGACGGCAGGGGATACCCGGACGGGCTCAAGGGGGAAGAGATTCCGATCGAGGCGCGCATCATGGCGGTCGCGGATGCGTTCGATGCCATGACCTCGAGCCGTCCCTACCGCGAGGCGCTCCCCGAGGAGGAGGCGCTCGCCGAGCTTCGGCGGGCGGCCGGCGCGCAGTTCGATCCGCGCGTGGTGGCGGCGTTCGAGCAGATTTATCCTGCCGTGAAGCGCACGCTCGAGAATCTACGACCGCGCGTGGGCTGACGCGTCCTGGGTAAAGCTGCGGATGTAGCGGAGGGAGAGCGGTGTCTCCCTCGAAAATGGTGAAGATAAATGTTCCACGGGAGACACCGCTCCCCCTCCCTGGCACTCTCAGATTCCCCCTAAGACACGTCCAGCGCGGGCATGTATATCACCGAGCCGCGACGGGCCGCATCTTGCGCAGCGTCACGGTCGTGCCGTGGTCGGCACGGGTCTCGAAGGTCACTTCGTCCATGAGCTCGCGCATGAGGTAGATGCCGCGCCCGTGAGGATCGAGAAGGTTCGAGGGATCGGTGGGGTTCTGGACCTTCGACGCGTCGAATCCGCGGCCATGATCGTCCACGCGCACCGCAATCTCCGTGGCGCTTACCTGGAAGATGAAGGTCACCGACTTGTCGGCCGCGAAGACGTTCCCGTGCTGGATGGCGTTGGTGCCCGCCTCGATCACGGCGTACGTGACCTCGTCCACCATCTTCTCCTCGAAATCGTACTGCCCGGTAAGCTCGCGGATGAGGGCGTGGACGAGCGAGAGCAGCTCGAGACGGCTGCCGATCGTGAGGGTGATGGCGCCGTTCTCGTCCGCTTGGGGTGTCGGCCTGCCGGCTCCCATGCGGGCTACTGTATCAGAACCCGAAACGGCTTCGTCAATGGAAGGTGCGCAAACGGGGGCGGTCTCACAGCACTTTCAGGGCGACCAGGGTGATGTCGTCCGCCTGCTCGGCGCCCTGCGTGAACAGCGAAACGTCGGCCGAGATGGCCTCCAGCATCTGCCGGGCCGTGAGGTCCCTGGAGAGGCCGCCCGCCAGCTCGAAGAGGCGCTCCTCCCCGTAATCCTGCATCGCGCGGTTCCGGGCGTCGGTGATGCCGTCCGTGTAGAGGATCAGCGCATCTCCAATTGCTAGCGGCGTGCTCGTCTCGCCGTAGGCAGCCTCCGCGTCGATCCCGAGCGGGATGCCGCCGAAATCGAGGAAGCGGCTGCCGCCCCGCGCGGGGAGCAGGATCGGATAGTTGTGGCCCGCGTTCGAGAACGAGAGGTCCAGGCCGGCCGCGGAAACGCGCGCCAGGAAGCAGGTGGCGAACCGGTCGTCGGGGGTCGCGTCGAAGACGAGCCGGTTCAGGCGGTCCATCATCTCCCGGACCGGCTTGCCATCCTGCGCCTGGGTACGAACCGACGCCTGCACCATGGAGGCGAGGAGCGCCGCGGGCACGCCCTTGCCCGCCACATCGGCGATGGTGATGAGGTAGCTTCCCGCGCCCACGTCCACGATGTCGTAGTAGTCGCCCCCCACCTGCTTGTTGGGCACGTTCATCGCCGCGATCCCGAACCGGCCCATCTCGGGAAGGCGCCTGGGCAGGAACTGCTGCTGGATCCGGCGCGCGACCGCGAGCTCCTCCTCGAGCACGGATTTCGCGAGGTTCTCCTCGTAGAGGAGGGCGTTCTTCAGGGCCACGCTCGTCTGATTGGCGAGCGTTTCCAGAAGGGACATCTCCTCCGCCGTGTAGCGCGTCTCCGTGATCTTCCGTCCCAGCGAGATGAGACCCAGGAACTGTCCGGCGTGCCGCAGCGGGAGCACCAGATAGGGGTCCGTCGTGAGAAGCGGATCCAGCCCTCCGTTCTCGTTCCGCTCGGCCCCGAGGTCGCGCATTTCCTCGTGGCGGACCATGGAGAGCCCCTCGGTGAAGCGATCGAGGGAGGTGCGTGGGATCGAGGCGATCGCCTCCAGATCCACGCGTCCCCCGAAGCCGCGCGCCACCGGATCGCGCGCCCCGGGCGCGATGAGAAGCACCGTGGTCCGGGCGGACACTCCCTCGCGGAGCGTCTCCACGACGGCGTCGGCGAGCGACCTCAGATCCAGCATCGTCAGCACCTCGCCGCTCATGCGGCGAAGGAGCGTCCGGTGGTCGCTTCGCTCGCGCAGGAAGAACTTCTCCAGCGCCTCCTCCAGCCAGGAAACCACGGGCTGGAAGAGCACCAGCGCGATGAGGAGGATCGCGGTCTCGAATACCGTGACGTCGAATCCCGTCACGGACTGGAGCAGCGCGTCCAGCTGACGGATGACGGTGAGATAGACGCTGACCAGGAACGCCGAGGTGAGCGCGTAGAGGATGGACTTCCGCGCGATCAGCTTGGCGTCGAGGAACCGGTAGCGCACCATCGAGTAGGCGATCCCCGCGGAGCCGAGGACGAGGGCCGCCACGATCAGGGTCGAGCGCGTGAGCGGCGGCCAGGAATGGTTGAGGAGCGTGGGAATCGGGACCGCGACCGCGTAGAGGCCGGCGCAGGAGGCCAGACCGAAGAAGATGGTGCGGAGCTGTGCCCGGATCCGGGTGTTCGTGGCTCGCCGGTAGCTCAGCCAGAGCAGCGTGAGCGCGGCCGCGATGTAGAGGAGATTCACCGCGGAGAAGAGGACCACGTGGAATCCGAAGAGGAGCTCCGTCGGCACGCGCAGCACGTGCACGATGGTCGAGCCGATCGTGTTCCGGGACATCCAGGCGATGGGCTTGTCGAATACCGCTCCCTGCGTCTGGAGAAGCATGATCCCCAGATGGAAGACGTGCGGGGCGAAGATCCACAGGCCCGCGAGGGGCACGCGACGCACGAGCCGGTTCTCCGACGGAAACACGCAGGCGAAGTAGAGGAGCGAGGGAAAGAAGAGCTCCCAGAGATAATTGAAGGAGCGTAGGAGATCCGTCCCGCCCGAGAGCTTCTTTCCTCCCGCTCCCTCCAGGATGAACCCGATCGCGCCCAGCACGGAGCCCAGGCCGCCGAAGAAAAGCATGAGGGCGGTGGCCCGGTTCGCTTTCTCCCGAGGCGCTTCGCGCAGGATCACGATGCCGAGGAGGAAGACGAGCCCGCCGACGATCAGGTAGAGGGTGGCGACCGTAAAGCTGTGCATGAGACCTTCCTCTAGCGGGCCACCGGTTCGTCCGGGAGTAGCGACGCGGGCGTGAGCAGGAGCGGGATTCCGGGGCTCATGAGCATGGATCGAAGCCCCTGTTCTTCGTAGGTCCGGCGTTCCGGCGCGACGGGCGCGGCCAGCCCGTCCCTCGATCCGAGACCGAGCCTCGACGCCACGGACCCAGGAAGGCTCGGCAAGCGGAAGAGCCTTTGCCTGGGATACTCCTCGATGCGGACACGCCGGCCCCTCGGGATTCCAGCAGCGGCCTTCGCCTCCTCGATCGTGCGATCGAGGCCCGCGATCTCGTCCACGAGCTTGAGCTCCAGCGCTTTCCTGCCCGCGTACACGTGGCCCTGCGCGATCTCACGGACGCGCTCCACAGGGAGACCGCGCCCCTGCGCGACGTGGGTCGTGAATTCGTCGTAGAGATCCATGATGCCGCGCTTCACCACTACGCGCTCGCGGTCGTCCAGGTTCCGCTCCGGGATCTGGAGTCCTATGAGAGGAAGGATGAGGCCGCCCAGGAGATCCGCGCTCTTTCCCATCTGCACGCGGTCGGTGGTCATGCCGAGCTTCTTCCCCAGCCCTTCGTCCCAGATCCAGCCACCGATGACCCCGATGGACCCGGTGATCGTAAAGGGAGAGGCATGGATCCGGCCGGCGTCCATGCTGATCCAGTACCCGCCGCTCCCCGCCACGCGCCCCTGGCTGACGAAGAGAGGCTTCCCCGACGGCCGATACGCCCTCATCTCCCGCGCGAGCAGATCGGAGGCGAGCGGATCTCCTCCCGGTGAGTCGGCGCGGACGACCACCGCCTTCACGTCCCGGCGCTCCCGGAATGCCTTCAGGGCCTTGGAGGTGGTCCGCCCCCGGATCCCCGTGTCCATGGCGCATTCTCCGATGGCGTAGACCAGCGCGATCGTGGGCCTGGGTCCCCACACCTCGTCCGGCTGCCAGCGGCGGAGCCGCAGCGAACGCGGCGTGGCGAACGCGACCCGCCGGCCGGCGACGCTCCTCGCCACTTCGCGCAGCGAATCGGGTCCCGCGATCGCGTCGATCCACCCGAGCTCGAGGAGTCTCTTGGGCATGAGGGCCGGCTCCTCGTTCACCGTCAGATCGTACTGGGCCCGGCTCATCCTTCCGGAGCTCGTGATTCCGTCCGCCATCTCCTCGTACGTCGCCCGCACCAGGTCGGCGCGCTGCTCCCGGTCCGGCTCGGACATGTCGCGGCGCGAAAGCGTCTCGAGCGCGGACTTGTACTTGAAGTAGCGCCACTCCTCGAACCCCAGCCCCAGCTTCTCCAGCGTGCCCCTCAGGTAGGTCTTCGTGGTCGAGACGCCCGGAATCGTGAGCATTCCAAACGGATCCATGAGGATGCGGTCCGCGGCCGTCGCGAGGTAATAGTCCTTGGCTCCCGGCAGGTCGAGGTAGACGACCGACTTCTTCCCGGCCCGCCGGAGCGCGAGCAGCTTCTCGCGGACTTCCCAGACGATCTCGATGTTGGCGTCGAATCCGGAGAGATTGACCGCCACCCCGGCCACGGTCGGATCCTCGATCGC
>Ga0066665_10000867_pt1 | contig 13162 bp, 11 predicted proteins | sample GraSoiAngelo_114_FD_75175 | JGI IMG/M metagenome (GOLD analysis project Ga0066665, IMG submission 75175) | Grasslands soil microbial communities from the Angelo Coastal Reserve, California, USA - 14_0903_13_40cm | ecosystem: Environmental > Terrestrial > Soil > Grasslands | place: USA...
GACAGCCACGGGTGCTTGTCGGCCGTGCTGTGGCGATGGCTCCCGGGGAGGTCGAGCACGGCGGATGGCGACCTCGACGGGAGTGTGATAGCGGAGGCTCGAGTGTGGTCGGACCTCGTTGTAGCTGCGTCGGTATTGTTCGATGATGACCGCCGCTTCGTGCACGGTGAAGAACGCCTCCTGGTTGAGACACTCGTCGCGGAAGCGGCTGTGAAAGCTCTCGCCCACCCCATTCTGCCACGGCTTGCCGGGGTCGATGTAGGCCGTCGTGATCCTCTCCCGCGCGAGCCACCGCTGGATCCGGCGGGCGATGAATTCCGGCCCGTTGTCGCTGCGCAGAAAGTGCGGCGCACCGCGGCGGGCCACCAGCTGCGTGAGGACCGGCAAGACGCGATCGCCGGGCAGCGAGCGCGCCACGGTGATGGCGAGGCACTCCTTCGTGAACTCGTCGACCACGGTCAAACACTTGAAGGGCGTGCCGTCGGTACAGGCATCGTGGATGAGGTCGTAGGTCCACACGGCGTTGGGCCGATCGGCGAGCGGACGCACCCGCGCCCCCGTCCGGACCTTCCGCCGCACCCGGCGCCGGGGCAGCGCGAGGCCAGCGCCCTGCCAGAGTCGGTGCACCCGCTTCGCATTGACCGTGAGCCCGCGCCGGTGCAGCAGGGCCCACATGCGTCGATACCCGTACCGGGGATGGGCCGCCGCCAGGCGCTGCAGTTCAGCTACGAGCGCCGCATCGCGCGCCGGCCGACGGGCCGCATAGCCCAGGGCCGAGCGCGCGACGTGCAGCAGCACGCACGCCCGGCGACAGGACAGCCGGCGGGTCATCGCGTAGCGTACCTGGGCCCGGCGGACCGCTACGCGCTCCATTTTTTTGCGTTGATCTCCTTGAGCACCTCGAGCTCGAGCTCCCGATCGGCGAGGAGTCCCTTCAACCGGGCGTTCTCGCGTTCCAGGCGCTTGAGCCGGATGGCCTCCGTCTCCGTGAGGCCGCCGTACTTCTTGCGCCACCGATAGAACGTGTGGCGGGAGATTCCGTTACGCCGAATAAAGCTCGCGACCGTCTGCCCGCTCAGCTCCTGCTCGCGCAGCAGGCGGACGATCTGCTCTTCGTGAAATCGGCTGACCCGCATCGGACGTCCCCTCTCGGGCACCCTGTAGCATATGTCTCAGGTCCGCTGGTCCGAAAGACGGGGGGCACTCCAACCCCGTCGCGCCGGTGTCGCAAAAGCGCCCTATGATGCCGCAAAAACGCCCTAGTGGGCCGGTGCACGGCTCGCCAGGCTGTCTTCGTGCGGCCTTCCGCCGCCGGGTAATTGCCAACCTCATGGCGAACGTCACGCTGCCGCGGGGGTCGGGATGGCGCGAGTCTTGATCATCGACGACGATGCCGGAGTGCGGAACAGCTTGCGCGCGCTCCTCGAACGCGCCGGGTACGAGGTGCTCGACGCGCCGGACGGTCGGGCGGGACTGCGGATGCACGCCACTCAGCCCGCGGACCTGATCATCACCGATCTGTTCATGCCCGACTACGACGGCATCGAGACCATCCTCGAGCTGCGCCGCACCGACCCGACGGCGAAGGTCGTCGCCGTGTCCGGAGGGGGATTCGGGGGCAGCCTCGATCTGAGCGCCGACGCACGGTCGCTCGGCGCTCTGCGCACGTTCCGGAAGCCTCTGAACGGGCAGCAGGTGCTGGAGGCCGTTCGCGAGATTCTCGGTCCCGGGGGGACCGGCTGATCGCAGCTTCGTTCCGCGCCCCGCCGGGTGCGACGCAAGATCAAACAGAACTTCAACAAGCCTCTGAGCGCGGCCGGTCACAAGCCGGCCGCGTCCGCGTTACCTTTCGGCGCGACCCGTGCGGGGGCCGGGTGGGCCTGGGGGGGGGGGTCGGCGGACGGGGTTGCGACTCACAGAGGTAGCGACCAGAGGAGAGGGATCGGGCCATGAAGCTCTCCGAAGTTGCGATCGGGCGACCGGTGCTCGCGAGCATGGCGAGCGCCGCGCTGGTGTTGTTCGGCGTCATCGGCTACTCGCGCCTGTCGGTGCGAGAGTTCCCGGACGTCGATCCTCCGGTCATCTCGGTGACGACCTCCCTGCCGGGCGCGAACGCCCAGGTCGTCGAGAGCGCGGTGACCGATGTCCTCGAGGAAGAGCTCTCCACCATTCAGGGGCTCCGCACGCTAACGAGCACGTCCCAGGAGGAGTTCAGCCTCATCACGCTCGAGTTCACCCTCGACCGGCCCGTGGACGTCGCCGCGCAGGACGTGCGCGACAAGGTGTCGCGGGTGCGCAGCCGGTTGCCCCAGGACATCCTGGAGCCGGTGATCGCCAAGCAGGAGGCGGATGCCCAGCCCTTCATATACCTCGCGCTGTCGGGGGCGAACTACGACCTGATGCAGCTGTCCGACGTCGCGGACCGCGTGGTGAAGACGCGGCTCCAGAGCCTGCCGGGCGTGGGCAGCGCTCAGATCTTCGGCGAGCGCCGCTACGCGATGCGGGTCTGGGTGAAGCCCGACCAGCTGTCGGCCCGGGGGCTCACGGTCCAGGACGTCGAAACCGCGATCCGCACCCGCAACGTGGAGATCCCGGCGGGCCGGATCGAGTCCTCGCGCCGGGAGTTCTCCGTGCGTTCGCTGGGCGAGCTCAAGACCCCTCAGGAGTTTGGAGAGCTCGCCGTCGCGAGCCAGGGCGGCCAGCTGGTGAAGCTCAAGGACATCGCCCGGGTGGAGCTTGGGCCCGAGGACGACCGCTCGGTGTTCCGGTACAACGGGAACCCGTCCGTGGCGATCGGGGTGGTGCGGCAGTCCAAGGCGAATCTGCTGGATGTCGCCCGCCGCATCCGCGCCGAGCTGCCGGCGATCAACCAGGTCCTGCCGCCCGGCGTGAAACTGGACGTCGGATTCGACCTATCGGTGTTCGTCACGCACTCGATCGACGACGCGCGCCTGACGCTCGTGATCGCGGCGATCCTGGTGGTGTTCATCATCTTCATCTTCCTGCGCAATTTGCGGGCGACGATCATCCCCGGGCTCGCGATCCCGGCGTCGATCGTTTCCACGTTCGCGATCATGTACTTCCTCGGCTTCTCGATCAACAATTTCACGCTGCTCGCGCTCACGATCGCGATCGGCATCGTGGTGGACGACGCCATCATCGTGCTCGAGAATGCCTACCGCCATCAGGAGGAGCTGAACGAGCCGCCCGAGCAGGCGGCGCTGCGGGGCTCGAACGAGATCGGCTTCGCGGTGATCGCGACGACCATCGCGCTGGTGGCGGTCTTCACGCCGCTGGCCTTCCTGCAGGGGACGACGGGGCGCCTGTTCAACGAATTCGGCATCGCGGTCGCGGGCGCGGTGGTGATCTCGGGCTTCGTGGCGCTGACCCTCACGCCGATGCTGTGCGCCAGGATCCTGCGCGTGCCGCACGAGCACGGGGCGCTCTTTGTCGCGTTCGAGCGCGGCTTCCAAGCCTTGAGCGAGCACTACCGACGCTGGGTCGGGGGCGCGGTGCGCCACCGCGGCCTCGTCATGACCGGCGCCGTGGGGGCCGTGGCCCTTGCCGCGGTGCTGTTCTCCCGCCTCAAGTCGGAGTTCGTGCCCCAGGACGATCGCGGATACTTCATCGTGTTCGCGCAGGGGCCCGAGGGCGCCACGCTTCCGTACATGGACGGCTACCAGCGGCGGCTGGAGGAGATCATCGGCCGCACGAAGGACATCGAGGGGTACTTCAGCATCGTGGGATTCCAGGGGCGCGTGAGCCAGGGAATCATGTTCGCGCGGCTCACCGACTGGAGCAAGCGCCGCCGCACCGTGCAACAGGTCGTCGGGGAGGTGCAGCCGCAGTTCTTCGGCATCCCGGGCGTCCTGGCGTTCGCCAACGTTCCGGCGGCGTTCGGGGGCTTCGGCCAGCCGGTACAGTACGTGGTGCAGAACCCCGACTTCGCGCTGCTCGGCAAGGCCATGGACACGCTCGTGACCCGGGCGCGCGCGATCAAAGGGCTCGTCAACGTCAATACCGATCTGCGGGTCAACAAGCCCGAGCTGACCGTCGCCTTCGACCGCGACCGGGCGGAGGACATCGGGGTGCCGGTGGGGGACATCGCGGCGGCGCTCCAGACGTTTCTCGGCGGCCGGCGCGTGAGCACGTTCACGCGCAACGACAAGCTCTACTACGTCATGGTCCAGCTCGACTCCGCCCAGCGCCGCACGCCGAGCGACCTGTCGGGGCTGTACGTGCGGGGGCGCAACGGCCAGCTCGTGCAGCTCGACGCGGTGGCGCACGTCCGCGAGGGCGTGGGGCCCCGACAGCTGAACCACTACAACCGTGTACGCGACTTCACGCTCACCGCCGGGCTCGCCCCCGGCTTCGCTCTGGGCGAGGCGCTGGATTCGCTGGACCGGGCGGCGCGCGCCGTCCTGCCCCGAGGCAGCTCGACCGCGCTGGCGGGCGAGTCCCGCGATCTCAAGGAGAGCGGCGGCGCCCTGTACTTCGCGTTCGGGGTCGCGCTGGTGGTCGTGTTCATGGTGCTCGCCTCCCAGTTCGAGTCGCTCGTGCACCCGTTCACGGTGCTCCTCGCCGTGCCGCTCGCCGTCACGGGCGCGCTCGCGACGCTGTTCGCGGTGCGGTCGACCCTGAACCTCTACAGCCAGATCGGCATGATCCTCCTCATCGGCCTCGTGACCAAGAACTCGATCTTGCTGGTCGAGTACACCAACCAGCTGAAGGCCCGCGGCATGGATACGGTGGCCGCGGTGATCGAGGCGGGCCGGATCCGCCTGCGGCCGATCCTCATGACGTCAGTGGCGACGATCATGGGCGCGCTCCCCGTGGCCATGGGGCTTGGCGCCGGCTCGGCGTCCCGGCGGCCGCTCGGGTACGCCATCGTGGGCGGCATCTTCTTCTCCACGGTGCTCACGCTGTTCGTGGTGCCCGTGGCGTATGTGCTGCTCGACCGCTTGACGGCGCGGGAACCGCGCGATCTGCGGGCGAGCGAACCCGTGGAGGCCGACTGATGCTGCCCCTCGTCGCGGCTCTACATCTCCAGCTCCAGTTCCAGCTCCAGGTCGTGGATGCCGCTCCCGATTCGGTTCCGACCGTCACGTTGTCCGAGGCGCTCCGCCGGGCGACCGGCCTCGACCCGAACTATGTGGCGGCCGTCGGCCAGGTGGACAACGCCGCCTGGGCGCGACGCAGCGCGTTCTCGGTCTTCGTCCTGCCCTCCATGACTCTGAGCACCGACTTCGCCTGGCCGAATCCGCAAAGCGTCAACTTCGTCACATTCCAGAAGGTGCCGCGTCAAGTGACGGCGCAGCTCACCGCCCGTTACGACCTGTTTCTGGGTGGGCAGAAGCTCGCCGAGCTGTCCCGCTCGGGGGCGGCGCTGGAGGGGGCCCACGCGGGCGAGCTCGCGGCGCGGTTCGCGGCGGCGCTGCTCACCGAGTCCGATTACTATGCCGTGCTGGCGAGCCAGGAGCTGCAACGGGTGGCGCGCGAGCGCGTGCGGCGCGCCGAGGAGCAGTTGGCGGTGGCGCGGGCCCGAGTCGCGACGGGGGCGGCGGTGCAGACCGATTCGCTGCAGCTGCGTCTCGAGCTGACGCAGGCGCGCGTGAGTTTGCTCGAGCAGGAGTCGGCGCTGCGGCTCGCGCGGCTCGAGCTGGGGCGGCGGGTGGGGGTGGCGGGACCGGCGGACGCTGCGCCCCTCGATACCGCTCCGGCGCCGGAGCTACCCCTCAGCCTGGCCGATGCGATCGCGCAGGCCGCGACCCAGGGGCCTCAGTACCGTGTGGCGCAGGCGAACGAGCGGGCCGCCAGCGCGGCGTTCCGCGCCACGCTGGGTCAGTACCTCCCCCACGCGACGCTGACCTTCAACGCACTCGCCTTCGACACGCTATTCTTTCCGTCGGACTTCAAGCGGACGACGTTTACCCTCGGGGTGTCCTTCCCGCTCTGGGACAACGGGCAGCGCGAGGTTGCGCTGAGCCAGGCGCGGGTGAACCGCGACGTCGCGCGAGCGATTCGTCAGGACATGGACCGGGCCGTGCAGCACGACGTGACCGCCGCGTACGACGGCTACGTCACCGCGCGCGCCAGCGCCGAGCTCGCGGGCGAGGGGCGGCGAGTGGCGCGAGAAAACTTCCGCGTGCAAGAGAGCCGCTATCGGGCGGGTGCGACCACGATCCTCGACCTCCTCAAGGCGCAGTCCGACCTCGACGACGCGGAGTCCGCTCTGGTGCAGGCGCGGTACGCGACGCGACTGGCGCTGGCGGGGCTCGAGACCATCCTCGGCCGGCGTCTCTTTACCGAACCGGAACGATGAGCGACCGCGACAGGGCGCGTCGAGCGTGGTGCGCAGCGGCGGTGGTGGTCGTCGTCGTCGCCGGGGCGTGCAAGAAGAGCCGGGCCGGTGGACCGGGGGGCGTCGGGGGCGGCGGCCCGATGGGCCTCCCCGTCGAGGTCGCCGTTGCCCGCATCGACACGGTGCGCGACGAGATCACCGCGACGGGTGAGATCGAAGCGGTGCAGTCGATCGACCTGCGCCCGGAGGTGGACGGGCGGATCGTCGACATCCTGGTCCGCGAGGGCCAGGAGGTCGAGAAGGAGGCGCCGCTCTTCAAGGTGGACGACGCTCAGCTCCGGGCCCAGGTGGCCCAACTCGAGGCCCAGCGCGACCTGGCACAGCAGGCGTTGGCGCGGACGAAGGACCTGGCAAATCAGAATGCCTCGTCGGCCGCGGACCTGGAGCGCGCCGAGGCGACGGCCCGGAGCGCGCAGGCGGAGTACGACCTCCAGCGCATCAGACTCGAGCGCACGACCGTGCGGGCGCCGTTCACCGGCGTGGTGGGGCAGCGGTACGTCAGCCTGGGGGACTACGTCACAACCAGCACGCGCCTCGTGTCCCTCCACACGGTGAACCCGCAACGCGCCTCCTTCCCGGTGCCGGAGCGGTTCGCGCGGCTGCTGCGCCCCGGACAGAAAGTCACGTTCCGGGTCGCGGCAATTCCCGGTCGCGATTTCACGGGGCAGGTGGACTTCGTGGACCCCGTCATCCAGCTGCCGGGCCGCACGATCATGGTGAAGGCCCGGGCCCCGAACGGCCAGCGGCTGCTGCAACCGGGGATGTTCATCGAGGCGCGGCTCGTCACCGCGGTGCGCCCCGGGGCGATCGTGATCCCGGAAGAGGCCGTCGTTCCGCTGCAGGGCGCGAACGTCGTTTGGGTCGTGAGCGACGGGAAGGCGGAGCGGCGCTCCGTGACTCTCGGCGTTCGCACGCCGGGCTTCGTCGAGGTGACCACGGGCGTCGATGCCGGCGCACAGGTTGTGGTGGGGGGCCTGGAGCTGCTCGCCCCCGGCGCACCGGTGCAGGCGAAGCTGGTGGAGCGCGTCCCGCGAGCAGCGCCGGCAGGCTCCGACCGGCCCTAGCCCGGTGTCGTCTCGATCGCCGGGGCACGCTCTTGCGAATTGGCGTCCGATTTCTCAACCTTGGACTCTTGATCAGGAGAGAAGGGAAACAGGCGATGGCGGGAACCCCGAAACGCAGGCCGACGACCAAGCGCGCAGGCAAGGTGAAGGAGGGTCGGCCGGTTCGCGGTCCGGCGGCCCCCTCCGACGAAGAGGTTCGCCGGCGGGCCTACGAGCTGTACCGGGAGCGAGGCGAGGAGCCCGGCCACGAGCTCGACGACTGGACCCGGGCCGAACGCGAGCTGCGCGGCGACGAGTAACGGCCCGCCCGCGCGGGATGAAGCCCTCGACCGTCTCAGCAGCATGCGCTTCAGCTGCGATTGCCTTCGGCGCCGCGGCGCTAGTGGGCTGGTGGCTCGACATCGACCTGCTGAGGCGCGGGGCCCCGGGGCGCGTGACGATGAACCCCGTCACGGCGGTCGTCCTCATCGTGGCCGGCGCGGCGCTGCTGCTCTCGGCAGAGCCGGACCGTCCGCCTCCGGCTCGGCGGCTCGCCCAGGGCTTGGCTGCTCTAGTCGTCCTGGTCGGTGGTGCGCGGTTGGGGGCCTATCTCTCGGCCTGGAATGTCCCCCTGGATGGCCTGCTGTTTCCTGCGCGCGTCGCCGCCGTCGGCTCTCGGTTGGCCCAGCTCGCCGCGTTGAACTTCGTCCTCACCGGGTTGGCACTCGCCCTCTTGCGCCTGGAAGGTCGTCGGGTCCACGCCGTCCTGCAGACTCTGCTTCTCGGGTCGGGCCTCACAACCCTGGCCGCCTTGCTCGGGCACCTCTACGGGGCGGACATGCTGCACGGCCCGATGGCTCTGAACACAAGCCTCGCGTTCCTCGCCCTCACGACCGGCGCTCTGTTTGCGCGTCCCGACGAGGGGCTCGTGGCGCTGTTGCGAGGCGACACTCCGGCCGGGGCGCTCGTCCGGCGACTGCTGCCCGCCGTCGTGCTGATCCCCGTGGTGCTGGGCTGGCTCCGGCTGCTCGGCCAGAAGGCCGGGCTCTACGAGACGGAAGGCGGCTCCGCGCTCTTCGTCGTCACCACCATTGTCGCTCTGGCGGGACTCACATGGTGGAGCGCGCGCTCCATCGAGCGCGCCGATGCCCGCCGGCGCGAGGTGGAAGGAGCCCTTCGCGGATCGGAGGGACGGTTTCGCACGCTGGCGGCGTCTGCAAACGACGCGATCGTGTCCGCCGACGCTGCCGGCCTGATCACCTATTTCAATCCCGCGGCCGAACGCATCTTCGAGTACGGGGCGAGCGAGCTTGAGGGACGTCCGATCACCATGCTCATGCCCGACCGATACCACGACGCCCATCTGGCGGGACTGGCACGTTACCTGGCCACGGGCGAAGCCCACGTGATCGGGAGAACGGTCGAGCTCACGGGGCGCAAGAAGGACGGATCTGAGTTCCCGGTCGAGCTGTCGCTCGCAAGTTGGCGGGAGGGAGCGCGGCAGGTCTTCACCGGGATCTTGCGCGACATCACCGACCGCAAGCAGGCGGAGGACACGTTGCGCCGCTATGCCGCGCAGCTCGAGGCGGCAAACTCCGAGCTCGACGCCTTCGCCTACTCGGTGTCGCACGACCTCCGCGCGCCGCTCCGCAGCATCGATGGCTTCAGCCGCGCCGTGCTCGATGATTGCGGCGATCAGCTCGACGAAACCGGACGGGCGCACTTCGGCCGCATCCGCGATGCGGCCCGCCGGATGGCGGGGCTGATCGACGACCTGCTCAATCTGTCGCGTCTCACGCGCGCTCCCATGAAACGGGAGTCGGTCAGCCTCAGTGCCATCGCCGCCGCCGTCGCCTCGGAGTTCTGCAGAAGCGGGCCGGGGCGGGCGGCGGAATGGGTCATCGCTCCCGGCCTGCTGGCCGACGGGGACCCGCGGCTGCTGCGGGTGGCGCTCGAGAACCTGCTGGAGAACGCCTTGAAGTACTCTCGCAGCCAGCCGCAGCCGCGCATCGAGTTCGGCCGCAGCTTGGCCAACGGCTCGCAGGCGTACTACGTTCGCGACAACGGAGCCGGGTTCGACATGGCGTACCGCGACAAGCTGTTCAAACCGTTCCAGCGGCTGCATCCCGCCGGCGAGTTCGAGGGGAGCGGGGTCGGCCTCGCGACCGTCGCCCGGGTCATCAGGCGCCACGGAGGACGCATCTGGGCGGAGGGGGAAGTTGGGCGCGGAGCGACGTTCTATTTCACTCTGGCGCCGGACCAGACGCCGCAGCCATGACGGACAAGATGATTCTACTGGTCGAGGATAACCGGGACGACGAGGTACTGACGCTCCGTGCCCTGAGGAAGAATCGCATCACCAACGAGGTCGTCGTGGTGCGCGACGGCGCGGAGGCGCTCGAGTATCTGTTCGGGACGGGCCGGTACGAGGGTCGCGATACGACCGTCATGCCCGACCTCATCCTGCTCGATCTGAAGCTCCCGAAGGTCGACGGGTTGGAAGTCCTGCGCCGCTTGCGCGCCGACCAGGGAACGCGCTCGCTGCCCGTGGTCATTCTGACGTCGTCGACCGAGGAGCAGGACGTGCTCAAAGGCTACGGTCTGGGCGCCAACAGCTACATTCGCAAACCGGTCGACTTCGACGAGTTCACGGAGGCCGCTCGGCAGCTCGGCGTCTATTGGCTGGTCCTCAATCAGGGCCCGCCGAAGCAGAGAGGGCCGTAGCTCTCAACGCGCGAGGCCGCTGGATGATCGTCTATCTGAACGGCCGATATGTGGATCGGACGCGGGCGACCGTCGCCGTGGACGATCGGGGCTTTCTGTTCGGCGACGGCGTGTACGAGGTGACACGAGCGCGGAACGGCCGGCTCTTCGAAGCCGCGCGACACCTGAGGCGGCTCGAGCGGGGACTGGATGCGCTCGCCGTCGCGCTCCCGCCGGCGCTCGACTCGACGGCCCTGCTCGAGATTTCCGAACGGCTGCTCCGCGACAACCGGCTCGACGACGGCGACGCCACGGTCTATCTGCAGATCACTCGCGGAGCGGCGGAGCCCCGCACCCACCATTTCCCGCCTGCCGGCACGCCGCCGACGGTGTTCCTGAGCGCCAACCCGCTCGCCGTACCGGACGACGTGCGGGCCCGGGGCGCGACCGCGATCACGACCCCGGACCTGCGCTGGGAGCGCTGCGACCTGAAGACGGTCCAGCTCCTCGCCAACGTGCTGGCGAAGCAGCAGGCCGTGGCCGCCGGGGCGTTCGAGGCGATCCTGGTGCGTGACGGCATCGCGACCGAGGGTGCGAGCACCAATCTGCTCGCCGTGATCGACGGGGCGATCCGCACGCATCCGGCAGACCACCGGATTCTGCCCGGCGTCACGCGCGAGGTCGTGCTCGAGCTCGCGACCGAGCTCGGGGTCGGCGCGTCTGAAGCCCCATTGTCGGTCCGCGAGCTCTTCGGGGCGAGCGAGCTGTTTCTCACGGGGACGACGGTGGACGTGATGCCGGTGGTGCAGGTCGACGGGCGCGCCATCGGCGGTCACCGCCCCGGCCCGGTGGCGCGGGAGCTCCACGCGGCGCTGCGCGCGCGCCTGGTCCGAGACACCACCCGGGCGCCCGCGCTCTGACCCGTCGCCGCGCGCCCGCGCTGATGGATCCTGCAACCTGGCTCCCGTTCCTCCACCAGCTCGCCGACCGCGCCGACGAGATCGCCCTGCGCTTCTTCAGGGCCAACGGGCTCCGGGTCGAGGAAAAGCCCGACTCGAGCCCGGTCACCGAGGCGGACCGCGCGATCGAGACGATGGCGCGCGCCTGGGTGGGCGAGCGTCATCCCACCCTCGGCATCTGCGGGGAGGAGCAGGGCGAACGAGTGGGAGCGGGCGATGCGCGCCTGATCATCGATCCCATCGACGGCACCCGCAACTTCGTGCGGGGAATCCCCGTGTTCGCAAGCCTGCTCGCCATCGAGGCGGCGGGCGAGGTGATCGCGGGCGTGGTGAGCGCTCCGGCGCTGCACGCTCGCTGGCACGCCGCGCGGGGTCACGGCGCGTTCGGGCACGGGCGCCGGATCCACGTCTCGGGCGTCCGGGAGCTGGCGCGGGCATCGCTGTTACACGGCAACCTCGGCCCGGGAGAGGGTGCGCCGGGCCGAGGCGGGCCCCCACCCGGTATCCTGGCGCTGATCCGGTGCGTGGAGCGCACCCGGGGCTTCGGCGATTTCTACCAGCACATGCTGGTCGCGGAAGGCGGGGGCGAGATCGCGATCGATCCGGTCATGCACCCGTGGGACATCGCCGCGGTGCAGGTGATCGTCGAGGAAGCGGGCGGGCGGGCCACCACCCTGGACGGCGAACGGTCGATCTACGGCGGCAGCCTCGTCACGTCCAACGGACCGATGCACCAGGCGGTGCTCGACCTGTTGGGATAAGGCAGACGCCTAGACGTCGAGACGCCTAGCGGCTGTGAGGGGTGAGGCCGCGGGTAGGACTACCTGCACCCTCACCGCTGCACGCGGCTAGCCGTCTCGACGTCTAGCCGTCTACCTATTTCCTGGCCGCCTCGTAGCGCTTCTGCACCTCGGACCAGTTGACCACGTTCCACCACGCCGCCACGTACTCGTTTCTCCTGTTCTGGTATTTCAAGTAGTACGCATGCTCCCATACATCGAGCCCGAGGATGGGAATCTTCCCGTCCATGACCGGGCTGTCCTGGTTCGCCGTGCTGAGCAGCTCGAGTTTGCCGCCTGCCACGACGAGCCAGGCCCAACCCGAGCCGAACCGGGTCATCGCGGCGTTCGACAGCTGCTCCTTGAACTTCGCGAAGTCGCCGACGGTCTTCCTGATCGCGTCCGCGAGGGCGCCGCTCGGCTCTCCGCCGCCGCCCTTTCCGGCAGGCGCCATGATCGTCCAGAACAGCGAGTGGTTGTGATGGCCGCCGGCGTTGTTGCGGACCGTGGTACGGATGTCCTCCGGGACGCCGTTGATGCCGCGCAGCAGCTCTTCGAGCGTCTTCTTGTGCAGCTCGGCGTGCTTGTCGAGCGCCGCGTTCAGGTTGTTGATGTAGGCCTGGTGGTGCTTCGTGTGATGGATCTCCATCGTCTGCCGGTCGATGTGCGGCTCCAGCGCCCCGTACTCGTACGGCAGCTTGGGCAGGGTGTGCGCCACGACCTTCTCGGCGGGTGTGACTGCTCCTGGCATGTTCTCCTCCTGCGGCAATCGGGGACGGACGTAAGATGCACGGCGGTTGCGGCGAATTCAAACAGGCTTGGGCGTGATGGGTTGCCCCGCCGGGTGCCGCCTTGTGACATTACCCTCGCAACGCGCTTTGTTCGCCGTGAGTTCCGAACGGCATCCCACCGGATGCGGGAGGTTGTTCCGTCGTGACGACGACCGCCCCCTCGATCGCGCTGCTCGCCTTCTTCCCGCTCGCCTCCACCTCGACGTGCACTGCCGAGTGCGCGTTCAGCGAGGATTCAGACCGGTTCGCGAGCGCCGGCACGGTCGTGCTTCCCATCAGCGTGGACTCGGTGCCCACCTTGAGGGAGTTCAAGGCCAAGCACGGGATGAAGGTGGACCTCCTGTCCGACTTCAAGCGCACCGTGGCCCGCGCCTATGACGTGCTGATCCAGGACAAGTTTTTCACCGAGCGGGCGTACTTCCTCATCGACCGGGCCGGGCGGATCCGCTGGCGGCACGTCGAAGCGGAGCTGGGACACCGGCGCGACGACGCAGAGTTGTTGCGCCAGATCGCGACGCTTGAGAAA
>Ga0066665_10000868_pt1 | contig 13151 bp, 14 predicted proteins | sample GraSoiAngelo_114_FD_75175 | JGI IMG/M metagenome (GOLD analysis project Ga0066665, IMG submission 75175) | Grasslands soil microbial communities from the Angelo Coastal Reserve, California, USA - 14_0903_13_40cm | ecosystem: Environmental > Terrestrial > Soil > Grasslands | place: USA...
GACTGCAAGCGGGAACTTACAAGGTGATGTGGCGCGTGGTTTCAGTCGATACACACATGACGAACGGAAACTTCACGTTCCGGGTTGGTCGTTAGGCGCTTGTACGCGGAGAGAGATTGATGCTCACGGCGCTGCTGATCATCGCTCGCGCCGTGCAGATCGGCGCGTCGATTCTGCTCGCTGGAACGTTCACGTTCCAGTTGGTCGCTCTCGGCCCGGCGGCTCAGTCAGGGAGCGACAATTTCCGCGAGGTCGAGCGGCGCTTGTTCCACCTGGGCCGATGGACTCTCGTCGTGGTTCTGCTCTCTGCTCTGTTTTGGTTTTGGCTGGAAGTCGCGAACATGGATGGATTGCCGCTCACGCGCCTTTTCCGCGACAGCGTCGCTGACGGTTTTGTTCGAAACGAACTTCGGTCACGTATGGCAGCTTCGGCTTGGCCTGATTGCAGTGGCGCTTGTGCTCGCCGTCTCACGGCTGGCGCCAAACGACGCGCCACGGCATCGACTTATTGTGGTTCTCGGGTTCCTGAGCGTTGTTCTTCTCGTCTCGCTCGCCTGGATCAGCCACGCCGCGGCCGCCCGAATGCAACCGCTCGGTTTGTTGGGCAATGCGCTCCATCTTTGCGCGGCGGGCGCGTGGATCGGCGGATTGGCGCCGCTGGCAATTTTCCTAACGCACGCTCGCGGGTCGCTCTCATTAGGCGAATGCGCCGGTCTGGTGCTCAAGCGCTTTTCTACACTCAGTCTGAGCTGTGTGAGCGTCCTTGTCATGGGCGGTGTTTCCAATAGCTGGCTGCTGGTCGGCTCGATCCACGCGCTTTTCGCGACCCGTTATGGTTCGCTATTGCTTTTGAAGTTAACGCTTTTCGGCATTCTTGTGGGCTTCGGCGCTCGCAACCGATTCGTCATCAAAACAAAGCTGCTCAACGCTTCGCCAAGCTCGGATATGCTCGCTCAACTGCGCAGAAACGTGATATGCGAGGCCTGCGTGGGCCTCGCCGTGGTGATAATCGTCGCGTGTTTAGGCGTCACGCCTCCCGCGCGACACGCCTCGAGCGAGTTAAATAAAGCTTTAGCCGCTGTAGGACGCGGTGTAGCTCAACGCAGCGCGGCCGCAATAGATGACGCGCGTGTCGATGAGCGCGGACGATTACGCGCAAATATTGATCTTCTATATTGCATTTACGTGCAGTGCTGGCATAAGGCAGAAGGAGAAAACTCTGCCCTTTGGAGAATCTATGCCCACCGGGGAGTTGCTTTAGAGAGTACTATCAGTGAGTTGACAGCCCAGAGCTTTTGGCGCCAAGCATCACTGAGAGGAAAGGACATCGTTTACGCCGACACGTGGGCTCAAGCCAGAGAGAGGAAATCAGCATTGATTCGGTGCGCTGGATCGCCAAAGTCGTTGTTGCTCCGGTTTCGCCAGAATGGGCGCTCGAGGCGATCGATTCCGTTTGCTGGCGGCATGATGTTCGATACGAGCAGATCACGATTTGAGAATTGTCTGGGGATCGCATCGACACCGGACGCGCAGAGCTGTGGGCTCTCAGATCTTGTCGGTATGCCTGGCTGCAAAGTCTGCTCTCGCGTGCTCACACCAATTCACAAAGAAAAATTGGCTGAATCATGAGTTCTCTCGCCGTTCTTCATGCGTCGCAATTAGTGACACTGGCCGGTCCCAAGCGGCCACGAATGGGTGGCGAACTATCTGAGCTCGGGATCATTCACGATGGCGGAATGCTGATCCACGACGGCAAGATCGACATCGTTGCCTCGAGCACTGACATCGAGAAGAAAGCAGATGGCGCGGAAATCATCGATGCTGATGGAAAAATCGTCCTTCCCGGATTTGTCGATGCGCACACGCACTTGATTTTTGCGGGGAATCGGCTGGACGACTTCGAGCGCCGTGCGCGAGGCGACACTTACGAGCAAATCGCGAAGGCCGGGGGCGGAATCTGGTGGACTGTTGAAAAAACGCGAGCAGCGAGCGAAGCCGATCTTCTCCTTGAAGCAAAAAACCATGCAGACTGGTTCCTGTGCTGCGGGACGACGACAGTGGAGTCAAAATCGGGCTACGGCCTGACGGTCGAAGACGAATTGAAGATTCTGCGGGTCATGCGGCGGCTGAACCAGGAAACGCCGCTGGAAATTGTGCCGACGTTCCTCGGTGCACACGCAGTTCCGCGCAAGATGAACGCCGATGAATACGTCGATCTCGTGATCAACGAGATGCTAGCACGAGTGACGTCAGAAAATTTGGCTGGGTTTTGCGATGTCTTTTGCGAGCGCGGCTATTTCGATATCGAACAATCGAGGCGGATCCTTAGCGCGGCGAAAAAGCTTGGATTGAAACTGCGGGTTCACGCCGATCAACTCAGTAATTCGGGTGCAGCGAAACTGGCGGCCGAATTGAAAGCAGCAACGGCAGATCACCTCGAGAAGACCACCGAGCAGGGAATCGCGGCATTGAAATCTGGGGGCGTGCAACCGGTACTGTTGCCGAGTTCTGTCTATGCGCTGGGATCGACGTGTTATCCCCGTGCGCGCGAAATGATCGAGGCCGGCCTCGCCGTCATAATCGCGACTGATTTCAACCCGGGCTCGTCGCCGACCCCGAGTATGCCGATGATTTTATCCCTTGCTTGCACACAAATGAAAATGTCACCCAGGGAAACTATCTCGGCATCGACGATCAATGCCGCTTACAGCCTCAATCGCGGGGATAAGATCGGTTCGCTGGAGCGAGGCAAACTGGCCAATTTCGCGATTTTCGATTGCGAAGATTATCGTGAGTTGGCCTACTGGTTTGGTTTTCCGCAGACGCATGCCGTTTACGTCAAAGGCAAGTGCGTCATCGGGGCTTGACACAAGCGCCGCTACAATCGTCGCTTTCTCCAATGAAGGTTGAAGTAGAAAAACAGCCCGGTTTCGTCTCGAAACTGCTGATTGAATTGCCGCCTGATGAAGTGGCAAAGGAGTGGGACGCGATCGCAAACAGCTTCGCGCGGTTTGCGAAAATCCCGGGTTACAGGCCGGGGAAAGCTCCACGCTCGGTGATCGACAGACGATTTCGCAAGGAGATTCAGGACGAAGTGACCAAAAAACTGGTCTCAAAAAGTTATCACGACGCAGTCGAACAAGAGCAATTGCGCGTGGCTTCGCTGACGAACATCGAAGATGTGCAGTTCGGCGAGGACAAGTCGATGCGCTTCCGTGCGACTGTGGTCACCGTGCCGGAATTCGAGCTTCCGGATTACAAGAATATTCCCGTGCAATTGCCGGACACAAAAGTTTCGGAGGCGGACATTGATGCAGCCCTCGATCGCTTGCGTGATCAGTCTGCTGATTTTGTGGATGTGCCGGGGCGCGGGTTGCAAATGGGCGATTTTGCCGTGCTCGATTTCGAGGGCTCAATCGAGAGCACGCCGATCAGCGAAATTGCCCCGCAGGCCAGCAAGAATTTGCAAGGCGGCAAGAAATTCTGGCTGCATCTGGCGCCGGATAATTTTCTGCCAAAATTTTCTGAGCAGTTGATCGGTCTAAAGCCGGGTGAAACACGGCTGGTGATTGTTAATTTCGCGGACGATTTTCCGGCGAAAGAACTGGCAGGCAAAAAAGCGGACTACGCCGTGACGTTGCGCGAGATTAAGGAGAAAGTTTTGCCGGCCATCGATGACGCGCTTGCGGCTAAGCTGGTCCCCGGCAAAACGCTCAACGATCTTCGCGAGATGATGGAGCACGACATCGAGCACGCTAAGAAGCATGAGGTCGAGCGGGCTAAGGAAGCGCATGTCGTGCAATATTTACATGAGCGCATCCAGTTCGAATTGCCCCCGGCGCTCCTCCAAAGTGAGACGCGTCGCGCGCTTGCTGAACTGGTTCAACGCAATCGGGAGCGCGGGGTTGCTGACGAGATGTTGAAGGAAAAGGAAAAAGAGCTGATCGACGCTGCCGCGGGCATGGCGGCGCACCGGTTGAAGACAAACTTCATTCTGCATCGGATCGCAGAGCGCGAAAAAATCCAGGTGACAAAGGAGGATCTCGATCGTCGCGTCAGGCAGGAGGCGACGCGTTACGACATTTCGCTGGAGAAAATGCGCAAGGAATTGCAGCAACGGAATGCGTTAGACGACGTCGCCGAACAGATTCTGCTGGGCAAGACTCTTGATTTTCTGAAGGCGAATGTTAGCATCGAATCGACACAAGAACCCGCCATTAAAGAAGAAAAGCATGAAAGTATCAAATGAAAACGTTTCCCAGGTGTTGATTCCGATGGTCGTGGAGCAGACTGGCCGAGGAGAACGCAGCTACGATATTTATTCGCGGCTACTGAAGGATCGGATTGTGTTTATCGGAACGCCGATGGACGATCACATTGCCAACCTCGTGATCGCGCAGTTGCTCTTCTTGCAACTGGAAGACCCGAAAAAGGACATCAACATCTACATCAATTCGCCGGGTGGCTCCGTGACGGCGGGGCTGGCTGTCTATGACACGATGCAGTTCCTCACTTGCGACGTGACGACGTATTGCCTCGGGATGGCGGCCAGCATGGCGGCGGTCCTTCTTTGTTCGGGCACAAAGGGCAAACGTTTTGCGCTGCCGAATTCCGACATCATGATCCATCAGGTCTCCGGCGGGGCGCAGGGCGCGGCGAGTGATGTGGAACGTCAGGTCGATTACATGTTCAAACTGAAGAAGCGGCTTATCAAGATCCTCGCACAGCACACCGGGAGATCCGAGGATCAAGTGCGCGTCGATTCAGACCGCGATTATTACATGTCCGCCCAGGAAGCAAAAGACTACGGCCTCGTGGATGAAGTGATCAAGTCGCGGAAGGAAGTGAAGCTGGTGGATGGCAGCACTCCGCCAGGTAATCGGTTGGTGGAAGTGCCGGACGTCGTATTATCCCGGAAGGCGGCAGGCTGACCGCACAACTTAGAACACGCATATGGCCCGCGCTTCCAACCTCACCATGTGCTCGTTTTGTGGCAAGAGCCATGCTGAGGTGCGCAAACTCATCGCCGGGCCTGGCGTTTATATCTGCGATAGCTGCATCAACGTTTGCAAGAGCATTCTCGATAAGGAGCTCAACGAGGACGCGCGGCGGCAGTCCTCCAACATTCGCGTGCCGAAGCCGGCAGACATCCGGCGCGCTCTCGATCAATACGTGATCGGACAGGATATCGCCAAAAAGACGTTGTCTGTGGCCGTGCACAATCATTACAAGCGGGTGCTGCAAACGTCCGCCCAAACCGATACGTCCGCTGCTTTTCAGACAGATCCGTTTGCGGACGTTGAAATCGAAAAGAGTAATATTTTGCTCATCGGCCCCACTGGCTCGGGCAAGACTTTGCTGGCCAAAACACTGGCAAGAATTCTCGATGTCCCGTTTTGCATCGCTGATGCGACGACCTTGACGGAAGCCGGCTACGTGGGCGAAGACGTGGAAAACATCATTCTGCGACTACTCCAAAACGCGGATTACGATGTGAAACGAGCGGAGATTGGCATCGTTTATATCGATGAGATCGACAAGATCGGACGCAAAACCGATAATGTCAGCATCACCCGCGATGTTTCCGGCGAAGGCGTGCAACAGGCGCTTCTGAAAATCTTGGAAGGCAGCGTCTGCAACGTTCCGCCCCAGGGCGGACGCAAGCATCCGCACCAGGAATACATCCAAGTCAACACGGAGAAAATTCTTTTCATTTGCGGCGGCGCATTTATTGGACTCGACAAGATCATCCAAAAACGCGTCGGGCAAAAAGTGATGGGCTTCGGCAGTCCCACGCTCGAAGTGGAGGAAGCATTGCGAAAGCAAGCCATCCGCCATGTGGAACCGGAAGACCTGCTCGCGTTCGGAATGATACCTGAATTTATCGGACGCCTCCCTGTTGTGAGTTCACTCGATGCACTGACGGAAGAGGAAATGGTGGCGATATTGACCGAAACGAAAAATGCGATGGTCAAGCAGTACACAAAACTTTTCTCAATGGAGGGAGTCCGTCTGGCGGTGACCAAGGACGCGTTGCGCGCGCTTGCGGCGCAGGCGGTGACAAAGGGAACCGGCGCCCGGGCGCTGCGTTCGATGCTCGAACGGATCATGCTCAACATCATGTACGAGGTGCCGAGCCGGGAAGATATCGCTGAAGTCACCATCAATCGGGCGGTGGTAGAGGGCAAAAGGCTTCCGCTGATTCGCAAGAAACAGGACAAGAGCGCAGCGTAATTCGGCGGAAAACGCCAAACGCTGAACATCGAACGCGTCGGACTTAGTATTCGCAGTTCTATTCTACTTCGACGTTGGACGTTCGATGTCCGGTGTTCGATGTTTTGCTTTGTTTATCTTCCATGCGCGCAGTTCTCATTAATACAGGCACGGAGCTTTTGCTCGGCGACGTGCACGACGCGCACCTTGCCTTCATTGCGCGCGAGATTTTTCCGTTGGGCTTGCGAATCGAGGAGCGGCGCACGGTTCCAGATACCGACGCAATTCGCCGCACGCTCGCCGAATTATTTCCGCGTTGTGAAATTCTTTTTGTGACCGGCGGCCTCGGCCCGACCAGCGACGATATCACGCGGGAGATGGTCGCTGATGCCCTCGGATTACAACTCCGTGGGGATCCTCAGTTGCTAACTTCGCTCCAACAGAGAGTTCAGACATACGGAATTAAATGGATGCCGCGGATTGCCCGGCAGGCCGAAGTGCCCGCTGGAGCGCAGGTTCTTCCAAACGAAACCGGAAGCGCGCCGGGATTTTATTTGAAGGCAAACAGCAACCCGCGCATTTCGTCGCCGCATCTCTTTGTTCTGCCAGGGCCTCCGCGCGAGCTTCAGCCGATGTTCAGGATGTTTGCTCTGCCAATTTTGCGCTCGATTGTTCAGATGTCGGGGCTAATAGAACGACAACTGTACAGCATCACCGGCATGGGCGAGTCGGTGGTCGAAGCAGCAATCGGCAACAAAGTTCTCGCGATTCCCGGGATTGAGCTAGGCTACTGCGCGAGACCGGGCGAAGTCGAAGTGCGCATCATCGGGGATGCGGAAGCGATTGAGCAAGCGGATGCCATCATCAGGTCGGCTCTCGGCTATTCGATCTTCTCGATAGCGGACGAAACGTTGGAGGAAGTCGTCGTTAAACTGCTCGCAAAACACAATCAAACGCTGGCGACGGCGGAATCGTGCACAGGCGGACTAATCGCGAATCGGATTACGAATGTGCCGGGCGCTTCAGTCGTTTTTATTGCTGGCTATGTTTGCTATGCGAATCGGGCCAAGGGCGACATGCTGAATATCGATCCGGCGCTCATCGAAACGCACGGCGCCGTGAGCGAGCAAGTCGCGCGCGCGCTGACCGAGCACGCGCGCGCCTGTGCGACGTCCGACTACGCACTCGCAACGACGGGGATCGCCGGGCCCACCGGTGGCTCTCCGGAAAAACCAGTGGGAATGCTTTACGTTGGCCTGGCTGCGTCAGGATCAGACACGATCGTGAAAAGGTTCTTTTTCCCAACCGATCGCGAGACGTTCAAACATTTAGCCGCTCAGGCGGCTCTCGATCTGTTGCGGAGAAAAATGCTTAACAGCGCAGCTGGTCATTCCGAGCGAAGGCGAGGAGCCCCGTAGCACTGCCTTTGGTTTAGCTGCGGGATGTCTCGACTTCGCTCGACATGAGAGCGGGAATGTTAGTAGTCGCCCACGTCCACGGGCGTGCCCACTTTTACATGAGCGTAGAATAATTTTGCGCCATCGGCGGATTGCCGAATGCAGCCGTGGGAAGCGGGATAGCCGGGCAAAATTCCCACGTGCATGCCCACGCCCTCCTCGGTCAAACGCAGGAACCAAGTCATCGGCGCGCCGACGAAGTGCGTCCCGCTTGGAGCCGAATCAACCCGGGCGCTGACTCCGGCGCGCACCACGCGGCCCAAACCGTCCACGAAATCGCCATATATGTTGGAATGATGGTTCGGGTCCTTTTCGAGAACCTTCAGGTGGCCTTGGGGCGATTCGTGTCCGCGTTTGCCGGAGGAAATTGGACCGTCCGCCGCGACCTGCTCGCCGATCATGAGGTAAGCGCGCTGCTTCGGAATCGACACGACAATGCGCGTGTCGTCTGGCGTTGCCTCTTTGAGCAAAGACTGATTCACTTTCAACGGTTCCTGCCTGTGAATGAGGTCGGATGCTTTGCGCATTGGTGGCGGCGTACGCCTCGGTCCGAAAAGGTGTATCTGGGCGCTGATTGAGCACACAAAAGCACTCAGCAAGAGCGCGCCAAGCAGGATGAGAAACTTTGCCGGCATGAATTAGCCGCCACTGTAGCTGTTCACGCGCCGAAGCCAACCCGGCAACCATCGCGATTCGTGGCGCCGGGGCGGGGAGTTGTGCACGCGTCGGATCAAGACCGCCCTTGCCGCGCGGACGAATTCATCAACCGCACCAGCGTCCGAATTGCCATGCATGCTTTCAAGCACTTGCAGCAATCCCCAGCCCTGGCCTTGATAACGCTCTGTGTGCAGAACGCCTTCTCCCTTGAAGTTCACGTAATCGACGAGCGCATAGGATCCCTGTGGCGTTCCGAGCATTCGTTCGAATTGTTGCTGCACATTGGCCCGATCGGCAGGCACTGCCTCAGCCAGCATTTTTGGCAACGCGGCTTCCAACCGGGCAATCAGGAATTCGGCCTGGAGATCGATCGTATCGGCGAGAAACTGGCGTAATTGATTCATCTCGACGCTGTGTTGTGCTTGAAGAAACTCGGCGCGCGAGTTCCACGGGCACGGCTGTTCGGCGCGTCCCAGGAGCAATGCTGGCAATTTTGCGCCGCGCTTTGAGATAAAGCTTACGAGTTTGGGGAAACTCTCCTCGAACGGGCCGCGCCGTCCTTTCGGATACCAGATGAAATGGCCGATGCCGAGCGACGCGAAGTCTTCGCCTTCGTTCCATGCCGTGAGGCCGGAAATTGTTCCATTGCATTCATTTTGCCAGACCTTTTTGCCAATCCGCAAAACATCACCGTGCGATAAGGTAGTACCGCACGAAAGGTCCGGCCAGAGTGCGACCGGGCCGGTCACGACCGCGGCAACTAAAAAGCCAAAGCGCTTAAGCGGGCGGCAACGCTGTTTTCTTGACGGACGGCATTTATCCATTAGCGTGCGGCTTTCTGCGGCGAAGAATTAAATTAAAACGGCGCGGAAATAGCATTTTATGAAACGTTTCATTCTAATTGTCAGCGCATCCTTACTTGCATTGCCTTTATTTGGGCAAGAGAAATCAACGCAACTCAAAGATCAAAAGGACAAGGTCAGTTACAGCATTGGCCTGCAGATCGGATCCAATCTCAGCCGGCAGAAGGTAGAGGTGAATCCCGATGTGCTCGCGGCTGGCATCAAAGACGCCATCGCTGGTAAACCGCAGTTGACACAGGATCAGATCAAGGACGTCATGACGCAATTTGAGAAGGACATGGAACAAAAACAAAAAACACTAGGGGAGAAGAACAAGACCGACGGCGCGAAGTTTCTCGAGGAAAACAAAAAGAAACCCGACGTGAAAACAACCGCCAGCGGGTTGGAGTACAAAGTCGTCAAAGAAGGTACAGGGCCGATGCCAAAACCGACCGACATGGTGACGGTGAATTATCGCGGGACACTCATCAACGGGACTGAGTTCGACAGTTCATACAAGCGCGGGCAACCAGCGACTTTTCCAGTTAACGGCGTTATCAAGGGGTGGACAGAAGCACTCCAACTAATGAAAAAGGGATCAAAATTTGAATTGTTTATTCCGCCGAATCTCGCGTATGGCGAACGGGCGGTCGGTCCCGACATAGGTCCCAACGCGACTCTGATGTTTGAAGTGGAACTTCTGGATGTCAAACCGCCGCCAACGCCTGCGCCACAGGCTGCACCGAAAGCCAATCCGCAGGCTCCGCCGAGACCCAGTCCAGCGACTTCACCATCGCCGAAGTAATTTCCTGGCAACTATCGCTGTAGAGTGCGCTGTCCTCAGCGGAAATTTGCGCTGCCCATGCGTGATGCGCTGAGGACAGCGCCCTCTACAGCAAACTGCATTCTATGCCAGAGAGGCCCCATCCGTGTTGATGCCGAGCGAAACGCCGCGGGTCGAATCGAAATTGCTTCGCTAATCAGCGCGCAGCTGCCGTTTGCCATTCAACCCTGGAGGCATCGCCCCATAAATCTTCCAGGCTGTAGAAGGCGCGCTTGTCCCGGTGAAAGATGTGGACAACCACCTGCAGGTAATCGAGCACCATCCATTGGCTGGCGGGAAACCCATCGATCGCTACGGGCCGCAGCGAATGGTCCTCGCGCAATCGCGTCTCAATTTCGTTCGCGATGGCTTTCAGTTGAGGCTCAGACGTACCGGAGCAGATCACGAAAAAATCCGTAAACGTCGAGATGCCGCTCAAATCCAGCACGACGATCTCCTCGGCCTTTTTGTTTGAGGCGAGTTCGGCGCAGGTTTTTGCTAGGTTTTCCGGGGTTATTTCGATTGCTCCAGGTAAAGTTTCTCGCGGTCGATGATTTCTTCCACTGTCGGCGGTACGAGATAACGAATGGATCGGCCAGAGGCAACTCTCTTTCTGATTTCCGTCGCCGAGATGTCGATTTTGCGGCGAACGAGCGGATATTTATGCCTGGGGCGGTCGCCGGTGCGATCAAGCACAACGAAGTGAACCAATTTTTCCAAGTCGGCGAAGCGATGCCATTCCGTGAGGCTGTCCACGTTGTCTTCACCGATCAAGCAGTGAATCACCGGATTACCTTCGCGGCGCCGAAGCTCCTCAACGGTATCGATGCTGTACGAGGGCGGCGGGCGGCGCAGCTCGCACTCGTCCACTTCGAACCTTGGCTCGCCTTTGATCGCCGCCCGCAACATTGCCAATCGTAATTCGCCCCTCGCAATCGGAGCGGCTTTCTTAAAAGGGGAAATCGCCGCTGGCACGAAGATGACTTTTTCCAGTCGGAGCGCCTCGAGAGCGTCGCGGGCAAGAATCAAATGCGCGTGATGGACCGGATCAAAACTGCCACCATAAATGCCGATTTTTTTCAACGCTCAACGCTCAACGCTCAACCCGCCTTCGGCAAGTCCTACGGCGTTGCAGGCGCTCAACGTTCAACCAAAAGCGTTCGGCGAACCTGATGCAATTGAGCGTTGGGCGTTGAATGTTGGAGGTTGGGCGTTGACATTGCATCCATGAAGAGCGATTCCCTGGGTCAACTGATTATGACCGGTGTTCCGGGTCAGGAACTGGACACCAGGACTGCGCAGTTATTTCGCCGGGTGCAACCGGGTGCGTTCATTCTTTTCGGTCGCAACATCGAGAGCGCCGCGCAACTGCGGAAGCTCATCGACGATTTGCGCGACCTCAGTGAAATCGAGCCGATCATTACCATCGATCAGGAAGGCGGACGCGTCTCGCGTCTGCGCCTGATCGGCAACGAGGCGCCAGGCGCGCAGCAATTGCGAGATAAAGACGACTTAGATCTGATCAGGCGGCATGGCGATATCACCGGACACTTACTCCGGCTCTTCGGGTTCAATCTCGACTTGTGCCCCGTGCTCGACATTTCATTTGACGACGACGCCGACAATTCGTTGCGTGGCCGTTGCTACGGAAAAACTGTCGAACAAGTAGTGCGCAATGCCAGCGCGTTTAACGAAGCGATGAGAGGGCAGGGGATCGCAAGGTGCGGCAAACATTTCCCCGGTTACTCGGCTGCAAGTTCGGATGCGCATTATCAGTTGCCGCGAATTGATCGCACCCGCGAACAACTCGAACAAAATGAGTTGGCGGTCTTTCGCCAATTCATCGGTAGGGACGCCCCACCGGGGCGGCCCTACGATGTCGTGGACAGCATGATGATTTGCCATGGTTGGTATCCATGCTTCGAGCCTGAGAAAACTCCCGCCACTTTGTCACGGCGGATTATCACAGACTTGCTGCGCAACGAACTCGGTTTCGATGGTCTCATTATGACTGATGACCTGGATATGGGCGCAATTCTTACCGGCTACCGGCTCGAAGATACGATTCGTCTGGCCATCTCGGCTGGAAATGATCTCGTCATGATCTGCCATCGCGTTCCCGAAATCGAAACGGTGCATCAAATCCTCCGCACGCTGCCAGCCGATCGAATCGATCGCGCGTTGAAAAGTGTGGCGCGCTTTAAGAAAAAACTTACGCCACCCGACGAATTTTCCGAAGCCGCCTTCCGCCAGATCAATGACGAGATCTGGGACCTGCGTGTGGCGGTGCTGGGCGAAGAACGCGCCAGGCACACGAGTTCTCAAAGCGTTCAACGCTCGCCTGTAGAGATGTATTAAGCTCGCCTGTTTCTGATCGCGCCCTCAGAAGTGCATCGCGTCATTGACGATTCCGTGTTGGTATCCTCCTACTGAACCGAGCGTTGATCCGAAGAAATAGGAAAAAAGAGGAGTAAAATATGAAATTGCCACAGAGTCTAAAGGTTCTGTTAAATCGCGGTGTTTTCCGAAATGCCACCTGGCGCAGAGGAGCATTTGTAATTGGGTTTGCAACCCTCCGTTTCTGCGGCAGTGCGTTTGCCCTCGATCCGCCACCAGGCGGGGGTTATCCCAACCAGGTGACGGCATTGGGTCAGGACGCACTTTTTAGCCAGAGCATTGGTGGCCTCGAAGCGACGGCATTGGGTTATCAGGCTCTTTATTACAACACCACCGGCGTCCAAAACACGGCGGTCGGCAGGAGCGCTTTACACAATAACACAACTGGCGGAGGTAACGTCGCTGTCGGGGACGATGCGCTCTACGATACTACCACGGGCGGCTCTAACGTAGCGATTGGTCTAAATGCTTTGATCGCGAACACCACCGGCAATCTCAATGTCGCAGTTGGCTATACGGCGCTGCAAGCTCATACAATTAGTATAGGGAACACTGCGGTGGGATATGACGCGATGTCCCTTGGCACGACGGGGATCTACAACACGGCGATCGGTAATGTGGCAATGGCCTTCGCGACCGGAAGTGAGAATACCGCACTGGGTGACAGCGCGATGAACACGGCTGCCGTAGTAACAACGTTGCGGTTGGCCGCGCCGCCGGTTTGAATCTGGCCGGGGGCAACAACATCATGATTGGCCAATA
>Ga0066665_10000871_pt1 | contig 13143 bp, 6 predicted proteins | sample GraSoiAngelo_114_FD_75175 | JGI IMG/M metagenome (GOLD analysis project Ga0066665, IMG submission 75175) | Grasslands soil microbial communities from the Angelo Coastal Reserve, California, USA - 14_0903_13_40cm | ecosystem: Environmental > Terrestrial > Soil > Grasslands | place: USA...
CCCGGTCGATCCGCCCCGTGGCCACCGTGCCGCGCCCCGTGATCGAGAACACGTCCTCCACCGGCATCAGGAACGGTTTCTCCACCTCCCGCTTCGGCACCGGAATGCTCTTGTCGAGGGCCGTGAGGAGCTCCCACACCTTGGGAACCCACTGCTTGTCGCCTTCGATCGCCTTGAGCGCGGAGCCCCGGATCATCGGGACGTCGTCGCCGGGGAACTCGTATTTCGACAGGAGCTCCCGCACCTCGAGCTCTACGAGGTCGAGCAGCTCGGCGTCGTCCACCAGATCGCACTTGTTCAGGAACACGACGATCGCCGGCACGTTCACTTGGCGCGCCAGCAGGATGTGCTCGCGCGTCTGCGGCATCGGCCCGTCCACCGCCGACACCACCAGGATCGCACCGTCCATCTGCGCCGCGCCGGTGATCATGTTCTTCACGTAGTCCGCGTGACCCGGGCAGTCCACGTGCGCGTAGTGGCGCTGCTCGCTCGAGTACTCCACGTGAGACGTCGCGATCGTGAGGATCTTGGTCGCGTCACGCCGCCCCTGAGACTCGGACGCCTTCGCGACCTGGTCGTACGTCACGTAGGTCGCGAGCCCCTTCTCCGCCGCGACTTTGGTGAGCGCGGCCGTGAGGGTCGTCTTGCCGTGGTCCACGTGGCCGATGGTCCCCACGTTCACGTGGGGCTTGGTGCGCTCGAATTTGGCTTTGGCCATTGAGTCCTCAAGAACGTTGAATAAGACAGCGTCTCGACGCCTTCTTGCCTAGCCTTTCACCTTACTCACAATCTCTTCCGCTTTGGCCTTCGGCACTTCCTGATAATGGCTGAACTGCATGCTGTAGATGGCGCGTCCCTGGCTCATCGACCGCAGCGTCGTGGAGTAGCCGAACATCTCCGACAGGGGGACGCTCGCGGCCACCACCTGAGCGTCGGCGCGCTGAGTCATGCCGCCGATCTTCCCGCGGCGGCTCGACAGGTCGCCGATGACGTCCCCCATGTAGTCGGACGGCGTCACCACTTCGACGTCCATGATCGGCTCGAGCAGCACGGGGTGCGCCTGCCGGGCCGCTTCCTTCACGGCCATCGAGCCCGCGATCTTGAACGCCATCTCGCTCGAGTCCACGTCGTGGTACGACCCGTCCACGAGCTCGACCTTGACGTCCACCATCGGGTAGCCCGCGAGCACACCGTTCTCGAGCGCTTCCTTCACCCCCTGCTCCACCGGGCCGATGTACTCGCGCGGGATCACGCCGCCGACGATGTTGTCCTCGAAGACGAACCCGGTGCCCGGCTGGCCTGGCTCCATGTTGATGACCACGTGGCCGTACTGACCGCGGCCGCCCGTCTGGCGGATGAACTTGCCCTCGACTTCTTCCACCCGCTTGCGCACCGTCTCGCGGTAGGCCACCTGCGGCCGTCCCACGTTGGCGTCGACCTTGAACTCCCGGCGCATGCGCTCGACGATGATCTCGAGATGCAGCTCGCCCATCCCCGAGATGATCGTTTGTGCGGTCTCGGCGTCGGTATGGACGCGAAACGTCGGGTCTTCTTCCGACAACTTCTGCAGCGCGATGGAGAGCTTGTCCTGGTCGGCCTTGGTCTTGGGCTCGATCGCCACCGAGATCACGGGCTCGGGGAACTTCATCGCCTCGAGGATGATCGGGTGCGCTGCGTCGCTCAGCGTGTCACCGGTCTTCGTGTCCTTGAGCCCGATCGCGGCCGCGATGTCCCCCGCGCGGACCTCCTCGATCTCCTCGCGCTTGTTGGCGTGCATCTGCAGCAGCCGGCCGATGCGCTCCTTCTTGTCCTTGGTGCTGTTGTAGATGTAGGAGCCGGCCGCGAGCACACCCGAATAGACCCGGAAGAACGTCAGCTTCCCCACGTAGGGGTCGGTCATGATCTTGAAGGCGAGGGCCGAGAACGGCTCCTCGTCCGCCGCCTTGCGCGTCGCGTGCGTCGCGTCGTGGTGCGGCAGGTGCCCCTGAATGGCCGGGACGTCGAGCGGCGACGGCAGGTAGTCCACCACGGCGTCGAGCAGCGCCTGGACGCCCTTGTTCTTGAAGGCCGCGCCGGCGAGCACCGGCACGACCTTCCCCGAGATCGTCGCCTTGCGCAGCACAGTGCGGATTTCGTCTTCCGTGAGCTCGTGCTCTTCCAGATACTTGTGGAGGATCGCGTCGTCCTGCTCGACGATCGATTCGAGCAGGTGATGGCGCATCTCGGCGACCCTGTCCTTGAGGGCCGCGGGAACCGGCCCCTCGACGTACTTCTTGCCGAGCGACTCGTCGTCGTACACGATCTCGACCTGCCGCACGAGGTCGACGATGCCCGTAAACAGCTCGCCCGAGCCGAGCGGGAGATGGATCGGGACCACGTTGGCGCCGAGCCGCTCGCGCACCATCTTGACGCACATGTCGAAGTCCGCGCCGACCCGGTCCATCTTGTTGACGAAGATGATGCGCGGCACGTGGTAGCGGTCCGCCTGGCGCCACACCGTCTCGGTCTGCGGCTCGACGCCGCCTACCGCATCGAGCACCGTGATCGCCCCGTCCAGCACGCGCAGGCTGCGCTCCACCTCGACGGTGAAATCCACGTGACCGGGGGTGTCGATGATGTTGATGCGGTGCTGGTCGCCGCGGCGGGGCCAGAAGGCGGTGGTGGCGGCGGACGTGATCGTGATGCCGCGCTCCTGCTCCTGCTCCATCCAGTCCATGGTGGCAGTGCCGTCGTGGACCTCGCCCAGCTTGTAGGTCCGGCCGGTGTAGTACAGGATGCGCTCGGTCGTAGTCGTTTTCCCGGCATCGATGTGCGCCATGATGCCGATGTTACGAATCCGTTCGAGCGGCGTGACTCTGGGCATCTCGTCCTATCTCGTTAGTCAGCAAAAACGCGGGGCGACCGTGACGCCCGTCGTGCGGGCCGGTCTCGCTCCGCTCTCATCCGTGTAGCGGGGCAGCCTGCTGCGCCCCTACGACCCAGGATGCAGGATCCCTTGGATCAGGGTCCCGAAATTGTCTGTTTAAGCGTTTACCACCGGTAATGCGCGAAGGCCCGATTGGCCTCCGCCATCCGATGCGTGTCCTCTTTCTTCTTGATCGTCTCGCCCTCGCCCTTCGAGGCGAGGATCAGCTCGGCGGCCAGCCGCTCCGCCATGTTCTTCTCGCGCCGCGCGCGGCTGTACTGGATCAGCCAGCGCATCCCCAGCGCCGTGCGTCGCTCCGGCCGCACCTCGACCGGCACCTGGTAGGTCGCGCCGCCCACACGCCGGGACTTTACTTCCAACGCAGGCTTCACGTTCGACAGCGCCTGCTTGAACACGTTCACGCCGGGCTGCCCGGTACGCTGCTCGATCAGATCCATCGCCTGGTAGAACACCCGCTCCGCCAGCGACTTCTTCCCGCGCTCCATCAAGTTGCACACGAACTTGGAGACGGTCTGGCTATCGTAGCGCGGATCCGCCGGCACCGGCCGCCGGATCGCCTTCTTGCGGCGGCTCACGTCGCGGCCGCCTTGGGCCGCTTGGCCCCGTACTTGGACCGCGACTGCTTGCGCTCGTTCACGCCCGCGGCGTCGAGCGTGCCGCGGATGATATGGTAACGCACGCCCGGCAGATCTTTGACGCGACCGCCGCGGATCATCACGATCGAATGCTCCTGCAGGTTATGCCCTTCGCCCGGGATGTACGCCGTCACCTCGAACCCATTCGTCAGCCGAACGCGCGCAACTTTCCGCAACGCCGAGTTCGGCTTCTTCGGCGTCGTCGTGTACACCCGCGTGCACACCCCGCGCTTCTGCGGATTGCCGCGCAGTGCGGGCGCCTTTTCCTTCTTCTCCACGTCCCGGCGGCCGTGCCGTACGAGCTGATTGATGGTCGGCATACGCTCCGCAAAAAGTTGCCAAACAGACTTCCAAAATAGTCGGGCGATTACGGTTAGAGCAACCCCCGACCGCCGGGGGCCGGCCGGGGGAGCGACTTGCAGCGACCCAACGCGGGGGCTATATGGAGGCCACGTCCCTCGCCGGGAGTCTCCCGCCATGTACCGCGTCCGCCCGTACCGCCCCTTCGCGCTGGCCCTGCTCGTCGGCGCGCTGGCCTGCACCATTCGCGTGATCCAGCCGGCTCCGGCCGCGACGCCCGGGGGCGGCGGGGGGGGCCCCAAGCCCGACAGCGCCAAGAAAGACCTCCCCTGGAAGCCGTTCGCCGAGGTGACCAAGGACGCGCGCGTGCAGACCGGGCTGTTCACGGTGTACCTCAAACGGGAAAGCGCCTACCTCGCACTCAAGCCGGAACAGCTCGACCACGACTACCTCATGGTCACGGAGCTGTCCCAGGGGATCGGCGAGCTGGGCATCGATGGCGGCAGCGACGTCCGCTCCGACCTGATCCGGTTTCACAGGGCCGGCGACCATGTCGAGCTGTGGGTCGTGAACCCCTACGCCACGGCGACGCCCAACACGCCGATGGCCCGCACCGTCGCCTACTCGTTCGGGCAATCCGTCGCTCAGTCGTTTCCGATCGCCAGCATCCGCGACACCACGAACGAAGTGCTGGTCGATCTCGCCCCCTTCTTCGTGTCCGACTGGGCCGATCTGGGCGCGTTCTTCCAGTTCCTGTCGCAGCAGACGCCGATGCAGGGCCCGGGACCGATGTTCGACAAGGAGCGCTCCAGCTTCACGTCGCTGCACATGTTCCCCACGAACGCTGAGGCCGAGTCCCGGCTGACCTTCCGCACGGCCCGGAGCTTCGGCCTGGACATGGTGCCCGACTACCGCTGGATTCCGGTCGGCATGCATTACTCGATCCTCGAGCTGCCCGCGACGCCGATGCGCCCGCGCTACGCCGACGACCGGGTCGGCTACTTCGTCTCCGCGATGAAGAACTTTTCGCGCGATACCGCCGAGAGCTTCTTCGTCCGCTACGTGAACCGCTGGCGGCTCGAAAAGAAGGACCCGAGCGCCGCCGTGAGCGATCCGGTGAAGCCGATCACTTATTATCTCGACCGCACGATCCCCTTCGAATGGCGACCCTACGTGCGGGACGGCATTCTCGAGTGGAACCGGGCGTTTGAAGAAGCCGGTATTCGGAACGCGATTCAGGTGCTCGACGCCCCGGACGACTCGTTGTGGAGCGCCGAAGACGCGCGTTACAGCACCGTGCGTTGGATGGCCAATAACGCCTTCACGTATGCGATCGGGCCCTCCGACGTCGATCCCCGCACGGGGGAGATTCTCAACGCCGACATCCTCATCGCCGCCTCGTGGATTCAGGCATGGCAGGGTGAGTATCGGGACTACGCCGGGCCCCAGGCCATGATCCGGGAAGTGTTCCTCGAGGACTCACTCCTTCGGGCGGACCCGAACGGCCGTCGCTTCCAGCGGCTCTGTTCCTACGGAGCCAGCATGGCGCCCGAGGGGACCCTGCTCCGAGCGACGCTCGCGGCGAGCGGCGCGATCGCTCCCGGCGCCCCTGTCCCGCGGGAGTACATCGGTCAGGCCCTGAAGGAACTGGTGATGCACGAAGTGGGGCATACCATCGGCCTGCGGCACAACTTCCGCGGCACCGCCGCCATCCCCATGGAGAAGCTGTTCGACCGGGCGTATACGGCGACCCACGGCACGTCGGCGTCGGTCATGGACTACAACCCTCCGGCCATCGCCCTGGACCGCGGCAAGCAGGGGGACTACTACTCGCGCACCATCGGGACATACGACCGCTGGGCGATCCGCTATGGCTACGCTGCGGTCGCTGGAGAAACGCCCGATGCCGAACGGGCGGGCCTGCGAGGCATCGCTGCCCAGGCATCCGAGCCCGACCACCTGTACGGCACGGACGAGGACGCCGGGTTCGCTGCCTACGGCCTCGATCCCACCGTGACGCGCTACGACCAGACGTCCGACCCGCTCGCCTGGGGCAAGGACCGCGTGACGCTCGTGAACCGTTTGTTCGACTCGCTGGAAACGCGGCTCGTGGCGGCAGGCGACGGCTACCCCAAGCTGCGGCGCGGCTTCCGGGACCTGCTGTTCGAGCGTTGGTACGCGACGCTCGTCACCACCAAGTACCTGGCGGGCGCGTTCACCTCACGCGATCACCGCGGCGACCCGAACGGCCGTCCGCCGTTCAGCGCCGTGTCCGCGGCACGGCAGCGGGAAGCGCTGGCGTTCATTGCCGACGCCGGTTTGGGCGAGAACCTGTATCGCTTCCGGCCGGAGCTGCTCAACAAGCTCGCCCCCGAGCGGTGGTGGCACTGGGGCGTGAACCCCTTCCGCGAGGGGCGGATCGACTTCCCGCTGCACGACTGGGCGCTGGCGTTTCAGGGAACGCTGGTGCAGTTGCTCATGGACCCGCAGGTGCTGTCGCGGGTGCGGGACGCCGAGCTGCGGGCGGAAAGCCGCAACCAGACGGTCACGATCCCCGATATCCTGACGACGCTCACCGCCAGCGTCTGGGCCGAAGCGGGAGTGCAGGGATCTCAGCGCGCCCGCAACACCACGTCGATCCGACGCGACCTCCAGCGCCTGTACCTCGCCCGGCTGCTGCGGATGGTGGTCACACCAGACCCCGGCACGCCCGAGGACGCGCGCACGGTCGCGCGAGCGACCCTCGCGAGCCTGAGCGGCGCCCTGGGGCGGGCGCTCGTGCCCGCCAACGAGCTCGACGGGTACACGCAGGCGCACTATGCCGACTCGCGCCAGCGCATCGAGCAGGCCCTCAACGCGCAGGTGGTGCAGCCCCTCGGCCCGACGCCTGCGCCGCGCTAGGAGACTGGGACGAAGCACGACGGCGCCCGGGATCACTTCCGGGCGCCGTGTGTTTCCCCCGAGACCGATCCTTCAGCGCGCCGGCCCGCCGCCACCCAGGCCGAGCAGCGGGATCCCGATTCCCGCCGAGAGATGGACGTCGTTCAGCTGCTTATCCACCACTGAAAACCCGCCACCCGACGTGTTCGGCGCGTACTTGGCTTTGTAGACGAAATCCTCGGCATGTAGCTGCAGGTGCAAGAGTCGGCCGAGCCGGAACCGCAACGTCGCCCCCACCACGCCCCCGACGTCGCTGTTGTCGGGGTCCCCCTGATAGGCCGTGCCGGTGCGACGCACCAGGCCGGCGCCACCATTCAGCTGGAGCGACAGCGCGTTGGCGGGCGGCAGCAGCTCGACGAACACCCGCCCGCTGGCCGAGAGGATGTCGGCGTCGGTCGTCGAAGAACTGCCCGTCGCGGAGAACTTGAGCTTCGAGGGCGCGTAGTCCACCGTCGCCTCGATGCCGGCGCGCCGGCCGACGTTCAGACCCACCCGGCCTCCCAGCGTGATGGAGACTTCCTGTTTGTATTCCTGGCCGCTCACGGCCTTCACCAGCTCGGTGGTGGGGATATAGACGCCGATCGCCGGGGAGATGCTCAGCTGCGCCACCGCTCGTCCGGGCACGACGCACCACAGGGCGGCGACGACGGCCAGCGTGGATGCCGCAAGGCGCGAACGGTGCATGATCCCTCCCGCGAGACGAGTGAGCGAGAACGGCGCCCGGGAATCCTCCCCGGGCGCCACCCCTTCTAATCCGCTTCCACTTCCTCCGGGAACGGACTCGGCACCACGCCCGGCGTGGGCTCCACGGGCGGCGGGGGGGGCTGGAAGCCCTCGGGCGGCTCGATCTCGATCTCGTGGTACCGATAGATGCCGGTGCCCGCCGGGATCAAGTGGCCGATGATGATGTTCTCCTTGAGGCCCAGCAAGTCGTCCCGGGCGCCGCGGATCGCCGCGTCGGTCAGCACGCGCGTGGTCTCCTGGAACGAAGCCGCGGAGATGAACGACTGTGTGGTCAGGCTCGCCTTCGTGATGCCCAGGAGCAGCGGCTCGCTCGTGGCCGGCTTGCCGTCTTTCTTCACGGCACGCTCGTTGATCTCACGGAACGTGAGCTTGTCGACGTGCTCGCCCTCGAGGAACTCGGTGTCCCCCGGGTCCACGACTTTCACCTTCTGCAGCATCTGACGCACGATCACGCCGATGTGTTTGTCGTTGATCTTCACGCCCTGGAGCCGGTAGACCTCCTGCACTTCATTCAAGAGGTACTCCTGCACCGCCCGCGGGCCCTTGATGCGCAGGATGTCGTGCGGGTTGACGGGCCCCTCGGTGAGGCGGTCCCCGGCGCGTACCCGATCGCCCTCGTGGACGCGCAAGTGCTTGCCCGCGGGCACCTCGTACAGCTGCGGCTCGCCCTCTTCGGGGTGGACGTAGATCTCGCGCTTGCCGCGCTTGATGTCGCCGAACCGCACGGTACCGTCCACCTCGGAGATCGTGGCCGGGTCCTTGGGCCGCCGCGCCTCGAACAGCTCCGCGACGCGGGGCAGGCCGCCCGTGATGTCGCGCGTCTTGTAGGCCTCGCGGGACACCTTGGCGAGCACCAAGCCGGCGTACACCTCCTGGCCGTCCTCGACCGTCAGCTGCGCCCCTTCGGGGATGACGAAGTCGCGCAGCCGCTTTTCCTTCTCCCCCTTCTTCTGGATGATCTCGATGTGCGGGTGGAGCTTCTTCTCCCGGTCTTCGATGATCACGCGCTGCCGGCGGCCCGTCAGCTCGTCGAGCTCCTCGCGGACGGTCTCGTCCTCGACGATGTCGACGAACCGCACCACGCCCGCCACGTCGGTCATGATCGGGTTGGTGTACGGGTCCCAGGTGAACAGTACGCCGTCGCGCGCCACCTTCTGGCCGTCCTGGGCCATCATGGTAGCGCCGAGCGGCACGTGGAAGCGCGAGTGCACCGAAAGCTTGCCCTCCTCGCCGGCGCCGTGCTTGGCCGCCCGGAGGATCAGCTCGCCCTCGTAGCTCGTGACCACGCGCTGCTTGTCGGGCGTCTCGACGAAGGTGAGGCGGTCGCCGTATTCGATGACGCCTTCCACCTTGGTCTTGCGCACCGTCTGCTCGGCGATGCGTGCCGCCGTGCCGCCGATGTGGAAGGTGCGCAGCGTGAGCTGCGTCCCCGGCTCCCCGATCGATTGGGCGGCCAGGATCCCCACCGCTTCCCCCAGGTCCACCATGTCCATGGTGGCGAGGTTGCGGCCGTAGCACATGCGGCACACGCCGCGCTTCGCCTCGCAGGTGAGCACCGACCGGATGCGCACCGCCTCGATCCCCGCGTCCTCGATGGCCTGCGCGGTCTCTTCGGTGATGAGCTTGCCCGCTTCCACCAGCACCTTGGGCCGCTCGTCCTCGTCGAGCTCGTGCGGATCGGACACCTCGTCCAGCGCGACGCAGCCGACCAGGCGCTCGCGCAGCGGCTCGATGATGTCCTCGCCCTCCTTCAGGGCCGACATCTCGAGACCGAGGATGGTGCCGCAGTCCTCTTCGGTGATCGTCACGTCCTGCGCGACGTCCACCAGGCGGCGGGTCAGGTACCCGGCGTCCGCCGTCTTCAAGGCGGTGTCCGCCAGCCCCTTGCGCGCGCCGTGCGTCGAGATGAAGTACTCGAGCACGGAGAGGCCTTCACGGAAGTTCGACTTGATCGGGCTTTCGATGATCTCGCCGATGCCACCCGTAAGCTTTTTCTGGGGCTTCGCCATCAGGCCGCGCATCCCGGCCAGCTGCCGGATCTGGTCGCGCGAGCCGCGGCTCCCGGAGTCGAACATCATGAACACCGGGTTGAAGCCGCCCTTGGAGCGCTGCATCGTCTTGACCATCGCGTCCGCGATGTCGTTGTTGGCGTGCGTCCACGCGTCGATCACCTTGTTGTAGCGCTCGCCGAAGGTGATCTGCCCGGTGGCGTATGCCCGCTGGAACCGCTCGACCCGCGCCTCGGCGTCGTGCAACAGCGACGCCTTCTCGGCCGGAATCTCCAGGTCCTCCACCCCGATCGACACGCCGCCCATCGTGGCGTAGCGGAAGCCGAACTCCTTCAGCAGGTCGAGGAATTGCACCGTGCTGGACAGCCCGGCCCGCCGGTAGCTCTCGAATACCAGCTCCGACAGGTCCTTCTTGCGCATGACCTGGTTCTGATACCCCTGCTCGCGCCGCAGCCCCTCGGGGAGGATGCTGTTGAAGATCACCCGCCCCGCGGTCGTGTAGACCCACTCACCCGGCGGCTGGCTCCAGTGATGCACCGGCGAGTGGTAGGCGAGCCGCTTGGTCGCGAGCCCCATGTCGAGCTCGGCGAGTGAAGCGAGACGGGGCGCCCGCGCCTTCACCTCGGGCTGCTCGAAGTCGGCCGGCTCCTTCGTAAGGAAGTAGCAGCCGAGCACCATGTCCTGCGACGGCTCCGCCACGGGCCGGCCGTCGGAGGGCTTGAGCACGTTGTTGGACGAGATCATCAGCAGCCGCGCTTCGATCTGGCTCTCGAACGAGAGCGGCACGTGCACGGCCATCTGATCGCCGTCGAAGTCCGCGTTGAAGGCCGCGCACACGAGTGGATGGATGCGGATGGCTTTGCCTTCCACGAGGACCGGCTCGAACGCCTGGATGCCCAGACGGTGGAGCGTCGGCGCGCGGTTCAGCAGCACGGGATGGTCCTCGATGATCTCCTCGAGGATCTCGTACACCTCCGGCGACTCCTTCTCCACGATCTTCTTGGCCCGCTTCACCGTCTCGGCGATGCCCTTCTCGACCAGCTGGTGGATGATGAACGGCTTGAACAGTTCCACCGCCATCGCCTTGGGGAGGCCGCACTGGTGCAGCCTGAGCTCCGGACCCACGACGATCACCGACCGGCCGGAATAATCCACGCGCTTGCCCAACAGGTTCTGCCGGAAGCGCCCCTGCTTGCCCTTGAGCATGTCGGAGAGCGACTTGAGCGGCCGCTTGCCCCGCCCGCGGATCGCCTTGGAGCGCCGGCCGTTGTCGAACAGCGCGTCGACCGCCTCCTGTAGCATGCGCTTCTCGTTGCGGAGGATGACCTCCGGCGCCCGGTGCAGGATCAGCTTCTGCAGCCGGTTGTTACGGTTGATGACGCGGCGGTACAGGTCGTTCAGGTCCGACGTCGCGAACCGCCCGCCGTCCAGCGGCACCAGGGGCCGCAGATCGGGCGGGATGACCGGGATCACGTCCAGGATCATCCAGCGCGGATCGTTGCGCCCCTCGCCCGCGGCGCCCGAGTTGCGGAACGCGTCCACGATCTTGAGGCGCTTCAGCTGCTGCTTCTTGCGGTGCTGGCTCGTCTCGCCCGCGACCGCCTCGCGCAGCTCGTCGGCGAGCTTGTCGATGTTGAGCCGCTCGAGCAGCGCGCGTACGGCGGGCGCGCCGATGTCCGCCTTGAACACCGCGTCGCCCTCCGTCTTCGCCTTGGTGCGGAGCTCGAGGAAGCGATCTTCGTCGAGCAGCTCCTTCTCCTGCACTTCCTGCTCACCGGGGTCGATCACCACGTAATTCGTGTAGTAGATCACCCGCTCCAGGTCCCGCAGGGTCATGTCGAGCAGGTTCCCCATGGGGGACGGCAGCGTCTTGAAAAACCAGATATGCGCCACCGGCACCGCGAGCTCGATGTGGCCCATGCGCTCGCGCCGCACCTTGGACAGTGTCACCTCGACGCCGCAGCGATCGCAGATCACGCCGCGGTAGCGGATCCGCTTGTACTTGCCGCAATGGCACTCCCAGTCCTTCACCGGACCGAAGATGCGCTCGCAGAACAGCCCGTCCCGCTCCGGCTTGAAGGAGCGGTAGTTGATGGTCTCGGGCTTCGTCACTTCGCCCCACGACCACCAAGTCCGCTGGCCCTGCAGCTCGAGGCGCTCACGCTCCTTCGAGTCTCGCGGGCCCCGGATCTCCTCCGGTGAGGCGATCCGAATCTGGATATAGTCGAAGCTCGAGCTCTTCGGCTCGCGCCCGCTGCGAAAATCGATCATCCGAGTCTCCCTCCCCCGTTACTCTTCGACGTCCTCGGTGGTGCCCAGGGTCACTTTCAACCCGAGGGCCTGCAGCTCCTTCACCAGCACGTTGAAGGATTCAGGGATGCCGGGTTTCGGCAGGTTCTGCCCCTTGACGATGGCCTCGTACACGCGGCTGCGCCCGTTCACGTCGTCCGACTTGACCGTGAGAATCTCCTGCAGCGTATGCGCCGCCCCGTACGCTTCGAGCGCCCACACTTCCATCTCGCCGAACCGCTGGCCGCCGAACTGCGCCTTGCCGGCGAGCGGCTGCTGGGTGACCAGCGAGTACGGCCCGATAGAGCGGGCGTGAATCTTGTCGTCCACCAGGTGCGACAGCTTCATCATATAGATCGACCCGACCGTGACGTCTGAGGAGAAGAACTCTCCGGAGCGTCCATCGCGCAGCCGCGCCTTCCCCATCGGGGAGAGGCCCGCCGCTTTGAGGACCTCGTTCACCGCCCGATCGACGTCCGCTTCGGACTTGGGTCCAAGCAGCGCCGCGAGCGCCGGGAACCCCACGGCCTCCAACACCTCGGCCGGCTTGTCGTGCTCTAGGAATTTCTCGATCTCCTTCAGGCCTGCCTTGAAAGCAGCCTTGTCGGTCTTCGGCAGGTCGTCGGCCTCCAGGCGCGCCTGGTGTGCTTCCCGCTCGGCGCGGTGCTGCTCGAGCTCGCGCTCGGCCAGCTGCTTCGCGGCGGCCTTGAGGAAGTCGACGACGCGGTGGTACACGTCGCGCGTCTCCTGGGAGAGGGCGCGGTGGCCCAGCACGCCGATCCCGGCGGTCGCGACCTCGGGCCGACCGCCGTTCCCCGACGGCAGCTGCCGCAGGTCCTTGACGATCCGGCGCACCGTCTCCGGGTCGAGCTCGGGGAGGCGGACGCCGAGCTGCAGCGCGTCCGCGGCCCAGGTGAGCCCGGCCAGCCGCAGCAGCACGCCGATTTCGGTCTCGTCGGCGCCCTGGAAGACGGGGGTCTTGGCCTCGAAGCCGAGGATGCGGGCCGCCCACCCAAGGTGCGTCTCGAGAATCTGGCCCACGTTCATGCGCGAGGGCACGCCGAGCGGGTTCAGCACGATGTCCACCGGCGCGCCGTGCGGCAGGAACGGCATGTCCTCCTCCGGAACGATCCGCGCGATGATCCCCTTGTTCCCGTGGCGGCCCGCCATCTTGTCGCCCACGGAGATCTTGCGCTTCTCGGCGACGTACACCTTCACGAGCTGGATCACGCCCGGGGGGAGCTCGTCCGGCTGCAGGATCTTGTCGATCTGGTCCTCGGACTTCTCCTCGATCTTGGCG
>Ga0066665_10000873_pt1 | contig 13141 bp, 11 predicted proteins | sample GraSoiAngelo_114_FD_75175 | JGI IMG/M metagenome (GOLD analysis project Ga0066665, IMG submission 75175) | Grasslands soil microbial communities from the Angelo Coastal Reserve, California, USA - 14_0903_13_40cm | ecosystem: Environmental > Terrestrial > Soil > Grasslands | place: USA...
CAGGCCTTCGCCACCGAGGTCAAGGAGCGGGTCGATCTCTATTTCCGGTCGCGTGGGATCTCTCCAGGCGCCAATCGAGAAATGGTCCTGAAGACGTTCCTGATGCTCGCCGTGACCGTCTCCGCGTACGCTCTGATTCTCAGCAACCGGTTCCCCGCCTGGCCCATGCTCGGGCTCTCCATCCTCATGGGACTGGGTTTCGCGGGCATCGGATTCAACGTCGCGCACGACGCGCTTCACGGCGCCTACACGTCGAGCCGTTGGAAAAACAGACTCCTCGGGTTCACCTTCGAGCTGGTCGGCGCCAGCGGATACATGTGGAAGATCACGCACAATGTGATTCACCACACCTACCCGAACGTCCATGGCCTGGACGAGGACCTCGAGGTTTCCCCGATGCTTCGCCTGTCCCCCGAGGCAAAGCACCGTCCGGTCCACCGGTACCAGCACTGGTACGCCTTGGTCGCATACAGCGTGACCACGCTCTTCTGGGTGTTCCTCAAGGACTATCACTATTTCCTCAAGCGTGATCTGGGGCCCCTCAAGGGGCGGCAGCACTCGCACGGTCAGGTCCTGACACTCATCGGAAGCAAGCTCTTCTACTACGCCTACACGATCGTGATCCCCCTCCTGGTCGTGAACGTTCCCTGGTGGCAATTCGCCATCGGCTTCGTGGCGATGCACCTCACGTCCGGAACGGTTCTGGGGGTCGTCTTTCAGCTGGCGCACGTCGTCGAGGAGACGGACCACCCCGTGCCGGACGTCGACGGCGCCATGGAGAACGCCTGGATGGTGCATCAGATGGAGACGACGTCCAACTTCGCGAACAAGAACCGGCTTCTCACCTGGTACGTGGGCGGGCTGAACCATCAGGTGGAGCACCACCTGTTCCCGAAGATCTGCAGCGTCCACTATCCCGCCCTGAGCCGGATCGTTCGACGGACCGCGGAGAAGCACGGCATCCCCTATCACCACCACGAAACGCTTCGCGCGGCCGTTGGGTCCCATCTCCGCACCCTGAGGCGGCTCGGGAACGACCCCGCGCAGGCTTGAGGCGGTATCCCGCGTCTGTTAATCTGCTGGGTTCACGGAACGTCCACGGATCGAGGTGCTTCGCATGAAAATCGAGACGACGCTGTCGGGGAGCTTCCCCAAGCTGCCGCTGGAGCCCGGAGCGCCCAATGTGCGGGTGATCCGGAATCGGATGGATCAGGGAAAGGCGACGCAGGAGGAGCTCGCCGACGCCACGCGCGAGACCACGAAACGCATCCTCGCGCTCCAAGAAGGCGCGGGCGTGGATATCCCGGTGGACGGCCAGGTGGCCTGGGACGACGCGCAGACCTACCTCGCGCGGGGCGTCCCGGGATTCACGATCGCGGGCTTGATCCGCTATCTCGACACGAACACCTACTACCGGCAGCCCGAGATCACGGGCCCGGTCTCATGGAAACATCCGGTCACGGCGGAGGACTTCAAGGCGGCGCAATCGATGGCGCACCGGCCCCTCAAGGCGGTGCTGCCGGGGCCCTATTCCCTCTACCGGTTCTCACGCGACCTCCACTACAAGGACGTGAACGAAGGGCTCCGCGCGGTGGGGGAGGCGGTCTCCCGCGAAGCGAAGGCGCTCGAGGACGCCGGCGCGACCTGGATCCACTTCGAGGAGCCCTGGCTCGGCCGGGCGCGCGCCGAGGACGCGCCGCTCGTCACGGCGGCGCTCGAGCCTCTGTTCCGCGGCCGCAAGGCGAAGACCGTGCTCCACGTTCCGTTCCGCTCTCCCAAGGCCGTGTTCGGCGCGATCCGGAATCTCGGGTGGAACGTGCTCGGGCTCGACCTCGTGGAGGCGCCCGAGTCCTGGGACCTGATTCCCGAAGTGCCCGCGGGCAAGACCGTGGCGCTCGGGCTCGTCGATGCGCGCAATACCAAGCTCGAAGATCCGGCACGGGTCGCCGAGGGGGTCCGGAAGGCGCGTTCCATGCGCTCCGATCTCTCCTGGCAGCTCTGCCCGACCGCCAGCCTCGAATACCTGCCCGTCGATCGTGCGGCGATGAAGGTCGCGCGTCTCACCGAGGCCGCGCGCCTCGCATCGTGAACGGAGGATGATCATGCCGCGTGGGCTCTGGACCACGACCGTCGGAAGCTTCCCCAAGCCGCCCCACCTCGAGCGCGCCCGCAACCGGTTCGCGCGCGGGGAGATCTCCGAGGCGGAGCTCAGGCAGCTGGAGCGCGAGGCCACGATCGAGGTGATCCGGTCTCAGGAGGAGATCGGGCTCGACATCCTGGTCGATGGCGAGCTCTACCGGGGAGACATGACCACCTACTTCGCGGAGCTGATGGACGGGTTCGAGATTTCGAATCCCGTCCGCTCCTACGGGAACCGCTACTACCGGAAGCCGGTCGCCACGGGGCGCGTGCGCCGCACCCGGCCCTGGACCGTGGACTGGTGGAAGTTCGCGCAGAGCCAGACGAAGAAGCCGGTCAAAGGAATGCTCACCGGGCCCTATACCATGATGGACTGGTCCTTCAACGAGCACTATCCCTCGCGCGAGGCGCTCGCGATGGATCTGGCCGAAGCGATCCGCGAGGAAGCGATGGCCCTGGCCGAGGCGGGCGCCAAGTTCATCCAGGTGGACGAGCCCGCCATCTCGGTCCGTCCCGAGGAGCTGAAGCTCGCGGTGAAGGCGCTCGGCCGGGCGGTCGAGGGAGTGAAGGCGAAGACGATCACCCACATCTGCTACGGCGACTTCGACGTGATCTACCCGGCGCTCCTCGATCTTCCCGTGGACATGATCGATCTCGAGATGGCGAACAGCCGCTACGACCTCCTCGACCGCTTCCGCCAGCACCGCTTCACCAAGGAGATCGGATACGGCGTGCTCGACGTGCACTCGCACCGCATCGAGACGAAGGAGGAGATCAAGCAGGGGATCCTCCGAGGACTCGAGCTATTGCGTCCGGAGCAGATGTACATCGATCCCGACTGCGGTCTGAAGACCCGCACCGTGGAAGAGGCGAAGGAGAAGCTGGCCGTGATGGTGGCGGCGGTGCGCGAGGTGCGGGAGGAGCGGGGCATCACGGCGTGACCGCGGAGCGTCCTTCCGATCTTTCCGGGCTCCGGATCGATCGCGACGCCAAACCCGAGCAATCGAGTCCCCTCCGGCGCATCGTATGGCTCGGCGCGGCCGCGCTGGTCCTTCTCGCGGCCGCGTTTTTCGTTTACCGCGCCGCGCTTCCAAACGCGCTGAGCGTCCAGGTGGCGCGGGCCGAATCGCTCGGCGGGGGTCCCGGCCAGAACGCCGCGGAGATCCTCACCGCGAACGGCTACGTGGTCGCCCGGCAGCGCGCCTCCGTCTCGACCGAGGTCGCGGGCAGGCTCGAACGGCTCCTGGTGGAAGAGGGCAGCCGCGTGAAGCAAGGCCAGGTGCTGGGAATCTTACAGAATGCGGACCAGCGATCCGCGCTCGAGAGCGCCCGCGCGGCGCTGGCTTCCTCGGAAGCGGGGCTCGCGGAGGCGAGCGCCTCGGCAAGGGAGATGTCGCTCGCGCGCAGCCGGTCGGAGCAGCTTCACGCCAAGGGGCTCGTGAGCCAGGCCGAGCTCGACCGCGCGATCGCGGCGGACGACGTGGCCCGCGCCCGCGTGAAGAGCGCGGAGGCGGCGGTGAAGAACGCGAGCGCCCGCGTGCAGTCGGCCCAGGTGGACTACGACAAGACCTTCGTCCGCGCCCCCTTCGGCGGAGCGGTGCTCCGGAAGGAGGCGGAGGTGGGCGAGATCGTGAGCCCGGTGCCCTCCTCGGGAGGGCTCACGCGCGGGGCCATCGTGACCATGGCCAATCTCGCCAGCCTCGAGGTCGAGGCGGACGTGAACGAAGGCTACGTCTCGCGGGTGCACGAGGGCATGCGCGCGGAGATCGTCCTGGACGCCTATCCCGACGAGCGGTTTCCGGCGCACGTGAGGCAGATCGTGCCGACCGCGGACCGGCAAAAGGCCACCGTGCTCGTGAAGGTGGCGTTCGACCGGCTGGACCCGCGGGTGCTGCCGGAGATGGGGGTCAAGACCACGTTCCTCGCGGATCCGGCCGCGCCCTCGGAGACGGGGGCGGTCCCGGCGGCGGTCTCGATCCCGAAGGGCGCGCTCCGGGAAGCGCAAGGGCGCGCCGTCGTGTACGTCGTCGAAGGCAACCGCGCGGTCCTGCGCGGCGTCTCCCCGCGGCCCCTCGGCCAGGATCGCGTGATCGTGAGCGGAGGGATCGCCCCCGGAGAGATGGTGATCGTGGAAGCGCCCGCCGGGCTCAGCGACAAGGCCCGGGTCAAGGTGAAGTAGGGATTGGGAGGGCTCGTGGAATCGAGGAACGGCAATCTCGTCGAGCTTCGGAACGTGCACAAGGTCTATTTCCGCGATCGCATCGAGGTCCCGGTGCTCCAGGGCATCGACCTCACGATCCGCGAAGGGGAGTTCGTCGCGCTCATGGGGCCCAGCGGCTCCGGGAAATCCACGCTCCTGAACCTGATCGCGGGCATCGACTCGCCCACCGACGGGGAGGTCCGAGTCGCCGGCGAATCGCTCGGAACGCTCAAGCCCGGCAAGCTCGCGGCCTGGCGCGCGCGCCACATCGGCTTCATCTTCCAGCTCTACAACCTGATTCCGGTCCTCACGGCGTATCAGAACGTCGAGCTGCCGCTCCTCCTCACGAAGCTCTCGGCGAAGGAGCGCAAGAAGCGCGTGCTCAAGGTGCTCGGGCTCGTGGGACTGGAGGCGCGCGCGAAGCATTTCCCGCGGCAGCTCTCGGGTGGTGAGGAACAGCGGGTGGCGATCGCGCGGGCCATCGTGGCCGATCCGACGCTCCTCGTCGCCGACGAGCCCACCGGGGATCTGGACGCGAAGAACGCGGCGGAGATCCTGACCCTGCTCCAGCGCCTCCACGCGGAGCTCGAGAAGACGATCCTCATGGTCACCCACGATCCCCACGCCGCCGAGCGCGCCGAGAAGACGCTCCACCTCGACAAAGGGGTGCTCCAGCCGTGAAGTACTTCCGGCTCATCTGGGCGAACCTCCTCCGCGCCAAGCGGCGGACCTTTCTCACGGTCTTCTCGATCGCGATCGCGCTCTTCCTCTTCTGCACCCTGCGCACCGTGATCACCTCCTTCGAAGCTTCGCTCCGCGCCTCCGAAGCCACGCGGCTCGTGGTCCGGCACGGCGCCTCGCTCGTCTTCCCGCTGCCGCTCGCGTACCGCGAGCGCCTGGTCCAGGTGCCGGGCGTCAACGGGGTCTCGTACGGCAACTGGTTCGGCGGCTTCTATCAGGACCCGAAGAACCAGTTCGCGCAGTTCGCGATGGACGTGCCCACGATGTTCGATCTGTTCCCCGAGCTGGTGATGCCGGCCGATCAGGTCCAGGCATTCCGGTCGGAGCGCACCGCGGCCATCATCGGCAAGGCGCTCGCCAAGAAGTACGGCTGGAAGCTGGGAGACCAGGTCCCGATCATCGGCACGATCTTCCCGGGCGAGTGGCGCTTCGTCGTGCGCGGGATCTACGAGGGGAAGACGAAGGACGTGGACGAGAACACCCTCTTCTTCCACTGGGATTATCTGAACGAGTCGCTCCCGGAGGGGAGGAAGAACCAGGTGGGCATCTACTGGATCCGGGTCGCCTCCCCCGATCTGGCCGCGGACGTGAGCCGGCGCGTGGACGCGATGTTCGAGAACAGCCCCCAGCCGACGAAGACCGAGACCGAGAAGGCGTTCCAGGCGGGATTCATCTCCATGATCGGAAACATCCAGCTCCTGCTCACGATCATCGGCTCGGCGATCGTCTTCGCGATCATGCTGGTCACGGTCAACACCATGATGATGGCCGCGCGCGAGCGCACCACGGAGATCGCCGTGCTGAAGACCCTCGGGTATTCCGACGGGCTGATCCTGCGTCTGGTGGCGGGGGAGGCGCTGCTCGTCTCGCTCCTCGGAGGCCTCCTGGGCTGCGGGCTGGCGGCCCTCGTCTTCCATGAATCCGATTTCACCGCCAGCGGGTTCTTTCCGAATTTCCGGGTGCTCCCTGAGACCATCGTGGCGGGGCTCCTGCTCGCGGTCCTCATGGGGATCCTGAGCGGCATCGTCCCCGCCGTCACCGCCGCGAGGCTCGAGGTGGCCTCGGCGCTCCGGAAGGTGGCCTGACCGTGGCGGTCCCGCTCGCATACAATCTCCGGAACCTCTTCGCGCGCAAGGTGAGCACGACCCTGACCGCGCTCGGGATCGGGCTCGTGTCCTGGGTCTTCATCTTCACGCTCGCGCTCGCGGGCGGATTTCAGTCCGCCCTCCAGAAGACGGGCTCGCACGAGAACGCGATCGTGGTCCGGAGCGGATCCACCGCGGAGCTGACCAGCATCATTCCCCGGGAGGCGGCGGCGGCGATCGAGAGCCAGCCCGAGATCGCGCGGGCCCCCGACGGCACCCCGCTCGCGACGCACGAGCTCGTGGTGCTCTGGAACCTGGAGCGGAAGAACGGCACGTCCACGAACGTCGTCGTCCGCGGCGTGACCCCGAAATCCTTCGCGCTCCGTCCGAGGATCCGCCTCGTGGAGGGGCGCATGTTCCGCCCCGGCCTGGAAGAAGTGGTGGTCGGGAGGCTGGCGAACGCACGGATCGCGCATCTCGCCGTGGGAGACCGGATCAAGCTCGCGGGACGTGCCTGGTCGGTCGTGGGGGTCTTCGACGCCCAGGGCACGTCGTTCGACTCGGAGATCTGGGGGGACGTGGAGCTCTTCATGCCGGTCTTCGACCGCCCGGTGTACCAGAGCGTCACGTTCCGTCTCGACGACCCCTCGCACTTCGGCGCGATCCAGAAGCGCCTGGAATCGGATCCGCGCATGAGCGTCCAGGTGAAGCACGAGGACGATTTCTACGCGGCGCAGTCCGCCACGCTGGCCGGGCTTCTGCGTGGACTCGGGCTCTTCGTCACCTTGATCATGGCGCTCGGGGCGGTGTTCGGCGCGCTCAACACCATGTATGCGGCCGTGGGCGCGCGCGCGAAGGAGATCGGGACCCTGCTCGCGCTCGGGTTCTCGCGCGGCGCGATCCTCACGTCGTTCCTGATCGAATCGGTGCTGCTCGCGACGCTGGGGGGACTCCTGGGCTGCCTTCTCGCGCTGCCGGTGAACGGAATCACCACGAGCACGACGAATTTCGCCTCCTTCAGCGAGATCGCGTTCCGCTTCGAGGTCACGCCCTCGATGCTTCTTTCCGGGATGATCTTCGCCGCGGTCATGGGGGCGCTCGGCGGATGGTTCCCGTCCCGGAACGCGGCGCGCCGCGTCATCGTGGAGGCGCTCCGCCAGGCCTGAGCGGCGCGGGCGGCGGCGCCGCGAAGCTTGAGCTTCTCCTGACGCGTGTGATAGCGTCGGTCCCCCATGACGAAACACAAGATCAAGATCGGCTTCCGGGACCATCGCCTGGGGCGCATCCTGGGCGAGCAGGCGATCGAGCTCCTGAAGCCGCACCTGAGCTCGGCGGCGTTCGCGCTCGTTCCCGTGGGAGTGCCGCGGGGGCGGGGGCACGCGGCGGTGTGGCCCGGACAGCCCGTCGAGCAAGCGCTCCTTCGCGGCGAGGTCGATCTCGCGGTCCAGAACATGAAGGACCTCTCTCCCGAGCCCCCGGCCGGGATCGTGCTCGCGGCGGTCACGGAGCGCTTCACCCCCTTCGACGTGCTCATCGCGCGGGACGGAACCATCGTGGACGACCTTCCCGAAGGCTCCGCCGTCAGCGCGCACACCCCCATCCGTCGCGCGCAGCTCCTCCATTATCGCGACGATCTCTCGATCCTGGATTTCTCGGGGAGCCTCGAGGAGCGCATGCGGAAGCTCGAGCTGGGGGAGGTGGACGGATTGGTGGTCTCCGCCTCCGCGGTCGAGCACCTCGGATACCAGGATCGCGTGACGGAAGTGTTCACGACCGAGGTGGTCGTTCCGGCCCCCGGCCAGGGCGCGCTGGGCATCCAGGTCTTGAAGAGCGCCAAGGATCTCCTCAAGGCGGCGAGACACCTCGACGATCCCATCGCCCGGGTCGAGATCGACGCCGAGCGCGCGTTCCAGCGCGAGATCACGTCCGATCCCACCGTGCCGATCGGGGCCCTCGCCAAGCTGGACGGCGCCTCGCTCCGGCTCGAGGGCGTGATCGCGGACCGCGAAGGACTGAAGATCTACCGCGACGAAGAAGAGGGAAAGGCCGGCGACGAAGAGCAGATCGGCGTGCGTCTCGCGCGACGCCTCCTGCTCGACGGCGCCCGGGCCCTCCTCACCCCGGCGGAAAGCTCCCACTAGAAGGTATGCTCGATCTCAAGCGGATCCGCACCGAGACCGATCGAGTGCGGGAAGCGATCGCACTCAAGAAAACGAATGCGGATCTCGACCGGTACCTGGCCCTGGACGAGGAGCGCCGGGGCCTGCTCGTGCAGGCGGAGGGTCTGAAGCACGAGCGAAACGCCGTCTCCGAGGAGATCGGCCGGCTCAAGCGCTCGGGCCAGGACGCGGCCGCGAAGGTCGAGGCCATGAAGGAGGTCGGCGACCGGATCAAGACCCTCGACGCGCGCATCGCGGAGCTGGAGGCGGAGCTCACCGCGATCCTCCACTGGATCCCGAACGTGCCTCATCCCAGTGTCCCGAAGGCCGAGGATGCTGCCGGGAACGTGGTGGTGCGCAAGGCGGGGAAGCTCCGCGAATTCAAGGTTCCGCCCAAGCCGCACTGGGAGCTCGCCGAATCGCTGGGCCTTCTCGATTTCGAGCGCGCTCCCAAGATCGCGGGCACGGGCTTCCTCCTCTTCACCGGACGCGGCGCCCGGCTGGAGCGCGCGCTGATCCGGCTCATGATCGATTCCGCGGTCCGCCGCGGGTACACCGAGGTCTGGGCGCCTCACCTCGTGCGCCGGGAGTGCCTGTTCGGCACGGGCCAGCTTCCCAAGCTCGAGGAGGACATGTACCGGATCGAGGGCACCGATCTCTTCCTGAATCCCACGGCCGAGGTGCCGATCACCAACATCTACCGGGACGAGATCCTGGACGGCGAGAAGCTGCCCATCCGCCACGTCGGCTACTGCGCGAGCTATCGCAAGGAATCGGGCTCCTACGGCCGGGAGACGCGCGGCATGATCCGCGTGCACCAGTTCGACAAGGTGGAGCTGGTCAAATTCGTCCGCCCCGAAACCTCCTACGAGGAGCACGAGAAGCTCCGCGAGGACGCGGAGGCGGTGCTCGAGGCGCTCGAGCTTCCGCACCGTGTCGTGCTGCTCGCCGCGGGAGACCTGAGCTTCGCCGGCGCGAAGTGCTACGACCTCGAGACCTGGGCGCCGGGGGAGGGGGGACGCTGGCTCGAGGTCTCCTCCTGCACGAACTTCGAGGACTTCCAGGCGCGGCGCGCCGGGATCCGGTACCGGCCCGGGCCGGGCCAGAAGGCGGAGTACCTGCACACGCTGAACGCGTCGGGCCTGGCGCTCCCGAGAACGTACGCGACGCTCCTCGAGTATCACCAGACGGAGCGGGGGACGGTACGTCTTCCGGAGGCGCTCCTCCCGTACTGGGACGGCGATCGAGAGATCGCGCCCCTCTGAGGCACGGCAGCATGGCGAAACCGCGCGCGGCCGCGCCAACGACGGTGCGGCCTTTGTCCTACAAGATGTACCTCTTCCTCGCCATCGTCGCGCTCATGGCGGCGCTCGTGCTCCATTCCAACTACCTGATCTCACGCCTCAACACCGAGACCCAGACGCTCTGCGCCGTGCTCGCGCGATTCTTCGCGATCACCACCTTCAAGGCCGCCGAGGATCCGACCCTGCGTCCCATCTTTCGTGAGGTGGTCGCCAACATCAATTTCCCGATCATCCTCACGGACACCGGCGGAATTCCGCGCGCGTGGAAGCTCATCGACGTCCCGTCCTCGGCGGTCCCCGACTCGGTGCTCCAGAAGGCCTCGGAGACCGGCGTCGTGCCGCCCCTGGTGAAACAAATCCAGGAGGAGGCCGCGAAGCTGGACCGCAGGCACCCGCCGATCAAGGTGGAGCGGCTCGGAACGCCCGGCGTTCTGGGCTACGTGCACTACGGCGAGCCGCCGCTGGTCGGAAAGCTCCGCTGGGTGCCCTACATCGAATTCGGCGTGATTCTGGCGCTCCTGGTCTTCGGCTTCGTGGGATTCCGGACCTTGATGACCGGGGAGCAGAGGTCGCTCTGGGCCGCGCTGGCCAAGGAGACCGCGCACCAGCTCGGGACGCCCATCTCCTCGCTCCTCGGCTGGTCGGCGCACCTGCGCGAAGCCGCGTCGGCGAAGGAGCCCGCGCCGGAGCGGCTCGAGGCGATCGCGGGAGAGATCGATCTCGATCTCGAGCGTCTCGAGAAGATCGCCTCCCGCTTCGGGCAGGTCGGCTCCGTGCCCGCGCTCCGGGAAGGAGATCTGACCGAGACCGTCGCGGGCGTGGTCCGCTATTTCCGGCACCGGCTGCCGCACCTCGGCGGGGGCACGGAGATCGTGGAGCGTTACGAGCCCGTTCCACGCGTCGCGTTCCATCCGGAGCTCATGGAGTGGGTCGTCGAGAACCTGATCCGGAACGCGATCGACGCGGGGGACAAGGAGCATGGCGAGATCGTGATCTCGACCGTATGGGTGCCCGAGCGCCACGAGGTGGAGATCCGGGTCCGCGACAACGGGCGGGGCATGAACGCGTCGGAGCGGCGAAAGGCGTTCACGCCGGGCTTCAGCACGAAGCGGCGCGGGTGGGGCCTGGGCCTCGCGCTTGCGAGGCGGGTGGTCCACGAGTATCATCGGGGCAGAATTTCCATCGTGGAATCCGTTCCCGGCCACGGGACCACCATCGCCGTGGCGCTGCCCGTCGCACCTTCCCCGAACGCCGGTTCCGCGTAGCCCAGAGATCCAGGATCATGCCTGCCCAAGACCGAAAGATTCTCTGGGCCGATGACGAGATCGACCTCCTCAAGCCCCACATCCTGCTATTGGAGTCGAAAGGGTACCGGGTGACGTCGGTCTCGAACGGCACCGACGCTGTCGCGTGCGCCGCCCGCGAGAAATTCGACGTGGTGCTGCTCGACGAGTCCATGCCGGGACTGGGAGGGCTCGCGACCCTCGAGGCGATCAAGGAGCGCGATCCTCTGGTGCCGGTGGTCCTCGTGACGAAGAACGAGGCGGAATCGCTCATGGACGAGGCGATCGGAAAGCACATCGACGACTACCTCATCAAGCCCGTGCGCCCGACGCAGATCTTCCTCGCGCTGAAGCGCCTGCTCGAGGCGGACCGATTGCAAGATAGCCAGCGCGCCCGCGGGTACGTGGCGGAGCAGGCGCGGCTGCGGGCCGAATCCACGGGAGGGCTGGACTGGCGAGGGTGGATCGATCTCTACGCGAGGAGCGCGCAGTGGGACGTCGAGCTGGACAAGGTCGAGGACGCGGGTTTGAAGCAGGCGCATCAGGATCAGCGCCGCGAGCTGAACGTCGAGTTCAGTCAGTACGTGGAGGCATCCTACGCCACGTGGCTCACCGCGGGGACGGAGCCCGATTCCGGCGCTCCTCCGCTGTCCGTCCACGTGATGGAGCGCTGGGTGGCCCCGTTGCTCCGGGAGAAGCGCCGGGTGTACTTCATCCTGGTCGACTGCATGCGCCTGGATCAGTGGCTGACCATCGAGCCCTTGCTCCGGGAATTCTTCGACGTGACCGTCGACCACCACGTCTCGATTCTTCCCACGGCGACCCCGTATTCGCGGAATTCGATCTTCGCGGGCCAGTACCCGGACGAGATCCAGCGGCAGCATCCCGAGTTCTGGCACGAAGGGCCCGGGGACGAGCGGAGCAAGAACCGGTTCGAGCGTCAGCTCCTCGATCTCAACCTGAAACGGCTCGGCGTCGAGCTGGCGTCCCCGCCCAAGTACATCAAGATCTACAATGCGGAAGAGGCCAACAACGTGCGCCGGAACGTCGTGACGTTCCAGAACATCCCGCTCGTGGCGCTGGTCTTCAACTTCCTGGACATGCTCACGCACGGGCGCTCGGAGTCGGACCTCCTGAGAGAGCTGGCCCCGGACGAGTCGGCCTTCCGCTCGGTGATGCGCTCCTGGTTCCTCCACTCCTCGCTCTTCGACGCGCTGAAGTGGATGTCGAAGCAGGACTGCACGGTGATCCTCACGACCGATCACGGCGCCATCCTGAGCCGGCGCTCCGCGCTCGTCTACGGGACGCGCGAGACCTCCACGAATCTCCGGTTCAAGTTCGGCGCCAATCTGACCTCCGACCCGAAATACGCGGTGCCCGTGAAGGATCCGAGTCGCTTCCACCTGCCCGCCGATTCCATGAACAAGAACTACATCATCGCCAAGGAAGATTTCTATTTCGTCTACCCGACCCACTTCCATGAATACGAGAACAAGTACCGTGGGAGCTTCCAGCACGGTGGAATCTCGCTCGAGGAGATGATCCTCCCCACGGCCACCCTCACGCCCCGGCGCTGATCCTTGGAACTCGAGCGGCGCTCGCTCCTCCGCGGAGCCCAGGAAACGACGGCATTCGGGAAGCGTCTGGGGCGCCTTCTCACCACGGGCGACTGGGTGGGACTCACGGGCGAGATGGGCGCGGGGAAGACCACCCTCGTCGCCGGGATCGTCGAGGGGATCCACCCGGGGCAGAAGAGCCGCAGTCCGACCTACGTCCGGGTCGAGGTCTATGGACGGGCGCCCGCGATCGTTCACGCGGATCTCTATCGTCTGGAACGCGCCGAGGAGTGGGACACGCTCGGGATAGAGGATCTGGCGGGGGCGGAGTCCGGAGCGATCGTGCTCGTGGAATGGGCCGACCGCGCTCCGGGGCGGCTGCCGGAGGAGGGACTCCGTGTGTCGCTCCGCTACGCCGGCCAGGATGCGCGCGAAGTGCTTCTCGAGGCACGGGGGGAGCGGTGGCAGCGTCTGCTTCGCGAGGCCGCTCTGGGGTCCGGGTCGTGAGCGCCGGGCGTCTCGTCCTGGGAATCGACACCGCCCAGCGATTCGGCTCGATCGCCCTCGCCGGGAATGGAAACGCGGCGGCCTGGGAGTCGCTCGCTCCCGGGGAGCATTCGAGCGGACTCTCCCGTGCCGCGGAGCGGATGCTCTCGGGACGCGGGCTCAAGCTC
>Ga0066665_10000874_pt1 | contig 13139 bp, 13 predicted proteins | sample GraSoiAngelo_114_FD_75175 | JGI IMG/M metagenome (GOLD analysis project Ga0066665, IMG submission 75175) | Grasslands soil microbial communities from the Angelo Coastal Reserve, California, USA - 14_0903_13_40cm | ecosystem: Environmental > Terrestrial > Soil > Grasslands | place: USA...
CGATCCGAAGAACCGGACCGCGGGGATCAAGGGAGGGCAGACGGTCAAACTCCAGCCGGGAGACTTGATGGTCATCCCGCCCGGGAGCGCTCACTGGTTCAACAAGATTAACGGCCACATCACTTACATCCAGGCCCGGTTCCCCGGCAATGTACTGGCTCAGCAGGCCAAGTGACAGCCGCAAAGTGTAGGAATTTTAAACCCTGTTTGTGAGAGCGGCGGGACCGAAAAACGGCGTCACACCCTCGGTACTACCTCCCGCCACGGCACCCTGCTCCTTCGAAAATTCTGGAATGTCGGTAACGCCCGCCCGAGCTGAAATTATGGGCACCATTGTGAGCGTGCAATTTTGGCGTTATGGTCATGCCAGATGGCTTCGAGCTTATGATCAACGAAGTGGACCTGGGAAAAGTGATCGGAATCACGAAAACTTTAGCGCAAAAGCTTTCCGACACGGAAGAATTGCGTAAATTGCTCATAACCGGATTTCCGTATGCGCCGTTCGAATCCGTCTTGAAACGCCTCGGATGGACTCGGGCTCAGGTTGGGGAAGCTCTCGGCTTGCCGGAAAGAACACTGGCACGCCGGAAGCAAGAAGGAAAATTTCAACCGCTGGAGTCGGACAGAGTCTTCCGTTTCTTACAGGTGGTGGCCCACGCAATTGAAACAATTGGCGATGACGAAAAAGCCGGCCGCTGGCTGACTAAGCCGAATCGTGCTCTAATGGGCAAAGTACCGCTGCAACTACTGAACACTCCGATTGGCGCTTCGCAGGTTGACGAGATTCTCGGCCGCATCGATCACGGCCTCTACAGTTGATGCTTGTTTGGCGGACGACGTTTCCCGCGATCGGTTGACTGCTGCCGACCTGCCGCGGCAATGGCGGAGGATAGGTTCGGCGGAGACACGGGATCGGGGAATGCAATGGCTCGAACAACAGCGCACCGCGGTACTCATCGTTCCCTCCGCTGTAGTACCACAGGAAAATAACTGCATCCTAAATCCAGCCCATCCGGATTTTGCCCGAATTCGAGTCCACAAAATCGAGCCATTTTCTCTCGATCCCCGGATGTGGAAGTAATTTGCGCGGTCTTTCAGGTGAGGGCAGAGGGTGGATACCATTCCGGATGTCTGGATTGGCGACCAAACGTTAAGGGAACAGAACGTTTAATCCCCCTCGTCACGTCCGGTGGATCTCGTTAAGCACGTCAAGCAGGTTCATATCGTCTCCTCCTTAATCGGCGATGCACTGTAGCGGCGGTCTGTGACCGCCGGCGATGTCACAAGCGAGGGATCGCGGGCGGTCGTAGACCGCCCCTTCAGCTGCTCGTCACCATCCTGCTAGGTCGCCATGCGGCTGACGGGATCACTCCAGTTGGTGTATCCCAGCCGTCCCAACGCGCGGACCTGGAACGTGTAGGTGGTTCCGGGCGTCAGATTGCTGATGATCATGGACGTCCCCGTGGAGATGGGTTCCTCCGGAGATCGTCGATATATGGATTTCTGGGTCTCGTTCTCGCGGTGCTGGGTCCGCCGGAGGTGGACAGATCGCGGGAAAACGACGCCAGTTCATCGGCAACCAGGAAATCGCTTTTGCTCGTGAGCAAAAGCAAAATGCTCACGAGGAAATCGCATTTGCTGAGGAGCAAAAGCAAAATGCTCACGAGGAAATGGCTTTTGCTGACGAGCAAAAGGGAAACGCTCACGAGCAAATCGCATTTGTTGACGAGCAAAAGTGAATTGCTTACGAGGAAATCGCATTTGCTGACGAGCACAAGTGAAATGCTCACGAGGAAATCGCTTTGCTGACGAGCAAAAGCGAAATGCTCGCGAGGAAATCCCTTTTCCTGATTCCGTAGACGCGGGGCTAGAAAGTGCTTTTACTGCCCTTGATCGAATGCACGTCCGGCATCCGGTTAATCGATCCAACTGGCAAATTTGCGCCAAAAATGGACGTCATCGGTCGTTTCGGCTGGATATAGACTTGAGTTTCCTGAAAGAAGAATCAACGCGCGTTTCCGACGACTTTTGGATTGGAATCTCCTTTTTGTGACGGATCGCAGCGCTTACCCTGGGCGCGAGTACCGCGCACGCTGGCTCAAACGCGACGAACTCCTGTCAGAGACGCTCGAAACGGTTGTTGCTATGAAAGAAGCACGCGCCGCTGGCTGTGCTTCCCTCATGATGGTGGTACTGCGATACGGACGACATATGATACTGATTTATTTTTCGAGACCTAATCTGACCGCATCGGCATGTAAATCTCAGATTGGCGGGAATGAGATTTTGGCCAGAACGTATTGACCGGTCCTCAAATTTTCTTTAGGCTCAAAAATTTTCAGTTGAGTGCGGGCGCGACTAAATACGATTTGGGCGTATTTGACCGCAGGTTCATCTGCCGGATCGTCATCCGGAAAATGAACCTGCGATTCTTATGATCGCAGAGAAACGGAGGTCTTGAACATGAAAAAACTTAAACTGGAGCGCCTCAATCCGCCTCTTCTGTACCGGAACATCTCTCTACAGATCGGAGAGTCTTTTGATGTTGCCGCCAACCTTCTAGCCGAAAACGTTAACTCTTGCCGAGTATCCCTGCATTTTGATGAGATCGCCTTCGAGGAAATAACCAAAAATCCAAATCCCTGGAAGTTTGCAGGTCCTCGCGTGGAGCAGACTATCCTGTGGACTCTCCAAGGGATATCCGTTGTTTCGGAAAGCAAAGTTCGAATTGATGCGCTGGCAAACGGCTTACCCCAGTTCAGCGTATTCACCGCGGAGGTAAAACCATGAGCGACGATCTTAGCTATCAAAAAGCCGGCGTTGATACCGAAAAGCAGGATCGGATCATGGGTAATCTAACCTACTGGGTAGAACGGACTTTTGCTTTTCGCCCGGACAGTGTCAAGCTTCCGCTCGGATATTTTGCCAACGTCATCGATCTGGGAAACGGCTTGGGCCTAGCTCTCTCAACTGACGGCGTCGGCACTAAAATCATCGTCGCTGAGATGATGGAGAAGTATGACACCGTAGGCATCGATTGCGTGGCTATGAACGTCAATGATGTCCTTTGTGTGGGAGCGACACCGATTGCCCTCCTGGATTACCTGGCTGTCGAAGTTCCACATGATGATCTCATGGCCGATCTTGTCTCAGGCTTATACAAGGGAGCGGAACTGGCCCAGGTGGTTATTCCAGGAGGCGAAATAGCCCAAATCGGAGAGATGATCCGCGGGCATGGAAAACGTGAAAAGTATGGCTTTGACCTTGTCGGCGCCTGTGCCGGGACGGTAGCTATTGATCGTATTCTCAGAGGTCAAGACACCCAAGACGGCGATCTCATCGTCGGCCTTCGCTCTACGGGCGTACATAGCAACGGTCTAAGCCTGGCAAGGAAGGTTTTCTTCAAGAAACTCCACTGGCCTATCGACAAGAATCTCAGTGAACTAGGCCGAACCATCGGCGAGGAACTGCTCGAACCGACCCGCATTTACGTGAGAGAAGTTCTCTCCATGCTTAAGGCCAACTTAAAGATCAAAGCTTTAGCCCATATCACCAGTACCGGTTTTCTAAATCTAAGCCGGGCAAGTACGACTGCCAGCTACGTAATCGATAGTCTTCCTGAACCTCACCCCATTTTCCGCTTGATCCAGCATTACGGTGCGATTCCCAATGAAGAGATGTTCCTGACCTACAATATGGGCGTCGGTTTTTGCATCGTTGTTGCCCCTGAAGACGTGGATTCTGTCCGGCGCATTACGCATGATCATGGTGTGGAAAGCCATGTCATCGGCCATGTGGTAATGGATGGAAAGAAAGAAGTGCGAATTCCTCAGTATCGTTTGATCGGTGTCGGAGGAAAATTTCGATCGAACTGAAATGAAATATTTTTCATTTTCGTGCACATGCTAAGGAAGGCCCAGTTGCTGGGATCAAAGAAAACCAATATGGCAACGGTCTCGATCGCCTTTGCTCTCTTATTGAAGATCGCGTAATCCTTGGCGACCAGTTCAACCACACTCCTTCATTGCTGACCCGGTTTGCAACACTTCCCATTGCCGCGGCGGTATCGGGCGCACGTGCACCGTGGTAGGTTGCTATATTGTCGAGCAACGCCCGGCGGTCCCGCGATGCGACCACTTCGATTCTAGGACTACAATCCGGCGGAATCTCCCATTGCCGTACGAGGGGACGCAGCGACTCGGCGGCGTTGAGACACTGCCGATCCAAATTGACATCGGCGAGCAGTTGCTCCAACACAAGGTGGCTGAAGGGAAACTTGCACTGTAAAGTCATCGTCTCCGCCGATGCACAGCCGACAACCGTCTCTATCCAAGCCCTAAATTTCTCTACGAACGCGTCCATCGCCATAACCGGCGAGGCAAGACCAATATGATGTAAATGCATTCGACCTCCTTTTCCAACGTATAAGTGCGCTGGCCGATCTGTATTCTGGAGGGGTGTTGTGCGATCAAACGTCACAGCGTTTGGCCCGACCGTATACTTGGGGCATGCCATCCAGGCCAACACGCCGAGACCGGCAGATGGTGCGCATTCTGGGTCTATTGGCCGCTCTCTTAGAAGGCGGAAGGCCGTCTGTGCGCGAACTGGCAAGCAGGTTCAACACGCGGCGGGAAACGATATACCGGGACCTTCGCGCACTCAGCGACGCGGGTACCCCATCGTTGGCGATGAGAACGGACAGCTCAGCCACCCGCGCCTCCTCGACAGAACCGTTCACGCAACTGCGCGAATCCAACTGACGGAGGAGGAGATTGCTGCCCTGCTATTAGCCGCCAGACATCAAGGTCCGCATCGGCCGTTTGGAAAGGCGCTCCTATCCGCTTCGACAAAGCTGGGCGCGATGGCGGCCGCGAAAAAACAGTCGCTTGCGACGGAACTGGATCAGGCGATTGCCAGCCGGAGCCGGGCAAGGAAAGATTACAGCGGGCACGAAGCCACGATATTACGACTGGTTGAAGCGATCATTTGCCGGCGGATATGCCGGGTATCCTACAAGTCGCCGCGTGGCGAAGCCATAACCTATCCCTATCACCCTTACCAACTGTTGACCGTCGATGGAGGACTTTACTGCCTTGGCCGCGTGCCGGCATACGACACGATCACTACCCTCGCCGTCGAACGCATCCGCGAGTTGCAGGCCACGGATGAAGCTTTCACCGTGGACACGAATTTTGATCTCGATCGTTATTCGAATGAAGCCTTCGGAGTCGTCTGGGAGGAGCCGATGACCGTCGTGCTGCGATTCCACCCCGATCAGGCTTCGTATCTTGCCGAACGCGAATGGCACCCCAGCCAGCGATTGAAGACGCTGCCCGGCGGCGGCGTTGAACTAACTTTGCACGCCGGTGGCCTTTACGAGATCGTTCGTTGGATCCTGGGCTGGGGTGATGCCGTTGAAGTGCTCCGGCCCGTCCGGCTACGGCATGCCGTCGCGGAAAAGTTGAGGAGTGCAGCCCACATCTGTGCAAGGGCATGAGACTCCAGTGTCGATAGAGCCTGACTCGGCCCTTCCCCACCTTCACGTCTCCGTCAATTGCCGTTCAACAGAGAAAAACCCGCAATCAGAATCCAACAGGTGCGAATGACGCATCGGTCTGGTTTGGGTTCGATCCATGAGTATGATAATTCGCTATTTGATCCCTTTGAATTCGTCAATCTTCGTCAATAGATGAATCAGGCTAATCGCGATGCTTTTGGACCGCGTGAGTTTGATCCGTAGTAAAACGCTTCGCGCTGGTGGAGCATCGTTGGAGAGGGAAGAAATGTTACCGGAAATTATACGCTTGAGATCAAAACTGCGGTCGATTGCGCCGTACCCGGCAGGCTGGGTCGGCTTTGAAAACGGGCAGCTAAATGAATGGCACTGCTTTCTTCCAAGAATCAGACTTTGAAACGCCATGCCACAAGTATCCGGCGGCCATTTGCGGGGTTTTCCGGACTGTGGCGACGTCACATAATGGCGTTTTGTTTACTCGGGGCGAGAGCTACCCAGGTCTGCCGCAGCTTTTCCGGAGGCGGACAGCTCGCGCTCGTGAATGAACAACTCACGCTGGCGGTTTCGGATTTCCGGGGGTCATTCGACGTCACGCGGGTCGAGTGAATACGTCACCGAGACGACTCAACAACCCGCGGATCTGATTTTGCGATTCCTCCGGCCGTTTTGCGAAGATTTTGAGCCGCGGAATGCGCGGATGATGTTCTTTATTCGGCGCCGCGGCAGGAGGAACTGCCGGACCAGCGCCTGGAGCGCGCGTGGTTTGGCGGAGGAGCGGACATCAAGCTAAGGGCGTTTGAGAAAGCGAAACAATTGTCCGCAAACTGGAGCTGAGCTCTGCGGACGACCAACGGAGTAGTCATATGGCACATTTCCAGGTTACCGAAAACATCGAAGAGGCCCTTAAACGTGCCGGGGGCTCCCGTCGCGACAGCCTCGGCTACTGCTATCACACCTTCCGCATCCGCCTGCCCGACCCGAAAGCCGAATGGCAATCCGTGCTGAGTAAACTGGTCGATGCGGGGTGGCAGTTGCAGGGAGCACCCTTGGTTGTCGAAGCAGTGGATGCTAGTCCTTGTCACCTGCTGATTTCAATGCTGCATGCGGAGCCGCATCCACTGCAAATTCGGGGTGAGCTGAGAATAAATGGGAGTTTCGGCGGAGGAGCAGAACTTCGAGGAGAAGTAGTAACCTGACCTAGAAACAAGAGTGGTGAGCGATGAGAGCAAGCTTGGGATGCCGCAGAGTCCTTCGCGATTGAGCGCGGCGACCGCGGTATCAGCCGCGGTTCAGCCGCAGCAGTTGAACATCTTGCCTGGATAGGAAATCGGCATGAATGAAACCCTGGGACAACACGTTGTAGCCGCTTTGCGGGCCGCCAATGCCTATGCTGCCGGAGACCAGGTAGCGCCTTGCGTTGTCCTGTGGCCTGATCCTGATCGGTTGTGGGAGTCCGTCATGCAGGAGCTGCAGCCGATGATGCCGGAACTGTTTCTTCTGGGTAGTTATGCACCGGAAAACCGCACAGGGCCGGCCCTATGGCTTCGCTGTATCGAGGCGCGAGTCGTTGGCGGTTCACCTGCCACCGGAACCACGCCCATTTTTTATCTGCCTGGCATCAGTCGAGAAAAGCTGCGGGCCGCAGAGGATTGTCCCCAGGAACTATCGGCGCTGGTGGAACTGCAGTATCGAGGTGTGATGTGGCTGCACGTGAACGGCAAGGAATGGACGCCCAACGCCTTCCTGGTTTCGAAACACGGTGGCCTCGGACTCGATGTGGCGAAAGACCAAGCCACGCTCGACGCACTCGCCGGCGCCCTTCCCTCGCTGATGGCCGAACCGCTTTCCCAATTACAAGGCCGGCGTTTGGATTCCGAGTTCTTCAACGGTTTGGTGGCGCCGGATGCTACCGGTTTACTGCTCTCATGGCTGAGCGATCCGGACGGGTGCAAACAGCGCCTCTCCGGCCCGGAATGGAAAGCCTTCTGCCAGCAATGCAAAAGGGACTTTCAGTTTGATCCCGTCAAAGATGGTCCGCTCAAGGCGGCAAAGCTCCTGGCCGATCGTGGAAATCATTGGATCAAGGTTTGGCGGCGTTTCGCCGAGGCGCCGGCGAATTACCTGGGAATTGTGGAATGGCTGAAGCGGGCTGCTCCAAAAGTCCCGACCATGTTCGATTTCGCCGAGGTCTGGCCGGGCATCAACGAAGGCGAAGAACGGAAATTGCAGAAGGCTCTCGAATCGCTGGTGGACCGTCCGCAGGATGAAGTGATCCAACGAGTCACTGCTCTCGAACAGCAACATGCAGGCCGGCGCGGTTATCCGTGGCAGAAGCTGGGGCTAAGCCCGCTGGCGACTGCTCGCGAGCCGATGGCACAACGGGCCAATTTGTGCACGGCCGCCCCAGGCGCCCCAACCCCGGATGCGTATGCAGAGTATTACGCACGCGCTGGCTGGCGCGTGGATGCGGCCGCTCTCGCCACAATGGCAGCATGCGAGACGCTCGAGCAACATGGCGCAGTGCTTGGAACCGTGCGCGCCATCTATTTGCCGTGGCTCGAAAACACCGCCCGCCACCTGCAACAGCTCATCCGCGACAATGGAAATTCGGTTTCCAAGCGCGACAAACCAATCGAAGCCGCTGCGGGGCGGCTCGTATTGTTTGCGGACGGATTGCGGATGGACGTTGCCCAGCAGCTTGCGGACAAATTGGTCGCTGTTAGTATTGAATCCAAGCGCGACTGGGAGTGGTCGACCATTCCGACGGTCACGGCCACCGCTAAACCCGCAGCATCTCCTATCGCAAAAGCTCTTCAGGGTGAAGCAGGCGACGTGTTCTCCACGCGGCTGATTTCCTCGGGGCAGGTCCTGACGCAGGATCGTTTTGTAACCGCCCTGAAAGAACGCGGGTGGCAGTTCCTCGCCTCGGACGAAACTGGAGATCCATCCGGATCGGCCTGGACGGAAGCGGGCGCGCTCGACAAGCGCGGTCATAATGAGGGCTGGAAACTGGCTCGCAGCGTTGAAGCAGAGGTTCGGGATCTGGTTAGCCGAATCGGCGCGCTTCTTAGGGCGGGCTGGACTGAGGTGATCGTCGTGACGGATCACGGCTGGTTATTGGTGCCTGGTGGTGCACCGAAAGTCGAACTGAAGTCGTTTTTGGCGGAATCCCGCTGGGGACGATGCGCTGCCCTGAAGGCTCAAGCCCAGGCGGACGTCCAGACCTTCAAGTGGCACTGGAATTCGGAGGTCGCCATAGCAACGCCCCCGGGTGCAGGTTGTTTCCGCGCCTCTATGGAGTATGCCCACGGCGGCGTATCACTCCAGGAAATGGTGACACCAGTTCTTCGCGTGAGAGCGGCGCGCCCGGGCGGCGATTCCGCCAGACTGCTGGAAGCCAAGTGGACTGGTGCGAAATGTCGAGTGTCCGTCGGCGGAAACTGTGAAGGCGTGCGCGTGGATGTTCGCACCAGCCTAACCGACAAGGATACGTCGCTATTAACGGACAAGCAGCCAAGGGAAACTACGCCCGACGGTAAGGTGACGATCTTCCTCGAAGATGACTCCGACATCGGCAGGAAGGCCGAGATCGTTTTGCTGGATGCGTCCGGCCAAGTGATCGACTCACTGCCCACCACACTTGGAGCATGACCCTATGAGCCAACACTTAGATCCCATCGACACAATTGCCGCGAAAGTTTTTGAAGGTTATGTGGTGCGCAAGGACCTTGTGCGCAAATTCAAGGGACAGTATCCAGTTCCAACCTATGTTGCCGAGTTTCTCTTGGGCCGCTACTGCGCGTCCGTGGATGATGAGGAAATTGCCGAGGGCCTCAAGATCGTCGAGCGGCAACTCGGCGAGAAGACTGTCCGCGCGGGGGAACATGAGTTGTTCAAGGCACGCGCCAAGGACAAGGGGCACGTGAAGCTGATCGACATTATCACCGCACGATTGGATGCCGGAACCGATTCGTTCTTAGCCACGTTGCCGAGCTTGCAACTGAAAGACGTACGGATCAGTGAAGAAATGGTCCACGCCAACGAGCGGATGCTCACGGGCGGCTTCTATGCGGAGGTTGACCTCGCCTACGACCCGACAATCGCCCAGGAAAAGAATGGCCGGCCGTTCGGAATCGACTCTCTGCGGGAGATCCAGTTGTCCAAGCGCGAAGTGCTGCCCGCGCTGTATCAAGGCCGAGAGGGTTTTGTTGCTGGAGAGTGGAAAGATTTCCTCATTCGCAGCATCGGCATGGAACCCGAAAAGCTCACCCCACGCGCACGAGACATGGTGCTGATGCGCATGGTTCCGTTCGTTGAGCGCAACTACAACATGGTGGAACTTGGCCCGAGAAGCACGGGGAAGAGCCACTTGTTCCAGCAGGTTTCGCCATACGCCCATCTGATTTCGGGAGGCAAAGCAACCGTTGCCCGGATGTTCGTCAACAATGCCACCGGTCAGCGGGGATTGGTCTGTCAGTACGACGTGATCTGTTTTGATGAAATCTCCGGCATCTCTTTCGATCAGAAGGACGGCGTCAACATCATGAAGGGCTACATGGAGTCTGGGGAATTTAGCCGGGGGAGGGAGAGCATCCGAGCCGATGGCGGCGTGGTGATGGTGGGCAATTTTGAAGTGGACGTGCAACACCAGCAGCGAGTGGGGCACCTTTTCGGGCCAATGCCGCCGGAGATGCGTAACGATACCGCTTTCATGGACCGTATCCATGCCTACCTGCCTGGCTGGGATTTGCCGAAAGTAGGCCGTGATCTACTGACCAATCACTTCGGTCTCGTCAGCGACTTCCTGTCCGAATGCTGGAACCAATTACGTCGCCAGAGCCGGCAGAACCTTTTCCAGGGGCGCATTCATTTGGGTGGCGCCCTGAGCGGACGCGACACGACTGCCGTGCAGAAAACCGTCAGCGGGCTCATCAAACTGATTTCGCCGCACCCTGACACCCCGATTTCCGACGAGCTACTGGAGTGGGCGTTACGGCTCGCCTTGGAGTGCCGCCGGCGAGTTAAAGAACAGCAGAAGCGCATCGGTTCAGCCGAGTTTCGGAACACCCAGTTCAGCTACTCCATGGGCGAGGACGGCGTGGAAAAGTTTGTGGCCACGCCCGAGCTTTACAGCGAGAACAGTATCAGTAGCGATCCTCTCCCACCAGGGCAAGCCTGGGTTATCGGGCCGGGCGGGGGCGACGAAAACCCAGGATTGTATCGAGTGGAACATCACGGAAGGTCCGGGCAGTGGGGTGAAAATCCTGAACCAACCGACTCCCCTGCCGTTCAAGGAAAGTGTCCGGTGCGCGGAACAGAACCTGTACGTGCGATCAAAGGAACTTGTTGGAGACCGCGACCCGCGCCAGCACGAGTTCTCGATTCAACTGCGGGCATTCGACAGCGCTAAGAGCGGCTCTCGTGTTGGCGTCGCCGTGCTTATTGCCCTCTGCTCATCACTCCTCCAAAAGAGCATCAAGGGCGGTCTCGCTGTAACTGGAGGTCTGAATCTGGGCGGTTCCATCGAAACAATCTTCAACCCCGTCGCCGTCGTGGAAATTGCCATTGAAAAGGGGGCCGACAACATCCTGATGCCGATCGGTAGCCGCCGGCAATTGAACGATCTGCCAGACGATTTGGCGGCCAAGATCACCATCCACTACTACCTCGATGCCCGCGATGCGTTGCTGAAGGCGTTAGCGATCTGATTGCAGAGCCTGAATCCCATCGCAATTATGACGACATAATAGTTCTATCCAACGTGAACAGCGCCTGTTCGATCCTATCAATTCTCTCCCAGAGGTTTTTTACGGACTTTCGCCCGTAATGATCGAACGAGTCGGATGGGCAACAGCATGCCGCAGATCATTCAGCGAGCCAAAGTGGCTTCTGAAAGCGAGCCCGCGTATATCCCAGCTGCTCGTACAATTCTTGTTTGATAATCGCCTCGGTGGCGAAAATTCTCCAAAGTCTTTTAACTTCTGCACGCTTTTTGTCTCTTACCTCTTGCCAGATTCTTATCATTTCCAATTTCGCCGAGGATTCGCCAGATCTGATACAGGCGTTGGTTCAGCAAACTGCGAGCCTCCGTAAAGACAGGCAAGCTCTTCACTGATCAGGTCGTTGTGTCCAGTGGCTTGCTGACGCCGCACCACGCCATCGATTTTCCTGCCACCCACCTGGCTGGGACATTAAGGGACTTCAAAGAATGTCGAGGGCTGTTTGAAGTGCTGTTTTTAGTTTCTGTAGCTTGGAATCGGGAAGAGATCCCACAAAGTTCGTCAGTGAGGATTTAGGTAGACTAATAATTTCATCACAGTGTATGCATGACGCGTTTTTCAAACCTTCTTCAACGCCTATCTCGACCTGCGTCGATAACCCTAGCCGTTGGCTATAAACGGGAGCGCAAATGACGGTCGAGAAATTCGAATCGATAAGCGCTTGTCTGCTAACGACCACAAATACTCTTGACCGCTTGGGATCCCTTCCTGGTCTCTTGAAAACCCTATAAAGCTCTCCGCGCTTCACAACTTGACCTGATACGAGAGCACGTCCTGTGCTTCCTTATTGAGAGCGTCGGCATTTCGATTGATCAACTCCAGTTCCCGGCGATCACGCTGCTCGCGAAGCAAACGGAGAAGATGTTCACGAACCGCATTTTCGATGAACTCCGATCGATTCCGGTTCCGGCCGAGTATCTGATCGAGATCCCGCAACAACGAACTCGACAGCGTGACAGATGTCTTACTTTTCATACCTCTGATTATACCACTTTGGGATGTCCAGTAAGAGACTCAGATGAATTGCTCTGGAAGCTGCTGTTACCATTTTGGTACTAATAACGAGAATTGATTATGGCTTACAAACTGTCACGCTTAAAAACTTCCTCACGCACAGCGAATACGACCGCGGCTCGTGGAAAAAAGACTGCTAGCGGCCGCCGCCTGAATCGGCGCAAATATGCGGTATTGCTTTCCCGCACGCTGCCACGGATTATCGAGAATGACGGGGAACTCCAACAGCTAACTGAGAGCGTCGAACGCTTTCTCGATAAGGGCACACGCCGGACCCCTGAGGAGGAAACGCTTTGCCGTCTGCTCATCAGGCTGATTGAGGACTACCAGCAATCTCACTCTCTCATTCCGAAATTGGAACCTAAAGAGGCATTGGAGGCCTTGCTCGAAGCCCGCAATCTTCGCCAGGCCGACCTCCTGCCGATTTTCGGCTCACGAAGTCGTGTTTCTGATGCCGTCAATGGGAAACGCGAGATCAGCAAGTCACAAGCTCGGAAGCTCGGAGAATTCTTCAGCGTCTCGCCGGACTTGTTCATCTAGTTTGGCGGCTCTTGTTTGAACCCCAATCTGGTACAGGGAGATTTCGTAAAATCTATGCCGATGTCGCAACGGGTTCACGTCTACTGCAACCTGATCCGCCGCAGGAACACATCCGCGATATAAAGGAGCAGGGCCGCCACTGCCAGATACGGCCAAAGAGGAACTGGGAAAATCACCTTTTCTCCGTGTGTGGCAAATATGTCCTGCGCGGCCGGTTGGAACTCGCCTTTTGTTTCGTCACTAATGGCACGCAAGAGGTCGACGTTCGGTTCGTGAAGGTGATATTCGTC
>Ga0066665_10000885_pt1 | contig 13067 bp, 9 predicted proteins | sample GraSoiAngelo_114_FD_75175 | JGI IMG/M metagenome (GOLD analysis project Ga0066665, IMG submission 75175) | Grasslands soil microbial communities from the Angelo Coastal Reserve, California, USA - 14_0903_13_40cm | ecosystem: Environmental > Terrestrial > Soil > Grasslands | place: USA...
CGACATCCACCTGATTGGCCAGATGGTGATTCGAAAGCGCACGCAGGGTCAGTTCGATGTCGTTCAAATTGTCTTCCGCGAGCAGGATTCTTTTCAGGTTCGTCATAAGATGTTGTATGTGTCGGGCCGCAAAAGATAACAAGTCGCGCCCCCCCGGCCCAGGTCCGTCTTCCGTGCCGATGAATGATTCCGGCAGGTGGAGGAGTTTTGTCCGGCTTTGATCTGGACAACGGCTTCATCCTTTGGCGATTCCACCGGATAATGCCCGAATCCGCGCGCGGGCTCTGCGTCGCAAACGGACCCGCAACTGATCGAGTTTGCTCCGGCCAGACCCTCGTTTCAGCAAGTACGTGACGTGCGGCGCAGGCGCTCGGGAGATGTCTTCGGGCGTGGTGTTTTTGGCATTAACGCCCGGCGCGAGGTCAATCCCCGCCTTGCGAAACAGATGCTGCACGAACGCCGAGCAGTAAAGCGATTTTTCGCGCGCCAGAACGTTTCCCTGTCCGCGCAGTTGCGGATGGCGCAAGGCAATCAACGTTCCCACCAGTTCGCGAAGCGAATAGCGCGCCCGGTTCGCCACCAGTTCGAGTCCCTCGCGCACGAGGGTCAGGACCTGTTCTTCACCCACCCCGAAATCGAGCACGGCCAGAGTGGTGTAGAGGCCCTCGTTGAAATATTTCGAGATGCGGTTTTCCTGCACGCCCAACCGGATGTGCCTGCGATTGATCTGGAGATCTGATTCGATGACCCAGTGGTGCCCGTCCGGCCGGCGGCCCTGGAATAAAAATGAGTGCGACCAGAGACTCCACCGCCCTTCGTCATCAAGGTGCCGTTCGGAGCGGGCAATGGCCTTGTCAATCAGGGTGATCCCGCCGGAAAGTCCGACGCGGCCCGCTCGCGCATGTGCTTCGAGGAACTCGCGGTTCGACAAGCCGGTGACCATCACGACTTCGTTCATGAAAGCCTTAGCGGGACATCGTTGATGCCGGGACGTGCGGCGCGATCGTTTTCATCCGTTCCCGCGCCGGGTGCTGGCATGCGTAAAGCGAAAATCCAGGGAACTTCATGGCATCAGCGCTTGTATGTCTTCGCCATCGTTAAGTCGTAAATGAAAATGCCGTAGCCGACGCCGGCCGGGTCCTTTGACTTCGCCATCTGGAACGCCATAAACAGGCCGTCATCGCTCACGACGGGATTGGAGGATTTGTAGCCGGGATAGTCGCTGAAGTAGGTCAGCCGTTCCACGTAGCCCCCGCCATCTAAACGCAGTTTCCAGAGGTCAACGTAGCTCGCCCCCTTTTTGTTCTGCTTGTCGCATTCGACCAGCGTGAGCCGGCCGTCGGGGAAAATGCCCTCCGGCTCGTCGTATTCGCCGGGCGAATTGGTGAGATTGGTGACTCTTTTGGTTGCGACGTCCACAACGCAAACATCCGTGCCTTGGTAGCCGTAAGCTGAAAACGTCAGCATCTTCTCGTCCGGCGGCACAAAGTTCTGCGTTTCCATCGCGCATTTGAACGACAGGTCTTTGCTCTCCAGGATGACACTCTGATGGACGAACTTCGGCGCGCCGTTTTCATAAATGATGTCCGCCTCCTGCATCCGCGAAGAACCTTTCTCCATCTCGTCGGGGTACTCCGCGCTCACGTGCGTCCACGCGATGTGCATGCGCTTGCGCGAGACCGCCGGTCCTTCGCTGCATTTGCTGCCCAGCGGCGCGGCGGGTTTGGTCAAACCTTTGTCCAGCGCGTAAAGCCAGCATTGTGCGCGGGCGTCACCAGGCTTCTTCGGGTCAAAATGGTCCGGCCCGGAAAGCAGAATGTCGCCATTGGCGAGGTAAAGCGCCCGCGTGTAGCCGTAGTGGGGATAATGATGCGTCACCGCGCGAATGATCCCCGTCGCGAGTTCGACTTCGTAAACGTCCCCGAACGTTTTCTCGACGAACAAAAGTTTCTTGCCGTCGTGCGACCAATCGGCGCGTTCACCAAACCAGGTAACGCGTTTGATCCAGGGCGGCAGGTGGTCCGCCGGATTCCCGCCTTCTTTTGGCACGGGATTTTTCTCCGCTGCGATTGCGGCGAAGGCGAGCGCCAACAGGGTGGAAACAATCAGTTTGAAGGTTGGCGCGTTCACCGCCGTTCGTGGCAACGGTGGCGGCAGCGCCGGCCGGATTGGCGCCGCGACCCCCGCCGCCCGTTCACGGAATTCCGAATACAATTTCCGCCGTGCCCAAAGCGAGAAGGCAACGTCCTTGATCAGGTAGAGGGCCGTCGTCACTGCGACGGTCAGCAGCGGATACCAGACCATGAATTGCGATGGGCCGGTCGGAGTTCCTCGAAACAGGCGCGGCAACAGCAGCAGTGGAACGGCCAGCGCCGACGCGAAGGTGGCCCCAAACCAAGGAATGATTTGGACGAAAAGGATCGTTTTCAGCGTGGACAGGTTAGCGCTCTTCGAGTTCAGTCCCATCCACATGCCGAACCATGCCACGGCGGTCAGATTGGCGACGACCGTGAGTGTCGTCGCGCAAGATATGGCCAGTGTCGCAAAGTCGTTCGGCCCGGTAAAGGCGCTTCCAACGGACACGGACACAGTCCCGGTTCCCGTCAATGTTGTCGTTACGAGGGTCGCGTTCGTCGTGACTGTGTTTGTGGTTGCTGCGATTGGAGGCGTGGTCGCAGGAACGGTGGCGGCAACGCGTCTCCAGGTCTGTTGTTGGACCAGGAAAGTGCCGAGCAACTGCGCCGCCAGACACAGCCCCAGGGGCGCGCCGAACATCCGCACCAACGCCCGCCACTGGCCTTGCACGATCTGACGCGAGGTTAGCGGCGTGGCCAACAGAAGCTCGATCAGACCGCTGCGTTGGGCTTCGACGAAGAAGCGTCCGGCTTGTGAGGCGATTCCCAAGTACAGCACCAGCGTGCACGCGCCGGCGACGTAACTCCATACAAACCATAACATCCATCGTTCATCGGCCGCGAACGTTGCGGCCAACCCGCTCACCAGGAGAATCGTCAGGGCCCAAAGCAGGACCGCCTGCCAGCGTTCGCGGCACGCCAGCCAAAGAACCGGGTTCGGCTCGATCAGCTTTCGGCGCAGGCCGCGACGAGTTTTGACTCCGCCGAATTTCCAGTAATACGCCCAGGTTCCAGCCGTAGTGGAACGTTTCGGCGCGTTCTCCCGCCACGTGTGCGGCAACAGCAGACAAGCCAGACCAAAAAATGTCCAGGCGACAGCCTGGTTCACGAGCAGTGCCGCCCAGAATGGTGTCCGACCCCACGCGCCTGCCATCACAAAGAGGTAACCGGGACTGGACAGGCTGAGCACCGGCTTGAAGGCGCGCTGTTTGATCGCGGCGAAGATTCCATCGCTCGCGGGACCGGCGGCGACCAACAGCAGCAACAGAAACAATGTCGCCGCCAACGCTTTTTGCGACTCGCGACTGATGGCCGACACGAACAAGCCCGCCGCGACGGAAACGAACATCGCATTGACCAGCGCCAGCGACGTTTTCCAAAATTGCGCTCCCGTCACTCCACCCATTATCAGAGCGATGGCGAGAATCGGGAAAACGGCGAGCAACGCGTAAAAGACCCGCAGTGACGTGGCCAGAAGTTTACCCAACACCACGTCATGGCCGCGCAGGTCGGTAAGAAACAGAAAGCCGAGTGTGCCTTCTCGTTTCTCCTCGCTCAAACAATCGGAGGTGAAGAACAAGCCGGCTGACAAGGCCACCGCGAGACTGAGCCAGGTGAGGACGCCGAACAGACCCTTCCCCAGGCTTGGAGTGCCGAATCCAAGGCCCACGCTGCTCAAGACGAGGACTCCGCTGCCGATGATCCACGCCACGAGCGCGGCGATGACGCGGACCCGGAACGTGCTGCGTTTCCGCGCGGCCACTCGCAGTTCACGCTCGGCGACGGGGAGGAACGTCATGCCGCTCAGTTACCCATCAAGTCCGGCCACTGGCAACCCTTTTTGACCTGTGGTTCGGCGCCACCGCCTTGAGCGAGGCCGGCGTTCCCAACAGTGTCGTGCACCGCCGCAACGCCGTCAACCACACCGATGCCCGCGGCCGCCCGCTGATGGTCCATTACGGCGTGAACACGAAATAAATTCCCAACTCCGACCTCGCCATCGCCCCAATGCTCTTGTCACCTGGGAGAGCGCCGGCACGCTGCAATCCGCCGATCAAGTCAACGGTCCGTGGCAAGATCTGACCAATTCCACCCCACTTCTTCGCGATTGCGTCCGGACCGAAGGTCGTGTTATGCAAGCGGCCTGGAATTTATCGCGAGCATGCCACGCTTGAACCGTCTCCTTTTGTTCTGGTGCGCCGCGGCGACGACAACCGCGTCGCTCGCGAGTTCGGCTGAGGGCAGCCTCAAATATTTTCGTTCGGACGAAGGAGTTGCCGGGTCGAGCACCGGTCCGTTGCCGGACAACTTCGACGCGGCCGGCGCGTTGCGCTGGCACGTACCGCTCGATCCCGGACATTCGACGCCGATCCTGGTCAACGGCAAAATCGCTCTAACCACGTATCGCGCAGACTCGAAGGAACTGGCCACGGTTGCACTCGACCAGCAAACCGGAGAAACGCTTTGGAGGCGTCTCATAGCGGCCCAGCGCGTCGAACAGACTCATCAACTGGGGAGTCCGGCGACCGCCACGCCCGCGTGTGACGGCCAGCGGTTGTTTGTGTTTTTCGGCAGCTACGGCCTGATCTGTTATGACCTCGATGGCAAAAAACTTTGGGAACATCCACTGGGTACATTTCAGGACGAATACGGCGCCGGCAGATCGCCCGTTGTGATGGATGGCAAAGTCATCCTCAACCATGACCATGACAAGGACAGTTTTCTGGCGGCGTTTGACAGCGCCACCGGCAGGATGATTTGGAAAACCGCGCGACCCGACGCGGTGCGCAGTTATTCCACGCCTGCGGTCTGGGAGCGGAGTGGCCGCAAGGAACTGCTGGTCGCAGGCGCGCTGGAGTTGGCGGGCTACGATCCGGCCACTGGCGAAAGACTCTGGTGGGTGAACGGTCTCGCCCGCATCGTCATCCCGACGCCTGTGCCAGCGGGCGAGATGATTTACATGGCATCGTGGTCGCCCGGCGGAGATGCGGGAAGGCGGCTTGCGCTCGATCCGTGGCCGGCCGCGCTGGCTAAATGGGACAAGAACCATGACGGCAAACTGGCGAAAGCGGAGGTTGACGACCGCGAGGTGCTGGACCGGTTTTATCGGATGGACCTCGATCAAAGCGGGCTCCTCGACGAAAAGGAGTGGGAGCGGCACGCCGAATACTTCCGTCGCGCTCAAAACGCGCTTCTCGCGTTGAAGCCGAAGGGTCATGGCAAGCTCGACGACAGCGCGGTAGTCTGGAAATACCAGCGGGGCATTCCATATGTGGCAACACCATTGCTCGACAAAGGCATTCTGTGGATGGTCAAGGACGGCGGCATCGTGACCAAACTTGATGCGGCGAGCGGTGGCGTGCTGCAGGAGGAACGCGTGGGCGGCGTCGGCAACTACTTTGCGTCGCCGGCGATGGGCGACGGCAAGGTTTATTTCGCCAGCGAGCCGGGCGTGGTGAGTGTCGTCGCCAACGACCGGGACTGGAAGATGATTTCGTCGCACGCGTTTCACGAGAAGATCTACGCCACTCCAGTGATTGATCGCGACCGGATTTATCTTCGCAGCGAACAGGCGCTTTACTGCTTTCAAGGCGGGAAATAGAGCGTCGGCCGGGTGGTGGTACAGTATGGAGGGGCGAAGCACCGACAAGCCGGCTCGCGCGGTCGCTCAACCCCACGTTGGGAAACCAGTTCTATGCCTTGAATTCCCTCACCGCCCGTCCAGCCGCCGCCAGATTTTCCAGGCGCATTTCGGAGTATTTGCGCGAGAAGATGACGCCGTCGGCGCCGGCCTTGAGCGCGGCCGCTGTGGCGGCATAGGTATCCGCGGGTGAGGCTTTGCGCGAGTTTTTGCCGGTCGGAATGCCAATATCGATTCCGGGCAGAATTTTGCACTTTCCGCGCACACCCTCCAGCGCGCGCCTGGTTTCGCGCGCGATGTAATCCGGCGAAAGGCCGGCACCGGGCAGATCGCCGAGGCTCGCTTCGTTCGCGTAATTCAACAGGTAATCGTTGAACCGCAGCAATTCGTCCTTGGGCACATCGCGAAACACGGTCGCGCCGACGTTCTCGATGAAGCGCGCGTAGCGTTCGCCGCCGCAGTTGTTGTAAACCACGATTTTGAGAAAATCGGCTTTGTTAGCGAGCTCGTCGTAGCGCCGCGTTGCGCGGAAGATCGGGTTGAACGAGTTGACATGTTCGATGTGGAACCCGACCTGGAGGTTTTTGCGAACGGCCTTCACCGCACTATTCACCTCCGCCAGCACCTGATGTTTGCCTTCGTCAAAGAGCCGGTCCCAGAGGATGATTTCGGGATATTCGACAAGCGTTCGCCAGAACTCGACGAAATAACCGTCGCTCGGCCGTTTGCCTGCGAGCGAATTCTGCACGAATTGGTCGAGCTTAAGGTAGCCTTCGTGCGCGCGATCGAAGCTGATGCCGCGCGCGCGCGCGGCTTTCTGGTGGTGTTCGCAAAAGCAGGTGACGCGCGACGACGCAATGCTCTGGGCGTGACTGGTGCCAAGGGCGTTCAGGAGCGGGCCGTTGCGCTCGTTGAAGAACAGGATTCCGTCGATGTCGTAGGATTTGCAAAGGTCGGTGGCCAGGCCGGTCCAGAAGGCGCGCACGTCCGGATGGAACAGACAGAGAGAAGTCGCGGTGTGGCGGCCTTGCAGGTCAACTTCCGTGACCTCTTTCATACCCGGTACATCCGAACGGAACACGTCTTCAATTGAACAGAATAATTTCATCCTGCGCTTCTTCGCGGCGGACAGCACAGCGGCGACGATGTCAAGGTCCCCGTGGTCGGGTGCCCGGGTCTGTTGGAGGACGGTTTGCCGGTAGAACTCCGGGTGGGGTGTGGCGTAGTTGCCGCCGTGGAAGGTTTTCTCATCGGACTCCTGCTTGCCGTGATCCGGAAACGGCTGTCCGGGAATCTGTCGCCCGCCCAACCCGCGGCCGTAGGTGAACGTCGTCACAAAAATCGTGTCCACCGCGCCCTTCTCCTGAAATATATCCAGCACAGGCTCGACTCCTTCATCGACAAACGAAATGGAGCCGACCTGGATGCCGATCATTCTACGCGCGGGTTCGTCGGCCTGCGCCCCGGACGAGAGGAGAGCCGGCCCGACAACGGCGGTCGCGGCGACGCGGGCAATTGTGCGGCCAAGGAACTCCCTGCGTGTCCGTTGGTCTGATGGTTTGGCTTCGTTCATCGTGGAGGTGAAACGACCTTCCGGTTCTGAATCATGGCTGACCGAACGCTAGTCTGATTGGAGGCACAAGTCATCCTTTGAATGTTCCTGCCGTTGGAACTGTCGAAAGACATAAGTTCGGTTTTTTGGGTCAGGCCTTGTTTCGTAACCAGTTGGAAGCAAGAGAGTAAGGTTTCCGGGTTTGTGTCGTTTGAAAAAGTGTGTATTTTCTTCACGCGGCAAACTTCGGGCTTTTAGGGCTTCAATTGCGCAGTAACGGGCGTAAGAAAGTTCCCGAGCAATTCCTGGGTTGATTGGTCGGCGCGGTAATTTGAACCGCTGTCGAGTCGAGTTGTCGCACTTGAAAACTATGCACAGATCGTCGTCCAAAAAATTAATCAGTAAAGTCCGGCTGGGTGGCCGGACCGCAAAAACCAAACTAGGACTGTCTGCGAAACGACCTCGAATCGCGCACCTGGAGACATCGAAATCGTCGTTAGTCGAACAGGAACGCCGTTTGAAGACGCCTGCTACCAACGGCGCCAACGGCCATGCCAAACCTAGGCCGCGTTTCCTGTCGGACGCGGCGCTGGTCAGCGCGGAACAGTTGCTCGGTTCGATCAAGAGCCAATCGGGCGCCGACCTGAGCGAAAAGATCAAAGACTTGATTCGACTGGCGCGGGAACAAGGCTATCTGACGTTCGATGACGTGCACGAAGCGTTGCCCGAGACGCTGATCACGGCGGAAGGCCTGGCGGAGATTTATCGCATTCTCGGCAACCTCGACATTGAGATCATCGACCAGTCGGAGGTGGACCGCGCTCAGCAGCCGCAGCCTGGGGAGCCAGACGAAGAGGCCAAGCTCGACGCGTTGGATGATCCGCTGCGGATGTACTTGAGCCAGATGGGCAAGGTCCCGCTGCTCACGCGCGAAGGCGAAGTGGCCATCTGCAAGCGAATCGAAGAGGCGGAGAATGAAGTCAAACGAATCCTTTACAGTCTGGGTTTCGCGGCCAAGGAACACATCGCGCTGGCGGAGAAGCTGATTGCCGAGCCGCCGAAGGAACGGTTCGATCGCGTGATTCTCGAGGCCAGGCTGCCAGCGCGCGAGAACCATTTACGGACCTTGCGCCGGCTCGTCAAACGGGTGCGCGAACTGGATTCGAAAGTTGATGACAAGTTCGCCGCCTGGCAAGGCGCCCGCCACAAGGCGAGCCGCGCCCGCCTGCTGGCGCGGTTGCAAAAGCTCGATCAAAAGCTCCAGCAGACGTTTGTTCGTTTCTGTTTCAAGCCGAAGGTCATTGATGAAATAATCCTCGTGGCGGAAAACATCCACGACAAAATGCAATCGAGCCTGCGCACCATTGAGGAACTGGAGCGCCGCGCCAAGTCGATCGGCCGTCGCTCGCTCACCGAGACAGAACGACAAAAAATCCGCGCGCTGGAGACCTTCGTGCGTATGCCGCATCAGGATTTCCTTGACGCCTATGGCTGGCTGAAGCAGTTCGCGGCGAAAGCGCACCAGGCCAAGACGGAGATGGTTGAGGCCAATTTGCGGCTCGTCGTTTCGGTGGCAAAGAAATACGTCAATCGCGGCCTTTCGTTCCTCGATTTGATTCAGGAGGGCAACATGGGCCTGATGAAAGCGGTGGAGAAATTTGAATACCGCCGCGGCTACAAGTTTTCCACCTACGCCATCTGGTGGATTCGTCAGGCGATCACGCGCGCCATTGCCGACCAGGCCCGCACCATCCGCATTCCAGTGCACATGATCGAGGTGATCAACAAAGTGATGCACGTGCAGAAGAAGATCATGATGGAGTTCGGCCGTGAAGCCACGCCGGAGGAAGTCGCCGACGAAATGCGTCTGCCGGTGGAACGCGTGCACGCTATTTTGAAAATGGCGCAGCAGGCTATTTCCCTCCAGGCGCCGGTCGGGGACGAGGGCGATGCGAGCTTCGGCGATTTTATCGAAGACAAATCGGCGGAAAACCCATCGGAAATGACGAGCTATCACCTGTTGAAAGACAAACTGGCCGATGTGCTGTCCAGCCTGACCGAGCGCGAGCGCAAAGTGCTGGAGCTCCGCTTTGGCCTGGTGGACGGCTACGTGCGCACGCTCGAAGAAGTCGGCAAGCAGTACAAAGTGACCCGTGAACGGATCCGCCAGATCGAAGCCAAGGCGCTGCGCAAACTTCGGCATCCGACACGCGCGCGACAACTGCACGGCTTCCTCAGCCCGGAAGAACAGGAGCCGGAACCTGTCTAAGCCCTTGAAGCATTCGGAGCGCGGTCGCGACCTGCGATTTAATCCTTACGGACCTACTTTGTCCTCCAAGCCGATTCGGGCCTCTTGACCCAAACGAAGCCGCGACATTCCGGCACCTCCGGGCGTTTACCCTTCCAGTTTTTCCACGCTGCCCACCCGATGCAAATGATTCCACCCAGCTCGAGCACCCAGTTCAGTTTGAAGCCCCCGATGCTGAGCCCGATCATTTGATCCACGTGATGGAAGGACGCGGCGCGGATCACCACAAAGCACGTCAGGAAAGCAGCGCCGACGAGCGCCGCGGAAGTCTGGCGAAGACTTTTGCGGACCAGAAAGGAAAATATCGCGAGCAGGACAATACCCAGGATCGCTATCGCGACGATGAACAAGACTTGAAAAACCTGGCGGTCTTCGTACCAGCCTTGCGCCCGCGCGACCGATTTGAGCGAGAGCGTAAACCAGGTTTGCAGATCGAGCTGTTTATTAAAGCCAAGCAGTGTCAGCAAAATGGCCAGCCCAAACCAAATCATGGGGTGGGTTGAATAACCCGACTGCGGATGCGCGCGTCGGTCGCTGCGTCCAGCCATCCAGCATAACGGCGCGGCGGAGAAATAGGCGACCACCGTCAACCACCCCATAAATGTGGGATCGCCGATGCCCGGTCGCCAGTGATCCGCTTCCGTAAAAGCCAGCAACATGCCTCAATCCAAGCTCTGCAGGCCATTTCCTGCAATGGGGCGAAGACCGTAGGCCGTGCGATCCGGTGTATCATCCCGTCGGGTCTTCGGGTGGCTTACCAGCGAATCCGACTTGCCCGCAGTGGTTCCCTGAGATAGTTTTCCGCCAATATGGAAGACGATGTCCCGCATGTGCAAAGCCAAACGCCGCCTCCGCCGATTATTTCGGCGGCCACCCCTCCACTGATCACGCCACCTCCGCCGCCACGACCGCCGCGCAAGGGAAGCGGTTGGATGAGGGTAGCCGTTGTGCTCGGCATTCTGCTTCTGCTGAGTGTTCTGAGCAATTTGGGGCATTTGGTCCATAGCGTAACGGTCACGGCAAAGGCCGGTCGGCAGGCGCGTGCGCATTTGGAAGAGGTGACATACGAGAATAACCATTCGAAGAACAAGATCGCCCTTCTGGACATCGCCGGGATCATTACCAGCGAAGCGTGGGACCGCAGCGGCAGCAGCCTGGTGGACCTGGTTTCCGACCAGTTGCGCCGGGCGGGCGAGGATGACTCGGTAAAGGCCGTCATTTTGAGAGTGGATTCGCCGGGCGGCGAGGTGTTGGCCTCGGACGAAATTTACCGCGCGATCGCTGATTTTCAGAAGGATTACAAAAAGCCGGCCGTGGCCTCGATGGGGGGTCTGGCGGCATCGGGCGGTTACTATGTCTCGGCGCCCTGCCAATGGATCGTGGCCAACGAATTGACGATCACCGGGAGCATCGGCGTCATCATGCACAGTTACAATTATCGCGGGTTGTTGAACAAGGTCGGCGTTCGGCCAGAGGTGTTCAAGAGCGGCAAGTTCAAAGATATGCTGAGCGGCGAGAAAAATGAGGACGAAATCCTGCCTGAGGAAAAACAGATGGTGCAGGCGCTGATTGATGAAACATTCGAACGTTTCAAGAAAGTGGTCGCCGAAGGCCGGAAAAGGGCCAACGAACAAAACGGCGGTGAAGGCCGCAAGCTGGCGGATGACTGGGGGGACTACGCCGATGGCCGGGTGCTGTCTGGCAGGCAGGCGTATGAGCTGGGGTTCGTGGATGAACTGGGTAACTTCGACACCGCCGTCGAGCGCGCAAGAGACCTGGCCAAGATCAGCAACGCCAACCTGGTGCAATACGAACGGCCGTTCGACCTGGGCAATCTTTTCCGGCTCTTTGGCGAAACGGATAGCCGCGCGGTGAAGATTGACCTGGGGGTGCAGTTGCCGAAATTGCAGGTTGGCCGCCTTTATTTTCTTTCTCCGACGGTGTTGCACTGAAGGAACGCGCGCTGAGGAGGACTTGCCTCACCGGCGTTTTCAATGTCGCGCTTTCTTCTCCTTGCCAGTTTTTTTCGCGATCACTAGAGTTTCCTCGTTTCGTCTCAGCGGGCGGCGGGCGTTTCAGCGCTGCCTGGAAGTTCACTTTTGCCCGGACAGAGTCGTCCATGAAGCGCGATAACTTATTGATCGTGGCGGAGAGCGAGCATGACGCCAACATGCTCTACGCCGTTCGGATGTTTGTGCCGGACCCTTTCATTTACCTTCGCATCAACGCCAAGTGCCACATCGTAATGAGCGATCTGGAGATCGACCGCGCCCGCAAACAAGCGAGCCATTGCCGCGTTCTCTCCTGGAGTCATTACACCAAGAAACTCAAACAACGGGGCGCGAAGACCCATGGCTTCGCCGCCATCATCCGCCAGGTTCTCCAGGAGAAGCGGATTAAAAAGGTGTTCGTCCCGGACAGCTTCCCGCATGGCCTGGCGCGTGATCTGAGGCGCCTGAAGATCAAGGTCAAGGTGAAGGAAGGGCACTTTTTCCCCGAACGGGAATTCAAGACGGCCGACGAGGTCAAAAAGATCAGCGCGGCTTTGATGATGGCCGAGGTTGGACTGGCCGAAGGCATCCAGGCGCTCAAAAACGCCCGGATCGGAAAAAACCGACGGCTCATGTATCACAACGTGCCGCTGACGTCCGAAAAGCTTCGAGCGATCATTGACATCGCCATTATTCAAGCGGGCGGCCTGGCCAGTCATACGATTGTGGCTGGCGGCAGGCAGGGTTGCGATCCGCATGAGCAAGGCCACGGCATTCTGCGCGCGCACGAACCGGTTATCATCGACGTTTTTCCGCGCTCGCAAAAGACCGGCTACTTTGGCGACATCACCCGCACGGTCCTCAAAGGTCGCGCCAGCGAGACCATCCGCAAACTGTACCACATCGTGGCCCGCGGGCAGGAAATCGCTTTTGAAAAGATGGAGTCCGGCGTGCCTGGCGCGGACGTGCACAAAGCGGTGAAGGAGTTTTTCGATGGTGCGGGTTACAAGACCGGCAGACGCAACGGTCGCATGCAGGGTTTTTTTCACGGCACCGGCCACGGATTGGGACTGGAGGTCCACGAAACACCGCGCCTCAGCGCGAATTCAACTGACTTTCTGCACTCCGGCCAGGTCGTGACGGTCGAACCGGGCTTGTATTATCCTGAAATCGGCGGCGTTCGCCTCGAGGACGTCGCGCATATCACCGGCAACAGCCCGCGTAACTTGACGAAGTTCGAGAAAGTGCTCGAAGTGTGACCGGTGAATATTGAGGGTTCATTTGTTTGAGTTTGTCTTTATGTTGCTGGGAGCCATCGTGGTCTGCTGGTTCTCCCGGCGCCGCGAATTCCGCGCCGACTCCGGCGGCGCGCGCTACACCAGCCGCGAACAAATGATCGGCGCGCTCGAAGCCTTGGGGCGAGTTCACGAAGGTCCGGCCC
>Ga0066665_10000886_pt1 | contig 13064 bp, 9 predicted proteins | sample GraSoiAngelo_114_FD_75175 | JGI IMG/M metagenome (GOLD analysis project Ga0066665, IMG submission 75175) | Grasslands soil microbial communities from the Angelo Coastal Reserve, California, USA - 14_0903_13_40cm | ecosystem: Environmental > Terrestrial > Soil > Grasslands | place: USA...
CCGCACCATCAGCACAGGCTCGCAGGTCGGGAAGCCGGTGATTCGCGGATTCTCCGGTCCGCGCGTGCTGGTGCTCGAGAATGGCAGCCGGCTCGAGGACTACTCGTGGAGCGATGAGGACGGCCCCTCGGTCGAGACGGCGTTCGTCCGTCGCATCGAGCTGATTCGCGGGCCGGCGAGCGTGCTGTATGGCTCGGACGCGCTGGGCGGCGTCATCAACGTGATCCCTGAGCAACTGCCCGATGCCGCCGGCGGGCCGGGGTTCTTGCGCACGGGATTCACGCTCTCGGCGGCCAGCAACAACATCGAGATCGCTCCCGGCGCACAGGTCGAAGGCGCACGCGGCAACCTGGGGTGGCGCGTCGCCGCGATCGGCCGGCACGCAAGCAACCTGCACACGCCCGCGGGCGAGCTCGACAACACCGGCTTCGGCGCATTCAACGGCGAAGCGACGGCCGGATGGCGTTGGCCGTCTGGCAGCGCCCTGGCTGTTCGCGTGGTCCACTACGGCGGCGAGTTCAAGCTGCTCGAGGCGAATGCGCCGCCCGGGGAGACAGGGGGTCCGGAGCGCAAAGCCGGAGACGAGCGCGTCCAGATCACGGGTCAGCGCCCACTGGGAAACTGGCGGCTCGAAACCAAGGCACAGCTCCAACGGCACTCGCTGATCGAAGTAGCCGATGACTCGACGGGGACGGAGTCGGAACAGTTCAACTTGCTGCTCCAGACCGCCTCGCTCGATCTTCTGGCGCACCATCGCGGTACCACATTCGGCATCACGACCGTGGGTCAGCGCAACGACGCGAGCGGGCGCGAACCGATCGTGCCCGACGCGAGGGTCCTCTCCGGCGCCGCGTTTGCGTTCGAGCAATGGAGCCCCGGGTCCGGACGCTGGACGCTTCTGGCGGGCCTGCGTGCGGACGCGCGCCGGCTCAGCGCCCAGCGCGATGACTCCCTCGGCGTCGTCGCGCAGGATCGGAACTCGCAGGCGTGGTCTGGAAACGCCGGAGTCGTGTTTACGCCGGTCCCGGGAGGCGGACTCTCGCTGAGTCTGAACGTGGGCCGCGCCTGGCGTGCGCCAACGCTGTTCGAACTGTTCGCGAACGGCCCGCACATCGGCGAGGCGCGCTACGAGCTCGGCGATGCGACGTTGAAACCGGAAGCGAGCCGCGGCGTGGATTTCGGCATGCGCTGGAGCGGACGGCACGCGCGGCTGGAGTTGACCGCCTACCACAACCACATGTCCGACTACATCTACATCACGCCGACCGCGGTCTTCATCGATTCGCTTCGCGTCTATCAGTACGGCCAGGCGGAAGCGGAATTGCTCGGTGGCGAAGCGGTGCTCGAGGCCGAAATCGGACGGGGTCTCGTCGCCCGCAGCCGCGTTGAGGCGGTGCGGGGCACGAACCTCGCCTCACACGAGCCTCTCCCGCTGCTGCCGCCGGTGCGCGCGGCGGTGGGTTTCGGTTGGCGCGACCGGTTCACGGTTGCTGTGGATGCCTCTGCGCGCCCCAAACGGCTCAATCCGCTCGACATTCCGACCGCGGGTTATGCGTTGCTCCACATCGGGGGCGGGGCCGACGTTCGTCTGTTTGGCCGCGCGATGCACCTGGACCTCTCACTGCGCAACGCGCTCAACCAGCGCTACCGCAGTTTCCTGAGCCGGTACAAGGAGTTCGCGTTCGATCCGGGACGAAACCTGATCGTCCGGCTGTCGAGCGGATTCGTGGACTAGCGAGCCACGCCTGCCGCGCTCGTCGCGGCGTCGAGAATCGACCAGATCCGATCCACCCACTCGCGGTGCTCCGGCTTCATCAAGACGGAGCGCAGGCAGATGATCGTGTCGCGGTCGCGCTGCATGTCCTGGACGTCGATCAAGTGCACGGGCAGCGTGACGAGGGCGAGGTGAAGCTGGCGGCGCGCGGCCTCGTCGAAGATCCGCTGCGTGAGCGCGGAGCCCTCGCTGATCCGCTTGGCGCGTGGCGCCCACACCAGGATGTCCAGTTCCGGTGCTGAGCCTGTAACGAAGCGCCCGTCCTGCTTGATCCGATCGTACAACGCGATCGCCGCCGCTCTCCCACTCGCCAGACCCTTCGCAAATTCTCCATTCGGAACGAGCGGAAACAATCGCTGCGTTGCCCATAGGGCGACGGCGGCTGCGCCGGGCCGCGAGCACTCGAGCGAGATCTCGCCAAGGTGCATTTCAGTCGAGGTGTAGTAGGTATACGGCGAGTCGTGATAGTACAGGCGGCCCACCGACGGATCACGGAACAGCACGCATCCGCACCCATACGGCTGCAGTCCGTGCTTGTGTGGATCGATGACGACAGACGCGGCTTCGGCGATCCGGTCGAACGCCCGGCGCGTCTCTGTGGCAAGATCCTTGACGAGCAGGAAGTAGCCGCCGTATGCCGCATCGGCGTGGATGCGGAAATCGAAACGACCGCGCAGCCCGACGATCGCATCCAGGGGGTCCACGGCGCCGGTTGCTGTCGTGCCCATCGTCGCGACGACGGTGCCGACTCCGCCGGCCGCCAGCCGGCGCTCCAGTGCCGGGACTTCTATTCGGCCCGCGCGATCGCAGGAGATCGTTTCGAACGGCATGCCTAGGACCCCCGCGATCCGCCGGTGTGTATAGTGCGCCTGTGTCGAAGCGAGCACCGTCTTGCCCGGATGAAGCTGCCCCGCGACCCACAGCGCCTCGAGGTTGGCCATCGTCCCGCCGGCGCAGAGGTGGCCAAGGTGCGTGTCCCAGCCGATCATGCGCGCCAGTGCCGCGACTGCTTCCTTCTCCATGGCCGAGCTCGCGCGGCCACCGTCGAGCGCGTGGTTGTTCGGATTGATGTGCAGCGCCAGCTCGTAGGCGAGCCGCGCCACCGGATGGGGCGGCTTCAGCATCTGGCCGGCGTACAACGGATGGAAGTAGGGGTAGTTGTCGTGGAGCCGGTCGGCGACTTCCATCAGCACCTGGGCGATCGCCTGCTGATCGTCGGTGCGCTGGGCGGAGGGAAGCTGAACAAACCCGGCCCGTAGTCGCTCGAGCGCAGCGGTGAGCAGCTCGATATGAGGCGGGACGTCATTCCGGTCGTTCATCGAGCCGCGACCTTCCGCATTCGGGGGCGGGGCGATAAATCCGATTCGGTGCCTTCGGCATCTCCGCCAACGGGTTGCGGAGGCCCTGGGCACGCATTGAAAACCCTGGAGGGTGCCATGACAAGGAAACACGTCGTCTTGTACGCCGCCGCCGCGCTCGTCGCGGGCTGCGCGGCTGAGCAGCCCACGCCGACGGGATTCGAATTCCGTGCGCCGCTGTTCTCCGCGGGTGGGAATGTCGACTTCAATCTCGGTACCCATCTGCGGGGGGGCGAGGAAGTGTTCACGCCCGCAACCCCGAACGCCCCGACGCCGGCCGATTCACGCGCGCAAGGGCAGGCGATTTTCCGCGTGAGCGCTGACGGCAACACCGTCGATTTCCGCTTGATCGCGTCGAACATCGACAACGTGTTTATGGCGCACATCCACTGCGGCCGCCCCGGCGCGAACGGACCGATTCGCATGTGGCTGGCCCCCGTGATTGGACCCACCGGTGCACCGGGACCCAGCGGATCAGGACCGCACGATGGCGTGCTGGCGGTCGGTACATTCTCGCCGACCGGCGTCATCTGTCCGGCGAGCGCGGTCGGCCACGATATGCCGCTGCTCGACGCCATTCGGGCGGGCCTCACCTATGTCAATGTGCACACGAATGACGGCGTCGCACCGGCCAACACGGGACCGGGCGACTTCCCGGGCGGCGAGATCCGCGGGCAGCTCGAGTCTCCGCGTGTGAACGACTGACGCGATACGGCGCGCCGGGCGAGCCGACGTGCCCGGCGCACCGTGTCAAGATTCCGACGGGTCGTGTCCGATCGCCTGGAGATAGGTGCGATCCCACGCCGCCGGAATGCTCTCGCGCGGCGAATAGGGGCCGGGGACATACGCGCGCGAGCTGACGCCGAGCTGGCTCCGCTCGCAGATGTGCCAATCCTGCCGGTTGGTGCGATCCCAGAATTCCTCGGCGTCCTGGATGTTGTAACCCGGAGCGCCGGGTGCGTCCGGATGCACCATCCACTCGCATACCACACGCGACTGCTTCGGCGCGACCGGCCAGACGGTATAGAACACGGCGTAGTCCGGATGCAGGCTCAGCATCATCGTGGGGAACAGGGCGTAGTAGAACGCGCGACGCCGATCTTCGGCGGCCAGCGTGCCAAGCGGCAATGCACAGGTGCGGCCGGTCATCGTCGCGCTCTCGTTCGGCGCCTTGATCTCCATGTAGCCGCCCAGGAACGGCCCGTCGATCAGATCGTTGGCGCCGCTCGTGTACGGCAGCTTGGTCGAGAGCTCCGGATGAATCGTGGGGCAGTGCAGGCACTCATTGTAATTCTGCAGGATCAGCTTCCAGTTTGCCTTCACGTCGTACTCGATCCGGCGGACCGTCCGCAGCAGCGGCAGGTTGTAGCGCGAGAAGCGTCCCGCGAGCGGCGCGAACCACTGTGCGGCGGGCGTCGCCTGGGGATCGAGATTTACAAACAGGAATCCTTCCCACTCGGCGAGCGCGACGGTGTGGAGTGGATACGCCTTCTTGTCGAACCCTTCCACCTCGTGCATGTGCGGCGCGCCGATCAGGCGGCCGTCGAGTGCGTACGTCCAGGCGTGATACGGGCACTGGATCGTTTCGGACAGCCGGCCCGTGGGCGATTCGCACAGCCGCGTGCCGCGATGGCGGCAGACGTTGTAGTAGGCGCGCCGCTCTCCCGACTGGTCGCGCAACACGATGATGCTTTCGCCGGCGATCTCAACGAGGAAGTAATCGCCCGGCGACGCGAGCGCGGCGTCCCGGCCGATGCAGATCCAACGCCGGCGGAAGATTCTCTCCTGCTCTTCCACGAACACGTCCGGCGCCGTGTAATAGGGTCCCGGAAGCGTGCGTGCACCCTGACGATAGGCCTCGACCGTTTTCAGGAATGTCATAGGATCTCGCGTGCTGCGTTGCGACCGGCTGCTCCCGGGATCCCGCCGCCCGGATGCGTGCCCGAGCCACACAAATACAGTCCCTCGATGGGCGTGCGGTAGCGGCTCCAACCCGGTACGGGGCGCATGAACAAAATCTGGTCGAGAGTGAGCTCTCCGTGGTAGAGGCTCTCTTCGGCGGCTTGCACCTGGACTTGATTTGGCTGGGCGTTCAGGGCCCGGGCTATCTTGTGAGTAAGATCCTCATGTGTTCCAGGGGCGACGTACTGCACATGCAGTTCGACCCGTCCATCAGTTCGCTGGACTTCGACGTACGGCGCCGCGGAGTCCCGGCCGTATTTGGCGTCGTCGTAGGCGCGCTCGAGGTAGTCGAGCGAGGGCGCGATGCAGAGGGTAGCGTACCCAGGGACGCTTTCAAGGGCGAGCGTCCCGCGGGCGACGACGCCCCGCGCCTTGATGTTGTCCACCGCGCGCGCAAACTCGGGGTCCAGCTCGAACGCAATCGGTTGGAGCGTCGCGCGCGGATCGGCGCTCGACACGACCAGCGGCACGAGAATCGCCTCGCCACTCTTCTCGAGGACCACGCCGCTGGCGCGGCCATTCTTTGCGAGCACGGCGGCGCGTTCTCCGCGCCGGAGCTCCACGCCTGGGATACTCGATAGAGCCTGCGTGATGTTCGACCGCGCGGGCCGGAACACACCGCCGCGACTGCCCGCGTGGTGATGCAGAAAATTGAAGGCTGTCCCGCCGGAGCGGGGCCCTTGCTTCAGGTGCCAGATGCCGAGCGCACCCAGCGCGCCCTTCAGAGCATCGTTCTCGAACCAGTCGTCGAGCAGCTCCGCGATGGACATCGGCAGAATGCGGGCGAGGTCGATGACCGCCTGCTTGCCGAGTCGGCGCACATACAGGCCCAGGCCTACGATGCGCGCCAGCTCGCGCGCGTCATTCGACTCGATGTCGGGAGGTGGCGCGAGATAGAGTCGTTCCAGCACGCCGGCGAGCCTCCGAAGCCGCTGGCAGAACTCCGGCCATTTCGCCGCGTCTGCCGGACTGATCCGGCGGATCGCTTCGGCCGATCGCTCGATGTCGCGCGACAGCTCGAGGGTGCCGCCGGCCTCGAGTGGACCGGTGATCCAGGGATCGGGCTCTTGGATGCGCAGACCTGCGCCTGCCAGTCCGAGGTCGCGCACGATGACCGCAGGCACCCAACCGATGTCGAGCGAAGGATCGGGACTCTCGTGCTGTTCCACGACGAGCACGCGCTTACCCGCCCGCGCCAGATAGTGCGCGGTGACGAGGCCGTTCGCGCCCGCGCCGATCACGATGGCGTCGTACCCGTTACGACTCACGTGCCGTCCTTCAGGATGCGCATCGCCGCGAGCCGCCCGGACGCGCCCATGATGCCCCCCCCCGGATGCGTCCCGGAGCCGCACTGATAGAAGCCGCGGACCGGCGTGGCGAACTTCGCCCAGCCGGCCGCGGGGCGCAGGAAGAAGAGCTGATGCAGCGCCAACTCCCCGGCGAAGATGTTGCCCTCAGAGAGACCGGTGATCCGTTCGATATCGAGTGGCGTGATCACTTGCCGATGCAGAATGAGCGATTTGAATCCCGGTGCGAAGCTCTCGACCGTGTTCACCACCGCGTCGCCGAATGCCTCGCGCTTCGCGTCGGTCCAGCCGCCGTTCAACGCATACGGCGCATACTGCACGAAGATCGACATCACGTGCTTGCCCGGCGGCGCCATGCCGGGATCGATCATCGACGGGAACACGATGTCCATGTACGGCCGCCGCGAGAATTCGCCGTACTTCGCGTCGTCGTACGCGCGCTCGACGTAGTCGAGGCTGGGGCTGATCGAGAATGCGCCGCGATGCTGCCGCCCGACCCCCGGCATGCAGGTGAAGCTCGGCAACGAATCGAGCGCGAGGTTCACCTTGCCCGACGAGCCGCGGAACTTGAAGCGGCGGATGTCCGACACAAAGTCGGACGGAAGATGGTCGGGCTCGAGCAGCTGCAGGAATGTGCGGCGCGGGTCGAGACTCGAGACCACCGTGCGCGCCGGGATCTCGTCGCCGTTCTCGAGCACCACGCCCGTAGCGCGTCCGTTACCGACGATGACTTTGGAAACACCAGCATCGCACCGGATCTCCGCGCCAAACCCCCGAGCCGCCGAGGCGATCGATTCGCTCACGGCGCCCGTCCCGCCTTTGGCGAAGCCCCAGGCGCGGAAGACGCCGTCCAGCTCGCCCATGTAATGATGCAGGAGCACGTAGGCAGTGCCCGGAGAACGCGGCCCCAGGAACGTGCCGATGATCCCGCTTGCGGACTTCGTCGCCTTGAGCACGTCCGTCTCGAACCACTCATCCAGGAAGTCCGCCGAGCTCATGGTCATCAGCTTGACGAGCGCGTGCAGCCGCTCCCCACCGAGGTCCCGGAAATGCTTGCCGAGCTTGAGCAGGCCGGCCAGATCGCCCGGCGCAAACGACGTCGGATCGGGCGGCACCATGCCGAGGATCGGCTTCACCGCCTGCGCCATGAAGTGCATCAACCGGCCGTACTCGTCGTACGCTTCCGCGTCGCGGGGCGAGTGGCGATACAGCTCGCGCCGGGTTTCGTCGTGATCACCCCAGGCCGCGAGGTAGTCGCCGTTCTCCATCGGTGTGACGGTGCTCTCGAGCGGCAGGATGTGCAGCCCGTGCCGCGGCAGATCGAGATCGCGGATGATCTCGGGCCGCAGCAGCGAGACGACGTAGGAGAACATCGAGAACTTGAAGCCGGGGAAGATCTCCTCTGTGACGGCGGCGCCACCAACACGCGGCCGGCGCTCGAGCACGAGCACCGACTGCTTCGCGCGCGCGAGGTAGGCGGCCGTGACGAGGCCGTTGTGGCCGCCGCCGATGACGATCGCGTCGTAGCGTTTCATGCCCGCTTGCGGTCGGGGTTGAAGAACGGCAGCGGCGTGACGAGCGCCTTCGCCTGTTTGCGGCGATGCTCCACCGTCACCTCCATGCGGACTTCCGTTCCGGTAGCATGTTCGGAGCCGAGATGGGCCAGCGCCATGTATCGCTTCAGCAGCGGCGACCAGCCGCCGCTCGTCGCGTAGCCCAGCTGCTTGTGGCCGCCGCGATCGTAAATCGGCACGCTGGTGCGCCACGCCTGCGTCGGGAGACGCGGCGGCAAACCAACCTCGGCGTACAACTGCTCGAGCGAGTCCCACCCCACGGTCAGGCCGGTGAACTGCCACGCCGGTCCCCGCCGCCGCTCGGCCTCCAGCGCCGCCTGCCCGTTGTAGCGCTCCTTGTCGGTCGCGACGGTCCAGCCGAGACCGAGCTCGAGCGGCGATGATTTCTGTGCCTCGATCAAGGCATGCCGCGACGAGAAGTAGTCCACCTCGATCAGTAACAGTCCCGCCTCGATCCGTGCCACGTCGAGTGCCAGCATTCCCGCCGGGGTGATGCCGAACGGCCTGCCCGTTTCGATCACTGCATCCCACAACGGCACCGCCTGCGCCGCGTCCACCCACACTTCGTAGCCGAGGTCACCGGTGTAGCCGGTGCGCGAAATGGTGACGGGAATGCCACGGATCTGGGCGCTGGTCAGCCGGAAGTATTTGAGCGTCGCGAGATCGCGCTCAGCCGCAATCTGAAGAATCTCGCGCGAGCTGGGACCCTGGAGCGACAGCGCGGCGGTGGTCTCTGAGACGTCTTCAATCTTGACGTCGAGCCCCGAGGCGTTCAAATGCAGCCAGCGCAGCGTCGGGTCGGCAGACGTCATGCGGAACGTCTGTTCTCCGAGGACCGAGATCGTGCCGTCGTCGATCTGCTTCCCCTCGTTGTCGCACCACGGCGTGTAGAGCACCTGGCCGACTTTCGCTTTGCCGACGTTGCGCGTGACGACGTGATCGAGCAGTCGGGCGGCATCACGACCGGTGACGAGGTACTTGTAGAGCGGGGAGACGTCGAACAGTGCCGCGGAGTTCCGGATCGCGTGATACTCGCGGTCGTGTGACAGCTCGTACGAGCTGGCGACGACGTAGCCGGCCCAGCGCCGCCAGGCCTGACCTTCGGAGAGCGGACCGGTGCGCGAATGAAACGGCGTGGTTCGCAGACTCACGGTGGGGATGCGGTTGCGGCGAGGGTCTCCATGTTCGGGCGCGAAATCTCACGCCACAGCGCGTTTCGTGCAAATTGTGCGACCATGCGGATGCATCTCGTCGAAATCCACGATCTCGCCTCTTGTCCCCCGTCGTTGCGCGACGCGCTGACCGATTTTCTGGCGTTTACCGAGAATCTCACCGGTGCCTACGATCCTGTGGCTCCGTTGTTGCGACACGCGCTCGAGCGCACGACGGCGCGCCGGATCGTCGACCTCTGTTCCGGCGCCGGCGGCCCGTGGCGCCGGCTCGCCGCTCAGGTCGGCGTCCCGGTGCTCCTTACCGACCTGTATCCGCACCGCGGCGGCGCGCCGAACTTGCCGATCCATCCGGCACCTGTTGATGCGCGAGCGGTGCCGGAGGAGCTCGAAGGATTCCGAACCATGTTCACCTCGTTCCACCACTTCCGACCCGTCGAGGCCCGGGCCATCCTCGCGGATGCGGTGCGTCGCGGGCAGGGGATCGGGGTGTTCGAGATTGCGCGGCGCGCGCCCCTCGAGATCGCGGTCATCGCGTTCACGTGGCTGGGCACGCTCGCGTCCGTGCCGTTCATGCGTCCCTGGCGTTGGTCCCGATTTCTGTGGACTTACCTGCCGCCGGTCCTGCCCCTGGTAGGCACCGTTGACGGCATTGTCTCGTGTCTCAGGACCTATTCGCAAGCGGAGCTGTCGGAGCTGGTCCGCGGATTGGACAGCTACGATTGGGAGATCGGGGACTTTCGCGCAGGATGGGCGCCGCTCCGGGGGACGTACCTCATCGGGATCCCCCGGAGTGGACTGGCCCAATGACGTACACCGGGTTCTCTTAAACACATTCCTCATTCCGCCTGTCCGCGGAGGCCCTATGCGTTCCGTGTTTGTGGCAGCGCTACTCGTCTTGCCGTCCGTAGTCTCGAGTCAGGAAACCGCATCCGATTCGCTACTCACCGTCAGCCATTATCTCGACTGGGAGCAGGTGGCCGACCCGCAGATGTCTCCCGACGGGTTGCAGATCCTGTACACTCGCCGCTGGGTGAACAAGATCGAGGACCGCTGGGATTCGGGCCTCTGGATCATGAACGCGGACGGCTCGCGCAACCGCTTCCTCGTGAAGGGTTCGAACGCCCGCTGGTCGCCCGACGGCACGCGGATCGCCTACTTCGCCGACGGCGAGCCGAAGGGCACGCAGGTGTTCGTGCGCTGGATGGATGCCTCGGGGGGGGGCGCCACATCGCAGGTCACGCACGTCAGCGAGACTCCGGCGAACCTGAGCTGGTCTCCCGATGGCCGCTCGGTCGCCTTCACGATGCTGGTGAAAAGCGAAACGCCGTGGAAGATCAGCATGCCGGCGGCACCCGAAGGCGCGAAGTGGACGCCGGCGCCGCGCATCGTAGACCGGCTGCATTACCGTCGTGATCGGACCGGCTTCGTCGAGCAAGGCACGACGCAGATCTTCCTCGTGCCGGCGGAGGGTGGGACGCCGCGCCAGCTCACGAAGGGTGACTTCGCGACCAGCGAGCTTGGCGGCTTCGGCGCGCCCAACTACGACTGGACCCCTGACGGACGCACGATCGTCTTCGATGGATTGCGCGAAGCGGACGCGGACTATCGCTATCGCGAATCGTATCTCTACGCGGTCGACGTGCAGAGCGGAGCCGTGCGCCAGCTCGTCTCCAAGAAGGGCGGCTGGACGGGGCCCGTCGTGTCGCCCGATGGGCGGACCGTGGCCTTCACGGGGCATGAGTACGGCACGTTCTCATATCGTGCTGACGAGGTCTGGACGGTGGGTATCGATGGCAACGGCATGCGCGCGCTGACGACATATGACCGTGATCCAGGCACCGTGCGCTGGAGTCCTGACGGCAGCGGCGTGTACTTCGCATTGGCTGAGCAAGGGACCAGCAACGTGTACTTCGCCGGCGTGCGTGGTGGCAACCGGCGCGTCACCGAAGGCGTGCAGATGCTGTCGCTGACGTCCGTGTCGCGCGACTTCAACGCGGTCGGCGTCCGTTCCGACGCCGATGACCCCCCCGATGTCGTACGATTCAGTCTCCGCCGCCCACAACCGATCAACCGCCTCACGAACGTGAATGCCGACGTGCTGCAGGGCATCCGGCTCGGGTCGGTGGAAGACGTGTGGTACACATCGACCGGCGGTACGCGCGTCGAGGGATGGATCATCAAGCCGCCCGGATTCGATCGCACCAAGAAATATCCGCTGATCATGGAGATCCACGGCGGCCCGCATGGGATGTACAACGGCGCGTTCAGCTATCAGCTGCAGAACTTCGCGGCCAACGGCTTTGTCGTGCTCATTACCAACCCGCGCGGCAGCACGGGCTACGGCAGCGCGTTCGGCAACGCGATCGAGCGCGCCTATCCCAGCGTTGATTATGACGACCTGATGGCCGGCGTGGATACCGTCGTGGGACGCGGCTACATCGATACGCAGCGCATGTATGTCGGCGGTTGCTCGGGGGGTGGCGTGCTCTCGAGCTGGGTGATCGGCCATACCACGCGGTTCGCGGCGGCAGCGGTTCGCTGTCCGGTCATCGACTGGATGAGCATGGCGGGGCAGACCGACGTCCCGCTGTTCACGTACGGCTTTTTCGCGGCGCCGTTCTGGGAGAAGCCGGAACAGTGGATCAAGCAGTCGTCGCTCGCGTACGTCGGCAACGTGAAGACGCCGACGCTGTTGATGACCGGCGAGCTCGATCTGCGGACGCCCATCCCGCAGACCGAGGAGTACTACTCGGCGCTGAAGATGCTGAAGGTGCCTGTGGTGATGTTGCGCTTCAACGGCGAATACCACGGAACCAGCTCCAAGCCGTCGAATTTCCTCCGGACTCAGCTCTATATGATGAGCTGGTATCAGCAACACCGACTGGGGAGCGAGGCGGCAGCCAGCGGGGCCGGTGAAGGCCCGCGCCAGAAATGACGTCTGAGTTGGCCTCGATGCTCGAGCAACTCGAGGCCATCAAACGGGAAGGGCAGGCGGTGACGGCAGGACTCAGCGACGACCAGCTCAATTGGCATCCCGCCAAGGACAGCTGGTCGATCGCGGAGTGTCTGCGACACCTGAATGTCGGCGTCACGCAGACGTTGCCGGCATTTGATCGGGCGATCGCCGAAGGGCGCTCCAAGAATCAGCTCGCTCCGGGGCCGTTCCGCTACGGTTGGTTCTCTCGCATGATGGTCGCGGCGATGGAGCCGCCTCCCAAATTCCGGATGAAATCCCCCCGACTGATTCGCGTCTCCGTCGGTGGCACGTATCGCGGCGTCGAGCTGCTCCCACAATTCGCCGCTGTGCGCGATGAGTTGGCCGAGCGCGTGCGTCAGGCAGATGGTCTGGATCTGGCGCACGTGAGGACGATTTCGCCGGTTAACCGTTTGTTGCGCATGCCGCTAGGCGCGTACTTCGATTTCATCATCGCGCACGACCGGCGCCATCTCTGGCAGGCCCGGAACGTCCGCAACCGCCTCGCTTGACAAGAAATCGCGATTAGGGCGTCTGCCTAGGCGCCTCTTTCCCGTTTCAACAGGGCTCTCTTGCGATCCACGCCCCAGCGGTATCCTCCGAGGTCCCCGCCCTCTCTCACCACGCGGTGGCACGGAATAACTAACGCCACAGGATTTGTCGCGCACGCCTGAGCCACCGCTCGCGTTGCCGTCGGCCGGCCGATGAGCCGAGCCACCTCCGCGTACGAGCGGGTCTTCCCGAACGGGATTCGCTGTAACTCTTGCCATACCCTCCGCTGGAATGCGGTCGCGCGGATGTCGAGCGGCAAATAGACGTGCGGCTCGCGGCCATCCAGAGAGGCCAGGATCGCTCCGACCCAGCCCTCGAGTTTCCCGCTCGTGTCCTGAACCACCCGTGCACCGGGAAACTCGGCGACCAGCTCTGCCTCGAGCGCGGCGGC
>Ga0066665_10000887_pt1 | contig 13063 bp, 13 predicted proteins | sample GraSoiAngelo_114_FD_75175 | JGI IMG/M metagenome (GOLD analysis project Ga0066665, IMG submission 75175) | Grasslands soil microbial communities from the Angelo Coastal Reserve, California, USA - 14_0903_13_40cm | ecosystem: Environmental > Terrestrial > Soil > Grasslands | place: USA...
CTGTGGGCCATGCTCGGACCCAATACGTCGGGTCAGAGGGCGAAACCGCGTGCACACGTCCGGCAATAACGAGCTGGGCTTGGTCGATCCTCGCCTTGAGCGTTCGCTCGGACTCTCGACCATCCGCTCCTGGGGTGATGGCCCAGGTCGCCGACGCCACCGAGACGAGCCCTCCGCAGACCGCTGAGCGAAACCTAAGAGCCATGGTCGTCCTCCACGGCCTCGGAAGACGCGTGGACTGCTCGAAGGCCGTTGCAGGATTGATCCGGGTGAAGCATTCAGCCATCTCCTGCTGGGACTTTTCACTCACACGTTCCTTGTGAGAGCAGGCGGGATGCCACCCGAAGCGATCCGGAAGAGCCTTTGAATCCGCCTCTTGCGTGCCATGCGGCCCACACCATAGCACTGCCGGGTCTCAGGTCGGCAGCAACGCCTCACCACGATGGATCAGAGCCCGCAAACGCGGTGAGGAGAGCCGTCAAGTTCGCTGGGGTTCGAACGAACAGAGGGGATCCTCCGCCAGAAGATCGCCGGTGGCGGCAAACGCGCGCGCTCGGGAACCTCCGCAGAGCCAGCGAAACTCACAGGCGCCACACCGGCCCGTCAAGAGATCGGCATCCCGTAAGCTCCGAAATATTGCCGAGTCGCGGTATATCGCGAGAGGGTCCGCGGTCCTCGCGTTCCCCGCGCGGAGCGGGAGGAAGCCAGACGGGTAGACATCCCCGAGGTGAGAGATGAACATGATTCCGTTGCCGTCCCGGATACCTGCTGCGCGATAGGCGGCCTGGTGCCGCCGTCCTCCGGAGACGCGGGACTCGGTTCGGAGTCGCTCCAGCGCGACCCGGCGGAAGTGGGGCGCTTCCGTGGTCGTCGTCACGGGCCCGCCGTCGATTCGCATGTCGGCCATCCATTGCAGGAGTTGCTCGCATGCCTGCGGCGAGATCTGACCGAGCACGCGCCCGCGCCCGACCGCGACAAGAAAGAACAGGCTCCAGCGGGTCGCCCCGAGGCCGGCGACCAGGCGGTGGATCGCAGCCAGGTCCCCGAGAGTCTCCTCACAGACGAGGGTATTTATCTGAAACGGCAGACGCGCGCGGCTCGCAGCGTCGCCTCCGGCCAGGGTACGACCGAAGCACCCGAGACACCACGCAACGCGTCGTGACGGGGGGCGGTTGAGCCATCCAGGCTCAGCGAGATCGCTTCGACGCCGCTGCCCTTCAAGGTCGTGATTGCCTCCGTGGTCAGAAGGGGCGTCGCGCTCGGAGCCACCGAGACGCCGAGGCCCCGCGCCCGCGCGCCACCGATGAGCGCGAACACATCCGGGCGCTTGAGCGGATCCCCGCCGGTCAGGACCATGTGCGGCGTGGGCGGGCCGGCGGCGGCGATTTGATCGAAAAGCCGAAAACCTTCGACGGTGGTGAGTTCCTTGGGGTCTCGCGCGTGTGCGGCGGCGGCTCGGCAATGCCGGCAAACCAGATCGCAGGCGCGCGTCACTTCCCAGTACACACGCCGGGGTGCCCGGTCGAAGACGAATTTGGAATTCACCTCCCGGCCTCTGCGTAGGCCCCATCTCCCGAGGGCGAGGAGGTGCGGCTCCTAGCTCGCTGTGCGTCAGACGGGGCGGCGACGACAGGTCCGATTCTTCGCATGCGTGTCCGCTCCCCTCGAGGACGGGAGAAGGCACTACCTCGGGTGGAGGTCTAGCCGACCGTCAGAGACAGGCCCATCGCAGTCCTTGCCGCGATAAGCGCCAATGAGGGCAGCCGTGCCGATCTCGATCCACCCGTCGAGGATCCCTGGGCACGCGGAGGCAGTGTTCTCCATGCGCAGTCTGAACCGCTGGCCGCTGGCGTCGGAAACGCCCGTGAGCGGACCACCCCCACCCGTTCTGAGCTTCCAAGTCCCGGACACGGTCGCCTCGCCTTGCACAAGAGAGAACGTCACGTCGCCCTCGCCGCGGCTGTCCCGATACCGTCCGATCCACACACGCGGACCGGTCTCCCTGGCTATCTGGGGCGAGGAGTTCGATAGGCCGGGCGGGACCGCCTGAGAAAACGGCGGCGGCGCAGAAGGCGCGCTCGCTTGGGCGAGCTCTGGCTCCGTCCCCGTTCCGGTCGGGGAGACTGGTGCCGGCGCCAGCTCCGAAAGCGGGCTGCAGGTGACGCTCGATGGATTAGTGATCTCATAGTGTCCGGCGACGAGCGCCTTGTTCCAGATCAGTTGCCCCACCACCTCGACCGATTGCCCCAACCCGCACACGGGCAGACTTGCCGTCGAGCGTTGCACCGTCACAGCTTCCTTGGTTCCGTGGCAGTCCAAGAGCATCGCGAAGACGAAGAGCCGCGAATAGGGTTCCTGCACAGGGACGTATGTGCCGGTGACCCGTACCGTCTGGCGAAGCCACTCGTCGCATGCGGCCGCCTGGCTGGGACGAGGCGCCATGGCGATGACGAACCAGATTGCCGTGAGGACGCGCCCCAGGGCGTACGCCCGGTCAGGCCATGCGGGGCGCTTGTGAATTGTCGCGGCAGTCACGCTCAGCGAGGCTCGTCGGTCGGTACGGGCTTGTTGTCAGTGGACCAAGGCTTCGCCATGCTTCACCGGGCCCATGTCGCCCACGGCTCGTGCGCTTGGCACCACGCCTGCGTGCGACCTCACTATTGCGAGCTCAGGAAGGCGGCCACTTGGCTGATCTGGAGGGCAGTCAGGTTCTTCGAATTCTCGTGCATGATCTCGTTGGCGCGGAGGTTCGCCGCGAAGGCCTCCAGCTGTCTCTCGAGGTAGCTCCGGTGCTGCCCGGCGAGGCGCGGAAAGGGTCCGGCGCCCACCGCCTTCAGCCCGTGACAGCTCTGGCAGGCCGGCACATGCTGCGTCGCGATCCCCTCCTCAAAGATTTTCCTTCCCGCGGCAATCTCGGCCGCCTCGGCGGCCGTGCCGGGGGCCGGCGGCTGGGAGGCGAAGAAGGCCGCGATATCCGAGATAACGCTGTCGGTGAGCTGGGCCGCCATGCCCCACATGAACGCCTGCGCGTGGGGGTCGGCCCGGGAGCGATCCCGGAACGCTTTGAGCTGCGCCTCAAGGTATCCCGGTTGCTGCCCGGCGAGGTTCGGAAACATGGGCGAGACGCTGACGCCGCGCGCTCCGTGGCAGGTCGAACACTCCCGCCTGATCAGGTCGAGCGCGGCACTCTTGTCCGCCCCCTGCGCGATGCCGGTCGTGAGCGCGAGCGCTGCAATCGCAGCGTACACGGCCTTCGCTTTCACGGGCCCTCTCCTTCCGATCGAATGCAGGCTCAAAGATTAGAACGCCGTCCAAACGAAGACAAACAGCGTATTGTTGTCGGAGGCATGCCGACCGAAGCCGTCATAGTTGTGTGAGTTGCCGGCGAACTCCGTGTAGAGAGTGTACTGCACACCGAGCTTCGTATTGAGCCACGGCAGGAAGTCGAGCTCGAGAACGACGCCTTTGTTATCCGGCGTTCCCGTCCGGCTCCCCAGCACGGGTGTGCCGGCGAGGTAGAGGATCGGATCTTGGCTGCCGGTCGTCGAAAAGTACTGCACGGAGCCGCCGATCTTCCGCTTGTAGAAGTAGCTGCCGGTGATCCGGCCGGTATCGAGCAAATTGTGGGTGTGCACCACCTCCGCGAGATTGTTGAACTTCCGGTCCTCGTGGATCCAGGTGCCAGCGAGGGAGAAAAGGTGATCGTCACCAATGTATTGATACTGCGTGTCCAGGGCGACGTCCGTAATGGTATCGCGTGGCCCGCTCTCGCCAATGCCGGTCGGGTGGGTGGCCGCCCAGATGCCATAGGTGCCGAACGACAGCGCATGATTCCCCCAATCCTGCTCCCAGGCCACCCGCCAGTAGGGTGCTGCCTCGTTACTGATTCGCCGAAGGGGTGCGGCGCTGTCCAGCGGCCCTGGTCCGCCCGTCGTCCCGTTGGTGAAAGTGGTTTGCGCCGATCGGTAGCCACTCACCTCCGCGTAGAGGTGGTTGAACAGATAGAGATAGCCCCCAAGCCCCACCGATTCCTGGGCGAGCTGGCCGTCGAGGAGCACCTTGGCCACCGGGGGGACCGCCACATTGCTGCCGAGAAACGGATAGCCCCAGGCGGGCGTACTGTTCCACACATCCTGGGAGGTGGGATTGTTGTTGAGGGTGATGCCATAAATAAAATCCGTCATGCCCAGCCAGTCGAAGCCGCCGTGATCGGCAAAGCGCAGGTCGGAGTTGTCGATGCCGACGGCGTTGGGGCTGGGATTCCAGGTTAGCTGCAGGAACGCGCCCAGATTGTCGGAGATCTTCCCGGTATAGAAGAGACTGATGGCCTGCGGAAACTCGGTCTCGTTCTTCTGTGACAAATCCGCGACCGCACCGGTATCAGGCAGGGATTTGCCAAGCGTCGTGTTCGAAGCCTGCAGCTGCACGGAGAATGGGGGGAATTCCGTCAGCGCGAGCGTTCGCTGGCTCTGCTCACTGATGGCTTGGACCTGCTTGATGTTGGTGAAGACATAGGCGTTCAGTTTGAACTGCCGCCCAAACGGAGTGAGCTCAGGAAAGATGGTGTGACACGCCTGGCAGGACAGTCCGGTCTGCCGCGCGAAACCCGGCACCGCTTCCCCGTCGGATGGCGCTAGAGTAGTTCCTACGGCTACCGCGATGAGTACCCCCAGTGACCTTCCGAGCGATCGCAGAAGGACCGACCCTCGCAGAGGGACCGACTCCATGGTTCCTTGCAGACGGGCTCTGGCGACCGCACTCACACCCCACCGCCTACATCTCAAAGGGAGAACAGGACTCCGCAGAAGCCTAGCCAGTAGCCCACATGAGGAGTGAAACTGGGATCTCAGAGATGGACCCATGTTGTCGTCCCTCCGGTGCTGCTACGCTGAGCTGCACGCTGACCAAATCTCCCGTTTCTCGTACGAAGTTGGTCGCTTTGGACATCCTCATCGCCAACCGGTTCTGCGGTCGGTCCAACCGACCCCGATCAACCGGCGCCAGACGCCTCACCGCGGAGACCTGTCCGTCCGTCTCGATTGAGGTCGCACGGGTGGCGGCAGAGGATCGTCGCCATCACAATGGATCTCGTCGTCAAGCGGCTCGCACCGCCGAGATCAGTCGCTGGCCGGGCTGCCAACGCGACGACGGGCCCAGCGTCGGGAAAACCATTCGGAATCTCCTGCGTTGGCTCGAGCCCCTGGCCACGGGTCGCGGGCGTCGCGATCGATCGCCTCATGGCCTCACCCTACCGAAGAAGGGGGGCCGACGTCTTTGCGCCAACGCAAAGAGCGCCACGGGACAAGATCAGTGAGGACCACCGAGATCATCGGCGATGGCGACCAGCGCGTTGGGCCTCCGGATCAGGAATAGGGTCCGTCCCGCCTTCACAAGACCACGTTTCTGCCAGCTGCTCACGACACGACTGACCGTGTAGAGCGTGGTCCCAGCGAGACCGGCGAGGTCGTCTCGCGAGAGCGCGAGATCAAGGAGGACGCCATCGGCGTTCCGGCGGCCGATCTGTCGCCCGAGCCGCAAGACGGCGCGAGCGATTCGTTGCTCGACGCGCTCGGTGGCCAGCTCGCGGTAGCGATCCTGAAGCTCATCCAGCCGGCGGCCAAGCAAGCGGACCGCGTTGACAGCGATCCGCGGGTAGCGCGCCATGAGTCGGACGATCGTCCCTGCCGCCCACCAGAGGGCCTCGCAGGCCGTCATTGCCTCGGCGGTGACAGCATACTGAGTCTCGCCGAAGAGCGTGCTCTCGCCGAAGACGTCCCCGAGCCCGACGACGCTCAACAACACCGGGCGGCCAGCCATTGTCGTCTGAAGAATCTTCGCGCGGCCCTCGGTCAAGACGTAGAGGGCTCCAGCCGGATTGCCCTGCTGGAAGAAGAACGCCCGCTTGGCCACGCGGTGACGGTGGGCGGCCGCGGCGACGGCAACGATATCGTCGGCGCGCAGTCCTTCGAAGAACCCGCCTTGAAGAGACTTTTCGGCTCCCGGCGGCCCTGAGCCCCGCTCGCGTCGCGGCATCGCTCCCTCCTTGCCAGAGGTGACAAGCGCGGCCTGCTTCTGCTTCAGGAAGGTGCAAACCGAGGGCCAGAGAGAAGACGCCTGATTCCGCGGGGTTGCGCGATTGTGCAGTCGCGAACCTGGGGCACTCGCGCCCCGAAAGAGGTGCCCGCGAGAGGACAGGGTCTTCAGGAGAGCGCGGCGTCGAGGGCGCCCTTGTTCTTGCAACTCAGCATGTCACCGCCGGCCCGCCCAGACGGCGCGCTTCGGCCAGGCAATCAACCCACGTCGTACGGCTGCCGAAGACCATTGACGCTCAGCGCGACGCGATAGGGACACCATTGCCCCTCGCCGCCTCCACGCCAGGCGCAAGGCCAGCTGGCGGCGGTGCCGGCTGCGGTGGGTCGCCATTCACACCGGCCCGGACCTGACGCTGAAATGCTCCAGGCACTCCACTCGGAACCGCGACGCGGGGAGCTCGCCCACCAGACGACGGCACTCCTGCTCGTCCTTGCTTGTTCTCCCAGGGGCAGCGGGCGGTCTCTGTTCACAGGCCGACACACTTTCTCTCGTCGGCATGGGGCCAAGGCTAGGCTTGACGAGACGCCCGGACCCGGTGCCTGAACCTCTCTTCGCCCGGCTCAGCACTTCCCGATCGAAGTGGAGCTAGAAGCTCGCGGCTCGTTGGGGCCCGCGCTTCGGCGCTACTGAGAGCTCCCGCCGGCCCGGGCGCGGTCCAACCCGACGGATGATGCGGGGGTCGCTGCCCGGTCGACGGGAAGAAGCTTCAGTCGCACTCGCCCCGGGCCGCGGTCGGACCCGATTCGATCGCCGCCGTGAGCTGCGTCGGCGAGATCGGCTTCGCCAGGAATTCGGCGCCCGCCCGGCTCGCCGTGCGGGTGACGTCCGGAGAGCGCGCCCGCTGACGATGATCACAGGCAATGGCGGGCGGGCCCGGCGAGCGTTCTGGACGATTACCTGCCCGTCGTACGACTCGAGGCGCAGATTGGTGATGGGCAGGACACTCTCTCCAAGTGCCCGCCATCATGCCGCCGGCGTGCGCTCGCCACAGCTCCGGGGCAGAGGAGCTCGAAGCCCGCGTAGCTCGCCGCCCGCGCGAGGTCATGCGGCTTCCGGAGGACGATGAATCTTCCTGGCCGTACCCTTGGGGTAATGCCGCTCGAGCCTGAGATGTCCGGCCTTGAGTGCGGCGTCTCGCGAATCATAGGCAGTCCAGTCGTGGGCCCAGCAGCTTTCGACGACTTCGCCCCGGACCGGGTCCCGGATCTCCCAACACCAGAGAAACGGCTCGGGGATCAGTCGGACTTCGACCGTGAATGGCGCCGGATAGCTTTCCACGCCCATCCTCCTTCTGTGAGAACACCAACTGGTGGAGACGTGCTCGCGCCGATGCCGCGCTGGGCCTCCGCCTCGTCTCTAAGTGGGACGCCTTGACACATTTTGTTGGCCGCTAGAAACGGCCGCGATCGTTCCCGATCCGGCTGGTGGGTTCCTCCACGTCAGCCGTGCGATTGAGCTTGACGAGAAGCGCCTGGTAGCGCTCGAGGATCGCCACCGACCGCGGGCTGTCCGTCCCCAGTATGTCCTCGACCATCGCCAGAGCTTGCCGATAGAGCTGCTCCGCCTCGTCATCACGACCCTCGGCATTCGAGATGTCCGCCATGTCCGCCAGGACGAGGCCCAGCGGAAGGTTGTTTGGACCCAGCACCGTCTCGAACAGGCAAGCCTCGTGGTGATACACGAACTGCGTCTGATCCAACCGCCCCCAGGAGCGGTAGAGTCGCGCCAGATTGTGCAGGGGGCCCGCGATATGGATGGCGTCCGGTCCCAGGGTCGCCTCAAAGAGAACGAGCGCGTCTCGATACAATGGCTCCGCCGCCGCGTACGCTCGCTGAGCGATGTACTCCTCAGCCTGTGCACCGAAGTGCACGGCCTTTTCCAACGCCTGCGCCCTCCCATCGGGTACTGACCACGTGTCAGATGCCAGCACGGGCGTTCCGGGCCAGATCGCGAGCAGCTCCGTCTCATGACCGCAGGGCGCTTGGGCCGCATTGCCTGGTTCCGGGACACCGAACCATGACAGCGCTACGAGCAAAGCGAGCACAGTAACGCCCGCCGAGGAACGATGCGGTATCGGATCCATCGGGTTGCGGCCACGCGGCCATCGACCGCCTTCTGATACAAGCCCGCTCCCTTGCGTTCTCATCGCCCGCCTCCGAGTGTTTTCGGATCGTCCGTCCCTTTCGCGCTCACATGAGAGCCACAGGTGCAGCATATGGCGTGCCGTACGGGAGAGCGTGTTGAGACTCCAAATTTTCGTCGGAGTCTCAGGATCTTCCCCCAACGAACTCATTCGCTGGAGGCCATCCGCTCGTGAATGGGTGGGGCCGCTCCACCCCACGTGAGGCGACGAGGGTGCCGGCCGTTGCGTTAGGGTCCCTTCGACCCCTGGTCGCGGAGGATTCCGCTACCAGCCAGGACGCTGCCGACTGCCGGCTGGTCGGCGACGGTCCGGATGTAACGCAGCCTCCAGCGGTCCTTCGGCAGAAACGTCTCCCAGGCCGGCATCGCCCCCCGACCGTTCGAGATCTTCCAGAAGAGACTCGCCATCGGTCTGCGCCTCGGTCGGGAGTCCGAAATTCCTTGGAGAACCGCCCGGCCGGGGAGCATTTTAGATAGAAGGAAGGAGGCCCGAGGATGCGCGTAATGGATCTGATGAAGAACCCAGTCGTAACGGCGAAACCGGACGACAAGCTGAGCAGCCTAGCGGCTATCGTTTCATCGCGCAAGATTCGGCACTTCCCGATCGTGGAGGGCGGCAAGGTCGTCGGCATTGTGTCGGACAGCGACCTGCGGTCCGCGAGCACTCATCCTGCGGTCTACGACCTCCTGCTGGAGGTTCTGGCCACGTTGGATCGAGGCTCAGCCGGAGAGATCATGAGCCGCGAGGTGATCAGCGTTCCTCCCGAAACTCCGATGGCGCAGGCCGCCCAGATCATGCTCAAGCATCGCATCAGCTGTCTTCCCGTAGTCGCCGACGGACGCCTGGTCGGCATCGTGACGACGACGGATGTGCTGGCGGCCTTCGCCGCACAGAGCGGTTAGCCACCTCTCCCACTCCCGGTACCCGAGCTGCCGAAAACATGTCCGCAGATGAGCTGCCGGGCCGCGCGCCGGCGCCGGTTCAGCAGCGTGGCCGACAGATTCGGGGCCAGAAGACGCAAGGATCGCAGGACGTCGGCTCGCCCCGCCGATCGATCAACCCTCCTGGCGCAGGAACTTCGGGCAAAGGTCTGTGACCGCGGGCCTCGAGGGCTGATTATGCAGGGTGAGACAGCGAACGACTCCATCGCCGCGGCGACGTCTGATCCCCATTGGGACACACAGGGCTGTCCGAAGAAGCAAGATTCAACCAGCGGGCGACAAGCGCGATGCGGGAGGCGATGATCTCAGCCCGCCGCGGCGTCGAGATCCCGGTCCCATCCCCGCAGCATGTGAGGCCGCCAAACCAACGGACGGGCTCGGTCGGATGACGCGCAGGGCCTCGTAGCGCCCGGTTGACAGTATGGGAGAGGAGGAGCTCGCGATGTTGCGCAGCCTTCGGATTAGGCTGGCGAGGCTTGTTATCAACTCTGCAGTCGTTACGGGGACGGCTTGGTCGCCCGCCTTGCCGCCGGTCGGCGCCCAGGAACGAGACGTCCTTGCGGAGGAGGGTCGGAAACTCTTCGTCCAGCAGGGGTGCTACGGCTGTCACACAATCGGCACGACCGGCGGCCGGAAAGGTCCCGACCTGTCGCACGTGGGCACGAAGTACTCCGTGTCCGCCCTGGCGGCGCGGCTCGAAGACCCCTCGCCGACCGCTCACATGCCGCCGATCTTCAATACCTTGTCGGATTTCGAGGTGCACGCGCTCGCTGTATACCTCAGGACGCTTCGGTAAGATCCTGCCAATCCGAGGTCGCCTCCGGCCGCGGCGAATCTCAACTCGTGGAGGTTGCCGATCGAGGTCGCCGTACGCGGGGGTGCTCGAAACCGGAGGGCCGCCGTTGTGGGGTTCCGGGGCAGGGCCCGGATCTCGCCTCCGTGGCGGGCGGTGCCATCCGGGAGCCCCGTTCCGGCGGTCATCCCGAAGTCTACAGGCGGTCGATAAGCCCGCGGCAGCGCTTACCGCCGCAGAAGATCACGTCCCACAAAACGAACGCAGCGAGCACCGCAATCACTCCCACGACCCATCCGATCCACTCCATGTGTTCGCTATCCTCCCTGCAGCTCGTCCTCGGGGCGATCTCTCAGTTCGACCGCAGCGAACCTCCGCCTTCCCACCGACCCGCAGCGAGCGTCGCAGAATGGCTCCTTTTCACGCTTGCGGAGCCCCCGCTGATGAGCCTCGAAGCGCATGCCGCTCACAAGGGCTGCGAAGGCCTCGGGTTCGCCCTGATGATGAGCGCTCGGAACGGCGCGCTCTCCGTCTCGGACATTCATCGGCTCCCATCTGGTAGACCGGGACCAGATCGGCTTCTTCCAGCTCGTCTGGCTCAAGGCGGGGACGACGGCCCTGGCCCTCTTGGCCGTTCCCCTTCTCTCGGCTGTCCTGACGAACCGCGACGATCGGACGGCCGCCCGCCTGAGCCGGTGCCCCTGCTTCAGCCGCCTTTCGGGGCGGCGCGGCAGACAGGCCCTCCGCCCCCCCGGTCGCGGACGGTCCGCGATGCGACCCGCGCGGATCACGCTGGCGCCGAGGAGCCGTCTCAGCCTCGCTCCAGTAAGGTCACCTCATGGAGGTAGCGGCGAACCCGTCCGCGAACCCGAGCGCGGGCGACGGAGCCAATCTTCTCACCACACCCGGAGGCCGGGCGTCACGAGCGGTGTCACGAGCGCGAGTCGGACGAGTGTGGGCCCGTAGGCGATCGCGATCAGGACGCCCGCCAGAGCCAGCCACGGGCGCAAGCGGTCCAGGATCGCCGGCGCGTGGTCCGGGCCCGAGAGCGCCTCGGCGAATTCCGGCATCGCCGGCGCCGGGGTCCGCGCGGCGACCAGCGTCGCGACCATATTCAGAAAATAGAGGAGCGAGCTTACGAATAGGACCGTGCCTCCTACGCCGGTCATCATCAGGTGATGCCGCCATTGGGGCTGCACGTACGCCGCGGCACCGAGCATCGTGCGCCGCGGCGCTCCAAGGAGCCCAAGCTGATGGAGCGCGTGGGAAAAGATCACCATTCCCCCGAACCACAGCCACACCTGCGCGAGCGCCAGGGGGCGGCTCCAGAGCGCGCCGCCGCGGAGGTACGGCACGAGCCAGTAGCTCACCCCCATGAACGTCAGGGTGACGGCGGTCCCCACCGTGAGGTGTAGGTGGCCCGGGATCCAAGCCGTGTTGTGGACGACGAGATTGAGGTTATAGGAGGCATTGATCAGCCCCCCGATGCCGCCGAAGGTGAAGAGGAGCATCGCCAGCACCTGGGCGGCCAGCGACGGGTCGCCCCAGGAAAGCTTCCCCCACCACGCCACCCAGCCCCGACCGCCCCGGGCCCGCGCCCCGCTCTCAAGAGAGGCCACGACGTTGAAGAAGGTCAGAAGGCTCGGGAAGAAGACCGCAAACGTCAAGAACGCGTGCACCAGCTTCCAGCCCTGCGGGATGCCGGGGTCCGTGTACTGATGGTGGAAACCGAGGGGCGTCGAGAGCACCAGGAACAGGAGGAACGATGTGCGTGCGAGCGGATCGCTGAAGAGCTTGCCGCCGGCCTGGCGCGGCGCCAGCGTGTACCATGAGACGTACGCAGGGAGGAGCCAGAAGTAGACGATCGGGTGCCCGGTGAACCAGAACAGCACTCGGGCCAGGAGGGCGTCGGTGCCGGCGATCCAGCCGAGCGACCACGGAATCAGCAAGACCAGCATCTCGGCGGCGAGGCCGAGCGACGCGATCGTCCACATTGCGAACGTCACGAGCGACATGAAGGCCGCCAATGGCGTGGGCAGGCCGGGGTGGTCGGCGCGCCACGCGCGCCAGGTGAGCGCGAGGTTGAGCGTCACCAGCCAAGTGCCGACGACCACGAGCGTGAGGCCCACATAGAACGCCCAGTGGGCCCGCAGCGGCGGGTAGAACGTGAACAGCACGGTCGCCGCGTTGCCGACGAGCGGAATCGCGGCGAGGACCAGGCCGCCCGTCATGAGCCAAAACGTCGCCCAGCCCAGCGGCGGGCTCGCGAGCGGCCTCGCCAGCGCGCGGGCGGTGATGAAGGGCAGGAACCCCGAGATGAAGAAGGTTGTCCAGACGAGGACGTTCAGCACTCCGTGCAGGGTGAGGCCGTGGTAGTACGAGGCGACCAGGGGCGTCAGCCAGGGATAGAGGTTGACGCCGGCATGCTCGACGGATTGCAGCGCACCGGTGACGACGCCGCCGAAGAGGGCGACGTGGGCGACGACGAGGTACGCGGCGACCAGGCGCCGCTCGCTCCGGTCGGGGACGGCGGCGAGCTCGGGGCGAGCCGAGACGGGGGTCATCGGCGCGGCTCCACGATGATGCGGCCCGCCATCGTGTGGTGGAGAAGACCGCAGTACTCATGGCAAATGACGGGGTACTCGCCGGGCTCGTCGAAGCGTGCGTCCACGCGCGCCACCTGACCCGGGAGGAGCATCACATTCACGTTGGCCTTCGCCACGAAGAACCCATGCACCACGTCACCGCTCGTCGCCCAGAAGCGGACCGTCGACCCCGCGGGGACACGAATCTCGCGCGGCGTGAACGACCAGACCCGCGCGAGCACATGCGCCTCGTACTCGCCGGGAGCGACCTCGATCAGGCCAAGGCGGTCGAAGGGCGGGGTCTCGGTCACTTTCGTCGAATCGATCCGGCCGTCGTCCCCGGGCAGGTGGATGTGGGCGCCAAAGGCGGTGACGACGAGCACAGCCAGCATCGCGACCGGAATCGCGATGCTCGGCAGGATCCAGGCCAGCTCGTAGAGGTAGACGGTTGTTCCTCGCCTCATCGCCCCACCCCCCAGAGGCGGAGATAGACGTGGCTCCAGAGCGC
>Ga0066665_10000895_pt1 | contig 13033 bp, 10 predicted proteins | sample GraSoiAngelo_114_FD_75175 | JGI IMG/M metagenome (GOLD analysis project Ga0066665, IMG submission 75175) | Grasslands soil microbial communities from the Angelo Coastal Reserve, California, USA - 14_0903_13_40cm | ecosystem: Environmental > Terrestrial > Soil > Grasslands | place: USA...
CGGCGGAGGAGGGGGTCCGTCCTCCACCGCGGTCTTCTTCTCTCCGGTAGTTCTAACTCTCTTTCGTCTCGGGATCGTCCGCACCCTTTGATCCCGCCCCTCGGATAGTCCTCACCCCCCGTCCCCCTCTCCTCGGATATTCCTCAGATAGTCCTCACCCCCTGTCCCCCTCTCCTCGGATGGTCCTCACCTCCTGTCCCCCTCTCCCTTCGGGAGAGGGGGTACGATTGACGACCTCCCGAGTGCCTTCCGGAGAATCCGTTCGAGGTGGTGGCGTGTGACGTCGCGATTTCGGAGTCGGACCACTCGATAGCCGGCCGCTTCTAGCACTTGGGTGCGCGCGGCATCGTACCACTGCTGGTTCGGGTCGTCGTGCGGGCCACCCTCGAGTTCTATAACGAGCCGCTCCGCGATGCAGTGAAAGTCCACGATGAAGCCGTGCAGGACGTGCTGCCGGCGGAACTTTAGGCCGAGGATGCCACGATTCCGCAGCAGGGACCACGCGTGCCGCTCGGCTGGCGTCGGCGCCCGGCGCAGTTCGCGCGCGAGGGCGAATTTCTTGGCGAGCGTGACGTGCCGGAGCGGGTCCACGCGGGAAACTCGCGTGACGGGCAGGGTCGACGGGTATCGAAATACCGTGCCGGGGACCGAAACCGTTCGCTGCCGAGGAGGTTGGACATAGTCCCCCCTCTCCCGAAGGGAGAGCGGGACAGGGGGTGAGGACTAATGAACGGAGAGGGGGACAGGGGGTGAGGACTAACGGGAGGAATAAAGGTGGGCGAAGGGACACAGAGTGGGGGCTAATGGGCAGGAGGGGGACGGGGACAGGGGTGCTGAAGGCTGAAACCTAAAACGCCTGATCCCAACGCACCGATAAGCGGATCGCCGATCCGATGAGCCCGACCATGCTGTAGGTTTGCACGAAGTTCCCCCACTGCTCGCGGGTCCGCGGGTCGATATGCTCGGCCAGGAGGCCGTGGCGGTTGCGGCACGCGAGCAGGTTCTCGAACAGGGCTCGTGCTTCATCGCGCCGCCCCAGCGCCGCCAGCGCGTTGATGTACCAGAAGGTACAGACCAGGAAGGCGTTCTCCGGCCGGCCGAAGTCGTCCGGCTCCACGTAGCGGAACACGAAGTCGCCGCGACGTAGCTCGCGCTCGATCGCGCGGACGGTGCCCGCGAAGCGCGGGTCGTCCTCGGCAACGAACCCCAGCTCCGCGAGGCGCAGCAGGCTCGCGTCGAGCGCGTCGTGGTTCACGGCCGCCACGAAGCTGCCCTTCTCCGCGTTCCAACAGCGCTCGCAGATGAACTGGTGGATGCGCGTCGCCTGGGATCGCCAGTAGACGGCCCGGTCGTCGAGCCCCAGATATGCCGCGATCCTGGCCAGGCGGTCGCATCCGGCCCAGCACATCACGCTCGAGAACGTGTGCACGCGCGGCGTGCCACGCAGCTCCCAGATCCCGGCGTCGGGCTGGTCGTAGAGCCTGGCGGCCTGCTCGCCGAGCGTCTCGAGGCGGCGGAACAGGATCTGGTCTCCGCGACGCACCAGCCGGCGGTCGAAGAAAACGTGGGTCGCCGTCAGGATCGCCGCACCGTAGACGTCGTGCTGCACCTGGCGGTGGGCCTGATTTCCGACGCGCACCGGGCCCGTGCCCCGATAGCCGGGGAGCGAGTCGATCACCCGCTCCTCGATCAGGGAGCGACCGCTCAAGCCGTACACCGGCTGCAGACGTCCGTTCTCCGCACCGGCCACCACGTTCACGATGTAACCGAGGTAGCGCTCCATCGTGCGCGTGGCACCCAGCCGGTTGAGGGCGTTGACCACGAAGTAGGCGTCCCGCAGCCAGCAGTAGCGGTAGTCCCAAGTCCGGGCGGTTCCGGGGGCTTCGGGGATCGAGGTCGTCATCGCCGCGACGATGGCGCCGGTGTCCTCGTAGACGTTGAGCTCCAGCGTGATGGCCGCGCGGATCACGGCGTCCTGCCACTCGAACGGGATCCCGAGCGAGCGCACCCAGTCCCGCCAGTAGCCCGCGCTTTCCTCGAGAAAACGACTCCCGATCTCACCCACCGCGCCCTGGACCGTTTCGTCCGGTCCCACCAGCAGGGTGATCGCGTCCTCCAGGAAGAAGGGTGTCTCCTCCACGATCGCTGTGATGGAGGCATCCGTCGTGAGGCGCAGCACGAGGTCTGTACCGAGGTAGCGGACGTGATTCGAGCCGCAGGTGATCTCCGTGCGCGCGCGGCCGTAGTCGCGCGCGGGCCGGACGCGTACGCGCACCCGGGGGTTGCCGGCGATGCGCTTGACGTTCCGGACGAGCATCATCGGGCAGAACATGCGGCCGTGCTGGCGGAACCGCGGCGCGAAATCCGTGATCTCGATCGCGCCACCCTGGCGGTCGTGGAGCCGGGTGACGAGGATCGGGGTGTTGGGGAAGTACTCCTGCTCGTGCGTGGCGACGTCGATCAGCTCCACCGTGAAAAAACCGAAATCCGTGTCGCGGGTCCGTTCGTGGAGCAGGGAGCAGAACATCGGATCGCCGTCGAAGCGCGGGAAGCAGGCCCACACGATCTCGCCGAGCGGGTTCGTGAGGGCGCCGATCGTGCCGTTCCCGATCAATCCGAGATCGAGCGAGGTCACGGCGTCTCGAACCCGCGCTCGAGCCACTCGCGCACGGCACGCACGTCCCGCAGGCGCCACCGGGCCACGGTCCGCCCGCTCCCCACTTTGACGGAGTGACCGTGCAGCCGATTGACCGCGGCGAACCCGAACTCGTCCGTGACGTCGTCACCGACGAACACCGGCGTGCGGCCGCGGAACGGCTCCTCCCGCATGAATTCCAGGACCGCAACACCCTTATCCCGGCCGGCCGGCTTCAGCTCGACCACCCGCTTTCCGGTTTGCACCGCATATCGAGTCCCCCCCCCGGTCCCCCCGGTCCCCCCGGTCCCGGCGAGCAGCGAGCGAACCAGGCGGTGCGCGTAGCCCCCCAGCCGGGGCGCCCGGCGATAGTGCACCGCCAGGGACAGGCCCTTGTCCTCCAGCAGGAGCCCGTGATGCGCCGCCGCGGCTCTGGAGAGCGTCAGGCGCGCGCGGTCGAGCTCGGGCGACGGGCGCGCGTGGTGCGTGACCGTACCGGAGGCGTCGCGACGCTCGGTACCGTGCTGGCCGGCGGCGGGAAAGCGCGTCCCGGAAAGCAGGACATCGATGTCGGCGATGGCGCGACCGCTGATCAACGCCACGGCGCCGCCGGTCGCTCCATGGAGCCGCTCGATGATCCCGCGGAGATCGCCGTCGAGGCGGGCGGCGCGGGGCGCGTCCGTGAAATCGACGAGCGTGCCGTCGATGTCGAAGAAATACGCCCAGTCCAGGCGTGGCGCCGGCAGTGGGCCGGCCGCGCGGGTCATCGGCGGTGGCCTGCACCCGTTCGGACGACCGGGCGGCGCCGCGCCTCCGGCGCGGTGGCCCGCTCCAGCAGGCGGCCGCGACGGCGCATGGCGGCGGCATCGATCAACATGCGCCCCGCCCAGCGGTACACGTTGAAGTCCTGAATCAGGCCCCGCATCAGCCGGATGCGAGCGCGCTGCTCCCCGGCGGGCATCGACAACGCCAGATGGAGTGCGGCCGCGCACTCATCCGTATCGTATGGGTTCACAATCAAGGCTTCGGGCAGCTCGCGCGCGGCGCCCGTGAACCGGCTGAGGATCAGTACACCGCGCTCATCCGTGCGCGACGAGATGAACTCCTTGGCCACGAGGTTCATGCCATCGTGAAGGCTCGTGACCATGCACACCTCGGCCGCCCGATAGTATTCGTAGACCTCGTCGGGCTGATGGTGCGCGATCTTGAGCTCGATGGGCGGGCGCCGGGCGGACGCGAACCGGTCGTTGATACGGGCCACCATCGCGCGTACGCGCCCCTCGTAGGCCTGATACTCCTCGATTTTCGAGCGCGTGGGAGCCGCGATCTGGATGAACGTGAACCGGCCAGCCCATTCCGGGTGCGTCTCCAGCAGGCGCTCGACCGCTCGCAATCGTTCCTCGATCCCCTTCGTATAGTCGAGGCGATCGACGCCGACACCGATCGCTTGATCCGGAGGCAGGTCGTGGCGCCGCCGCACATCTTCGCGGCACTGCTCCACCGGCTTCCCCACCAACTCGGCTGACGGCGGCCATTCGATCGAAATGGGGTAGCGCTTCACCGCCGTGAGCTTCCCCCGATACGAAACGGTGAACATCTCCCGGTCGACCCGCGCCTCCAGCAGGCGGTCGACGGTGTCGACGAAGTTGTTGCAATGGAACTGGGTGTGAAACCCGAGGATGGTGGACCCCAGCATGCCGTCGAGCAGCTCCTCCCGCCATGGGCAGATGCCGAACGCCTCCGGGTTGGGCCAAGGGATGTGCCAGAACGCGATGATCGTCGCGGCGGGGAGCGCCTCTTGAATCATCCGGGGGACCAGCGCGAAGTGGTAGTCGTGTACCAGCACAATCGGGTCGGGGGATGTCGCCTCGTCCACGACGGCGCCGGCGAACGCGTGGTTCACCGCGACATATTGCTCCCAGTCGGCGCTGCGGAACGTGGGGCGGACGTGAGCGATGTGGCAGAGCGGCCACAGGCCCTCGTTCGCGAATCCGTAGTAGTAGCCGGCCTCCTCCTTGGGCGTCAGCCACACCCGCCGCAGTTGATACAGCGGGTGCTCCGGTGGCACGCCGACCCGGTCGTGGCGGTCCACCACCTCACGGTCGGCGGAGCCGCCGCCGTGAGCGATCCACGTGCCCGAGCAGGCGCGCATGATCGGCTCCAGCGCCGTGACCAAGCCGCTCGCGGGCCGCCAGACGGCGATGTTTTCGCCCTCGCGCACGTGGATGTACGGCTCCCGGTTTGAAACGACGATGACTTCCTGGCCGCGCAGCTCGCCGTGCAGGATCGCGCGCAACGTGTCTGGCGTCCACGCCAGCTGTTCGTCGTCGCGCGAGCCGTGCTCGGCCTGGAGGTCGCTGATCAGCGCGCGCAGGTCGCGGGCGATGGGGCGCAGCTCGGGTGCGTCGGGCTTGTCCGGGCGTACCAACCCCTCGCCGCGCAGCAGCGCGCTGAGGCCCTGCACCCAGCCGCGCCAGCTCAATTGCGCGATGACGACGGTGATCAGCGCGACCGTGGCGCCGAGGCCGACGAAGAAATAGAAGAGGTACTTTCGGGTCTCCGCGCTGCGGCGCGCCACGAAGCTCAGGTCGTGCACCAGCACCAGCGTCCCGGCCGGCGCGCCCGCCAGCACGACCGGGCGGACCGATACCAGCAGCGGGCCGTCGGCGCTCTTCAAGACGTGCCCCGCGTCACCCGAGTACTGCTCCAGCGTGGCGCAGGTGATTTCGGTCGGGAGCGTCGGGGTCGCGACCGCCTCGCCCCCGCCCGTGGGGCAGAACCCCACCGCGAACAGGCGCTCGTCCTGCGTGAGCCGCGTGAAGAACCCCTCGAGACGGGAGCGGGTCCCGGCGCGGATCGCGTCCCGCAACGGTTCCTGGACGGTGTTGGCGATCAGGCTGGCGCGGCTGTCCAGATCCCGCTCGAACCATTGCAAGGTCAGCTTGTCGACGAGCGGGACCACCGCGTACGCGATGGCACCGAGCGCGAGAAATAGCGGGATGATGAACCGCAGCGACAGCCGCATGAAACGCAAGATAGCGCGCCCACTGGGCAAGAAAACCCCGGCGACCCAAATTAGTAGGATCCCGGCCGGAGCCTGCCATGCCGCACACGACCCGTCTTCTCCTGGTGACCGCGCTCGTCGGCGCCGCCTGCGCCAGTCGGCTCCCCGCTCAGGACGACCACGATCATCAGCACGAGACCCTCGGGCACGTCATGTTCCCCGTCTCCTGCAATCCCGAAGCGCAGGCGCGCTTCGAGCGCGCGATGGCGCTGCTGCATTCCTTCTGGTGGGAAGAGGGCGCCCGCGCATTCAAGGCCGTGGCGGTGGCGGATACCACGTGCGCCATGGCCTATTGGGGCCTGGCCCTGAACGCATGGGGCAATCCCTTCGTCGGCGGTCCGTCGGGCGACCATCTGCGTAAGGGTGCCGCCGCGGCCATACGCGCGCAGGCGATCCCGACACCGACCGTGCGGGAGCGGGGATTCATCGCCGCTGTCGGCGCGCTCTACCGCGATTACGAATCCGTTCCGAACGCCAAGCGGCTCCAGGCGTACTCGGATACGCTGGCGCGTCTCTCCCGTGATGTCCCCGACGACCCCGAGGTGGCGATCTACTACGCCCTGTCCCTCGTCGCTACGGCGTCCGCGACCGATACGACATTCGTCCGGCAGAAACAGGCCGCGGCGATCCTGAATCCGCTCTTCCGTCGTTTTCCCCAGCATCCGGGACTCGCCCACTACCTCATTCACGCCAACGACTCGCCGCAGCTCGCTCCCCTCGGGCTCGACGCCGCGCGTCGCTACGCGGAAATCGCGCCGTCGGCGCCCCACGCCCAGCACATGCCGTCGCATATCTTCATTCGGCTCGGCCTGTGGGACGAGACGATCGCCGCGAACCAGCGCTCGCTCGCTGCCGGCGTCGCGTACGCGCGCACGCAAAACCTGGGTGGCGTCGCGCCCGAGCAATTCCACGCGATCGATTACATGGTGTACGGCTACCTGCAGGAGGGCCGGGACTCGACGGCGCGTCGGACCGTAGACGAGGGGCTGGCCCTCACCACCGTGCTCACGAGCGACGCCCTGGTCACAAACTACAACCGCGTCGCGATGGAGGCGCGGCTACCGCTCGAGCGCGGCGACTGGGCCGCCGCCGCGCGCCTTCCCGTCCGCGCGGCGGGGAAGGGCGACATCGGTGAGGCGCTGGCGCACTTCGCGCGCGGCATCGGCGCGGCCCGGAGCGGGAACACCGCGCAAGCGCGTGCCGAGGTCGCGGCGCTGGCCGCCATCGAGGCGTCGCTCGCGGGACAGAGCGGCTACAACTGGTCGCGCATCGTCGGCATCAAGAAGCAGGCGGTGACGGCGTGGACGTTGTTCGCCGCCGGCGACACCGCGGGTGCGCTCCGTGAGGCCAAGGCCGCGGCCGATCTGGAGGATGTGACCGAGAAACATCCCGTCACGCCCGGGGAGCTCCTGCCGGCGCGCGAGCTCGAGGGCGACCTCCTGCTCGCCGCGGGTCGCTACGGCGAGGCGCGGGTGGCGTACGAGTCCACCCTCTGCCGCGAGCGCCGGCGATCGCGCAGCCTGTTCGGCGTCGCCCGGGCGGCGGAGCTCGCGGGCGATCGGTCCACCGCGCGGGCCCGGTACACGGAGTATCTGGCACAGATGCAAGGGGGCGACGGCGGCCGCCCGGCCGTCGAGACCGCGCGTCGCGCCCTGGTTCGACTCTGACCATCTCCGCGCTCGCACTCGCCGCTTTCCTGCTCGGTCTCGGGCGGCCGCCCGGGATCACCTGGAGCCCCCACGCGCCGCTCGAGGGCTCGCTCGTGATCCTGGCCGTCCGCTCGGACAGCGTCGTGGACGTGCAGGGCACACTCGCGGGCCAGGCACTGCACTTCGAGCGTGAGGCGGATGGCTTCCACGCGCTCGGCGGCGTGCCGTTCGGGTCCGACAGCGCGGTCGCGCGGGTCGTGCGGTCCTACGCGGATGGCGTGGTCGATACGGCCACCGTCCCCCTCCCGGTACGGCGCCGTCGCCTGCCGGGCGAGCGGCTGCGCGTCGCTCCGGAGTTCGCGCGGCCGCCCGACTCGTTGAAGGAGCGCATCCGCCTCGAAAGCGAGCTCGTGGACGGTGTCAGGGAGCGGGCGCACGAGACCCCGCGACTGTGGCACGAGCCGTTCGAGCGGCCGAGAACGAGCGTGATCACCAGCGGCTTCGGTATCCCTCGCATCTTCAACGGGGCGGTGCGAAGCCGGCACTATGGCGTGGACTTCGCGGGACAGTGGGGTGCGCCGGTCCACGCAACAAACCGCGGCGTCGTGGCCCTGGTGGCCGATCTCTACTACAGCGGTACGACCGTGCTCATCGATCACGGGGCCGGTCTTGTCACCGGCTACTTTCACCTCAGTCGCGTTTTCGTCGTGCCCGGCGACACGGTCGAGCGCGGCCAGGTGATCGGCCACGTGGGAGCAACGGGACGAGTCACACGGCCGCATCTGCACTGGTGGGGAACGTACGGAGAGATCACAGTGGATCCGCTGGATCTCCTCAAGCTAGTGCCGAGTCTCGAGTGGCGAGCAACAGGACATGCAAAAACTAGACGCACAGACGCACAGCGGTAAGCAGGAGTTAGTGAGCAGGTAATCCTGTTCACTCAAACTGTTCACCCCTGTGCGTCTGCGCGTCTGTGCGTCTAGCCTTTCAGCTGAGGTACTCTTCCCTGTACATCTTTACCAGCTCAAAGAAGTACGACAGCGCCAACGGTCCTATCAGCAGCCCCAGAATACCGAAGAACGGTACGCCCGCGAGCGCGCCGAGCAGCGTGACAAGGGGATGGATGTTGGCCCACCGCCTGAAGATTCTCGGTCGGACGACGTAGTCCACGTTTCCGACGACCACGGCGCCCCAGATTGCCAGTAGCACGCCCGGTCCCGCGCGACCGCTCAGCATCAACGCGATCGCACCGGGCCCCCACACGAGGCCGCTCCCGACCACGGGCAGGATGGCAAACACCATCGTCACCACGCCCCAGAACACGGCGTTCGGCAGGCCGGTCACCCAGAAGCCGATCCCGACGAGCAGGCCCTGAACCGCCGCGGTGAGGCCGGTGCCGATGATGGTCGCGCTCGTGACGTCGCGGAATCGCTGGCGCAGCTTCTCGGTGTTCTTCGCCGAGAACGGGATGTATGGCCGGACGGCCTCCCAGGTGTCTTGCGGTTGAAGCAGCAGGTAAAACAGTCCGAACAAAGAGATCGTGAGGTTGAGCGCGAGGCGGGTGGCAGTGCCGACCAAGCCGAACGCCGATGAGCCGATCCAGGCCACTACCTGGGTGCCCAGATCGGCCAGGCGAGGTCCCAGGTCGATGCCGCCGAGCTTGAGCTCCCGGAGACGGCCGAGCAGTGGGTTGCGAATCACGCTGCCGGCGATCTCCTGGGCCTGGCCGACGATGAGGCCCGCGAAGGAGACTCCGGGGACCACGATCAGGAACAGCGCGAGCACGACCACGAGCACCGCGGAGAGTCGGGGCCGCATCCGCATGCCCAGCCAGTCGTGTACAGGGGAGAAGATGGCGTACAATACGGGAATTCCGATAATCCCGGTGGCGTACGGCGCGAGCGCGATGATCAGCGCGGCACCGAGCAGCAACACCACCACAGCCGCCCGTCCGTGATTCGTGTCGATCAACGGCATGTGCTAGTGTAGGCCGATCCGGGCACCGGCGCTAGAGCGGCGCTGAACGCGCTCCCGACCTACAGCCGGCCCGGTGGCGTGAGCGGCGCGGGCGGCGCGATGGCTTCGGGCTCGGGCGTGAAGTCCTCGCCGGGGTTCACGAAGAGGTCCTGCTCGAAGTGGTACTGCTTGTCGTAGAGCTGGCGGTAGCGGCCCTGCCTGGCGAGGAGCTCCGCGTGCGTTCCGCGCTCGACGATCTCGCCGCCCTCGAGCACCAGGATCTGGTCGGCGCTACGGATCGTCGAGAGGCGGTGGGCGATCACGAAAGTCGTGCGGCCGTGCCGCAGCGTGCGCAGCCCGTCCTGGATCGCGGCTTCGCTCTCCGAGTCGAGGCTGGACGTGGCCTCGTCGAGGATGAGGATGCGCGGATCGGCCAGGATCGCCCGGGCGATCGAGACCCGCTGGCGTTCGCCGCCCGACAGCTTCACGCCTCGCTCCCCCACCACCGTGTCGTAGCCGTTCTCGAAGCGACGCACGAACTCGTCGCAATGGGCAATCCGGGCCGCTTCCTCGATCTCCTCGCGCGTCGCGTGCGGCCGCGCGAACGCGATGTTCTCGGCCACGGTCCCGTCGAACAGAAAGTTGTCCTGGAGCACGACGCCGAGCTGGCGGCGGTAGTCGGCGAGCCGGAGCGACGCGAGATCGCGGCCGTCCACGAGGATCCTGCCCGACTTTGGCTGGTTGAACGTCAGCACGAGGCTGATCAGCGTGCTCTTGCCCGCCCCCGACGAGCCGACCAGGGCGGTGGTCGAGCCGGCGGGGGCCCGGAACGAGACGCCCTTCAGCACGTCGTGTCCGGTCGTGTACTCGAAGCTGACGTTCTCGAAGGCGATATCCCCCCGCACGCCGTCGAGCGTGGCGCGCGCGCCGTCGTCGGCATCCTCGGTTACCAGCCGGCGGATCTCGCGGATGCGGTCGAGTCCCGCGAAGGCCTCGGTGATCTGCGTCCCGATCGACGCGATGTTGATCAACGGCAGCGCGACGAGGCCGACGAACATGAGGTACATGACGAAGTCCCCCAGTGTCATGGCACCGGAGATGATCGCGTGCCCGCCCTCGAGGATCATCAGGATGCCGATCGCGCCGACGATGATGGTCGCGAAGGACCCGACTCCCGAAATGCCGGTCATGGTCGTGGCGATGTTCCGGAACAGGGTGTTCGCGCCACGGGTGAACACGAGCCGCTCGCTCCGCTCCGCGCGGTAGGCCTTGACGATGCGGATGCCGCCCAGTGTCTCTCCCAGCCGACCGGTCACATCCGCGTTCAGCTTGCCGCGCTCCCGAAACAGCGGCCGCAGCTTGGTGAAGGCGTATGCCATGCCGCCACCGAAGCACGCGAGGATGAGAATGGCGATCAGCGTGAGCCGCCAGTTGAGATAAAACAGCACCCCGAGCGCGATCGCCCCCGTCACGAGCCCGCCCACGAGCTGCACCAAGCCCGTGCCCACGAGGTTCCGGATGCCCTCGGCGTCCGTCATGATACGGGAGATGAGGATTCCGCTCTTCGTCGAATCGAAGTAGCTGATCGGGAGTCGCAACACATACGCCTGCACGGTGCGGCGCATGTCGGTGATGGCCCGCTGGGCAGCGACGCCGAGCACCTGCGAGATACCGAATCCGCTGATGGCCTGAATCAGTGTGGCCCCGCCCACCAAGATCGCCAGCGGCAGGAGGAGCTCGGGGTGGTGCTGGTTGATCACGCGGTCGATCACCCACTTGGACGACGAGGGGAGGACGAGCCCCGCCATGCGGTTGAGGAGCAGGAGCGCGAGGCCCAGGGCCAGCCGGTGGCGGTGGGCGTAGACCAGGCTGCGCGCTTCCTGCCAGGCGCCTGGGGTGATGGTCTTCTTGGGCGGTCGGGTCGCGCTGGTGTGGTCGGCCATGAGAGTGAGCGGAAATCTAAACAGGGGCGGGGCCCAAAGAAGTACTTGACAGAGTCAAGTATATCCGGAACATTGGCGAATGGACGCGCGCGGGCTGGAGCGGCGGGTGGGAGCGGTACGCCGCTTCAATCGATTCTACACGCGGAAAATCGGCGTACTGCGGGAGGGCGCGTATCGGAGTTCCTTCTCGCTGACTCAGGTGCGCGTGTTGTATGAGCTCGCGCACCGTGACCGGCCGACCGCCACCGAGCTGGGCCGCGATCTGGGCCTCGACGCCGGGTACCTGAGCCGTATCCTGCGGGGCTTCGAGAAGCGTGGCCTGGTCGCCAAGACACGCTCGGCGACCGATGGCCGGCGCACTCATCTCGCGCTCACGGCCCAGGGCAGGAAGGCGTTCGCGCCACTCGACGCCCGCTCGCATGACGAAGTGGCGGCGATGCTCTCCGGTCTCTCCGGAGACGAGCAGGGCCGGGTGGTCGCCGCGATGCACACCGTTCAAGAGCTGGTCGGCGAGCGCGACGCATCCAGGCCGCCGGCTGCGTTCGTCGTCCGCTCACCCCAGCCGGGCGACCTGGGCTGGGTGGTCCACCGCCATGGCGCATTGTATGCCCGGGAATACGGCTACGACCAGGAGTTCGAGGGCCTCGTGGCCGAGATCGTGGCGCGGTTCGTCCGGCGCTTCGACGCCAAGCGGGAGCGCTGCTGGATCGCTGAACGGGATGGGGACATCGTCGGCTGCGTGTTCCTGGTCAAGAAATCCAGGGCGGTCGCGCAGCTGCGCCTCCTCCTGGTGGAGCCGTCGGCGCGAGGAGGGGGGCTCGGCACCCGGCTTGTGGGAGAGTGCGTGCGCTTCGCGCGCCAGGTCGGCTACCGGAAGCTCGTTCTCTGGACTCAGAGCGAGCTCGAGGCGGCGCGGCGCCTATACGAAGCGGCCGGGTTCCGTCTGAGGCGCACCGAACGGCACCACCGCTTCGGGAAGGCCTTGGTGGCCGAGATCTGGGAGCTCGAGCTATGACCGCGCCGGGGGGAGAGGGGGACTTCAAGGATCACTTCTCGGAGGTCGCGGCCGCCTATGCGGCGCATCGCCCGACGTACCCCCCGGCACTGGTCGACCTGCTCGCCCGGATCGCACCCGCGCGGCGCCTCGCGTGGGACGCGGGCTGTGGCTCGGGGCAGCTGTCCGCGCTCCTGGCCGGTCCGTTCGCGCGTGTCTGGGCGACGGATGCGAGCACCGAGCAGCTCGCACGCGCGACGCCGCACCACAAGGTGACCTACAGCTGCGCGCCCGCCCAGGCAAGCGGCCTCGCGGATGGTGTCGTGGACCTGGCCACCGCGGCGCAGGCCGCCCATTGGTTCGATCTCCCGGCGTACTACGCCGAAGTGCGACGTGTGGCGCGACCCGGCGGAATCGTGGCACTGATCAGCTATGGCGTGATGACCGTGGATCCCGGGCTCGACGCGATCATCCGACCGTTCTACCACGACGTCCTCGGCTCGTACTGGCCGCCCGAGCGACGGCACGTCAATGAGGGCTATCGCTCGCTGTCGTTCCCGTTCGACGAGCTCGCGGTTCCCTCCCTCGAAATCCGGCACGAGTGGCGGCTCGAGAACGTCGTGGGATACGTGGGCACGTGGTCCGCAATCTGGGCCCTTACGCGTGCGGCGGGGCAGGCGCCGCTAGAGGCGTTCCAGAGGGCGCTGGCCCACGCGTGGGGGCCGGCAGAACGGGTCCGCACCATCCGCTGGCCGCTCGCCCTCCGCGTCGGTCGGGTGTGAGGCGGGGGGC
>Ga0066665_10000898_pt1 | contig 13029 bp, 13 predicted proteins | sample GraSoiAngelo_114_FD_75175 | JGI IMG/M metagenome (GOLD analysis project Ga0066665, IMG submission 75175) | Grasslands soil microbial communities from the Angelo Coastal Reserve, California, USA - 14_0903_13_40cm | ecosystem: Environmental > Terrestrial > Soil > Grasslands | place: USA...
CAAGTGGTGCGATCTCACTTGGCGCGGCTCGAACTACAGGAAGGTATTGCGAGGTACCTTGCGCGGAAGGTCTCCGAGTTGACAGTCGAACGTCGGGCGATCGAGTTCGAAAGGGCCGACTTCAGGCTCTCCGAGACCAAGCCGTTCAGTTGGCGGCGCAACCTGCCGCCGCTAGAAGCGAAGAAGACAGTCTTCAACTATGTAGCGACCTATAACGACTTCGAGCGGCGCTTCGCCCGGTTCCTCGACAAGGCACCTGACGTAGCTCGATTTGCTTCCCTAGGCACTACGGAGCAAGGCGAGTCAGGAACACAGTTCCGGGTTGACTACCTCAAGCAGAGTGGCGCCATCGGTTTCTACCACCCTGACTGGGTAGTCGTGCAGAAGACGAACGCGGATGAGGTGAACTGGATAATCGAAACCAAAGGTCGCGTTTGGGAGGGCACGACTGCCAAGGACGACGCTATCAAGGATTGGTGCGAGCGCGTCAGCGATGCCACCGGAGCGACTTGGCGGTACGTCCGCATCAACCAAACTCAGTTTGATGCGCGTAAGCCGACAATCCTTGAAGAGGTAGCGCCTGGCGACTGACGCTCTAGGAGAGGATCACACCGCAATCCATCGCCAACGAAGCCCACCGTCTCTTGCCTAAGACCTCGTCGCGTTGATCGCCAGGAAGCTGATCGAGAAGGCCGAACTCACGGGCGAGTTTGCCGTATTGCAGTCGTTTGTATCGGGACTATACAAGCATGTGGTGCTTTGGCCCTCAAATCGACCTTGACGACAAGGCAATCCGGTCGTACGCCTGTCAAGAAAGGCAAATGTAGAAGAGCGGCAATGAGGATTACCGGCGCGCTGTGGGTCTGGGTGCAGTTCTATGGGACTAAGGTTCTGCTTGGCGAGCAAAGCGGAGGCCAAAGAGACATTCGATTGGGCAAAAGGGTCAGGCTTCAATTGGGACACTTCTTTAGAGGCACTGACGCACGCTCTCGTGGTAGGCGTTTCGTCTTCACTGCAGAGACGTACGCAGAGATGCCACGGTGGAGGTTCACTTTGGCCACTAACCCGGAAGAGGGCGCGCGGGCAAACGAAGTACGCTTGGTAAGGCAGGATCCGAGAAGCAGAGAGGCATATCCGCTATGGGCTCAGGTGATAAACAGGCTCCCTAGCAGGGTGCGCCCGAGACAGGCAATTGTGTTTGTCCGTGACACTAACAATCGCATACACGTGCGTTGCGTGGACAACGAATCTTTGCGCAGTCTACCAAGAAGGTTGGTCCATGCGATGAGGGCCAGCCGCAGTGGGAGACGCGCGGCCCCTGCTGGTGTCTGGATCTCGTCCAGGCCAGCAGGCATAAGGCCGACTTTGTCAATCGAACTACCGAGGACAATAGCTGGCCGTAGGGTCTCCTGGCTCGATAGGCGACCAAACGCTGGCGAACTGATGCGACGTGCTACTCTCGGAGAGGCGCATGTGCTCAAAGCTCTGCGCCAACGATATCCGGAACCGGAGTACTTGGTGGAACATGTGGCGGCTGTCGACCCGTCCAGCAGTTACGACATACGAGTCCTCCGCACGGGGAACAGGAGTTTGGTTCTTTATGCGGAGGTCAAAGCGACAGTTGGCACCGTGGGAAGTCCGGTAGAGATTTCCGAGCGGGAGATGAGACTTCGCCGACAGAACAGAAGGCGTCATCGCATCTTCATTGTTTACCTGGGGAGAGGGGGAGCTTTGCCACCAAGCGGCGTAATCGAGATAAGATCTGACGACCAGTTCGTTTTGAGTCCACGCCGCTATATGCTTTGGCCAAACGGGCGAGGAGGATAGACCAACATTTCGGGAGAGTTCCCTCCGCGCGAATAATCACACCCTACGCTATCAACAATCTGGCAAGCCCCATGCCTCTCTAATTCTGGTTGCTTGCTGGTTGCTCCACCCGGCAGTCTGATGCAAGCTGCAGCAAGGTTGGACAGGCCGTACTAGGCGCAGGGCCCCCCAAGGCCGCATCAGACAAGGATTTCGTACCAGGCCACGACGGGAGTCGCCAGGCACCATCGGTCCGACTCCCTTAAAACAGGCATGAGGCCGGGTTGATCTCCGGAAGGTTCGATTCCTACAAGCCCTCCAGAGGGGTAGGGGCCATGCGATCCTCCGGCGGCAGGGGTGGTAAACCGAAGGAGCGAGTGAGTATGACATCCCCCATTTCTCAAAACATATGTTCGAATCTCTGCGTCCGCATGGTTGGAGTTGACTATCCACTCAACGCCTGCTACGCTAGCCAGCGAGGTGCTCGCTGATGGCGTCGACCTTCGGCCAGTTGCTGCGGTCAATTAGACGAGAAAAGGGCGTAAGCCAGCGCGCGTTGGCCGACCAGGTAGGAGTGGACTTCTCATACATTAGTAAGATTGAGAACGACCGACTGCCACCGCCCTCAGGGGACACCGTCCTAGCTATGGCTGAGGCTCTGAGCGTGGAGCCTGCGCGCTTACTTGCTTTGACCCGAAAGCTTCCATCTGGAATCGAGGAGCACGTTGCATCAAGCGCCGCCGCTCAACAGTTCCTGCTCGCTGCGGAGCAATTGCACCTTTCCGATAGAGAGTGGCAAGAGATGGTAAAGAGGCTGCACGAACTGCGGGACGACCATAGAGAATGAGCGAGATGGAACAGATTCTCTTATTCGTCCCAGAGGCCCGGGCTGTGATTGGAGAAGCTCAGGGACTTGACGATATCACATGGTCCTACAGTCGACGCGCGCTATTGGAAAAGTGTCCTCTGCAATTCTATTATGAGTACTATGGTTCGAACGTCGGTACAGCGACGGAGGATCCTAACAAACAGATACTCCAATTCCTCAAGCGCCTGGAGAACCGCCACACGCGGGCGGGCGGTCTTCTGCACCTCGTGATTGCGACCTTCTTCCGGCGAGCTCAGAAAGGTGACGTTTGGGGCAGTCAACGCCTTCAGGAGTGGGCAGCGGGCATGCTGGATCGTGACGTAACCGCTTCTGCGTCCGATCCGAACGGGGAAGCCTTCATCTTCGATACGCGACCACCCACTCTACTGCGGGAGTTCCACTACCATGAGCCCGAAGCCAAGCAGTACTACCAACAAGTCCGTGCTCGTCTGCTCAGAGCAATCGGGACCTTCCGCAACCATCCTTCGTTCGATTGGTGTCGAGTGGTTGGGATGGATCCCACGGCCTTGATTGAGTCACACATCGCCATTTCCGGCCTGCCTTGTTCAGTTGACGGCCGGGTTGACCTCGCCCATAACGGCGAGAGTGGTGTTAACATTGTCGATTGGAAGCTGGGAGAGGTCGACGGCGGAGATGACAGTCTGCAATTGTGCGCCTACGCGCTATGGGCGTGCGAGCGGTTCTCATGTGGCCCAACTGACGTGCACATCTACAAAGCCTTCCTCGGGTCCGGCACTTTGGTCGAGTTCCCAGTGAGCGAACGAATCCTACGATCGGCTCGCGCACGCATCATTCAGGACGCCCTGAACATGAACCTACTGGATTCGTATGGCAGGGCAGGCCGGAGTGACGCGTTCACCGCGTGTGCGCAACGCAAGGTCTGCAGTATGTGTTCATACCAGAAGATCTGTCCTATAGGGAGGGACTTAAGCAGTGTTGGAGACCTCGCTGCGAATAACGGAGCCCGGGACACGGCTCTACGTCGTCATCAGGATAGCTAACGTAACTGGTTCCCATCTGACTCCCGACCTCTTCCAAAAGGCGTGCGGCAGGTTGCGGCGGCAGTACGGTCTGGCTGCTGTCCCGATGCCTGATCGGGATCCTGTCCTTCTTGTTGCTACCGTGGGTCCTGTGCCGTCGTTCACTATGGAAGGCGATGATTGGGAACTCACAGTGACCGATGCAAGCGAGTCCCCCCAGCGCTTGACGCTCAACAATTCGCTGGGCCAGAAATGTGTGCCAGAACTGATTGAGCGCGCACTCTTGGCGACACTGGACCGGCGCACAGAGCTTTGGACACTCGATAGCCCTCGCAAATGGTATGAACCCCACCTATTCAAACAGGAGGCGGGCATCGCTGCCTACCGGCGCTACGAAATCGGCGCCTTCATGCTCGATGGTGTCGGTGTTGGGGTGTCGGCCGATGTGGGCACTGCCTTCTTTGCCGAGCACCCACTCTCGTACTACTTCGACCCCACACTAGTGTCAGTTGAACGTTACCAGCGAGTGGCGGAGTTCCTTAGGCTGATCGATCGGCAGGAGGGCCAGAAGGGTACCTTGGACTATTTCCTCCACGGCCACCAGAAGTGCTACTACGTGGATGCCCCCGAAGGGATCACATGCAGCACAACTGGGACAATTAAGGTAAAGGGCAAGACGTTTGCCTCGCTGCTCCAGTACCTTCATGAGATGGCTCCCAGAACTACGATCAGAGACGACGAACCGGTTGTCAGAGTGTCATTCCCGAATATTGAACGTCCTGTGTGGGTTCCAGCTCGATTCGTGCGAGCGCGGGTGATGAACGATCAAGTTCCGGACCCCTTGAAACCTGTCGATAAGATCGCGCCCCCCGAACGCCGCCAACTCCTCCAACAGTTTTGGACAAGCCTTGAGCCAAGACCGCTTGGCAGCGTTGCGTCCGGGTTCTATGACGGCTTCTGGCGGCCACCTGATGACCGGGTAGTGCACCTCATGATGGTCCCCCTTGAGTTTGCCCAGGGCCGGCGGTTGGCACCACCTTCTGAGTTATCGCCGGCGACTTACAAGCGGAACTTCAAAAACCGTCTCACCACGTTGCAGGAAGTCGGTTGCTTCCATGTCCCCCCGACGGTCCCTCATATTATCCCATGCGCCCATCCGGAGACGCTCGATGCGAAGGCGGCCGCGGATTTCGCGGGAGCGCTCGTCCAGAAGATCAAAGATCTGACTCGAGTGGAGTTTACGGTCCGACCTGTAGAGTACCGGACCCTGGGCGACGCTATCGAGCAGATACGACGACTACCGGAGCCAGGCGTCGCGGTCTTTGTTCTCGATAAGGAGCCTGCCGCGTACCACCAGGTCGCATTCCAACTGGACAGCTGGCGGGTGAAGCGAATTACTGAGCACGTCCTCCGGGAACACCTAGACGCATCTCGCCACGGTACCTGGGACCGGCGGCGGGGCGTCCGTTCCAAGGAAGCCGGCCACGCGAAATGGACGAGCTTCGTGACGATGAATGCTCTCGATATTATCCAACAGCTGGATGTAGTCCCCTGGCGGATAGATTCGGCAGGGCCCTATGAGGCACAATTGGTCATCGATGTGGGACACGACCGTCGTCACGTCTCGTTGTCGCTGCTGATAGCGCGCGCCAAGGAGCTTTCCCCGGGCTTTGGGATCTACACGGCCACCCAAAGAAAGCCTGACCCTAAGCGAGAGTCAATTAATCCGACTCTCCTTTCTGATCACGTGCTGGGGTTGTTCGACCAGATCCGGCGGCGTCGCTTCGACCCACTCAGTTCGCTGCTCGTGATGCGCGACGGCCTTCTGGTTGGTGAAGAGCGAAAGGGGGTGGAGGATGCGATGATCCGCCTCCGGGACCAGGGCTTCTTGGCGTCCGGTGCACGCATCGAAATGGTGGATCTGCACAAGACCACCCTCAAGCCGGTGCGGGCGTGGGAGGTGAACGTGCACGAAGAAGCCACCAATGCCTTGGAGGGGACGGCCGTAAAGCTCGCCGAGGACAGCGTCCTTGTGGTCACTACTGGCGGTGCTACTCTGACGCAAGGCACTGCCGATCCGATCGTTGTGGTCTCCAATAGCTCTCCTACACTGCCAGTAGATGCAGCTCAATCAATATTTGCGGGGGCGCAATTGAACTGGTCCAGCCCTGCCGTCGCGCAACGGCTTCCGTTGCCCTTCAAGCGAACCGATGAGGAGCTGGTCGCCAGAGCAGCTCAGGAAGTCCGACGGATCAGCTAGTTCCAGCCTGAGATCGTGCGCAGGGGTGCATATTGGACAACGAGTGGCTTACCTCACAAGCATTTGAGCGAGCACACCGTGTTCTCGCCGCCATTAACACGCTTTCCATCTATGCCAAGCTTCAGACCGCGAACCGCCCCATCCGCGGAATGGATCAAGATATAGATGACGCCCGAGCTGAGATCATCGAGTTCCTAAGATTACTCGGCGAAGCGGTCGTCAGCGCTGACCAAGACCGTGATCACGTCGCGTTCGGAGCGGATCCTAGACTGGGGCAGCTTGCGCAAGAGGTCCTCGCGCTCCAACGACAGCAACCTCCGAAGTCTTCCGTGGCCACGACGCCCCTCGAGGAGGCGCGTGAGCTGCTAGCTTCACCTGATCTTCAGGCCCTTCCACCTCTGATCAACTACCTGCGCGACCTTAGGGCACTTCTGGAGCAGCACGCCTACGCAGACGCCGTGCGCATGCTGGGGGAGCTCTAGAGTGCGGAACACATTGATTGCTCGGAACAGAGAGCTAACTGGACAGCTCGGGGAGGTTCGCTCGATTCTTGAACTCCGACCGATTTTTCCGGAACTGTCGCCGTATCTTAACCAAATACATCAATATCATAGGGAGCTTACCGCCATTGTTGTACGAAACCTTCAGTACCTCGATCTGGGCGATGGTAGCCTCCTCGAGGATATCCTAAGTAGCACGAAGCTCGCCGCGCGCCTGGTCCAGGTACTTAGTTCCACCCTCCTTCCTCCAATCGCGCGCGCGGATCCAGGTGACCGATTGACGTTAAGGATTATCTCCTGGCTCCACGAAGTGCACGACAAGACCAAAAATGTACCCGCAGCATTCAGCGATGGCGAGTGTTCCGTCTTGGTATGGAAAGGGCTGCTGCCAAAAGGGCTTGTCCCGCCGATCTACCATTTCCCGGTGTTGGAGCAGCGTGGGCTGCTGTTTCAGCCTCTCAACTTCCACGAGTTCGGTCATGTCCTCTACGCTTATCACAAACCCGAGTTGAACGATATTGTCCGCGAGCTCCAGGCAAATGTCGAAGATTTCCTTCTACCGGCCTCGATTCGCAATGATCGTCATGCCGAACAGCAAGCATCCAGGAGACAGGCAGTCGTGGACACGTGGTACAAGTGGGCTCAAGAACTATTCTGCGACGCCGTCGGACTTGTCATTGGTGGTCCTGCATTTCTCTCCGCGTTTTCGGCCCACTTGGCCGGGCTCGACCGTGGGGATTACTACCGCGACGTTGACGATTTGCGCAGCAGCGGTCACCCGGTAACTTGGATACGGATTCAAGCACTCGCTGCTCGCGCGAGTCGGCTGGGGTTGCAAAGGCAGGCAGCCGTAATAAGCGATCAGTGGAACAGAATGGCAGGACTCATGAGGGTGATCCCTGACTTCCACGGCTACTTCGATGTTGGACTACTGCCGGCCGTCGCAGGGGCCTTGGATGATATGCTGACCGAGACGGGTCCACGCCACTTCCGCCCGGAGGAAATCGAGGGAGGCACAACCTTGGTCGGTGATATCACGCCTATACGCTTGGTCAACGCGGCCTGGCGCGTCGTACATGACCGTCCGATGCAGTATCATGCTTGGGAAGAGGCGCTCATCGCCCAGTGGCTATCCGCGGCTGAAACTACGCTAAAGAACTAGTGTTGCGATTCAATTGTCATCAAGGCGAGCCACTCAAAGTGCGTACGGTCTCCGGTCATAATCTTCGAAACGTGATCCGTTTGCCTTCAGTTTGCCTTACACAGGCCAACTACCCCCCGCTGAGGCCAACCAAACCAAAACCAGTTGAAAGTGCCGACTGTGAGAAACTGCAGGCGAAATGCGGGTTTTCGCATCCAGCCTGCGGTTTCGTGATCTTGGGCGCCCGGTGCTTCATCGAATTGACATGGATGAGGTCCCCCATTCAAGCCCTCGTGGCCTGACAATCAAGAGTGTAGATAGGACGCAGGGTTTTCGCTCGTTTCCTATTCTTGTACGTGCGTCCGGCATCGCCTCACGTGCCTCCTTAATTTTCGGTTGCTTCCTGGTTGCTTCACCCATCGGTCCGAGGCAGGCCACGGTAGCATTCAGCACGACACACAAAGATGGAGCTGCTGAAAGGCCGCAACAGATGAGGAGTTTCTGGCGAACCGCAACGGGCATCAGCAAGCACAATCATTTGCGACTCTCTCCAAAACCGGATGTTGAGGCTCAAATCCCTCCGCCGCTGCCGCTGCCGACGCGGGTTTTCGTGCAAAGGTCCGGTTCTTGAAGCAACCCTGTTGCTCCCTGGTTGCCCCGGTCACAGTGGCCCCAACAAGTGGTCTGGTGAGACCTACGGCCCCGCTATGATGCTACTCCCCCGTTTAGAGCAGGGCACCGCGGACAATGTGTTCAAGAACATGGAGATGTACAGGTGTATAGGGTTTTCGCCTGCGAATTGGCCCCTTCTTCAGAATGACTGAAGCGTTGCCGCTTGAAGATGCCAAACACCTCATTCACCTTTGCGAGGGGGGAAGGTTGTACGAGGTCGAAGACTGGATCCGCTCAGGCAGGTCTTTGAAGGTTCCAGACGAGCTCGGGAAAACACCTCTTTCTGTTGCTCTCAAGACGAGGTTTCACAGCCTCATCGAACTGCTCCTCCGACACGAAGAAGATCAGCGGACCAGGAACAACGTGCTCAGACAGGCTGTCGATGCGCGTCGGCACGACATCGTGGAACTAGCCGTCGCGTACGGCGCTGAGACATCCTCGGTGTCATTTACTGACGTGTTGATGAGCTGGGACAGAAAGATCGTTTCATTTTTTGCCGAACGAGGCGCGGATCCGATTACCAACTTCCCGTTTGCGCGTGCGTTTCACGGGCGGGTCAGGACAGCGCTCGGATGTTATCTTGAGTGCAAACGCAACCGGCCAGAATTCGCTGCCCAGTTGCAGGAACAGGCGAATATGGCCTTGCGCCACTTCTGCCGCGAAGGCAGCCTGAAATGGGTGAGTCTATTGATGTGGGCTGGAGCCGACCCGAGGTCAAAAGGGCCGACGCTCGATTATCCGGACGAACCCGAGATGGATACGACTGCGCTTGACGAAGCTAGTGCCGCCGGCCAACTCGAAATCCTAAAGCGACTCAAGCTTGATCCAAACCGCGATGACTTAGGCGGTCTCCTCACATCCGCGGCGACCTTCGCCCACACAGACGTCATCTCCTATCTGCTTGAGCTTGGAGCGAAGCCGAATGACAAGCCCAACGGCGGCTCGAGTGCTCTGGACGCCTGTATCCGACATCTGGGTTGGGAGAACTCCGATCGCATTCTGTACGGCCAGCACCAGCAGACCCCAAGCTACAAGGTTTTCAAGACGCGGGAGGCCATTCGACTGTTCGTTGAACATGGAGCTGTCTGGGCGCCTGGCGACTCGTTGAACGATGTACGAAGGACGTTGTACGGAATTGATCCGGAAGTGACCGTCGAGCTGGTCGGCCTGCTCGTGAAACACCGGGCCTGCGATGACGCCACCCTGCACGATCTTCTGCGGACGCCGCGAATGCAGCAGCACATGACGACGTCAGAGCATCGCCTCTCGCGACTTGGTCTGGCTTTAGATGGCCGCCGCAGGTCCAAATCCGGATCGAGGAACCCTCAGCCGTCTCCGTACATGCTCAGCCGATATGATCGCAGACAGCTCTACAATGAGGTGTGGTCCGCTCCGACACAGCAAGTGGCGGTACGATACGGTATTTCGGATGTGTCGCTCGCGAAGGTGTGCAATCAGCTGAAGATTCCCAAACCGCCGCGGGGATACTGGGCTAAGAAAGCAGCCTGCAAAGTGGTTCCACGTCGCCCTAAGCTGCCAGCCTTGGAGCAGCCGAGACATACCAGGCCAGACAGAGGCCGGACAACGGATGCAGAATAGGTAGATTCCGTGCGTGCAGGTGGGTTGCGTTCACCTGGTAGCAGGTTGGCGGCCATCACACATCAGAAATTCATCCATCTCTCCGGTGAACCTCACCGAGGATCGTTCAGGCCGGTCTGGGCAACCCGTAGTGATCGTCGTCGGAGTCGGCTTCTTTGATCTATGCGGAGCGCAGCACAGCCACGAGGTGCTGCTCTTTAGGGCATTGAGTTGCATCCAGCTTTGGACGTGCAGACTTCTTAGTCGGCGCTCCACTCAAGAGTTAGATAGTCGATCTGCACAGATGGACTCAAATAATGGAGGCCCCCATCCGTGACGCTGCCCCTTTATGATCCCAAGGATGTAATACGAGTTCATGATGCTTCGTTTGAGTATGCATTACGGGTCCAGCGCGCTGTAGGGCGACAGTCTGAGCGAAGAACCGCGAACTCCGTCGCCGGCGCAGCCCTAATGACTCTGTCACACGAGACGATATGTTTGCATCGTGCAACTAGAGAGCTGTGTGGCGCAGGGTGGGCGTTTGCTGCCCCGATCATGCTGAGGGTTATGCTCGAGACAATGTGCTCCGTTGCTGTCATTGCAAATAGTTTGCGGCCTGATGTGGCGAGCTTCAAGTATTTCTATTCTTACACGAAGGAAGACCTGAGTGACCCAGCCGTTGATCCACGGCGCGCCGCGGCGGAGACTGGTGCGAATATTGAAACGCACCTGGCGCAGATGACCACCGATGATCGACAGCTGGGCAAAGAATACTTGCAGGCACCCAAAGCAGGGAACTTCTGGTACAATCCTGAGTTTGCCGGCCCTACGGCGATCATCAAGGAGTACGCGATCGCTGAGGTTCTCGATCTCTATAGGATGCTATCAATGGCCGCACATGGAGGCTTCCTTGGCATGCGCGTGTTCCGAGACGACCCTGATCTTCTCGACGTGAACCCCAGGAAGGATTTAAGGGCGACGGGGTTCGCTTTGGTGTCGAGCAGCAGGCTCCTTACCGAGGCTACCCGACCACGAGTCGTGTTTGAGGCTCTTCGGGACGGCGGGTATGACGACGTCATGAAGATGATCCAGGCTCTGAAGCCAATTGGCTGAGCGGGTCTGCTACGATGCCTTTATTGGGGGCACCCGTGGACTTAGAGCAGCCCGATCAACCGGGGCAAAGCGCTCCCGAGACGACCCAGCCACAGGCGGGTACCTCCTGGAAGCGGACTAACAAGTGGAGACCGGCGCAGGCTGGAACAGCCAGTGGTTGTTTCGCAGTTGAATCGGTCGGATCGGGCACAATCGGGCTATTCAAGCCGAGAAATGTGGCTCAGGAAAAGATCTCCTCAGACCTGGCCCGTGCCGTCGGCGTGAAGGTCCCTGAAGTCCACTTGGGAAAGATTGAAGGGGTCCCAGGAACTGGCGCGATCTCCATGGCGCACGGGAAGGAGAGTCTCGATCTCCAGCACTTGCAACAGCAGAAGCCGGATTTATACACCTCTGCGAAGATGACAAAGGCTCTTAAAGATGCATCAGGTCTCCTCGCATTCCATGCGTGGGTAGGCACCGGAGACTTGAAGGACGCCCACCTAGTTGTCGCGGAAGATGATGCTCAAAACTATGTGGTTGGGGCAGTCGACTTCGCAGATGCTCTGCGGGCCGGCGGCGACGCGCAGGCCCCGGCCGGTCCGCCCGCGCTGATTAGCAATGTTGATAAGCAAGTCGTTGCAGCTACGGTGGACAGAATTGAGAAATGCTCGGACTCCCAAATTGAAAGCATTGTGAACGCCGTTCCGGATGATGTCCTGCCTCGCGCTGAAAAGGATCGTGTAGCAGCCTATCTGAAGACCCGCCGCGGGCAAGTACGTAATGCGATGCACCAAAGGGGATGGATATGACGACTCGCCGACAGATTCAGTGGGTTCGTGTGGAGTACCAACCTGATCTACAGACTCCAAAAGTTCCGGTACCGATGGGCGTGATCGTCGCCGAAAATTTCCCAGGTAGCCACACTGCAGGAGTGGTGATCATTGGACGAGAGCCAAGAGACCCCAAGAACCCCCCCGCAAAATTGAAGGAGACGAAAGATCTCGGATTCGCTCAACTCATCGGGTGGGTCTCCGGTGTCGCACGGGACATACTCGCAGCTCCCCCGGCGGATTTCTTTTCTCATGTGTCCTCCAGATGGCGGTGGAACCTATACGTAGCTGAGACGGAAAGTCTTGAGGTCGCCACCAGTACCTCGCTGCTAGAGCTGGCAGGGCGACTTTACACGAAACATGTAGGCGAAGAGATCACGGACCTACCCATTGTACGGAAAGCTCCTCCTCGCCGTCGGCGGACAACTGTTTGGGATCGGAGAGAAGCAGCTGTACCGTTGCCTGTCGCGGCGGCTCCGGCCAGCTAGTCGGCGTGGCGCGAGTCTTGGGCGTGCCTTAACGAAGTCAAACGAACTGAAATGAGAGCCACTTAGCCGTAACGATTTACCAAGTCGGGGATGTGGGAAACGCCGCGCGATACGTGGAGTTTCGCATCTGACGCGGCGTTTGCGCGTGTTAGCGCAGACCGCAGGATGGAATTGGGTGGAAGAGGTCGCCGGTTCAATTCCGGCCGGCCCGACCAGTCCGTGAGCGGGTTTTGTTCAGAAGAGATCGGCGAATACGACTATTGGAGTCTGTGTTATGGTCCACTTCCAAAGGTGGATCTTCAAGACCGTGACCGTCTGGACGCGATCGGCGATGTGTTGCGGGGGATGATCGTTATGGTGATAACCAGCGCTGCACTCTTGGCGTGGCGCGCTCCTCGCACAGCGCTAGATATGGGCGTCTTTGGTTGCTTCATCTACAGTCTATGTCCACAGCGTCGTCTGCATCTTTCAGGGCTGCTACCGCAATCTTCACAGTTTCGTAGGCTGCATGTGCGTGTTCCTCGGTCACCCAGTCCTCGCCTTCATTCAATGCCTTGACCCTCTTCTTGGAAGCTTTGTAATGGACTAGCTCGTCGCGCCCGTTGAAAAGCGAGGTAATATCCTTGTGTACTTCAGCCGAAATCAGTTTCCCCACGACCCGCTTCGGAACTTCCAGCCATTTCCTTCGTATTGGTAGTCTATCCACATGCTTTTTGAAGAACGAACGCGAGAACTTCTCAAGAGCATACCAATTAATGAAAGCCTCTAGTGTTAGGGCACTAAAGACCACCAC
>Ga0066665_10000900_pt1 | contig 13021 bp, 8 predicted proteins | sample GraSoiAngelo_114_FD_75175 | JGI IMG/M metagenome (GOLD analysis project Ga0066665, IMG submission 75175) | Grasslands soil microbial communities from the Angelo Coastal Reserve, California, USA - 14_0903_13_40cm | ecosystem: Environmental > Terrestrial > Soil > Grasslands | place: USA...
CCAATATTCCAGTTCTTATCCAAGGAGAAAGCGGGACGGGGAAAGAAATCGTTGCAAAACTGATCCACGTTTTGTCCCCTCGGCGCGAGGGTCGTTTCGTCAAGGTGCTCTGTCCTGCTGTTCCCGCTTCGGTGTTCGAAAGTGCGCTGCTTGGCTGCGAAATGGAGCTTTTCGAGGTGACCACGAATCCAAATCCGGGACGCACGGATGCAGCCGAGGGCGGGACACTCTTCCTGGACGAAATCGCGGATCTGCACCCAGAGCTGCAAGCCAAACTTCTCCACCTGCTCCATGACGGGCGGGTCTTACGGATCGGGGCACCCGGGGTAACGCAGGAGATGAGCGGGGGAATGCGCGTCCTGTGCGCAACCCATCGCTCAGTCAAGCGAGAGATGGAGAGGGGCCAATTCCGGCCCGATCTATTTTACCGCCTCAACGCCATGAGCATTCACTTGCCGCCCTTGCGGGAACGCAGGGAAGATATTCCTGTGCTTGCGGAATATTTCCTCCAGCACTACGCCGCGAAATACGACCGCCCTGCTCGGCCACTGCCGGCTCAATGCCTGCATCGTCTACAGGAGTATGACTGGCCCGGAAATATCCGGGAGTTGGAAAACCTGATCAACGGCTTCCTTGTTCTTGGCTGCGAGACGGCAACGCTGAGCGAATGGATGGACCGTCCCCCCGGCGAGCCGCTGGTGGCCAATAGCGCAGATGGTTTCGTCCCACTGCGGAAAATCGCTCAGCATGCCGCGCGGGAAGCGGAACGAAAAATAATTTTGCAGGTTCTCGAAGCCAATGAGGGGAATCGAAAGAAGGCAGCCCGAGCGCTAAACCTCAGCTACCGCGCACTTCTCTACAAGATTAAAGGCGCCGGAATCCCCGCGAAAAGGGTCGTCGTGCCCCACAGAGGAGCCACGCTTTCCCCAGCCGACTGCCAGTCGTCATAGGAGGAAGAAGCATGACCTCAAAGTTGCTCAGGCGTTTCAATTTGGCGTCTCAGGTGATTCTCTTGTCGTTCGTCGGTTGCACCCTAGCTTGGGCGCAAGATGGGAAAAAGCAACCGGCCACCAGCGGCGATCAAGTTTCCACTGCGAACGCCTACGGTGCGGATCACAGTGTCTCTAGAGGCGCCGCAGTGCCTGCAGGGCTCGATCCCGATTACGTCATTGGCCCAGACGATGTCCTGTCGGTCCACGTCTGGAAGGAGCCCGACATAGGGGGGAAGATGCCAGTTCGGTCTGACGGAAAGATTACGTTGCCTCTTTTGGGTGACATTCAGGCGAGCGGACTTACTCCTGCCCGGTTGCAAGTCGTTATCACACAAAGGCTATCGGACTTCATCAATAATCCGCAGGTTGTTGTGGCCGTCGAGCAGATGAACAGCAGGCAGTTCACGGTCATGGGCGAAGTCCAACACCCGGGTTCTTTTCCGTTGACGCACACAACTCGCGTGATGGACGCCCTGGCCATTGCGGGGGGGTTCCGGGACTTTGCGAAAGTGAAGAAGATCCACATCATGCGCCGCACCGCCGAGGGCGGAACGCAAACGATTCCGTTCAACTATCGGGAAGTCGTTCAGGGCCATAAGTTCGCGCAGAACATCGAGCTGCAAGCCGGCGATACGGTGGTTGTGCCGTGAAGCGGGTCACGTCCTCGAAGTTCTGTCGGATTTGTACAGCCACAGCTGCGGGTTTCTTGTGTTTTTTCCTCTTCGATGCTTGCGCGATGCTTGCCCAGGACTCGAACAGGCAGGATCTTGGAGAACAGACGGGCCTGCAGTATTCCAACGAACGGCTGCCTCCCAATGCCATTCTTCTCGGACTCTATTCGTTCGCCACATACGACGATAACATCTTGAATAGCAATCAGAATCGGGCGGGGGCATCGCTTCTTGAGGGCGGGGGGCTTCTCCGTTTTCGCGTTTCGCGCCCCAGAGGAAATATGTTCCTGGACTACCGGCCGACATTTGAGCTCTACCGGCAGTTCCAAGGCTATGATCTATTCAATCAAGCCACCGAGTTCACGGGAACATATAAGCTCACTCCTCATTTGATTTTGAATGCCAAAGATTCCTTTTCTTATCAGAGGTGGACCCTACAGCAAAGCTCGAACGGAAACACGGCATACGCCCCCGTTGTGCCCGGCGGTTTGAATGCAAACGTCCTTGTGCCGCTGATCCGGGAGCTGACGAATGAGGCGCAGCTGGGCGCAAACCTACTTTTGAGCCGCCGCTCATCCTTTGAGGTCTTTGGCACCCATTCTCTGCGCGAATTCGAGGATCATCAGACCACGCTTGGAAATTTGGTGAACACTCAAGGATACGGCGGTGGAGCTGGCTATCGCTATCGGACGAGCCAGACGACCACCCTAGGGCTGCGCTATGTCTATCAGGATCTGCGCTTCGGCCAGACATCCCGTGCGGTCGTTCATAGCGGCTATCTGACACTCAGCTCCAACCTCGGTGAGCCGAACGTTTCATTCGAGTTGTTCATAGGTCCACAGTTTGCGTCTTCGCGCGACACGTCTCTGAGCACTTCGACGGCAAACCCTCCCCCAACACCGACGACCCCACCCACACCGGTTTCTACTTTCCGCCGAGACGTAGGCGGGGGAGCAAATTTCACCGTTCGCTCGAGGAAAATGGTGGTGCGGATATTTCTGTTACGTCAACTAACCGACGGAGCCGGTCTAGTCGCGTTGGTGAGCAATACCTCTGAGGGTTTGGAGATCCGCCGCCGGCTCTGGCATGGACTGGACGCGGTTTTGAGTGGCGGGAATGGCCAATCGACATCCTTTTCCGACGTCTTCGGTCGCGGCAACATTCGGAGTCAAAACGGGGGGATCGCACTCGAGTGCCCACTCGGGTACGGCTTCCTGTTTCATGCCGGATACACATATCTCCGGCAGAGAACCAGCGGTAACCTACCTTTGGCATTCGACGTGGACCGCAATCGGGTTGCCGTCGGCTTCTTTTACCAACCTCGACCGCACCCCTTGGGACGTAGATGATGCACAGGAGCCAAACCGCCGTTTCATTGAGCTGGTGCCTGTGCTGGTAGATCTTGGTGCGAAGCCGTTGATCCTTCGTTGCACTGGTTTCCGCGCGTGGATCTTGTAGGACAGTACAAACTGGGTCGCCAGATTCATTTCTCAGACGAAATAAACAGGCCAAAACATAACCCGTGCTTCTAAGCCAAATATGTCCTTTGCCGTGAAGAAGATGGATGACGTTTGGCTCGGCGCAAGCGGTCATTATGTCCCTGAGTCAGAATTGCAGGGATTCCCCCCATATTTCACTAGGGAGTTTTCGCCTCTTGATTTGCGAGACGTACCGGATTGCCAGCACAGACTCAGTTCACTAGGCTGCACATCAGACGGCAGAACCTTGAGGAGAGCCTTTGCGAAGAGCGAATGATTGTGGGATTCCACAGGGAGCCAACAAACCGGCGCGGCCGGGCTTGGATTTGTTTTGGGCTCTGCACCCAAGTTGAGACTGGACGTGGCGGCTTCTCCGAGGCAGTTCTATAAGTACTAGATTGGCGGGGTGAACTTCGGCGGTGGTTGAGCCGCCCTGCCAATCAGCTAAGGAGCCATCAGCGGCAGTCTCAGGGTTTCGATATCGGCTCCTGTGCGAGGACAAACTGGGGGAGAGCTTTTCTGTGCAGACCGGTTTCGCTGGCTATCAATCGGAGTTCGATGGCACTCCTTATTGAGTGACGGTACGCAGAGCAGAAGGTTTGGCGAAAGCGAGGAAGGAATGACGTTGCAACGAGAGTTGACTCTCGAGGATTGGCTGGCGGCTCTGCGTCGGCGACGTTGGTTCGTCATCATTCCTGCGATCCTGGGCGCAGTGGCGGGATATGCGCTGTCCTTGTATCTGCCCAAGAAATACACTTCACATACATCAATCCTGATTGAACAGCCCACAGTACCGGACAACTACGTGAAGCCAGTGGTCAGCGAAGACCTAAGCCAGCGCCTCGCCAGCATGCAGGAGCAGATTCTGAGTCGCACCCGCCTGCAACATCTCATCGAACAGTTCGGCCTGTACAAGACATATGCGGAGCAGGGGACGATGAAGGCACTAGTCAAGCGGCTCATGCACAAGACAGACATCGAGCCAGTGCCGATGGAGGACTTGGTTGAGCAGCTGCGGAAGTCCATCAAGGTGACCCCGCTGAGCCCGATGGCGGGTACACGGTCGGCAGAGCTGCCCGGATTCAACGTGGACGTCACCATGAGAGAGGCTTGGCTTGCCCAGCAAATCTGCACTGAAATTACCTCGATGTTCATGGCGCAAAATTTGCGCCTGCACCAGCAACACGCAGAGGAAACGACGCAATTCTTGGCCAAGCAACTGGAGGATGCCAAAGCCAAACTCAACGACCAGGACGCTAAACTGGCCGCCTTCCAAAGTCGTTACATGGGGGAGCTTCCCGAGGACGAGAAGACCAATCTCACCCTGCTGACAGGCATGACCCCGCAACTGGAAGCAGCCACCCAGAGTCTCAACCAAGCCCAACAAGAAAAAGCCTTTGCGGAATCGTTGCTGAGCCAGCAGCTCGCGGCCTGGAAATCGTCGCCGGACGGCGAGAATCCGCAAACACTCGAGCAACAGCTCGGCAACTTACAGAAGCAGCTATCTTCGCTTGAGGGGCATTACACGGAAAAGCATCCAGACATCGTGTCGCTCAAGAAAGACATCGCAGAATTAAAGCTGAAGATAGCCCAAGATGCATCCACGCAGGATCAGGAGCAGCTGAATAAACGAAACGAAAAAGCCCCCGTGATGGAGTCGCCACAAATCCAACAGCTTCGAGCGCAGCTTCACCAGACCGAAGTGACCATTAGGCAGAAAAGACACGAGCAGGAGCAGCTTCAGAGGCAGATCAAGGTCTATCAAGACCGGCTCCAGCTTAGCCCAGCGATCCAGCAGGAATTCAAATCCTTGACGCGGGACTATCAAACCGCGCTCGATTTCTACAACGAACTTCTCAAGAAGCGGAACGAGTCCCAAATGGCCACCGACCTGGAACGCCACCAGCAAGGCGAACAATTCCGGGTGCTAGATCCGCCCAGTTTGCCGGAACGGCCATCCTTCCCGAATCCGCCGCTTTTCGGTTTGGGTGGGCTGGGTGTCGGGCTGGCATTTGGAGTGGCGATGGCGCACTTTTTAGAGTTACACGATAAGTCCCTGCGGACTAGACGGGATGTTGAAACTTATCTCGGGGTGCCGACCCTAGCCGTAATCTCCTCGATGGCACCGGCCGCCACAAGGATCAAAAATAGAACCGGCAGGGGCGCTCCAGCGAAGCGAAACGAATTCAGCTTGCACGCCGCGTCATCGTGAAGGCGACGAAAATGTACGAAAAGTTCTTCGGTTTGCGAGAAAGCCCGTTCAACGTCAATCCGGATCCCCGGTATTTGTTCTTGACGCCAAGCACTCAGGAAGCGCTGGCCAGCCTGGCCTACGGGATTCGGGGCCGGAAAGGCATCATTCTGCTGACGGGCGAGGTTGGAACGGGGAAGACCACGCTGCTCAACAGGCTGCTGGATTGGCTGCGTCACGAGCAAGCGGTCACGGCCTTCATCTTCAACACGCGGCTAAGCGTCACCGAGTTCTTTGATTGTTTGACGGCCGATTTCGGAATTTCCTGCCAATCGCCCTCAAAAAGCCACGTCCTGCTGGGGCTCAACCGGTGGCTGCTGGATCGTTACCGCGCAGGAGAGACGGCGGTGCTAATCGTAGATGAGGCGCAGAATCTGTCCCAGCAATTGCTCGAAGAAATCCGTCTCCTCAGCAACCTGGAGACATCGACCGAGAAATTACTCCAGATAGTGTTATCCGGCCAGCCGGAACTCGAAGAAAAGCTCAAACACGCTCAATTACGGCAATTTCGGCAGAGGATTACGGTGCGCGCCAGGACGGGGCCGCTATCGTTGCAGGAAACTCATGGCTATATCGCGGAGCGGCTGCGCATCGCGGGAGCAAACGGCGAACCAATCTTTGCTCCGGGAGCTGTCGAGAGCGTGTATAACTACGCCCGCGGAATCCCTCGCGTAATCAACGTACTCTGCGAGCATGCGCTGATCAACTCCTTCGCCGACCAACAGAGGCCCGTCCCAACCCACCTTGTCGATGAAGTGGCGCGGGAATTTGAATTGGGCAGCCTCGAACCGACCACGCAACCAACCAGTACCGCGTGCCCGGAAAATACTCTTGCGGCTGAGTCGCCGCTCGAAGACTTCGCCGTGCTTCTGGAGCAGTTCCGTCAGCACGCCTCAATCACTGCGGAACCCAGGGAAGGGAAAGAATGAGCCGCATTCACGAAGCTCTGAAGAGGGCCGAACAAGAGAGAGCGCCAATCCAGTCGGCCAATGAGGCGAAACCAAGCGATTCTCTTTTGGCGGAAGGCGCTCACCGCGATGGAGGAGAGTGGTCGGCCCTAGGAATGGTTTCCCCTGTGGGACCGGGAATCGAGTCCCCAAATTCCCACCATCTCCGGCTCGATGAGCTGCGGCGGCGCTGCGCAACGCCCGGATGGAAGCTAAACCCAGACTATGCCGTTTTCTGCAAGCAGTCTCTCGCGGTCTGTGCCGAGCAGTTCCGCACTTTGCGCTCACGTCTCTACCGGCTGCGAGATAAACAGCCCGTCCGCACGCTGCTGGTCACGAGCGCGGTGCCCGGGGAAGGAAAAACGTTCGTGTCCCTTAATCTTGCTTTAGCGATCGCGCGTCAACACGAACGGCGAGCCTTGCTGATCGACGGGGACCTGCGCGCGTCGAGGCTCCATGTGCGCATGGGGGCTCCCTCGGCACCAGGTCTGACCGAATACCTTCGCGGGGAAGCCGATGAATTCTCCATTATCCAGGCCGACTCGAAGGATGACCTCTTTTTCATCCCTGCCGGGAGATCCGTCTTAAACCCAGCAGAATTGCTTGCAGATAATCGGATGAAAGTATTGATCGATCGAATGGCCCCGGTATTCGATTGGGTCATCGTGGACGCGCCTCCTGTTCACCCGGTCGGAGACGCCGGAGTGCTGGCAGGTCTGTGTGACGGGGTGATCGTAGTTGTTCGTGCGAAATTGACAGCCTATGACTTGGTCCAGACAACGTTGCAGGAATTCCGGGGAAAGAATCTGCTGGGCGTAGTGCTGAACGGCGCCGACGAAGAGGCAACCTACGGCGCCTACTCATATTATGCCGGATACGGGATGGACAGAAAATGATGAACCGTCTGCCCATTTCGTCATCGAGATGCACGGTTCACCGCGGGATTTGCTAGCACGTCCCGCAGCCTGAACCAGACATTTGGGACTCTGATGGCGGTAGCTTGTTCAGACTTCGCCTCACATTGAGCTTAGGGATTAACTAGTAGCGTTTGAAAGGCATTCTTAAAGATGAATCTCGCACCCACTGCGGTTAGTTACCCCTGGTTCGCTCTGCAGACCAGGTGCCGATATGAGAGTTTCGTGGCAAAACAGCTGGCTCACAAGGGCTACGAAATTTTGCTACCCCTCTACGAGTGTCGGCGCCGCTGGTCCGATCGCATCAAGGAACTCGAACTGCCCCTATTTCCGGGCTACGTGTTTTGCCGGTTCAATCCACTAGTTCGGCTCCCCATACTTATGACGCCGGGGGTAATTCAGGTTGTCGGAATCGGCAGGAGCCCGGTGCCGGTTGACGACGCGGAAATCGCCGCTATCCAGACCGCCGTTCAATCTGGGCTGCCTCGACAGCCTTGGCCGTTCCTGCAAATCGGGCAAAGGGTAAGAGTCGAATGCGGGCCGCTCTGCGGGCTCGAGGGGATCTTGGTGGATTTCAAAGGCCGTCACCGCCTCGTCTTGTCGATGACCCTTCTCCAGCGCTCGGTGGCCGTCGAAGTGGACGGTGCGTGGGTGATCTCCATTCCCCAGCAGCATCGGGCCTACGCCGGTCCGGCATCCTTTCGGCATGCCAACCCACCGATCAGGAAAACCACCGAAGAAGCGATTACCAAAAACCCTGGGACAGCATTGACAATTTGAAATCGCTTGCAGCTCTGATCGAAGGACAACTCAAGCACAGAAACCCATGTGTGGAATAGCAGGCATCATCGGTACCGAGCATAGCTATTTGGCCCGCGGTGCAGACGTCCATCAAATGTGCCAGACCATCGTGCACCGCGGACCGGACGACGAAGGAATCTACGCTAAGGGCCGTGCCGCGCTGGGCATGCGCCGACTGAGTATCATCGATCTGTCTACGGGACATCAACCCATCCACAACGAGGACGGAACTCTCTGGGTCGTCTTCAATGGGGAGATCTACAACTTCCCAGAGCTGCGCCCGGCACTGGAAGCTCGTGGCCACCGCTTCTACACCAGCACTGACACCGAGGTGATCGTTCACCTGTACGAGGAGTATGGGTCCAAGTGCGTGCAGAAGCTGCGCGGGATGTTCGCGTTCGCACTCTGGGATGAACGCCGAGAACGTCTGTTGCTGGCAAGAGACCGCTTCGGAAAGAAGCCGCTGCATTACGCGTTGAGCGGCGAGCGACTGCTGTTTGGCTCCGAAATCAAGGCGTTGTTGGCCGGCGCGCCGGAACTTTCCGACGTTGATTCTCATGCGCTGCTAAGTTATTTCTATTTCGGTTATGTGCCGGACCCGCGCACCGCTTTCAGGGGGATCCACAAGTTGCCCCCTGGACACCTACTCGAATTCAGCTCCGGTCAAATCCACATCAGCCAGTATTGGGACCTCCCATCCTACGGAATCTATTCGCCTCGATCCGAGGAAGAATGTTTGGAAGAACTGGAGCACCGATTTGCCGAGGCCGTTCGGATTCGGTTGCTCAGCGATGTCCCGCTCGGAGCACTGCTCAGCGGAGGGGTTGACTCCTCCGCTGTGGTTGCGCTCATGGCCCGCGCCAGTTCGCGCCCAGTCAAAACATTTTCGATTGGCTTCTCCAACGAGGATTTCAACGAAGCCGAACATGCTCGCCTAGTCGCGCGACGGTTCGGCACCGAGCACCACGAACTGATCGTCGAGCCCCAGATCGAGGAAACGGTGCACTTGCTGACGCATTCGCTGGAAGAACCGTTTGGCGATTCTTCAATCGTGCCAACGTATCATGTGTGCCGCCTGGCTCGTCAGCATGTCACAGTGGCTTTGGCGGGAGATGGCGGGGATGAGCTGTTCGCTGGTTACGACCGTTACAGATCCCATCTTCGGCGTCGAAGACTTCGCTTGTTTCCTGCCGGGACAGGTCGTTGGTACCGTGAATCCATTCATCCGTGGGTGCCGACCGAATGGCCAGGCCGCAGGTTTTTGTATAATCTCTCGCTGTCTCTCGGCGACCGTTACTTGGATGGAATTTCGATACTGCCGGCCCTGGTTCGAGAGCGCTCCCTCTTCTCTAAAGATTTCTTGGCTTGGGCCGACCGAGAGACTTCACCCTACGAGGGCTTCCGACGCTATCTGGAACACAGCCCTGACTCTGATCCGCTGAGCAAAGTCCAATACCTCGACGCCAAAACGTACTTACCGGCGGATATTTTGACCAAAGTAGATCGGATGAGCATGGCGTGTTCGCTGGAGGTTCGGGCTCCTTTCCTCGACCATGTTTTCGCCGAATGGGCTGCGCAGTTGTCTCCTCGGTGGAAAATGCGGGGCGGCGAGCTCAAGTACATCCTGAAAAGGATGGCCGAGCGGTTGGGCGTCCCGAGACAAGTGCTCTACCGCCGAAAGCAAGGTTTCTCCATGCCCTTAGTCCACTGGTTCCGCCAGCAACCCTCGCCAGCCTTACTGGACATCCTTCTGGAACCCAAAACCATCCAGCGAGGATATTTCAACGAGCAAGCGCTACGTCGCAGACTGTTCGAACATCGCCAAGGCCTGCGCGACCGCTCTTGGGAGATTTGGCATCTTCTTATTTTCGAGCTCTGGCACCGCAATTTTCTTGAACCAGCAACCCAAGTACAGTCCACAGCCGCTTATTGGTGCCGCTCCGCCGCCGAACGTGAGTGCGTTCAACCGCCGGTCTTTAGTCCCCCCTCCCCGGCCACCGTACAAGTGGCGCGCTGACAATACTCCATCGCATTGACGCAGCCATATGCCTGGCACATTGAGCACAGAGCGAGCCGCAGTTGCTAAGAGTGACCTGTCGTCACCACATAGGCTACCTGAATTCCAGGGCGCTCTTTCGGTGCTAAAGCGGTCCTCTGACCACGGCGGGACACGTGTCCTGTATCTGGTCGATACGCTGAACGTTGGTGGCACGGAAACCCAGACGGTGCAAGCTGCCCTTCGCCTGCGCTCGATGTCCCATCATGTAACCGTGGGCTGCCTGCGCGCGGAAGGTCCGTTGCTGGAGATTTTGCAACAAGCAGGTATTCCTGTAGTCGAGTTCCGCAAAAAGAAGACGCTTCTTTCATTCAATGGCGTGTACCAGCTGATGCGTTTGGCCCTTTTTCTCCGGCGGGGACAGTTTCATGTCATCCACGCGCACGACTTGTGGGCAAATCTGCTGGGAGTTCCGGCCGGTTGGTTGGCGCGAACCCCGGTCATTATTTCCAGTCGGCGCTATCTGGCAGACCTGGACTGGTACACACCTTGGAGAAGCAAGATCATCCGCACCATCTACCGCCTCTCCACTCACGTCATTGTGAATTCGGCTTCCGTGCGGCAATTGCTTGTCGAACGAGACGAGCTGCCCCAAGAAAAGATTCACGTCATCTACAACGGTGTGGATGTCGATCGATTTGCCGGCGCACGGCGAGACCGAGAAGGATTGTTGGGAAGTCTCGGGAGCGGTTCCAAGTTTATCGCCGTTGTAGCTAACATGTACAGCCGGGTAAAAGGACATGCTTGCTTGATTGAAGCGGCACGCATTGTTTGCCGGGCAGTTCCCCGCGCAAAATTTGTCTTGATCGGGGACGGCGCGGAGCGGCCCAAATTGGAACAGCAAGTGAGACAAGCAGGGTTGGAGGAAAACTTCTTGTTTCTCGGACGTCGGCAGGACGTTCCCGACTTGTTGGCCTGCTGCGATCTTTCGGTGCTGCCCTCAGAGGCCGAAGCAATGCCCAATTCCGTGCTGGAATCGATGGCGGCCGGGCTCCCGGTGGTGGCCACTCGCGTTGGCGGAACTCCTGAAATCATCGTAGACGGCGTGGATGGGTTGCTTGTTCCGCCGCGGAATGCGCCGGCCATCGCCGATGCCATCCTCCGCGTCTTACGGGATGCAGACTTAGCGAGAAGGCTTTCCCGGACCGGACAAGCGCGAATGCGAACGCACTTCAGCTACGATCGTCTCATTGCTCAACTCGAACAACTTTACTCTCTGCGCAGATTACGCAGTAACTGCATGCTCAGGATGAAAGATTTCAGAAGTGTATCGCATTCGGACGTAGTCCTTCTTGACCAACAATCTCAACCGCTGCGAGGGAAGAACTGATTATGAAGACGGTTAGCGTGTTCGGACTGGGCTACGTCGGCGCCGTGACTGCAGCCTGCCTAGCGCATAAGGGTCATCGAGTGGTGGGAGTGGATGTGAATCCGGCGAAGGTGGAGATGGTGGAATCGGGCCGGGCGCCGGTGCTGGAGCCGGGATTGGATCAGCTCGTGAGGGAGGGCCGCGAAGCCTGCCGATTGCACGCGACGACGGATCCTATGGCGGCCGTTAGTCAATCGGAGATTTCGTTCATTTGCGTGGGCACGCCAAGCCTGCCCAATGGCCGCTTGGACGTAAGCACCGTCCAGCGCTGCTGTGAAGACGTGGGGAGAGCGCTACAATCGAAGACAGGATTCCATTGGATCGTGCTCCGCAGCACTGTCCTGCCGGGAACCGCAAAGTCTTTGGTCATTCCCAGTATTGAGGCGGCCAGCGGAAAGCGCCTAGGGGTCGATTTTGCCGTCTGCGCCAATCCGGAATTTACGCGCGAAGGGTGCGCGGTCGTCGATTTTTTGAATCCACCAATGACTGTTCTAGGAGCCGATGATGCCGATCAGCTCGTCCCGCTGCGCGAGCTCTACCGAGGCATGCCGGGTCAGGTCTTTGAGACCACCTTGGGAATTGCCGAGATGGTTAAATACGTCTGCAACGTCTTCCATGCTTTGAAAGTGACCTTCGCGAACGAGATAGGATCGCTATGCAATGAACTGGGCGTGGATGCGCGCGCCGTGACGAAGATTTTTTTAGCCGATACAAGACTTAATATTTCCGCGGCTTATCTGACGCCCGGATTCGTCTTTGGTGGATCCTGCTTACCGAAAGATGTCCGGGCACTCTCCTACTGTGCCAAGCAGCTTGACCTGGACCTGCCCTTATTGCGCGCAATCATGCCTAGCAACCAGGCTCACCTTGAAAGAGCTGTCGACGCGGTGCTGGCGACGAAGTGTAAGAAAATCGGGGTTGTGGGTCTGAGCTTTAAGTCCGGCACGGATGACCTGCGCGAAAGTCCTTCAGTGCAGCTGATCAAGCGACTGCTCGGCGAAGGTTGCCAGATCCAAATCTGGGATCGGGATGTCTCACTCGGTCGTCTGGTGGGCTCTAACCGCCACTTCATCGAAGAAGAGATCCCCCATGTCGGCGCGTTACTCTCGACCGATTTGGAAGAAGTAGTCAGGCGTGCGGAAGTTCTCGTCATCGGGGCAAAGGCTTTAGACGAGGAAGCGATATTAGCGACCCTCCGCCCGGATCAGCTCGTCATTGATCTGCGTTCTCCCTTCCCCCGTTCTGCAGCCGTCGGTGTAATGGCCAATCAGCAGATGGTATCAGCCTAGCAATGCTCCGAATCCCTCCGGACCGGAGGGTTGGTTCAAGGCGGGGCGTGATGCAGCGGAAAAGTCGTTTCTCATGAATAGATCCGCCGAGAGCGATTCGAATCGCACTGCCGAAGGGTATCCGCGAGCAAGGATTCTGCAGATCGGCAATTATCCGCCATCGGTTTGCGGGTGGGCGATGCAAACCAAGTTGCTAGTCGAAGAAATTCACCGGCGTGGAAACGTATGTCAAGTGCTCAATCTCAATGACAGC